>Ga0315281_10002534_pt1 | contig 27052 bp, 21 predicted proteins | sample YL17G07_0_MG_FD_204540 | JGI IMG/M metagenome (GOLD analysis project Ga0315281, IMG submission 204540) | Sediment microbial communities from Yellowstone Lake, YNP, Wyoming, USA - YL17G07_0 | ecosystem: Environmental > Aquatic > Freshwater > Lake > Sediment | place: USA: Wyoming | collected...
GTTGCGCCGCCATCCATTGATCTTTCCGGCTTGCCCGCGTATAGGATTCAGGACGAGGCGGCGTAGCGCCCCGAGCGTTTCCGACCCCTTCACCTCTTCCCAATGCGAGTCGGCCGATGGGAGAGCAACGAGGCGAACATCCACACCGACAGCAGCCGCCCCATGAGGCGGTGCTGCTCAGCAAGGTCATTACCGAGAAGAAGCAGATCCGAATCACATTTCTCGATGGGGACGTCCTGATTGACGGGCTGCGCTGGCACACGCCCTATCACCTGGGCATGAAGGACGGGAAAGTCATCAACAAGTCGGCGATCAAGTTCTGGGAAGTTGTGGATTGACCCGTGCGGGCCAACGACCGTTGCGCGGCGGGGCGGAGATCCCGTCGCGCGCCTATCCTTGCGACAGAAGGGGCACATGGAAGCAGCCGGGGAGAATCCGCTCCAAGCGCCGGAGCCCAGCGAGGGTAAGCCGGCCGTTCCAGGCGTCCGGGCGCCCGCCAAGAAGTTCTCGCAGGCCGCGCGGGACCCAACCGCGCACGGCGGCTTCGCCAAGGTCTGGCTGCTGCCTGCGGGGGTGATCCTGGGCGCCGCGGTGGGGCTGTTCATTGTCGCCCGCTTCGCGGACGTGTTGGGCGGGCAAGGCCACTTCCTGTCAGGGCTGGTGTTGGGCAAGCCGGACGCCATCGAGCAGGCCGTCCAGAACGTATCCCAGGTCATCGTGGGGGTGTTGGGACTGGTCATCACGGTGGTCGCCATCGTCGTGCAGTTGGCCGCGCAGCGCTACACGCCCAAGCTGGTGGACCTGTTCGTCACCGACCGCGTCAATATCTCCTACTTCCTGCTGATGGTGGTCACCGCCATCTACTGCCTCATCCTGAGCTACACCGCCGCCGACGTGGTCAATCCCTTCTGGGGCGGGGTGGTCGTGCTGGCGCTGACCGTGGTGATCCTGGCATTGCTGGGGCCCTACTTCAGCTACGTCTTCCAGGTGCTGACGCCGGGCCACATCATCTACATCATTCGCAAGAACGCCAACGGCGCCATTGAGAAGGTGAGCGCCCGCAGCAAGCCCCAGGAAATGCGCCGGTTGCAGACCGACGTCGCCAACTCCATGGAACAGATCAGCGACATCAGCCTGAGCGCCGTGTCCCAGATGGACCGCAACGTTGCGCTGCTGTCCATCCGCTCGCTGAAGGACCTGATGGTGGACCACCTGCTGCTCAAGCGGCGCCTGCCGGCGCGCTGGTTCGTCCCCCAGAAGGAGCACTTCTCCGCCATCTCCACAGACTTTCTCCATGAGATCGCCGTCACCCGGGTCTGGGTCGAGGTCAAGGGCTTCATGGACATGGAGTTGATCTTCAAAATGGCCATCAAGGACATGCCGGACGGCGTCAGCGCGGTCGCCAACAGCACCAAGATCGTGGGGCTCTACGCCATCCGGCTACGGGATTTCCAGGTGCTGAACAACGTGATCCAATTCTTCAACACCTTCCTGCGCCACGCGGTGAATGACCGCAACCCCAAGGCCATTTACAACCTGTTCTATCAGTATCGGATGCTGGCCGAGGAGGTGCTGTCGCTCGATCCGAAGCTGGCGGAACGGATCATGTTCTACTTCAAGTATTACGGCCAGACGGCGCAGAGCTACCAGATTCCCATGATCCTCATCACCGCCTCCTTCGACATGATGCACATGTTGCGGAAGGCGTACCTGAAGCAAGTGCCCAACCTTCACGCCCTGATGACCACCTTCCTGGAGATAGACGACAACCCGGCCACGCAAAGCAACGAGTTCGATCTGCGCAGCGTGCGCAAGGCACAGTTGATGTTCGCCAGCTTCCTGCTCTCCCAGGGGGACGATGTCCTGGTGCGGCGCATCTTTGAAGATCTCAAGACCGAGCCTGCCACCCGCATGACGGCGATCCGCAACGAGATGATGGCCGTGCGCGATCGGAAGTTCTGGGAGGTCACCGATCGCGGCGTTGACTTCTTCTACATTGACGACGAGCAGAAGAAGTTCCTGGGCGAGTTCTATGCCCGCTTCATCGAACCGCACTACGCCCAGCAAGAGAAGAGACCGGCCTGACGGCCGGCGCGAGCCCATACTCAAGGGGCCTAGGGCCCACGCTTGCGTCCGCCGGGCCGCCTGCCCTCGCGCGGGCGGCACGGGGCGCGGACGACCCTCCGGAGCGGAGCCGCCGAATCCCGCATGAACAGCGATCTCTTCAAGGCGGCGCTTGGCCGTTGGACGACCGGCGTCACCGTCATCACCACGCGCGCGGCGGACGGCACGCCGGCCGGCTTCACGGCCAACTCGTTCACCTCCCTGTCCCTCAATCCGCCCCTGGTGCTGTTCTGCCTGGGCAAGGAATCCTCCAGCCAGGTTGCGTTTCTCTCGGCGCCAGGCTTCGCCGTCCACATCCTGGCCGATGACCAGCGCACGCTTGCGGGCCGCTTTGCCCAGCCGGGCGGCGACAAGTTCGCGGGTCTGGAGCTGAGCGAGGGGATGCGCGGCGTGCCCCTGCTGCCCGGGGGCTTGGCGTGCCTGGAGTGCCGCACCGTCCAGATCCACCCCGGCGGTGACCATCATGTGGTCGTGGGAGAGGTGGAGGCGGTGCGTCTGGGCGACGGACGTCCGCTGATCTACCACCGGGGCGAGTATCAAGGACTGTAGGCGTCCGGCACCGCGCCGCGCGGTGGATTGCCCGCCGGGGCCGATGCTGATACACCGATACCCGGAATCCGCCCGTCTTACGTCGAGCCAGGGCCGGGATTCATTCCCTTGGAGATGAGAAGGCATGCTGGACCTGCATGACATACGCGAGCGCGCGGCGGAGGTGAAGACCAACATCCGCGACCGCAACGTGAACGTGGACGTGGATGCGCTGCTGGCGGCGGACCGCCGCGCGCGCGAGGCCAAGACGCGGCTGGACGAACTGCGCCGCCGCCGCAACGAGATCGGTGCGGCGATGCAGGGCGGGCTGACCCCGGAGCAGCGCGGTCCGCTGGTCGAGGAGGGCCGGCGGCTGAAGGAGGAAGAGGCCGCCCTGGAGCGAGACCATCAAGAGGCGGAGGCGGAGCGCCACGAGCGCCTGCTGCAAGTTCCCAACTTCTCCCATCCCCAGGCGCCGGTCGGCGCGGAGGAGTCCCACAACCGCGTGCTGCGCACCCACGGGTCTCTGCCCGAGTTCGACTTCAAGCCCAAGGACCACGTGGAGTTGATGGAGGCGCTGCAACTGGTGGACTTCGACGGCGGAGCCAAAGTGGCCGGCCAGAAGTTCTACTACCTCAAGAACCAGGCGGTGCTGCTGGAGTTGGCGCTGATGCAGTTCGGGATCAACCTGCTCATGCAGGAGGGCTTCACCCCGTTCATCACGCCGGACCTGGCGCGGCGGGAGATCCTGGCCGGTACCGGCTACAATCCACGCGGAGATTCCACGCAAATCTACAGCATCGAGAATTCCGACCTGAGCCTGGTCGCCACGGCGGAGATCACGCTCGGGGGGCTGCTGGCGGGCGAGACCCTCGAGGCGGAGCGCCTGCCCGTGCTCTACGCGGGCGTCTCCCACTGCTTCCGCACCGAGGCCGGCTCCGCCGGGCGAGAATCGCGCGGCTTGTACCGCGTCCACCAGTTCACCAAGGTGGAGATGTTCGCCTTTACCCATCCCAGCCAGTCCGACGCCATGCACGACCGCATGGTGGCCATCGAGGAACAGATCTATCAGCGCCTGGAGATCCCTTACCGGGTGGTGGACATCTGCACCGGGGATCTGGGGGCGCCGGCGTACCGCAAGTTCGACCTGGAAGCGTGGATGCCGGGCCGCGGGCAATGGGGCGAGATCACCTCCACCTCCAACTGCACCGACTATCAGGCGCGCCGGCTGGACGTCCGCTTCAAGGAAAAAGGCAAGAAGGGCACGCAGTTCGTTCACATGCTCAACGGCACGGCGATCGCGGTTTCCCGCACGATGATCGCGCTGCTGGAAAACGGCCAGCGCCGGGACGGCTCGATCCGCCTGCCGGCCGCGCTCGGGCTTGCTGACATCCCCCCCCGGTGATAGCATGAGCAAGTCACGGGTCGGCTGTGCGCTGCGCGCCGCATGCAGGGTTTCGCTTCCCGGCTTTCCCAGTGACGAGCAAGGCGCGCCGGATTTCTCCCCGTAGCCCGGCGCCAAGCAATTCCGAAGGGTACCCCATGCCGCGCCCAGCCCCGACCCAGCATGGCCATGCGGCGCGTGGCGGGGTTCGTACGAACCTCCGGGCGCAATCCGCCGGGATGGGCCAGGCGATGATCCTATGAACGTTCCCAAGTGCAAGCCCCAGATCCTCGTCGCCATGCCCTCGCTCAAGGACGGCTACTTCGACAAGAGCGTGATCCTGCTGTGCGAGTACAACGTGCACGGCGCGATGGGGTTCGTCATCAACTCGCCCTCCACCACCTCGGTGGACGACCTGCTGCGGGAGCTGGGTTTGGGGACGCGGACGCCCCAAAGTCAGATGATCCTCATTGGAGGGCCGGTGCAATCGGAGTTGTGCTGGGTCGTGCACACGACCGACTACTCCGGCAAGTCCACCACCCGCATTGGCGAGAACCTCTGCCTGAGCGCTGCGCAGGAGGTGCTGACCAGCATCACCGAGGGCCGGGCGCCGCAGGACTACTTCGTGGGCGTGGGCTATTCCGGCTGGGCCGCGGGACAGTTGGATCGGGAGATTGAGCAGGAGGCCTGGTGGCTGGCCGATATGGACCCGATGCCGATCCTGGAGCAGGCCTACGAGGCACGTTGGGAGACGGTGATGAAGAAGCTTGGCCTCAACACGCCGTACTCGTCCTATTGCCGCGCCTGAGCCGACACGCCCTTTTTCATTTCAAATCTTACGCCCCGTCCGCCCAACCGGCGCCCGTCGTCGCGATGCGCGTGGCCATCGGCGCCGCGTTTCAGTTCAGCACCGGTTGCCCGGCCCTGAGCCGGTCCAGGGGCTTGCGACCCCCGAATCCCTCGTCGTAGGTATGGTAGTGGCCCAATTGGGCCTCGTTCAGTTGCCAGCAGTAGTAGAAGCCCTCACCGGAGTCGAAATCCACGGTGAACAAGCCCTTGGGGAGCGCGCCCAGCGCCAGGATGTCTTGCGCCCACTGGTTGACCACGGTGTCAATCCACGCCTTCACCTGCGCCGCCTGTTCCGGCGTGGCGTGCCGCGCCTGCTCGCGCAGTTGCTCCAGCCGCTCAGAGGCCGCCTGCGTCGTCTTCCGCACCGGCTCCAATAAATTGCATGCCTCTTCGTAGCTGAAGATGCGTTCGGGCATGACCGGCTCCAAGGGTTCCACAGCCTGTAGAGTGCCGGAGGTGTTCACCGGCATTTGGGCTGCTGTGATTTTGGGCAGAATTGCCCAATACTCAGGCAGAATGGGATGGCTCGCCAGCGCGACGAGAAGTCCGAATCGTCCTGTTACAATGGGTTAGCGCAGGGAAGGACATGGCACAATTGCTGAAGAAGACAGTGTGTTATCGTCATTGACGGCGGCTCTGGGCGAGTGAGTCCCACACCCTGAAACGCGCGTCCCTGAAAGCGAGCGGCAAGAAGCGACCGTTGATGACGATATCCTTCCGGCCCCGGCGCCCCCCTGCCCAGATTTCGACACGTCCCGGCGCGGACCCGTTACCCCGGCGGGCGCACCCCCACGGGCGGCGTCCTCAGCCCGCCCGGCCGATGGCGATGTTCCGTCCGCCGGTGGTCAGCCGAATAACGTCCACCAACACGTCCACGGCCTCATCCATGGCATGGTCGGGCGCGGGCGGCTTCTTGGCTTCCCCCGGCGCGGGGGAGCGCTCGCCGCCGGCTCCGTTCTTGTGGGGCGATTCGGCTTCCGCCTCGGTGCGCTCCGCGAGGAGTTGCTTGATGGAGATCTCCTTGCGTCCCTTCTGCTTCTCCACGTAGTTCTGCTCTTCCTGGCTGACCTTCTGGAAGTAGGCGCTCTTGCTCTGGCGCCGGCGCGAGCGCTCGACCAGCACGGGAATGAGCGGGGTCAGATCTCCCCAGGGCTTATGCACCGCCGTGGCGCCGGCCAGGGTGTCCCAGGGCAGGGCGTTGTCCAGCGAGGCTTCCCCGATCTCCATCTGGTTGTTGAGCGAGGGCAGGACGACGTCGGCTTCCACGCCGCGATTCTGGGTGGACCCGTTCCCGGGGCGGTAGAACTTGGCCACCGTCGTCTTGAGCGCGCCCAGCCCCGCGGGGAGATTGATGATGTTCTGCACGGTGCCCTTGCCGAAGGTGGAGCGGTCGCCGATGATGATGGCTCGCCCGTAATCCTTCAAGGCTCCGGCGAGAATCTCCGAGGCCGAGGCGCTGTAGCGGTTGACAAAGACCACCAGCGGGCCGCGATAGACCGGGCTGTTGGGATTGTCGTGGGATACCGTCTCGCCGTTGTAGTCCTTGACCCGCACCACGGTGGCGCCGCGTTCCAGGAACAGCCCGGACAGGGAGACCGCCTCGTCCAGCCCGCCCCCGCCGTTGTCCCGCAGATCCAGCACCACACCGTCCACGCCCTGGGCCACGAACTGCTTGAGGATCCGCTCCATGTCCCGGAAGGCGCTCTTGTAGTTCTCCGGATTGGAGTGGCGCTGGGAGAAGTCCACATAGAACGAGGGCAACTCGGCCACGCCGATCTTGTAGGGGATCTTCCGCTCCGGGCTCTTGACCTCGCGCACGGTGCCCTTGGCCTCGCGGTCCGTCAGGACGATCTTGTCGCGGGCGATGGTGACCTCGAACCGCTTTTCCCGCACCCCATCGGTGCGGCGCAGGTAGGCCAGGCGCACCTGCGAGCCGCGCTTGCCGCGGATCAGCTTGACGACATCGGTAAGGCGCTGGTTGCGCACATCCTCGAAGGGTCCATCCTTGCCTTGGGCCACGGCGATGATCTTGTCCTCCTGGCGCAGCGAACCCTGGCGGGCGGCGGCCCCGCCGGGGATGATCGAGGAGATGATCGTGTATCCGTCCTCCCAACGCAGCGTGGCCCCGATGCCCTCCAGCGACAGGCGCAGCGAGATGTTGAAGTTCTCCAGCTCGTCCGGCGACATGTAGGCCGAGTGCGGATCGTACGTGGAGGCGAACGCGTTGAGGAACAGCGACACCACCTCGTTGCGGGTGTACTGCCGCATGCGCAAGTGCGCGCTATGATAACGCCGCAGCAGCGCTTCCTTGGCCTCGTCCTCGGTCTTTCCGCTCGTCGTCTGCTCCAGCATCTCGAGCTTGAGCTTCTTGACCCACATCGCCTCGGCGTCTTTGTCGTCCCGGGCGTACGGGGCCTCGCGCCGGTCCACCAGCACCGTCTCGTCGCCGCTCAGGTCGAGCTTGCCCGCCAGGATGCGCTTGACGAGTTCGTCCCGTTCGTCCACGCGCTGGAGGAAGCGGCGGTGGATCTGGAACGCGGGATCAATGTTGCCCCGGGGTATCAGATCGTCCAGCTTGTCCCGGTAGACCTGGAATTCCGCGATGTCGTTCTGCTGGAGGTAGAAGTGACCCGGATCCAACTGCTGCTCGAAGTGCTTCAGCATCAGGGCCGAGTGGGCGTCCTCGAAGGGCTCGCGAGAGATGTGATAGCGTTGGAACATGCGGCTGATGCCTGCCACATGGTCGCCGTCCAACTGCACCTCCACGTCGGCCCTGGGCCCGCTGCTCCACAATCCGATCAGCAGAAAGAACAGCAGACCGATTGTGCGTGACTTGCGCATCATATGCATGTCCTTGATTAGATCGTGGCAGCCGCGGGCGCGGCGGCCCTGTACCCCATTGATAAATCTGCCGCAACTTTGGGGGAATGGCAACCAAGGCACGCCGTCGGCGAGCGAAGGCATCCGCACCCGCCCAATGGGTGGTGCGCCCGCCCCGGTCTGCGCGGCCTGTAGGGTTCGGGGCTACCGTGCCGGAACGACCGGGCCGGCCGTTCCCGCGCGGAGCACCCAGACCGCGGCCTGCTGCCCCTGGCGGGTTGGCCGGAACTGGGCTATAGAGGGGCGATAGAGGACCGCGAACCCCCGGCGCACTGGCCCCTGCCGTCGGCCGGTGCCGCGAGGTTTGGCCCGCCCCGGAACCGTTTTGGAGCACATCCCCCAGAGGACTCATGCCTGAACGCGACTTGAAGTCGGCCGTTGCCGCCGACCAGAAGCACCTGATCCATTCCCTGCATCACCCCAGCGGCCACACCGCTCCCAAGATCTGGGTCAAGGGGCGCGGCTCCATCATCACGGACCTGGAGGGCAAGGAGTACATTGACGGGCTGGCAGGGCTCTGGAACGTGAACATCGGCCATGGGCGGGTGGAACTGGCCCGGGCGGCGGCCAGCCAGATGGAACTGCTGGCCTACCAGTCAAGCTACGTGGGGTCTTCCAATCTGCCCGCCATCGAGCTGGGGGAGCGGCTGGCGAAGCTCACCTATCCGTCCATCAACAAGTTCTTCTTCGCCAGCGGCGGCGGGGAGGCCACCGAGAGTGCCGTCAAGACGGTCCGCTTCTACTGGAAGGCGCTGGGCCAGCCCACCAAGTGGAAGGTGATCTCCCGCGAGTTGGGTTACCACGGGGTCACGCTGGCCGCCATGAGCGCCACCGGCATTGACACCTATTGGCCCATGTTCGAGCCGCGCACACCGGGCTTCATCCACATTCCCAGCCCCTACCCCTACTACTTCAACCACGGGTTCAAGCCGGGCCATGGGGCCCAGACGCCGGGCATCGCCGCGGCGAACCTGCTGGAGCAGGCAATCCTGAAGGAGGGGGCGGAGAACATCGCCGCCTTCATCGCCGAGCCCGTGCAGGGCGCCGGCGGGGTGATCGTTCCCCAGGACGACTACTGGGGCCGCATCCGCGAGATCTGCACGCAATACGAGGTGCTGCTGATCGCCGATGAGGTCATCACGGGCTTCGGGCGCACCGGGCGCTGGTTCGCCCTGGAGCATTGGAACGTGCAGCCCGACATCATGAACTTCGCCAAGGGCGTCACCTCCGGCTATCTCCCCCTGGGGGGGATCGGCGTGAACGACCGCATCGCCGAGGTCATCAACGGCGTGGAGGTGTCCAGGCGCTACATGCACGCCTTCACCTACTCCGGCCACCCCACGGTCTGCGCCGTGGCCCTGGCCAATCTGGACTACTTTGAGCGCAACGACCTGGTGACGCAGGCGGCGGAGACCGGCGCCTATATGCAGCAGCAGCTGAAGGCCCTGGAGCGCCACCCGCAGGTGGGCGACGTGCGCGGGCTGGGCATGATGGCGGCGGTGGAACTGAGCGAGGACCGCGCCACCCGCAAGCGCTTCGACCCGGCCAAGGGTTATGGCGAGAAGCTGCGCCTGGAGTGCGCCAAGCGCGGGCTGTGGTCGCGCATCTTCAAGGACTCCTTCTACCTCTCCCCGCCGCTGACGACCACCCGGGAGGAGGTCGCCCGGGCCGTGGGCATTCTGGATGAGTCCATCCAGGCGGTGTTCAAGTAGGCGCCCCGGTGGGCCGGGGACGGTCCCGGGCCGCCCCCGGGCGCTTCGCCCGCCGCGGCCCGTGCGCAATCCGCCCATGACCGCCGCCTTCATCGCCCTGGGATCGAACCTGACCCCGGAGGACAACTTGCACGCGGCCCTGCGGCTGTTGCGGCGCCGCATGACGATTGCGGCGCTGAGCCGCGTCTATCGCACCCCGCCCTGGGGTTACGCCGACCAGCCCCCCTTTCTCAACGCCGTCGCGCGAGCGGAAACCGACCTGCCGCCGGAGGCGCTCCTGGATGCGCTCCAAGCGGTGGAGGCGGAGTGTGGCCGGGTGCGCGATCCCGCCGTGCGCTACGGACCCCGCACCCTGGATCTGGACTTGCTGGCCGTGGGGGCCGCGCTGCTGGATACCGAGCGCCTGACGCTGCCCCACCCGCGCATGCACGAGCGCGCCTTCGTCCTGCTGCCGCTCTGCGATCTTGCGCCGGACTGGGTGCATCCCCGGCTGGGCCTGACCGCGCGGGTGCTGCTGGCGCGGACCGACCGGACGGGGATCGAGGAGGTGGCGTGGGACTGGGAAGTCCGGTAGCGGCTTGACGCTCCCCTAACGGAACGGCCCGCTACTCCCGGGGGGAGGGCGATGCCTGGCCCAAGGTGGTGTGCGGCAAGAGCGCGGAAACGGTGCGGCCCGCCAGGTAGGGCTTTTTGATGTCGAAGGGGTTCTGCCTGAGCCAAGCCTTCCACGCGCCCAGGGGCCGACCGGCCTGCACGAGGCCCTTCAGCATCCCCAGATCGTTGCCGCTCCAGGTCTCCGCGTTGGGGCTCACGAGGATCGCGCCCACCAGGCGCTCGCCCCGGAAGAGGTACTTGCGGTAGGCGTGACGCGCGGGGGCGTGTCCGGTGATGACCTCCGCCTGCGGATCGTCCCAGGCGCCGAAGCTGGCGATGTCCAGGCCCGCCACGCTGACGATGTTCATCAGCAGGCTGCCGGCGTAGCGGACGTCTTTGCCGGCCATGTTGGCCCCGACCACGCGGCCATGATCCATCGCCGTGGGCTCGATGGCGTGCACCTCCCGCGCGCCGCCGATCAGGTTCTTGGCCTCCGCCACGTCTCCGGCCGCGTACACGTTGGGCACGGAACTGCGCAGGCGGTCGTCCACGACGATGCCGTGGTTGACCTGCACCGGGGAGCCCTTCAGCCACTCCAAGTTGGGGCGGATGCCGGTCGCCATCACCACCGCGTCGCAGTCCAAGGTGCCGCCGCCGGCCAACGCGAGGCTGGGCTTGCCCCCCTTGGACTGAATGGACTGGAGCGTGGTCCCGGCGCGCAGCGTGACGCCTTTGGCTTGCAACCACTGGCCGACCAGGGCCGCGCCGGCGTCGTCAATCATGCGCGGCAGAATGCGGGAGGCCACCTCGACGATGGTCACGCGTCCCGCGCGCTGCATGATGCCGCCGAGGATGGTGAAGGCGATGAACCCCGCCCCCACCATCACGACATGGGAGTTGGGGGCGATGGCGCGGCTGAGGCCCTCGGCATCGGCCAGCGTCCAGAAGCTGTGGACGCCCGGCGCGTCGGCACCCGGCACGGGCGGCCGCGCGGCGGAGGAGCCGGTGGCGATCAGCAGGTCGTCGTAGGGCACCTCGTCGCCGTTGTCCAGCTTCAGTTTGCCGGCGGCGGTGTCCAGCCCGGCGGCCCGGCGCCCGAACAGCGCCTTGACGCCCCAGCGTTCCAAATGCGTCGGCGACGCGGTCCCGGCATGGGCCGCGCCGATGCTCCCGTCCAGGTAGTAGGGCAGCACCATGCGCGAGTAGGGCCGTTCCGCGGCGACCAGGGTGATCTCCCCGGTCCCGCCCAGTTGGCGCAACGTGCGGATGGCGTTGATGCCGGCGGTGCCGGCGCCCACGATGACGTGCCGCCGCGCGGGCCGCGCCGCCTTGGCTTGGCCTTTGGCAGCGGCCTTGGCGGCGGCCTTGGTCAAGGGTTTGGCCGGCTTGCCCGGACGCTTGGCGATGACCTTCGCCGCCGCCTTGGGCCGCTTCAGGCTGGCCTTCGCCATGGCCTTGGCGGCGCTCCTGGCCGCCGGCTTCGCGTGTGCCTTCCTGGCTGGGGACTTCCCTTTTGGCTTGGCCGCCCGCGCGGGCCGCTTGGCCGGTCGTGTCGCTGCCATCTTTCCGTCCGTGCTTGAGCCGGGTCGGCGCTACTTGGAGGCCGCCATCCCGGTGAGATTGAAGGTGGACCGCTCCGCGGCAAACGACCCCAGCCAGTCCCGATTGTCGGTCTCGGTCCAGACGATGGCGGCGGTGGGGCAGGCGGCCGCGCAGGCGGGGTCGCCCGCGCAGAGGTTGCACTTGGTGGCCTTGTGGGTGTTCACGTCGAAGTGCATCGTGCCGTACGGGCAGGCGATGGTGCAGAGCTTACACCCCACGCACTGGTCCGCCAGGACGATCTTGGCCCCCAGGGGGCTGATGGCGATCGCGTCCACTGGGCAGGCCGTCATGCACCACCCCTCGGCGCACTGCACGCAGGTATAAGGCGCGTAGCTGGTATGGGCCTCCAGCGCGGCGACCCGGATCACCGCCTTGGCGGGCTGGAAGGCGCCGGTCTGCATGTAGGAACAGGCCAACTCGCACCGCATGCAGCCGGTACATTTCTCTGGTTCGATCCGCAACGCCTTCATGATTCCCTTGGGCTGGTTAGGCTGGGCTGGCTGGCCTGGGCCGGTCTGGTTGGCCGGATCAGGCGGGTGCCGCTTCTGTCGGGGCCGGGCCGCCGCCGGAACCGCCCGGCAAGGGGCACCCGGCCGCAGGCACCGCACACGCTAACACCGGCCTTGCGGGGGTGTCAACGCGCTCGCCATTTGCGGCCGGCCGTGGCATCCTGAACCGGGGAACAAGCAGAAGACAGAAGAGAATTGCCGGTTTCCGGCCGGCCGCCGCAAGCGGTACGCGGCGCGTTGTGTCCTGGTGGAAGGCGCCATCCAATGCATTGTCCCGGCTGCGACCACGAGAATGCCGCGACGGCCCGGTTCTGCGAGGGGTGCGGGAAGCCGCTGGAGCGCGCCTGTCCGCGCTGCGGCGTCCCGGCCTCGGCCACGGCCCGGTTCTGCTCGGACTGCGGCGCGGCCCTGGAGCCGGCGACCCAGCGGACGGACGCCGGGCCGGTGTTGGACGCCCGCGAGGGCGAGCGCCGCCAGGCCACCATTGTCTTCTCCGACCTGTCCGGCTACACGGCGATGAGCGAAACCCTGGACCCGGAGGAGGTGGAGCAGGTCATGAGCCGGGTGAAGGCCGCCGCCGTGCGCATCGTGGAAGGCCAAGGCGGGATCGTCAACCAGTTCGTCGGGGACGAGGTGGTGGCCGTGTTCGGGATTCCCACCGCGCACGAGGACGACGCGGTGCGGGCCGTCGGCGCCGCGCTGGACCTGCACCACGCCGTGCGCGGCCTGAGCGCGGAAGTGGAGCATCGCATCGGCACGGTCTTGCGCATGCACACGGGCATCAATTCCGGGTTGATGGTGACCCACCTGCGTGACGACCGCGACGGCCGCTACAGCTTGACCGGCGACGCCGTGAACACCGGCGCGCGCCTGGCGGCCCAGGCCGACGCCGACACCATCCTGCTGAGCCCGGAAACCCAGCACATGGTGGCGCCATACTTTCGCTGTGAGGCCCTCGCGCCGCTCCAGCTCAAGGGCAAAGCCCATCCCATCGTCCCCTACCGCGTGCTGGCCAGGACAGAGGTGCGCTCCCGGCTGGAGGCCGCCGAGCCGCGCGGGCTGACCCCGTACGTGGGGCGCGATGCGGAACTGGCCACCCTCAACGACCGCCTGCAACAGGCCATTGGCGGGGCCGGGCAGGTGGTCACCGTGGCCGGCGAGGCCGGGCTGGGCAAGAGCCGCTTGCGGTTGGAGTTCCGGCGGGGTCTGGACCGCACTCGCTTCTTCGTCCTGGAAGGCCGCTGCCGGGCGCAGGGCAGCGAGGTACCCTACCTGCCGTTCATTGACTCCCTCTGGTGGCAGTTCAGGCTGACGGAAAGCGACAGCTCCGGCCAGACCTCCGCCAAGCTGGTCTCCGGCTTGCGGGGCCTGGATGCCGCCCTGGAACCCCACCTTCCGGTATTGCTGGACCTGATGTCCGTCCCCAGCCCGGAGCATCCCATGTCGGAGCGGCTCCAGGCGGAGGACATGCGCCACGCGCTGACGGACGCGTTCCGCGAACTGATCACCGTCATGGCCCGCCGCCGGCCGACGGTGTTTGTCCTGGAGGATTGGCACTGGGCCGATCCGGCCTCCGACGAGTTGCTGCGGTCGCTCATTCCGCTGATCGCCGATTTGCCCGTGTTGCTGCTGGTGCTCTATCGGCCGGAATATCGCCCGTCTTGGCCGCCCATGGCCCACCATACCGCGCTGGTGCTGCAATCCCTGGCGGCCGACAGCACGGCGGCCATCGTGCAGGCCACGCTGCAAGCCCGGGAGGTTCCCGATGGGCTGGTGGCGCTGATCCGGGAGCGCACGGGCGGCAACCCCTTCTTCACGGAAGAGGTCTGCAGCGCCCTGCTGGAGGAGGGCACCGTCCGCGTGGAGCACGGGCGCGCCGTGCTCACGCGCGGCCTGGAGGCCGTGACGCTGCCCGGCACGGTGCACGCGGTGATCCGCAGCCGCATTGACCGCCTGACCCGCGAGGCGCAGGAAGCGCTCAAGTACGCCTCCGTCATCGGGCAGGAATTCTCGCGCCTGGTGCTGGACGAGATCGTTCACAATCCCAGCCAGGCCACCCAGGCGCTGGACACGCTCAAGGGCCAGGACCTGATCCAGCAGATCCGCCTGATTCCCGATGCCGCCTTCCGCTTCAAACACGCCCTGACGCAGGTGGTGGTGTACGACACCCTGCTCCTCCAGAGCCGCAAGGAACTGCACGGGCTGGTCTTCCACATCATCGAGCGTGTCTTCGCCGAACGGCTGGAGGAATACACCGAGGCGCTGCTTTACCATGCCCGGCAGGGGGAGTTGTGGGAGGAAGTGGCGCGCTACTGCGCCAAGGTGACGGCCAAGGGCGCGAAGCGGGGCGCCTTCCGGGAGATGGCCGTGGCGCAAGACCAGCGCATCCTCGCGCTCTCGCGCCTGCCGGCGACTCACGAGCACCGCCGCTTGGCCGTGGACAGCCACATGATCGCCGCCAGCAGCCACCAGATCCTGGGCAACCCGGACGAGGCGCTGCGCTATGGCCTGGAGGCCGTGCGGCTGGCCGATGAACTCGGCGACCGCGAGCGGCAGGCGCGGGCCGCCGCGGCGCTGTCGGTCACCTACCACCTCAAGGGGCAGTACCGCAAAGGGATCGAGCTCCACGACACCGCCCCGGATTTCTCGCAATCCCCCAGGGTGTCCTACGCGCACTTGTGGCGGCCGCACGGGGCGGGGCTCAATTGGGCGGGGCTGGGACAATACCGCCGCGCCCTGGAACAGATCTCCGAGTTCATGGCGGCCGCCGGCCGACCCGAAGCGCTGGCGGCGGACGCCGGGCTGATGTTCTCCCAGGGGGTGAGCGCCATGGCCCTCTGCCGCGCCGCCCTGGGCGAGTTCGCCCAAGGCTTCGCCACGCTCGAGGAGTCCCTTCCGGTGGTGAACCGTTACGGCACCACGTTCGTGCAGAGCCAGCTGCTGGCGGCCCGCGCCATGCTGGAGTTGGGGCAGGGAGCCTTCCAGCCGGCCGCGGAGGCGCTGGAGAAGAGCCTGGCGCTGGCCCGCAAGGTCAACATCCCGCTGCTCTCGTTCTTTGTCGGTGGGCTGCTGGGCGAGGCCCGCCTGGCCCTGGGGCGCTGGAGCGATGCGCTGCCGCTGCTGGAAGCGGCCACATCCCCGGAGGGCCTCTCGCTCTGGCCGCTCAATGGTCGCTTCCTGGCCGGGCACGCCGAGGCGCTGCTGGCCGCCGGGCAACCCGAGGCGGCGCTGAAGCGGGCACGGTCTGCCCTGGAAGGGGCCGCGCACCGGGAAGCGCGGGCCGAGCAAGCCGCCCTGCTGCGCGTCCTGTGCGAGATCGCCCTGAGCGGCCATGCGGTGCCCGGGGGCGATGCGGCGCACTGGATCACCGCGGCCCTGGCCCTGGCCAGGGAGCTGGACCTGCGCCCGCTCGCCGCCCACTGCCGCATGAGCCTGAGCCGCGCCCACGGGGCCGCCGGGCGGCAGGGGCCGGCCCGCAGGGAGCGCCAAACCGCGTTGGCGGAGTATGAGGCCCTGGGGATCCGCCCCGGCCCCGGCCACCCGGCCCAGGGGGTATCGTCCGACAAGCCGCGGCCCGCGCTGGCCTAGCAGGATGCGGAAAAACGAATGGATGGTGGTTGGTGGGGGCTTTGCCCCCACGCCCCCAGCAGGGAGCATGGCCCCCTGCACCCAATATAGGGGTATCGCGATGGGAAGATCATGATCGGCCATACAGTGCGCAAATCGGCTCTAGGAGCCGATCCGCACATCATCGGCAAATACCCATGACTCCTTGACGTCTCTGTTTTCGTGGCGGCCCGCGCCGGAAGCCTGCGGGAGGCGCCGGCAACATCGCGCCGCGAAAACGCGGTGCAGGATGCGGGGGGACTGGTTCCCCCGCTTGTAGTTTGTTTTTCCGCGCCCTGCTAGCCGCCCTTGCATCCAGCTTGACCAGGGAGGGCTGGCCGCCGCCCGGCTACGGCATCCGCCGCCCGGTGCCCTCCTGGCCGACCAGCGGCACATAGGACACCCGCTCCAGCAGCGTCTTGTCCAGACCGCCGTCGGGCCGCTTCACGAGGCGATAGAGCACCTGGGAAGACTCCCCCCCGACGGGGATGACGAGGCGGCCGCCCACGGCCAATTGGGCCACCAGGCTGGGCGGCACCGTGGGCGCGCGGGCGCCGACGACGATCCCCAGATAGGGCGCCGCCTCCGCCCAGCCCAGGCTGCCGTCCCCCAGGTGCAGGTGCACCGGCGCCCGCTGGTGGCGCGGCACCACCAGGCGCGCGTTGAAGTAGAGTTGCTCCAGCACCTCGATGGTGTGCACCTCCGCGGCCAGGTAGGACAGCAGCACGGCCTGGTAGCCCGATCCGGTCCCCACGTCCAGCACCTTCTCCGCGCCCGAGAGACCAAGCGCTTGCAGCGAGAGCGCCACCACGTAGGGCTGGGAAATCGTCTGGCGGCAGCCGATAGGCAAGGGCAGATCGGCATGGGCCATCGCCCGGTGTTCCGCGGGGACGAACGCCTCGCGCGGAACGGCCGCGAATGCCGCCAGCACCCGCCCGTCGGAGATGCCGCGGCGCACCAGTTGCTGCTCGATCCAGCCGGGCCAGGGTCTGCGGGCGTCGGGGAACATGGGGGCCTGAAGGCGGAGCGTGGACGGCGCGGGGGCGGACTTCAAGTTTACCCCCCGGAGGGGTTATGATCTAGTGACAAGATGCGCCCCGGCCCGCCGCACCGGCGGGTTCGAGCCCGGCGGCACACCCGAGGAGAACGTCCATGAACAGTACCGAGTACAGCGTTGACCGGCGGGACATCCGCTTCGTCCAGAAGGAGTTCCTCCAGGTGCAGCGGCTGGCCCAGTTGCCCGGCCTGAAGAGCTTTAGCGAAGACGACTTCGACATGATCGTGGAGGAGGGGGCGACCTTCACCGAGAAGGTCATGGCGCCGCTGAACAAGGGCGGCGATCAGGAGGGCGCGCGGTTGGCGGACGGCAAGGTGGTTACCCCCAAGGGCTTCAAGGAGGGGTGGCGGGCGATGGCGGACGCCGGCTGGATCGGCATCACCTCGTCCCAGGACTTCGGCGGCCAGGGGGTGCCGCTCTCGGTGGCCATCGGCATTCTGGAGGGCTTCTACGGCTCCAACCCCAGCCTTTACACCACGGGCATGCTCACCACGGGCGCGGCCGGGCTGATTGCCGAGTTCGGCGACGAGAAGCAAAAGCGCGCCTTCTGCGAGCGGATGATCACGGGCCGCTGGGGCGGCACGATGTGCCTGAGCGAACCCGGCGCGGGCAGCGCCGTGGGGGACATCACCACCCGCGCCGTGAAGGCCCCGGGCGGCGGGCACTACCGCATCCAGGGCGTCAAGAGTTGGATCACCGGGGGCGACCACGACTTCACGGAGAACATCGTCCACTTGGTGCTGGCGCGGGCGGAGGGTTCCCCGCCCGGCCCCAAGGGCATCAGCCTGTTCATTGTGCCCAAGTACCGCCTGGACCCGGACGGCAAGCCCGGCCAGCCCAACGACGTGACCACCGTGCGGCTGGAGCACAAGCTGGGCATCCGGGCCTCGCCCACCTGCGTGCTGGAGTTCGGCGCCGCCGGCGACTGCCACGGCTACCTGCTGGAGGGCGAGAACCTGGGCATGGCCCAGATGTTCAAGCTGATGAACCACGCGCGCTTCGTCGTCTCCTACCAGGGACTGGGGGCCGGGGCCGGAGCCTATGCCAACGCGCTGGCCTACGCGCGCGATCGCGTCCAGGGCGTGCCCATCGAGCACGGCAAGGACCCCAAGGCTCCCCGTGCGGCCATCGTCCAGCATCCCGACGTGCGCAACATGCTGCTGACGATGAAGGCGCTGGTGGAGGGCGTGCGCGGGCTGATCTACTCCTTGGCCTTCCACACCGATCTGGTGAAGCATGGCCCGGCGGAGGAGCGCGGCCATCACCAGGACCTGGTGGACATTCTCACGCCCATCGCCAAGAACGCCGGGGCGGATCAGGGCTTCGAAGTCTGCCGCCTGGGCATTCAGGTGCTGGGGGGCGTGGGCTTCACCGAGGAATTCCCCCTGGCCCAGTTCCTGCGCGACACCAAGATCGCCTCCATCTACGAGGGCACCAGCGGCATCCAAGCGTTGGACCTGGTGACGCGCAAGCTGCGCCTGCGGGACGGCGAGCTCTTCGCCACCCTGCTCCAGGAGATCGGCGGATTGCGGGCGGAGCAGGCCCAGGCCCAGACGCTGCGCCAGGCCGTCCACGAGTGGCAAGACGCGGTGGAGAAGCTCAAGTCCACCGTGGCCTCGCTGAAGAACATCGCGGACGAGCTGGGCCCGCGCGAGGGGGTGTTCAACGCCACGGACGTGACGGTGTTCTTCGGCGACGTGATGTGCGCGTACTACCTGCTGAAGATGGCGCTGGTGGCCGAGCAGAAGCTGCGCCCCCTGGCCGGCGGAGACGCCCGCAAGGCCGCTCTGGAGAATCCGGAGGCGCGCTTCTACTTCAACAAGATCAAGACCGCGGAGCACTACGTCTATCAGATCCTGCCCCGCGCGAAGTCCATCGCCGCCAAGGTGCAGTCGCGCAATTTTGCCGCGCTGGAGGCCGTGCTGGAGGCGTAGGGCGGGAGCGGGCGCACCCCGTCTGAGACCCGGCGCCGGCTATCTTCCGCCGAAGCGGTAGCCGAGGTGAAGGCGCACGCCGGTCTCTATGTAGTCCGCGTTGTCGAACGCGACCGTTCCGCGCTCGATCTGCACCCCGAGCAGCAGCCCGGCCGGCGACTCCCAGCCCGCGGTCGCGGCCACCGCGGCACCGGTGCCGGAAAGGCTCTGCACATTGAGTTGGGTCTTCAGATCGGCCACGGGGGTCAGCGAGACCGAATAGACGCCGACCTGGATTCCGGCGTACAGGTTGCCCCACCACAGGCGACCGTGCCCGCCCACAAGCGTGTGGCCGCTCGATTCATAGGTTCGTGCCAGGTCCCCTTGCACCGCCTCGGTGCCCGTGACGATGAAAGCGCTGATCGAGAGGGAGCTCGGCAGCACCCATTGGTAGTCTCCGCCCACGGTCAAGCCGGAGGAGACCATGTCGCCGGTTCCCGACGTTGGGGTCGTCAGGGATTGCTTACCTTCCACGACCACCGTCTTGTCCTCGCTCTTCCCCGACTGCCCGGAGGCCGCATGGAAGCTGAAGGTCCCGCTGTGGCGGCTGGCCCCGGCAAACGCGCTGAAGCCGCGCCGAGGGCCGGAAGCCGGCGGGGTGTAGGGCTCGGGCTCCGCCGGGGGCGGAAGGGGAGCGGGCGGAGGCGGGGGCGGCTCGGCGGGCGGCACGGCCGGCTCTCCGCCCGCGTTGAGCAGCTTGACCGAGAGCGCCTGCGTCCCGCTGGTCAGCACCGCGCGGAAGTTGCCGTCCTGTTGGACGGACACGGCGCGCAAGGTTTCCGCGGTCTCCACGTCCACCAGGGTCGCGGACAGCACCCACAGCGACCCGTCCACCTGGGTCAGCTTGCCGGTGATGAGTGTGCGCACCCCCAGCACCTTGCCCACTTGCACCGCGCACTCCTGCGTGGTGCAGCCGGCCTGCTGGAGGGCTTGCTCCTCAAGCACCTTGTCCATCTGGGCGCGATCCACCAGGCGGAAGCGGCCGCTCTCCAGCAGCAACTCCCGCAGCCGGTCTGTGACCGTGGACACCTGCTGCTTGGTCGCCCCCAGGCCCTCGAACTCCAATACGGCCACCAACTCCCGCGCGGTGGTGCGCGGGGCGGCCGGCTGGGCGGCCACGCTCGCCGCCACACCGCACGCCAGCAGGGCGAGCAGCAGGCGCCTGGGGAGTTGACCTTTGGGAGGCATTCAGCTTGCTCCGGGAACGATGTCTGGCCGCGCGGTGAGGGCGCCCCGTCGATGCTGCACGGGGCCGGGGCGTCAACCCCGCGCCGCCGCCGCGGCCCTATCCCACGGCCTTCTTCACAGCCGCCACGATGCGGTCCTGCGTCGCCTCGTCCAGATAGGGGTGCATGGGCAGGCTCAGCACCTCCTGGGCGACCTGTTCGGATACCGGCAACTTGCCGCCCGCGACCGGGAAGTGCCGGTAGGCCGTCTGTTGATGCAGCGGCTTGGGGTAGTAGATCGCCGTGGGGACGCCGTCCTCCTTCAGGCGGGCGGCGACGGCATCCCGCGTACCGGCCTTGAGGCGGAGGGTGTACTGCGCCCAAACGGACGTGGCGCCCTCCATCAGCCGCGGCACCACCGCCACGGGAGCCAGCAGCTCGTTGTAGCGGCGCGCGATCCGCTGGCGGGCGGCGATCTCCTCGTCGAAGAGCGCCAGCTTCTCCAGCAGCACGGCGGCCTGGAAGGTATCCAGCCGTCCGTTGATGCCGATGCGCACGTTGTCGTACTTGTCCGTGCCTTGGCCGTGGATGCGCAGGGAGCGCATCGCGTCCGCCAGGGCGTCGTCGTCGGTGAACACCGCGCCGCCGTCCCCGTAGCAGCCCAACGGCTTGGCCGGGAAGAAGCTGGTGGCGGCGATCAGCCCGATCGCGCCCACCCGGCGGCCCCGGTAGGTCGCCCCGAAGCTCTGGGCGCCGTCCGCCAGCAGCCACAGGCCGTGCCGGGCCAGCAGCGGTTCCAGCCGGGCGTAGTCCGCCGGCTGGCCGAACAGGTCCACGACGATCAGGGCGCGGGGCGTCAGGCCCTCCCGCTTGGCCGCCGCCAGGGCCGGCTCCAGCCCGGCGGGGTCGAGGTTGAACGTGTCCGGCAGGATGTCCGCGAACACCGGGGTCGCGCCCAGGAGGGCCACCGCCTCCGCCGTGGCGGCAAAGGTGAAGCTGGGGCAGATCACGGCGTCGCCCCGCCCGATGCCCTTGGCCAGCAGCGCCAGGATCAAGGCGTCCGTGCCGCTGGAGCAGGAGAGCGCATGGCGCGCACCGCAAAAGGCGGCCAGTTGCTTTTCCAGCGCGCCAACCTCCGGCCCCATGATGTACTGCCCGTGGGCCAGGACGCGGCCCAGGGCCTGTTCCACGCGCTCGCCCAGGCGCCGCCGTTGGGCCGCGAGGTCAATGAAGGGAATGCTGTTGCCGGCCATGCCAAGTGCCTTTGCAGGGAGAGTGAGGGCGCTGCGGCCGGGTCGCCATCGCAGGCAGCCTGCCGGCCCGGGTGCGCGCCGGGGGTCGAAAACTCCACGTTGAGGAATGCCGTTGCGTCCCAGTGTAGCGGAGCGCCTCTTGCCATCGTAGGTGAAACGAACGGGGTTTGGAAAGGGCGCAGTTTGGGGCGCCGGACCAGGCGCTTCGGGCATGGGACCGCCGAGAACCCACATGCGGCGCGGCGCCGGATTTGACGCGCCCGCTCGGCCCCGGCTACGCTGCAAGCAGGGGGCCACCGCCAGGGCCAAGGGACTTCCTCTTCCGGAGCAGAACGCAATGCAGGGCCGCCGACCGCTGGAGAAGCCGAGCGTCTGCTCGCTGGACTGTCCGGACACGTGCAGCTTGACCGTGACCGTGGAGGGAGACCGCATCACCCGCGTGCGGGGCTCGCGGGCCAATCCGTTCACGCGGGGGACGATCTGCAACAAGGTGACGCGCTACCCGGAGCTGGTGCATGGCCCGCTGCGCCTGCGCACGCCGCTTAAGCGCAACGGGCCGAAGGGCCAAGGGCGGTTCGTCCCCATCACCTGGGAGGAGGCCCTGGATGTCATCCACGCGGAGTTTACCGCCATCATGCGGCGCCACGGGCCGCAAGCCATCGCGCCGCTGAACTATGCCGGGCCGCACGGGCAACTGGCGGGCGGCTCGATGGACCTGCGCTTCTTCCACCGGCTGGGCGCCTCGCGGCTCAACCGGGCGGCGCTCTGCGGCGGCGTGCGGAGCGAGGCCTACGCCGCGACGTTCGGAAAGGTTCCGGCCATGCGTCCGGAACTGCTGGCGCAGGCGCGTCTGATCGTGGTCTGGGGTTTCAATGTGTCGGTGTCCGGGCTGCACCTGATGCCGTTGCTCAACGCGGCCAAGCAAGAGGGCGCGCGGCTGGTGGTGGTAGATCCGCGCCGCACCAAGGTCGCCGAGCAGGCGCACCTGCACCTGGCGCTCCGCCCGGGGACGGATGTGCTGCTCGCCTTCGCCCTGGCCGGGGAGTTGGAGCGCGGCGGCGGCCTGGATCGCGACTTCATCGCGCGGCATGTGTTGGGCGCGGAGGACTACCTGGCGCGGGCGCGGACGGTGTCCACGGAGGAGGCGGCGGCGGGCTGCGGCGTGCCCGCGGAGCAGATCCGGCAACTGGCGCAGTGGTACCGGGAGGCCTCGCCCGCGGCCATCGTCTGCGGCAACGGCCTGGAGCGCAACCGCAACGGCGGGGCGGGGCTGCGCGCCATCTTCGCCCTGCCGGCGCTGGCGGGCAAGTTCGGCGTTCCCGGCGGCGGCGTGATGAACGGCGCGAGCCAGGCTTTCCCAAAGACCACCGCGCGCCTGCACGGCGAGGCCATGATCCCGCCGGGGACGCGCACCCTGAACATCGTCGCCATGGGGCGGCACCTGGCGGAGCGGGACCTCGCCCCGCCCATCGAGGGCCTGTTCATCTACAACCACAACCCGCTGATCGTCCACCCCGACCAGAACACCCTGAAGCGGGGCCTGCTGCGGGAGGATCTGTTCACGGTCGTGTGCGAGGTGAGCCATACGGACACGGTGGATTACGCGGATGTGGTCTTGCCGGCGGCGTCTGACTTCGAGCACGGTGATTTGTTCACCGCCTACGGCCAACACTACGTGCAGCGCGCCGCGGCGGTGATTCCGCCCGTGGGGGAGGCGTTGCCCAACACGGAGATCTTCCGGCGGCTGGCGCGCCGCTTCGGCTTCACGGAGCCGGCCCTCCAGGCGAGCGACGAGGACTTGATGGACGATGCGCTGGACGGAGCGGACCCCCGGCTGCGCGGAATCAAGCCCAGCCGCCTGCCGCCCGGCAGGGCCGTGGCGATGGACTTCGGTGGGGCGCCGGCGGCGCTCATGCTGACTGTGGCCCCCCAGACGCCCAGCGGCAAGATCGAGCTCAAGTCCGGCGACCTGGAAGAGAAGTACGGTCGCGGGCTGCCGGGCTATGTAGCCGTCGCTTCTCCCTATCCGCTGACGCTCATCAGCCCCAGTTCCGACGAGCGCATCAGCTCCACCTTCGGCGGGCTGGCCGCCAGTGACGCGACCTGGCTGGAGATGCACCCCGAGGACGCGCTGACCCGCGGCCTGAAGAGCGGCCAAACCGTGCGCGTGTGGAACGAGCGCGGCGAGGTGCGCTTGCCGCTCAAGGTGACGGCTGCCGTCCGGCCGGGGGTGGTGTGTTCGCCCAAGGGCGCATGGATGCGCACGAGCGACAACGGACAGACGATCTCGGCTCTGGCCCCCGCCACCCAGGCGGATCTGTGCGAGGGGGCGTGCTTCAATGACGCGCGGGTGGAGGTGGGAGGGCCGACGCCGTGACCCGGCGTGCCGGCCGGGCGGGCGAAAGGCCGGGCGCCGGTAGGGCGCCCCTCTGGCCCGGCCCCAATCGCGGTGAACCCGATGCCTGAAGGATTCGGCAGGCTGTTGATCGTCGCCGGCGCCGTTCTGGTGGCCGCCGGGGCGCTGCTGCAATGGGGTCCCCGCATCCCCTGGCTGGGCAGGCTGCCCGGGGACATCGTGGTGGAACGGGAACACTTCTCCTTCTACTTTCCCCTTACGACCGGCATCCTGGTTTCCGCCGTTTTGACCCTGCTGCTCTGGCTGTTCCGCCGCTGAGGCGGGCGGGGTTTGTCCCTGATCCAAGGAGAAGCCAAAGTGACGCAGAGCGACATCGTGGTGCATGTGGACGGTGAAGCCGTGGCATTCGTCACGCTGAACCGGCCGCGGCAGATCAACGCCATCAAGCTCAGCATGTGGCGCGACCTGACGCCGATCATGACGGACTTGGGGGGCCGGGAGGACGTGCGGGCGGTCGTGCTGACCGGGGCGGGCGGCCACTTTTCCGCCGGGGCGGACATCAAGGAGTTTGTCCAGAACCGCATGGGCGGCGATCTGTGGGTGGACTATGAGCGGCACTTCGTAGCCGCGGTGGAGGCGGTGCGCACGTGCGCCAAGCCGACCATCGCCGCGGTGAGCGGGAACTGCATGGGCGGCGCCTGCGCACTGGCGATGGCCTGCGACTTCAGGATCGCCGACCCAACGGCGCGCTTCGCCATCCCTTCGGCCAAGCTGGGGGTGGTCTACGGGCTGCCGGAGACGACGCTGCTGGTGGCGTTGGTGGGCGTGGCAGCCGCCAAGCGCGTCCTGTACACGGGCGATAGCGTTGACGCCGGGGAAGCCCAACGCATTGGGCTGGTGGAGGAGGTGGTGCCGGGCCCGCCCCGGGAGGCCGCCGTGGCCTTGGCGCGGCGCATGGTGAACAACGCGCCGCTGTCCATCGCAGGGGCCAAGCGCATGCTCAACGCCCTGGCCAGGGGCGAGTCCGGGGCGCATGCGGAGGAGTTCCGGGCGCTGACGCGGGGCGCGGTGAACAGCGAGGACTACCGCGAGGGCTCACGGGCGTTCGTGGAGAAGCGCATGCCCACGTTCCGAGGCCGGTAGCCGACCCCGCGGCGCCCAGCGCGGGATCCCGCCGGTGGAGCGACCCCCAGCGCCAGGAGCCCTGATGCCGACTTGGAGGCTTTCCAACCGCTGGGCCGTGCTCGGGCTGCTGTTCTTTGCCCGGTTCTGGGCGGCCATGCAATTCCAGTCCATCCCGCCCCTGGCGCCGTTCCTGATGCGGGACCTGGCACTGAACTACGGCCAGATCGGCACACTGATCGGATTGTTCATGTTCCCGGGGCTGTTCCTGGCGCTCCCCGCCGGACTGTTGAGCCACCGCTTCGGGGACAAGCGGGTGACCGCAACGGGGCTGGGGGCCTTGACGGCCGGAGCGGTCCTGCTGGCCCATGCCGACACCTTTGGCGCGGCGTTCGCGGCCCGGCTGGTGGGCGGGGTTGGGATCGTGCTCACCAACCTCACGACGACGAAGATGACCGCGGACTGGTTCGCCGAGCGGGACGCCTCTACGGCCATGGGCATTCTCTTGAGCGCTTGGCCGCTGGGGATCGGGCTGGCGTTGTCCTCGCTGGGCTGGGTGGCCACGGCGACCTCCTGGCAGGCGGGGGTCTACCTGACGGCGGCGGGTTCGGGGCTGGCGCTGCTGCTGGTGGCGCTGCTGCTTCCCGGCAGGCAGGGTGGGGCAGACGGTGACCCGGGCGATAAGGGCGCGGCGGAACCGAAGCTGTGGGCGATCTCGCGCGAGGAGTTGGTGTTGGTGCTCGCGGCGGGCATGGTCTGGATGGTGGCCAACGTGGGCTACATCGTCTTCCTGGGCTTCGCGCCCGCGTTCCTGATCGCGGGGGGCATGGCGGTGGGGGGTGCGGGGTTCTTGGTGAGCCTGGCAAGCTGGGTGTCCATCGGCTCGGTGCCGCTGGGGGGCTGGCTGACCGACCGCAGCGGTCACGTCAATGCGCTGGTCGTGGCCGGATCGCTCAGCACGGCCGCCACCATTCTGTTGGTCGTCGGCGGCGAGGCGGTTGCGGCAAGCGTGATCGTGTTTGGCCTGTTGACTGGACTGTGGGCTTCGGCGGTGATGACGCTGCCGGGGCAGGCGCTGTCGCCGCGGGGGCGCGGCACAGGCTTCGGTGTGTTCTATACCGTGTTCTACGGGGGCATGGCGGTGTTTCCGCCGGTCGCCGGATGGCTGAGGGACACGACCCACAGCGCCCCGGCGCCGCTGCTGTTCGCGGCGGCGATGGTGGCCCTGACAGCCCCGGCGCTGGGGGTGTTCCGGCTGCTGCAAGGGCGGGCGGGCGGAAGCGCGTCCGGCCAGGCCGGGACCGGCCTCAGGGCTTGACGCCGTAGCGGGTGGACAGCTCGAGATAGCGCGAGAGCCCCACCACCTCGTTCTGCTGCTTGAACGTGAACATCCGGTCCATTTGCGAGAGGGTGGTGCCTTCGGCGCGGAAGACGCGCAGGAACTCGGCGACCTGTTTGGCGATGAAGCGCCCGAGCGCGCCAGGGTAGATGGCGGCGCCATAGCCCAGGGCCTGAAGGTCGGCTGCGGGGAGAATTGGCGTAAGGCCCGTTTCCACCATATTGGCTAGCAGGGGCGTCTTGACCGCGCGGCAAATGCGGGCCATCTCCTCCCGGGAGGTGGGGGACTCGACGAACACCACGTCCACCCCGGTCTCGGCGAAGGCTTGGGCGCGGGCGATGGCCTCTTCCAGGCTCACCGCCGTGCGGGCGTCCGTGCGGGCGACGATGAGGAAGTCGGGATCCTGGCGCGCGTCCAGGGCGGCCTTGAGTTTGCCCAGCATCTCGTCCAGGGGAATGACGGCCTTTTGGTCAAAGTGCCCGCACTTCTTGGGCAGGACTTGATCCTCGATATGCAGCCCGGCGACGCCGGCGCGCTCATAGCCCTTGACCGTGCGGATCACGTTGATGGCGTTGCCGTAGCCCGTGTCGGCGTCGGCGAGCAGGGGGATTTCCGTCACGTCGGCGATGCGCGCGGCGCGCTCCACCATCTCACTGAAGGTGAGCAGGCCCAAATCGGGCATGCCCAAGACGGAATGTGAGACGCCAGCGCCGGTCATGTAAACCGCCTCGAAGCCGGCCTGCTCGACGCAACGGGCGAGGAAAGGGTCGTAGGCGCCAGGGATGACGACAATTTCCTCGCGCTCGATCAACTGCCGCAGGCGGGTGGTCTTCTTCATGGCGAGCCCCGGTGGGCCGTGGATGCCGCTGAGCGCCCTTGAGCGCCGGGCCTGGCGGGTTGGTGGAGTAGGCACGGGCGGGATTGAACCGCCGACCCCTACCATGTCAAGGTAGTGCTCTCCCACTGAGCTACGTGCCTGGGTCGCCGCGCGGCCGCGG
>Ga0315281_10002535_pt1 | contig 27051 bp, 24 predicted proteins | sample YL17G07_0_MG_FD_204540 | JGI IMG/M metagenome (GOLD analysis project Ga0315281, IMG submission 204540) | Sediment microbial communities from Yellowstone Lake, YNP, Wyoming, USA - YL17G07_0 | ecosystem: Environmental > Aquatic > Freshwater > Lake > Sediment | place: USA: Wyoming | collected...
GGTCGCCGTCATGCGCCGGGCGATCGCCGGCTGCGAGGCCGCCTACGCAGCGGCGCGGAAGATCCTCACACCCGGCCTGACCGAGGTCCAGCTCCACGCCCGGCTCCACGCCGCTGCCATCGAGGCGGTGGGGGAGGCGATCGGCGAGTTCGGCAACGATTTCCAGGCGGGGACGCCGGGCGGCCCCCCGCGCGACCGGCCGATCCTCGCCGGCGAGCTGATCCCGTTCGATCTCGGCGTCGTCGTCCGCGGCTACTGCAGCGACCTCTGCCGGACGTTCGCCGTGGGTGGAGCACCGACCCCCGCCCAGCGCGAGGCCCACCGCCTGGTCGTCGCGGCGCTGGCCGCGGCCGAGCGGATGATCCGCCCGGGAGTGAGCTGCCGGGAGGTCTTCGAGGTCACCCAGGCGGGACTCGACGGGCGCAATGGCTGGCGGTTCGAGCACCACCTGGGGCACGGGATCGGCCTTGCGCCACACGAGGCGCCCCGCATCAACCCGTTCTGGGACGACACGTTCATGGCGGGCGACGTGATCACGGTGGAGCCGGGCCTCTACGGCGAGGAGCTTCGGGCCGGCGTCCGGATCGAGGAGGAGTACCTGGTGACCGAGACCGGCGTGGAGCGACTCTCGCATTTCCCGACCGACCTGTGAGCGGCCCCCGGCGAGTCGCGATCGTCACCGGCGCCTCGCGCGGGATCGGTGCCGAGACCGCCGTCGAGTTTGCCCGGCGCGGCTACGACGTCACGGTCACGGCCCGTGGGGTGGCGGGACTCGAGGAGACCGCCGCCAGGGTGCGCGAGGCCGGGGGCCAGGCGCTCGTGCTTGCCGGAGACATCGCCGACCTGGAGTTCGCGGAGTCGGTGGTCCGGCGCACGGTCGAGGAGCGCCGCCGCCTGGACGTCCTGGTGAACAACGCCGCGTGGCGGGAACTCCTGACACTGCGCACGATCACGCTCGAGTCGTGGGAGCGGACGATCCGGGTCTGCCTGACCGTCCCCGCCTTCATGTCGCGCTGGGCCGCCGAGCAGATGGAGCGCCAGGGCGGCGGCGTCATCATCAATATCTCCAGCATCCAGTCGAAGCGTGCCTCCGGCTTCGGTCCGCCCTACGTGGCTGCCAAGGGTGGCCTCGACGCGCTCACCTACGACCTGGCGACGCTCTACGGCCCGGTCGGGATCCGGGCGGTTGCCGTCAACCCCGGGGCGATCGACACCGAGATGAACAGCGACTACAAGGACGCCGCGGGGGATTCGATCACGGCGCAGTCGCTGGCCTACGTCGAGGACATGGTGCCGCTCCGTCGGCAGGGGAGGCCCGAGGAGATCGCCCGGGCCATCGCCTGGCTGGCCGGTGATGACGCCTCGTACATCACCGGCACGACGATCGTGGTGGATGGCGGCTGGAGCACGCAGAACGCGCCGTACGCGCTCAAGCACCGGATGTTCCCCCAGGAATTCTGAGCGCCGCGAGGGGCGAGCTTCCACACCAGGAGATGAACGAGATGGGTCTGGCACACGACCAGGGCTGGGCGATCCCCTTCGATTCGCCGTTCTACCCGGAACTGCCCGCCTGGTACCGGGGCGTGCAGTTCCAGCAGGTCTACTACCGGGCCGACCCGGCCGAGGTCGCGAAGCTCCTCCCGCAGCCGCTCGAGGCCAGTCCGGGCGGCGAATGCATGGCGATGGGCATCCGGATCCCCTTCAGCACCGCCTACGGAGCGTTCCTCGAGGGGATGCTCCAGATGAAGGTGAGCTTCCGGGGAGAGCCGGGCTGGTACTGCTCGCACGTCTGGCACGACGGGCCGCGCGGCATCGCGGCCGGCCGCGAGATCTACGGGACGCCCAAGATCTTCAGCGAGCTCGACGTCCGCGTGACCGATGCATCCATGCTCACCCGTGCCTCCATGGCCGGCGTTCCGGTCCTGACGATCAGCTCGACGATGGAGACGGCCATCCCGGCCTCCGAACTGCCGACCCTCGCTCCGTCCTGGCGTCTCAAGCTGATCCCGCGGGCCGATGGCCCGGGCCCGGCGCTCAAGCAGCTGATCGACGGGGCGAGCGCCACGATCGACGCCCGGATCCTCTGCGCCTACCGCGGGCGCGGCACAGTCCACTGGGAGCCGTCGCCGTTCGGGGACCTCACGGGGCTGCGGCCGCTGGAGTACTCCGCCGCCTACTACTTCGAGGCCGACTACGGCGAGGGCTTCGCGAAGATCGCCTATGACTACCTGGCCGGCGCCTGACCGGCGATCGGGACCCGGCGACCGCTAGACTGCCGGGCATGGCCCATCCCTTCGCCACGCCCGGGTGAGCACGGTCGCGGAAGTCTTCCGCCTCGGCCCGTACCGGCGGTTCCTGGTCGCCGCGGTCTGCACCGGGGTGGGCGTCTGGATCTTCCAGACCGCCATCTACTGGGCGGCCCTCCAGTCGGGCTCCACGGGCACGGTCGGGCTCCTGGTGGCGGTCATCTCGCTGCCGTCGCTGATCCTCACCCTGCCTGCCGGCCTGCTGACCGACCGCGCCGGGCCGTTCCGGCTGTTGCTGCTGGGGGGCGTCGCCCCGACGATCGCCTGCGCCGTCGGAGTCGCCCTGGTCGGCAGCGACGGCACGATCGCCCCTGAATCAGCGGCCGCCGTCACGCTCGTCGTGGGCACGGCCTATGCCCTCTGGAACGTGCCCGCGCTCGTCTACGTCACGCGCATCGTCGAGCCGCGGCTGCTGGGCAGCGCGATCGGCCTGATGGTCCTCCAGTACGGGATCGGCCGGATGGTTGGCGGGGGGCTGGGAGGCGCGCTCGTCAGCGCCGGCGGGGCCGGCCTCGCCTTCGGCGTGTCGGCCGTGGTCTTCGGCCTCGGCGCGATCGCGGTCCTGACCCTGCCGCGGGTCTCGGGGCTCGAGACGCGCGCGGGGAGTACCGTTCGGGGCATGGTGGAGGCGGTCCGCTGGCTTCGCCTGGCGCCGGTCACGCTCGTGCTGGTCCTCCTCGGCGCGACCGCTTCGTTCCTCTCGTATGCCTACATCCCGCTCCTCGGCGCCATCTCGCGAGACGTCATCGGGGCCGGCTCGTCGGGGCTTGGGACCCTGACCGCAACCTCGGGGATCGGCATGTTCGTCTCGGCCCTCACGGCGAACAGCGTGGGTGTCCGGATCCGCCGTGGACGCGGCGTGGTGGCGATGCTGGTGGTCGGCGCGGTCGCCATGGCCGCGCTGGGAGCGTCGAGCATCCTCGCGGTCTCCGTCATCCTCGTGGTGCTCGTCGCCTACGTCGGATCCACCCGGTCATCGCTGGCGATGCTGCTCATGCAGTCGCTGACACCGGCCCGGATGCGCGGCCGCGTCGCCTCGCTGGCGGACTTCGTCGGGCAGGTCATGGCCATCCTGGGGAGCCTCCTCGTGGGGGCGCTGGCCGCATCCTGGGGCCCCACCGCCGTGCTGGCCGCGGCCGGCGGCCTGATCGTGGCGGTTGCCGTCGTCACCGTGCTCATCGCGCCGCGGATCCTGGCCATGGACGTGGACCGCGAGGCCCGGCCGGTCGCCGGGGGCCGGCCCTACTCGGAAGGGCGCCCCACCAGCGGCGGATGAGTGGCCCGGACCGCTATCGTGGGCGACGTGACCGCTGACCGCCGAACCGGGATCCTGACGGCCCTCCTGGTCGTGGCCTTCGCCATCGCCATGGGCTATCTGGAGGCCGCCGTGGTGGTCTACCTCGAGGGCGCCCTGTCGCTCTCGTCGATCCCCACCTTCCCGCTCAAGCGGGACGGACCCGCCGACTTCCTCGGGGCGATCGAGGTCGGTCGCGAACTCGCCACCCTCGTGATGCTCGTCGGCCTCGGGCTCCTCGCGGGCCGACGGGGCTGGGAGTGGCTCGCCTGGACCGCCGTCGCCTTCGGGACGTGGGACATCGCCTACTACGCCTGGCTGCGCGTCTTCACCGGCTGGCCGACCTCGCTCTTCGACTGGGACCTGCTCTTCCTGGCCCCGGTGCCCTGGATCGGCCCCGTCCTGGCGCCCCTGCTCGTCAGCCTGGCCCTGATCGTCGTGGGCCTCGCCGCGGGCAGCCGCTACCGGGCCGGTCGCGACCTGGCCGTCGGCGCGCGCGACGTGGCGGCGGGTGTCGCAGGCGGCGCCGTCGTGATCCTGAGCTTCACGATCGACGGGCCGCGGATCCTTGGCGGGGGAGTCCCGGCCGCGTTCCCCTGGCCGCTCTTCGCGGCCGGCATGGGGCTGGCGATCGCGGGCGCGGCCAACGTGCTGCGCGAACGCCCGTGACGACCCGCCCGGCCGCCATCCACCCGGGGCGCGTGCTCCAGTGTTTCGACCACTTCGTGGCCGACCTGGCGGGTCCCGGCCGGGTGGCGACCTACCTCACGATCTACGCCGTCGAGTACGCACCCGAGCTCGGGACGGGTCACGTGGCGTTCCTGCGCATCCGCGGGAGCGACCCCGCGGATGACCTCGACCTGACCTTCACCGACGCCCCGGAGATGGCCGGGCGGATGCAGGCGCGCCTCCGCCGGCTCGTCGCCGAGCAGGACGTTTCTCGCGGTGCCGGGACGCTGCTCGACCAGCCGCCAGCCGTCGCGGAGTTCCGGCGCCTGCCGTGGACGGCGGAATCAGTCGGCTGGCAGATCCACCCCGTCGGCGAAGGGCCCGTGGTGGAGGCCCACTGGGAGGATCCGGAGCCGCCGTTCTGGACGGCCGCGGCGGCCGGCACGTTCACCCCCGAGCGAGACATCCTGGGGATGCTGGCCGGCTTCGGGCGGGCCCGGGTCCTGGTCGACGGGCGCCCGGCGCCGGGCGAACCGTTCCCCGACCCGTGGTGGGAGGCGCGCCTCGGCCGCCCGTTCAGCTCCACCCATGTCGCGCTCGCGGAGGCCAGCCTGACCCCGGGGGATGCCTGGTGGAGCCGGATCGGGGACCGCTCCGGAGGCTGACGACGCTGCGCCTACGGCAGCAGGACGATCTTCCCGCACTCCCCGGAGCGCATCGCCTTGAGCGCCTCTTCGAACTCCCCCAGGGCGAACCGGTGGGTCACGAGCGTGCCGAGGTCAACCTTGCCCGCCGCCAGCAGGTCGGCCACCTGGAACCAGGTCGACCAGATCCGGCGGCCGAACACGCTCTCGAACGTCAGCTCCTTGTTGATGATGTGGCGGCCGATGTCGATCCGGACGAGATCCTTGGGGATGCCGAACAGCACGATCCGCCCGCCGATGCGGGCCGCCCGCAGCGCCTCGTCCACCGACTCGCCCGTGCCGGCCATCTCGAGCACCACGTCGCAGGCGTTCTCGAGCTCCGACGGCAGCGTGTCGAACACCGCGTCCGCGCCCATGCGCATCCCGAGCTCCCGGCGATACGCGTGGCGGTTCAGGCCGATCACCCGCTTGGCGCCGTAGGCCTTCGCCACCGCGACGGCGCACAGCCCCACCGGTCCGAGGCCGACGACCAGGACGGTCTTGCCCGGGACGTCGGCCTTGGTGACGACATGGACGGCGTTGCCCAGCGGCTCCTGGGCGCTCATCAGCTGCGGATCCATGGAGGGGTCGTTCTTCCAGGTCGTCCGGGCGGGGATCGTGGCGTACTCGGCGAAGCCGCCGTCGCGACCGATCCCGAACAGCTCCATGTTCTCGCAGATGTGCCGGTTGCCGATCTGGCACTGGTAGCAGTGCCCGCAGAAGATGTGCGTCTCGGAGGAGACCAGATCGCCCGGCTTCAGCGTCGTCTCCGTGCCCGGTCCGATCTCGAGCACTTCCCCGACCAGCTCGTGCCCCATCACCATGGGCGGGGTGATGTGACCGGCGGCCCACGGGGTCCAGTCGTAGATCCCGATGTCGGTGCCACAGATCGAACTGGCCCGAACCCGGACCAGGACTTCGCCGGGCCGCGCGGTCGGCATGGGAACCTGTTCCACCACGGCGCCGGGCGCCGCTGTCTTCTTGATCACTGCGAGCATCGGTCGTTCTCTCAGCTTCGGGTCGCCGTCTGCTGGCGAGGGCGCCATCCTACGTCGTTCGGATGGTCGTTACACTCGGCAGAGGCGCAAACTGCCCGGTAGCCGGCTGCGCGAGGAGCGAATCGTGGTTCGACGTCTCCGTGTTCCGTTCATTGGCCTGCTGGCGGCCGTCCTGATCGCGAGCGCGGCCTGTTCGGCCGCGGGACAGGCCACCCCGGTTGCCAGCCGCGTTCCCGCGTCGGCGCTGCCGGCCGGCACCTACACCTCCCGCCTCTTCCAGCCCGCAGTGACCTACACACTCCCGGCGGGCTGGGACAACCCTGCCGACGACGCGACCTACCTCACCGTGCGTCCCGCCGGGTCCGAGGTGGCCGGGATCCACCTGTTCCGGGACCCGCTAGCTGCCGCGCAGGACGCGGCCTGCGCGCAGGCGGCAGAGCCCGGCATCGCCGCCACGTCGGTTGCCCTGGCGGCCTGGATCCGCTCACGGCCCGGGCTGATGGTCAGCCCGTCGAAGCTCGTGATGATCGGCGGGCTGCGCGGCGTGGAGCTCGACGTCGGGATTGTCGCCGGCTGGACCGCATCCTGCCCGTTCGCCGACGGCAGCCCCACGGTCCCGCTCTTCTTCGGGTCGAAGGGTGAGTACCACTGGATCGTGGTCGGCTCGGAGCGGATGCGCCTGACGCTGCTCGACGCGCCCGGGGGCGGCACCCTCGTGGTGGACATCGACGCCTTCGACGGCACGCTCATCGACCCCCTGGTCGCGGCCGCGGCGCCGATCGTCCAGGGTTTCTCGTTCGCCCCGCGATGACCGTCCCGGCGGCGGCACCGCCAGCTCGCGACTTCTGGCCCTGCCGCGCACGCACGGGCGCGCGCATCGTGGAACCGATGACTGGATAGCGGAAGGAGATGCTCCCATGACCGAAGGCGGGCGACCCACCGACCGGCCGGCCGAGGCGACGGCGACGGACGTGACCCTGGTCTGGATTGACGCGCGTGAGTCCATCGTGGCCGCCTGGCGGGGCGGCGGGGTGACCCTCGAGCGCCTGGAGTCCGAGGTTCCCACGCACCACGCCTCGACCGGGCACGTGCGCCACGATCCGATGATGCGGCACGGCGGCGGCGGTTCCCCGCAGACCGCCGAGGAGCCCCACCGCCTGGAGCACCTCGCGCGGTTCATGGACCAGGTGGCCGGTCGCCTGCCGGCGCACGGGGCCATCGCCATCATCGGTCCGGGCACCGTCCGGGAGCACCTGGAAAGCGTGGTTCGCACGGCCGACGAGCGGCGGCGCGCCACGCGCCCGCTCACCTGCGAGGCCTCGACGAGGCTCACCGAGCGCCAGCTCGTCGCCCGGCTTCGCCGGCTCGCCGGGGACGAGCCACGTCGCCGGACCGTGGGGGCGTACCGCTGGACGGGAGAGCAGCCCCACAAGGTGTCCGGTTCGGCCCGGCCGCCGCGACGGGTGAGCCAGAAGCCGTCGCCCAAGATCGACGAAGTCGAAGGTCCTGCCGAGGAGTAGGGCCCGCGACAGGGCACGAGAGGGACCGTCATGTTCACCGACCGGCGGGACGCGGGACGCCAGCTCGCCCGCCTCCTCGTACCCAGTGCCGGCCCGACGCCGGTGGTGGTGGCCCTGCCGCGCGGCGGCGTTCCGGTGGCGGCGGAGGTCGCGGATCGGCTTGGCGCACCCCTCGACATCATCGTGGTGCGCAAGCTCGGTTCCCGCTGGCAGCCGGAGCTGGGTGTCGGCGCCATCGCCGAGGGGGACGTCCGGGTGCTCAACGAGACGCTCGTCCGGGCCGAGGGCATGTCTGCCCAGGACATCGACGTGGTGACAGCCCGCGAGCAGGCCGAACTGGAGCGGCGGGTCAGGCGGTACCGGGGGGGTCGACCGCCGGTGGACGTGGCCGGCCGGCCGGTCATCGTCGTCGACGACGGCCTTGCCACGGGGTACACGGCGCGGGCGGCGATCGAGGCGCTCCGGCGACGCGGCGCGACGCGGATCACCCTCGCCGTGCCGGTCGCGCCGGAGGACGCGTCGCAGGCCATGCTGGACGTGGTCGACGAGGTCGTCGTGGTGGAGACGCCGGCCTGGTTCTTCGCGATCGGCGAGTTCTACGAGGACTTCTCGCAGACGACGGACGACGAGGTCGACGCGCTCCTGGCGGCGAACGGGCGGGCGCACGGGGGGACGACGGGGCGTCTGGAGCCCGCCGCCCCCGGCTGACGTCGGGCCTCCGCGCCGTGGGCCGGCCTACCCGGGCTCGCCGACCTCACCCCAGCGGAAGCAGTCGACGAGGTGGTCGTTCACCAGGCCCGCAGCCTGCATCAGGGCGTAGCAGATCGTCGGCCCCACGAAGGCGAAGCCGCGCCGCTTCAGGTCGCGGCTCATGGCCGCCGAGTCCGCTGTCCGCGCCGGGATGTCGGCCGGCGTCCGGGGGTGGTTGACTGCCTGTCGGCCGCCCGTGAACGACCAGAGATGGCCGGCCAGGGTGACCCCGGAATCCCGCAGGGCGAGGGTCGCGCGGGCGTTGGCGATCGTCGCCTGGATCTTGGCCCGGTTGCGGATGATCCCGGGGTCTGTGAGCAGACGCTCGACTTCCGCGGGGCCGTAGCGGGCGATGGTCTCCGGGTCGAAGGAGGCGAAGGCGCGGCGGTAGCCATTGCGGCGGTGCAGGATTGTCGCCCAGGAGAGTCCCGCCTGGGCGCCTTCGAGGCAGAGGAACTCGAACATGAGGCGCTCGTCGCGGACCGGCACGCCCCACTCGTGGTCGTGGTATGCGAGGTAGAGGGGATCGGCCCAGGCGCCGCCCCAGTCACAGCGGACGGGGGTCACGGCCGCCCCGATGGGCGTGGCGAACCGGGCCGCCCCTTCGACCCCAAGGGTCACGGCCGCCCCGATGGGCGCGGTCGCGCCGGCCGTCGACCCCGACGATCCGGCGGTCACGTCGCTTTCGGCCACACCACGTTTGCCAGGGGCTCGCCGGCGCCGAGGCGCCGGATGTTCTCGGCGATCGCCTGCCAGCGGTGGCGCATCGTCCCTTCGGTGTAGCCGGCCTGGTGGGGCGTCAGGATCACGTTGCTCAACTCGTGGAACGGCCGGTCGGCCGGGTAGATGACCTGACCGTCGCGCTCCGGGTAGCGGTACCAGACGTCGATCGCGGCCCCGGCCAGGCGCCCATCGCGGAGGGATTCGTACAGCGCGACCTCGTCCACCACCGGACCCCGGCCGACGTTGACAAGGCAGGCGCCTCTCGGCAGCCCCGCAAGCACCCCCGCCCCGATCAGACCGGCCGTTTCCGTGGTCAACGGAAGGGCGTTCACCAGGAAGTCCGCGTCCGCGGCGATCCGGGGAAGATCCGCCAGTCCACCGAGCGCGGCGAGGCCGAGCCCGGCCACGCTGGAGCCGCCCGGAGTTCGGGTCACGCCGGTCGCCCGCATCCCGTAGAAGCCGGCCCAGCGGGCGAGTTCGCGGCCGATCCTGCCCAGCCCGACGATGCAGATGGTCCGGCCGCGCAGCTCGCGCAGCGGACGGCCGTGGCTCCAGAGGCCCGCACGGAGCGCCGTGTCCGCGGCCACCAGCTCCCGGTTCAGCGCCGCCATGACCATGAAGACGTGCTCGGCGATGGCGTACTCGTGGCCGTAGACGTTGCAGACGGTCACCCCGTCGGGCAGCGCGGACAGGTCGATGCCGTCCGTTCCCGCGCCCGGCGACTGGATCAGGCGCAGCGGGCCGGTTCCGTCGGTGAGCCAGCCGGAGCGGAACTCGCCGGTCACGAAGATATCGGTTCGGGCCAGGGCGTCGGCGACACCGGCGTGCTCGGCAGGCTCGACTCCCCGAACCGTCGCGGCCACGCCGGCCCGCGCGACGGCGGCCCGGAGGTCGTCGACGAAGGCGGGGATCGTCAGGATTCGGGTGTGGCTGGTCGGGGACACGGCGCGATGGTACAGGCCGGCCAGCGCGGCGGCCACCCGTCCGGGCCGGATCGGTACAAACGGCACCTGTCCGGGCCGGGGGACGCCGATACGGTGAGGCCGACCTCGCTCGACTGGCAGGTCCATGCGTTCCTGGAGACGACTGCCATGCACGAGATCGTCGCCCGCGAAGACTTCTCGCCCACGACGTTCCTCATCGAGGTGCTTCACCCGCGGCTGGCCAGGGTCGCCCGGCCGGGCCAGTTCGTGATGGTCATGACCCACTCCGAGGGGGAACGGATCCCGCTCACCCTGGCTGATTTCTCGCCCTCGCGCGGGACCGTCACGCTGGTCATCCAGGCGGTGGGGAAGACGACCTTCGAGATGCAGCGGGACTGCCTGGTGGGCGGCTCTCTCCACGCCGTCGCCGGGCCGATGGGCAAGCCCACCGAACTGGGCCAGCCGCGGACGGTGGTCTGCGTCGGCGGCGGGCTGGGCGTCGCCCCGGTCTTCCCGATCGCCCGGGGGCTCAGGGAGATCGGTGCCCGCGTCATTGGCATCGTCGGCTTCCGCAACCGGGACCTGATCTTCTGGCAGGATCGATTCGAGGCGGTCTGCGACGAATTCATCGTCTGCACGGACGATGGGTCGGCGGGGATCAAGGGGCTGGTCACCGATGGCCTGCGGGCGGCCATCGCCGCGAACACCGTGGACGAGGTGATCGCCATCGGGCCGCCCGTGATGATGAAGTTCTGCGCCGAGGCGACGCGGCCCCACGGCATCCGGACCACGGTCAGCCTGAACCCGATGATGGTCGATGGCACCGGGATGTGCGGCGGCTGCCGGGTCAGCGTCGGCGGCGTGACGAAGTTCTGCTGCGTCGACGGCCCGGATTTCGACGGGCACCAGGTCGACTTCGACGAACTCATCCGCCGCCTGGCCCGCTACCGGCCGGAAGAGCGGATCGCCCTCGACCACTGGCAGGCTGCGCTGGCCGAGTCGGCGGCGGCCGTGACCCCGGCGTCCGCGGCGGCCGTGGCCCCGGCGTCGGCGGCGGCCGTGACCCCGGCGTCCGCGGCGGCCGTGACCCCGGCGGGGGAGGCCCGACCATGATCCGCCGGACGATCCGCAACATCCCCCAGGAGCGGACGCCGATCCCCACGCAGGAGCCCGCCGAGCGGGTCCGCAACTTCGCCGAGGTGACGCTCGGATACGGGCTCGAGGACGCGCGTCGCGAGGCCGAGCGCTGCATCCTCTGCCCGCAGAAGCCCTGCTCGATCGGCTGCCCCGTCGGTATCGACATCCCCCGCTTCATCGAGAAGATCAGCGCCGAGGATCACCGCGGAGCCTATGACGTCCTCGCGGAGTCGACGCTGCTGCCGGCCGTCTGTGGCCGGGTCTGCCCGCAGGAATCCCAGTGCGAGGCCGTCTGCGTCGTCGGCGATCACCTCGAGCCGGTCGCCATCGGTCGGCTCGAACGGTTCATCGGCGACATGGCGGTGGCAGAGGGCTGGGGAGGGGCCGCGGACGCGGCTCCAACCGGGCATCGGGTCGCCGTGGTGGGAGCCGGTCCGGCCGGTCTTGCCTGTGCTGCGGACATGGCCCGGTCCGGCTGCGAGGTGACCGTCTTCGAGGCGCTGCACCGGCCCGGCGGCGTGCTCAGCTATGGCATCCCTGAGTTCCGCCTCCCTCGGCGCACCGTGGAGGCCGAGGTCGCCGCGGTGCAGCGCCTGGGCGTCAGGTTCGAGTACAACACGCTGGTTGGGCGCCTCTTCACCATCGACGAACTGCGCGACGAGATGGGCTTCGACGCGGTCTTCGTCGGCTCCGGGGCCGGCTACCCGCGGTTCCTGGGGATCCCCGGTGAGGCCCTCAACGACGTCCTGTCGGCGAACGAGTTCCTGACCCGCTGCAACCTGATGCGGGCTGGCGAGTTCCCCGCCACCGACACGCCGCTTCGCGTGGGGCGCCGGGTGGCCGTCGTCGGGGCAGGCAACACGGCCATGGACGCCATGCGGGTCGCCCTGCGGCTTGGCGCGGAGGAGGTCCACTGCGTCTACCGCCGAGGCCGGGCCGAGTGTCCGGCGCGTGCGGAGGAGCTGGCCCACGCGGAGGAGGAGGGGGTCGTCTTCCACTGGCTGACTGCCCCGGTCGAGATCCTCGGCGATGCCGATGGCAGCGTCCGCGGCCTGCGCTGCCTGCGGATGGACCTCGGTGAGCCCGATTCGAGCGGCCGGCCGCGCGCCGTCCCGCTCGCCGGCAGCGAGCACGACCTCGAGGTCGACATGGTCATCAGCGCGATCGGCACGAACGCCAACCCCATCCTCGGCCAGACTTCGCGGATCGGCACCAACCGCGAGGGCTACATCACGGCCGACGCGGACGGACGGACGACGCTGGCCGGGATCTTCGCTGGCGGCGACATCGTGACCGGCGCCGCGACGGTGATCCAGGCCATGGGCGCCGGCCGTCGGGCTGCCCGCAGCATGCGGGCCTACCTGGGCATCGTCGAACCGGCGGATCGCGACGTGTCCGACCAGTCCCGGCCGCGGATCTTCGGCATCGACGAGCGGCAGCGGACGTTCACCAGGATCCGGGTGGCCTGACGGGATCGGCCCGCGCCAGGGCGAGGCCAGTGGCGCTCGCCGAGCCGTGGCGCTCGCCGAGCCGTGGCGCTCGCCGAGCCGCTGGGCCTGCGGCCGCGACTCCTACGGCCGCGACTCCTACCCGCCACTTTCAATCACCGCTGAACACGAGCAGCCGGGTTCGCGGCGGCCGGGCGCTCCGGACTCCCCGACGGTGGCCGCTCGGCCGTGCCGAACCCTGGAGCGCGGTCACGTTTCGTGAGGGCAGCTCCGGCGCCGCGCCCGCGCGCAGCCCTGGTTTACTGCCGGTAGCTGGTTGAGGGGCCAGCCGAACGCCGGCGGCGCGGCCGGGAATCTGGTCGCCGGAATCCTGCCGCTGTTCAGCGATGGTTGAAACCGGGGCCTGATCGGCCCACCGCCGGGACTGATCGGCAGCCCACGGTTCCCGCCGGGGCCTGATCGGCTCACGCCCCCCGCCGCTCCGCCCGGCTACGCCAGGGCGGCTGCTCGGCGGATGAGATCCTCGAGGCCGGGCTCGTTCGGGTCGAGCGGCTTGCCGGGGTGGATGATGCAGACCGGGCAGTTCTCGGCCGTCTCGACGAGTTCCCGGTACGTGCCCGCCCGGGGGTCCCGGATGTAGGCCTGCTTGGCCGCGTTGTAGGCGAACATCTGGGGGTTGCGGACCGTGCACTCGTTGCACGTCGTGCAGAGCGCCGTGTCGATGGAGGGCAGGTCACCGCCCGGACCGGCGGCCACCGCCCCGGCGGCGGGGGGCGTGGCGGGAGCGCCCGCCGCCCCGTCGACGCCCGGTGCGAGCGTGGCCACGACGGCCGCCGCGTCGGCGCCGGCAACAGTGGCTACCGCGGCAGCCGGCTCACCGGCCGAGGCAGCCTCCCCGGCAGCCGCCGTCTCGGACGGCAATGCGGCTCCCCCGCGCCCTTCACCGGCGGTTGCCGACGGCTGGGCCGGGATAGCCATCCCGCTCAGCCGCTGCCAGTGACCCGCGACCCGCTCGGCGTATGCCAGCAGTTCGCGACGCACGACGGCGCGATGCAGCCGCCCTTGGGCGTCCACCAGGTAGACGCACGGGACCGTCTCCGACTCCGGTGCGCCCGGTCGGGCGAGGTACTCGGCGGGCGGGAGCAGTCGTTCCGGCGCGCGGCCGCCAGGGATGAGCGGAAGCCGGCTCCGGAAGCGCACGTCGAGCGCGAGGAAGTCGACCGCCGTGAACGCCAGACGTTCCTCGACGAGACGGCCATCGCCGTCCTCGTAGGCCAGCGCGTGCTCGGGCCAGGCACGGTCGGGCTGTGGGTTCCCGGCCAGGGACAGGCGGCTGGCCCAGCTTGACCCGCGGCCCGGATCGCAGACAAACGTGGGGAACGCCCGCGACTCGACCGCGGCCGCGCATCGAAGGTAGGCGGGCACGCCCGAATCCGGCGTGTCGAGGCTGGTGTAGATGGCGAAGAGGGCCGGGCCGGGGTGCCGGAAGCCGGCCTCGATCTGCGCCGCCAGGTCCGGCAGGTGGGAGGCCGCCGACTGGAGCACGAAGGCGTTGTCCAGGAGAAGCGCCATGCTCGCCAGTCGCTCGGGCCACTCGCCGGTCTCGCCCGCATCACCCGCCTGGCGCGGTTCGCCCTCGAGGAGCAGGTTGCCCGGGATCTGCCGGACGGCCAGTCCGATCTTGATCGGGATGTCGGAGGCGAGGAGTTCCAGCAGGGCGGCCCGCTCCGCGGCATCCACCCGTTCGCTGTCGAGAAGCACGAGCAGGGGCGGTAGCTCGCCGCGCTCCTCGGCCGCCAGGTGGCCAGCGCCGAAGGCAGCGAAATGCGCATCGTGGCGGTCCTCACGGTACCGGTTCTCGAGCTCCAGGGTCGCAATCCGCACGGCCCGGGCGAGGTCCACCCAGCGGGCAACCTCCCTCCGCCAGGTATCGAGCACCTCGCGACAGCTCCTCACGGGGGCGGACGCCCGTCCGGACGATCCGGTCCGCCCATCGCCGGAGGCGACCTCGGCGAGTCGCCGGTGCTCGGCCTCGATGACCTTGAGGGCGCCGCCGAGTCGTCGCATGCGCCGGGGAGCGGGTGGTCGGAACCGGCCGGTCGCCTGGAGCAGCGACGAGAGGGCGTCGAAATCGATGCCCCCGGCGTGCGCGCCGGCCATCGCCTCGCGCAGCGCATCAGGGGCGGACGACTCCGGGGCCTGCGCTCGCTCAGCATCGAGGACCTCCGCGACCTGGCCCATCAGCTCTTCGAGGATCTCGCGGTCGTGGACGGCGATCCGCCGCCGGGTCCGGGCCCAGGCGTGCTGCAGGATGGCCTCGGCGGCCCCGGTGCTGAAGTCGAGCAGGATCCCGTCCGGCGGTCTCCCGGGGCTGAGCGCCTCGAGGCGTTCGGCGAGCGCCGTCCGACGACCGTCGTCAGGTTCCGCCTCGACCAGCCGCGCCTCGGCTCGCCTCCACAGCGACGCCAGATCGCGCCCGGGATCGTCCTCCCCGAGGGCCCGGATCCCGGCTTCGAGGCGAAGGGCGTCCCGCCGGAGCGGCTCGGACACGTTGTCAGCGGCATGCGCCGCCACGGCACGATCCACGATGACCGCCAGGGGGTCGATGACGGGTTCCGCCTCGGAGTCCCGCAGGACCACCGGCCAGGCGTGGCGGATGAAGCGCATGTCGAGATAGCCGGCCATCAGGGCGGGCACGAGGGCCGGGGGCTCCTCCTCGACGGTGGTCGACGAAGGCTCAGCGATGCCCATGTAGAGCTGGCGCAGCTCGCGCAGTTCCGGGTCGCGCCGCGCCAGCGCGGGCACGTCGCCGGACGCCGGCGCCCCGGCCACGAGACTTGTCTCCGCCATCAGCCGGCAACCTCCAGCACCGATGGCTCACCCGCGTCGATCCCCGCGGCGCCCGGATTCACCGTGAACCGGTTCAGCTCGCGCTTGAAGGCCGCGAGTCGTGTCTCCACGGGCAGGTGCCGTGGCGGGCCGACGAGGTCTTCGTAGCACGGCACCCGATCGTCACGGTAGAGGATCCCGACGGCCAGCTCGTCGGTCCTCGAGGCCAGCTCGATCGCCTCGCCGAGGTTCGACGGGTCGTGCTCGATCCGGTTGGTGAACCGACGAGTGACCGCCTCGTCCGGCTGCAGGCCGTTCGGATGGGTCAACAGGGTGATGCGGTCGGGGTGCTTGACGTACTCGTCGAAGTGGTCCGGCAGATAGTTTGGACAGCGCTGCAGGATGCGGATGAAGGAGAAGCCGCGGTGATGGAAGGCCTGCCGCAGGATGTCGTAGGAGAGGCCGGGCAGCCAGTCCGCCGTCTGGGCGGCGAAGGAGACGTTGGCCATGCCGAGCGTCGTGACGAGCGGGTTCAGCGGCTCAAGCCGCGCTCCACGGGGGCTCGTGCGTGTCACCAGGCCCCGTGGCGACGTTGGCGAGGCCTGCTTCTTGGTGAGGCCGAAGATCCGGTTGTCGTGGAGCATCACGGTCATCCGCATGTTGAACCGGACGGCGTGAAGCCAGTGGCCGGCGCCGATGCTGCAGCAGTCGCCGTCGCCCGTGGTCACGAAGAGGTGGAGGTCCGGTCGCCGGATCCGGACCCCCTCGGCGGTCGGCAGCGCGCGCCCATGCAGGCCATGGAAGCCGTAGGTGCCCATGTAGTGCGGCAGGCGGGAGGCGCAGCCGATGCCCGACACGATGACCGTCTTCTCCGGCGGCAGCTGCTCGTCGGCGCAGAGCCGCTGCACCGCCGTCAGGATGGCGTTGTTGCCGCAGCCATGGCACCAGCGTGTCATGGCGCCCTCGTAATCCCCCAGCGCATAGACGCTGTCGTCGAAGTCGAGCGAGGTGGGGCGCAGGCCGCGCAGCGAATCGAACATGGTCAGCTCCCCGCAAGCCGTTGACGGATGGCGCCTTGGACCGTGCCCGGCTTCAGCGGCTGGCCCTTCACTTCGGACCAGCAGTCGATGTCGACCAGGTAGCGCGCCCGGAGCAGCCAGGCGAGGTTCGAGTAGCGCTGGTTGTCCGGCGTGATGAGTTCGTCGTCGAGGTTGTCCGACCAGCTCATCTCGACGGTCATGACGTGGTCGAACCGGCGGAGGATCTCGCCGATCCCCGGGGCCATCGGCTGGAGCCAGGTCAGGTGGAGCGACGAGACCCGGTGCCCGCCCGCCCGTACCTGCCCGACGGCCTCCTCGATCGCGCCTTTCGTGCTTCCCCAGCCCACGACGAGGAGCTCCCCCGACGGGTCACCGAAGACCTCCGGCGTCAGCAGCGTCCGCTGCAGGGCGGCCAGTTTGAGGCTGCGCAGGCGGATCCCCTCCTGGTTGGCATCGGGGTCGTAGACGACGCGGCTGGCCCGGTCGTGCGCCAGGCCGGTCAGCGTGTGCATCCCGCCGGGCTGGCCGGGCACGAAGCGGCGGTGCAGGCCGGTTCGCTCGTCCCAGTCGTAGGGCTGGCCATCGGCCGGGACGGGGGCCTGGTCCGGCGGGGCAGCGAACCACTCGCGGCGCGGCTCCGGCCTGGCAAAGGCCTGCTGGGCGGTGGCAAGGTTCGCGTCGCTCAGCAGGATGACGGGCAGGTTGAACGTCTCGGCGATCTTGCGGGCCGTGATCGGGAGATAGAAACAGTCTTCGATCGTCGCCGCGGCCATGACTACCCGGGGAGCATCCCCGTGGCTGCCGAAGATCGCCTGCAGCAGATCGCCCTGCTCCACCTTGGTCGGCTGGCCCGTTGCCGGGCCACCACGCTGGACGTCGATCACCACGAGCGGGATCTCGGCCATGGTGGCGAGGCCGATCATCTCCTGCATGAGCGAGAGGCCCGGACCCGAGGTGATGGTGAGGGCGCATTTCCCGGCGTAGGAGGCCCCGACAGCGAACGCGCAGGCCGCGATCTCGTCCTCGGCCTGATGGACGACCCCGCCGACCTTCTCGAAGACCTCGCTCAGGTAGTGCGAGGCGGACGTGGCCGGCGTGATGGGATACATGGCGCAGACTTCCATGCCCGAGGCCATGATCCCGAGCCCCAGGGCCGTGTTGCCGTTGACCGCGATCTCCACTTCCTGGCTGGGGGTGGCCGGGATCTCGAAGCGGAGGTCCAGGTTGCGCCGGGCCCAGGCCCGGCCGGCCTCGAGCAGGGCGACGTTGCGCCGGATGACCTGGTCGCTCTTCGTCCGGAAGGTGAAGGCGACCTGCTGGCGGGCGATCTCGAGGTCCATGCTGTAGATCCCGCACAGCATGCCGAGCACGAACATGTTCTTGCCGCGCTCGGGGGTCGACGTGTGCTCCAGGCAGAGCTGCTCCATGGGGATCTCGTGGACCTGGTAGCCGTCCCGCACCAGCTGATCGTGGGTCTCCACGTACTGGGCGACGATCTCCGGGTCGCGGTGGAACCGCCACTTGCTCTCGAGCAGGATCACGCCTCCGGGCTTGAGGGCGCCCGCGCGCAGCCGCCCCAGGAGGACCTGCTCGTTGAAGGCCACGAACAGGTCGGCGTCATTGCCGCCGTTGGTGACGCGCCCGGACCCCAGGCGGATCCGGTTGCCGCTCGCCCCGGCCAGGCTGCGAGGTGGCGGCTCGATCTCGGCCGGGATGATCTCCACGGTCCAGATGCCGTTCCCCGTCCTCGCCGCGATGCCGGCGAAGGCGTCACCGCACTTCTGGGCGCCCTCTCCCGAGTCGCTGACGATCTCGACGATGTGCTCGCTCAGCCGTACCGCCGGCCGGTCGATCGGGGATCCTTCGCCCTGCCCGTCGATCTCGCCGACGGGACGTGGATCGACGATGGTCGAGTGTGCCATGGGCCTCGTTCCGCCTGCCTTCACCGGCTAGCGCGGCGGGCGCACGTGGCCGGGCCGCTCCCCCGATGAAGCCTCGAATGGCCCCCTCCGTCCTAGGGCCGTTTGGCCCGTAACGGGCGGCCGCTCCGCAGTGCGGCGGGCGGGCCCCCCATGGCGCGCTCGACGGAGCCCGACGCAGCGCGCCCGTCGCCCTACGGCACCGCTTCACCGGCGAGCAGGCCGGTGGGGCGCTCCCCATCCACCGCCAGCCCGCCGTTGACCAGGACGTACGGGATCCCCGCGGGGTGCTGTCGCGGATCATCGTAGGTGGCCGTGTCGATGATCCGGTCGGCGTCGAAGACGACGACATCGGCGTGGTAGCCGACCTCGATCCGCCCCCGCTTCGAGAGGCCGAACCGCCTGGCCGGGGCATCCGTCATGCGCTGGATCATGGTTTCCAGCGAGAGGCCGCCGAATTCCCGCCGAAGGCGGCCCAGGAAGCGCGGATACGCGCCGTACGTGCGGGGATGGCAGACGCTCCCCATCGGCGTGATGTCGGAGCAGGCCATGGCGTCTTCGCGGGCCAGCAGGGCCAGCGAATCGCGCGACACCTGGCGCCACCGCGCCATGCTGGTCGGCGTGGCGATGCAATAGCCGACGCGCAGGTCCGCCGCCAGGAGGACGTCGCACAGCGCCTCCCCGGGCGACAGGCCGCGCTCCCGGGCGACGTCCCGGAGGCTTGTCCCCTCCAGTTGCGGCGCACCGGAGACGAACGAGAAGACGACCGAGCCGATCGGGATGGCCCCCCGCGCATCGTGCTCGGTGTCGAGGTAGCGGGCCAGCCGCCCGCGTGTCCGATCGTCGGCCAGCCGCTCCAGGATCGCGTCGGGGCCGCCCTCCTGGGCCCAGCCGGGAAGGAAGCTGATCGGTTGCGAGCTGCCGGTCGGATAGGGGTAGATGTCGAAGGTGCAGTCGACCCCCGCCGCCTTGGCCCGATCCACGGGCCCCATCAGCCCGTCGACGTCGCCGGCCGTGTCCGGCTGCGTCCGATAGTGGGCCAGGTGGATCGGCGCACCCGACCGCCGCCCGACCTCCATCGCCTCGCCGACCCCGCCGTCGCCGAAGGCTCGACCGGACCCCTGGTAGCGCAACTCGATGACGTGGATCCCGCCGGCCTCGCCTGTGGCCTTCGCCAGCTCGACCAGCTCGTCCGTGTCGCACCACGCGCAGGGGTAGTAGTTCAGGCCGCTGGACAGGCCGACGGCGCCCTGCTCCATCGCCTCGCGCACCATCCGTCGGGCCCGGTCGAGCGCGGGTCCCGTCAGTGGCTCGTCGCGGAACCCGAGGGCCTCGAGACGGATCGCGCCGTGCGGCACGAGATAGGCCGTATTGACCGCGACTCGCCGGTGGTACGCGGCGCGAAAGGACGCGACGCTCGAGGTGTCCAGGTCCACGGGCGGGTCGCCCAGCAGGCCGGCCAGGTAGCGCCGGTAGGCGAGGTAGTTCGTCCGCGAGAGCGGGGCGTAGGAGACGCCGTCCAGCCCGAAGATCTCCGTGGTGATGCCCTGGCGCAGTCCGTAGTCATGCTGCGGGTCGACCAGGAGCGCGCCTTCCGAATGGGTGTGGGTGTCGATGAAGCCCGGCGCAACGATCAGGCCCGAGGCGTCGACCGTCCGCGCGGCCGCGGCCGCCGAGAGATCCCCGATGGCCGCGATCCGGCCCGCCTCGATACCGACATCGAGCCGGGCTGCCGGCAGCCCCGTCCCGTCGACGACGTTGCCACCGCGGATCGCGATGTCAAGCACGGCCCGGGTCGCGTGTCACGTGGGGTCGGCCGTCAGGTCCCGCACTTGACCACGTGCGGCGTGGGGTGGGATGCCGCGTACGTCGCTGGCGTGACCGAGATCCGCTTCGCCTCGATCATCAGCTTGTGGGCTGTCCCGTGGGGCCCTTCGGAGGTCTGGAGCCAGAGCAGCTCGCTGTTCGCGTTGTAGCTGGGCAGCGTGTACACGCTCCGCATCACCCGGGTCACCTTGTACGTGTAGAGCCGGTTGTCGCTCCGCCAGACCTTGACGATCATGCCGACCATGGCCGCGCCGTTGTTCACCTTTGACGCCGTCAGGAGGGGCAGGAACATTCCGGTGCGGGCGTGGGCAAAGATGAAGGTGGGCCCGCGTTCACCGGGCTGCGACAGGGCCGTCAGGTACATCGCCACGTTGCAGTACGGGTAGCCGGTTCCCGGCAGCAGGACGATGGGCAGGTCGATCCTGTATTTGGCGATGGCGATCCGTGTTGCCACGGGGTACGTCAGGACGCCGCAGCGGGCCGCGATCCCCGTGCCGACGCGCACGGCGATCTTCGATTTCGACCCGGCCGTCCAGAGCATCACGCCCTGCGTGCCCGACAGGCCGGTCACGCCCTGACCGATGCCGGTTGCGTCCGTCACGATCGTGGGCAGCCGCACCAGGGCCGTCGGGCTTGCGCACGTTCCCTTGTAGATCATCGCCGCGTACTTGGAGTTCGGCTTGAGGCCCTGCAGGCCGATGGAGATCGTGCCGGACCAGTTGGTGTTCACGACGAGCACCGCGGCGCCGGTCGCGCCGCCGCCCTTGAGCGTCGTCTGCCAGGTGCGTCGCGGCACCGGGGTGGTCGCGGCGACGGACTGGGCCAGGAGTGTCGCGACGAGGCCTGCCGCGAGGAGTGCGCCCATGAGGCGCCGGGTTCGAACGTGCATTGCGGGATGGTAGCCGACTCGCCGCCAGACGGCGCGCGCAGGCGCGCCCGCCCAGTCTCAGCGGACCAGCTGGATCGTGAGCGGCGTCCCGGGCGACGCGGGGTTGCTCGTCGGCGGTCCCTGGACGATCGGCTGGCGCCAGACTCCCTGGATGTTCTTCGCTCCGTCGGACCAGGTGATCTCGAAGGCGGCGAACCCGACCACGTCGTAGTAGGCGTTCTCGCCGACCCCGTGGGCGGCTTGCCAGATCGGCACGAAGACGGTGACGTGGTTGCTGATGTAGTAGCTCAGGTCGGCGCTGGCCTTGTCGCCCGGCAGGCTGCCGACGCGATCCGACGTCCCGGCGGGGATCGCAGCGCAGCACCCGAAGCCGTTGGCGGGGGGGCCGATCTCGGACTGCAGGAAGCCGGCGTTGTTGGTGCACCCGTTGACCGTGTCCTGGCCGCCATCCGCGTAACAGCCGTACTTCAGCCAGCCGAAGCCGCCCGGCACGTTGAGCGTCCCGTCGGTCAGGGCGATCGGGCCGCACTGCTGGGCCGTCTGGTTCGGCGGGCAGACGGAGAAGGCATTGAAGTTCGCCATCGCCACGCCGATGGGCAGGAGCCCGTCCGATGGCGGTGCCCCCATGTACCCGGTCCGGGCCGTTGCCGTCGCGCCGGCGCTCCACCTGGAGATGCCCAGGATGCCCAGGAAGAACGGCCTCCACGCGACGCTGGCGTTGACGGCAATCCCGGCGGCCGTGGCAGGGATGGTGCCCTGCCCGACATAGCCGGCGACGGTTCCAGTGGTCGTGACGTACGCTGGGCCGCCCGGGGCGCCGTAGGTGATCGCCACCCCGTTGTTCGCGGCGACCGTGGTATCGATGGCCAGGCGCACGTTCGCGTCGGTCCCGCTCGGGTCCTGCGCGACATGTTCGGCGAGGATCCGGGCGCCGGCGAGCGATGCCATGTCGGCGGCGTTCTGGGCTGCCCGGCGCTGGCTGAACGCGAAGCCGGTGTCGACGGCCAGTCCCATCAGGAGGATGAGCCCGGTCAGCCCGAAGGCGAAGACGACGAGGACCTGGCCCCGCTGGGTCGACCGTGGTCGTCGATCGATCATGTGGTTCATCTCAGTTGATGGTCATGCTGGCGGAGGCCGTCCGCGTGACGGTGGGCACGAGCTGCCCGATGACCGGCGTGAACGGGACGAACGTGAAGACCACCTGGACGGTCACCACGTCTCCGGGGGACCGGTGGGTGCAACTCGATGACGTGAGCGCGGTGGTCGGCTGCTGGCCGAAGGCATCGCAGCTGACGTACACGGTGGTGATCCGGCCCATCCCGGAAACCATCCGGTTGGTGGTGGCGAGCACGTTGGCCTCCAGTCCGTTGCTGCCGCTCACCGCCGGGGGACAGACGGGCCCGGAGGGCGTTCCGCAGCCCGGGTCGGCTGAGCCGACCCACGATGCCTGGACCGATGCGGTGCGGGCGCCCTCGCGGGCTGCCTGGGAAAGCGTGTTCGAGGCATAGACGAATCGCCCGCCGTCCACGAGGCCGAGCAGCACCGTCAGGAAGAGCGGTACTGCCAGCGCGAACTCGGCCAGGGTCTGGCCACGCTGGCCGAACCGGGCTGCCCGGCGAGCGCCGGAACCCCTCAGTTGAGCGTGATCGAGGACGTGCATGGCTGGCTGCTTCCGGCTGCGAGCGACTGCGTCGTGATGATCGGGTTGCCGTTCGCGCCGACGACGATCGTTCCGGTGAACCCGGCCGCGGTCCACGGGCCGACGGCGGTGTCCGGATGGAGGCCGACGAGGTTCGGCACCGTGCACATGGGCGTCGGCGTGGGCGTGGGAGTGGGCGTCGGCGTCGGCGAAGGTGACGCGGACGAGCTCGGGGTGGGCGTCGGAGTGGGTAGGGCTGACGTGAAGCCGAGGACGGCGCCGGCGGCCGACGCGCCCATCGTGAAGTTCGGGAACATGCTGTTGACCAGCGGCGTGATGAACGTGAAGCGACGTTGCACCCGGACGCTGATGCGGTTTCCGACGCCCACGCCCTCGGCGGCGTTGGCGCAGTCGATCGTGGCGTTCGTGCTCGCGTTGGCACAGGACACGACGACCTGCATCGACCCCTCCCCCGCCTGGGTCTGGAGGTTGTGCTCCAGCAGGGCGTGCGCCGTGATGCCGGCAGTGTCCGTGGGATCCGTGATGGCGTACCCGGCCGCTTCCCGGGCCGTGTTGTACGTCTCGACGTAGGTCAGGAAGAGGCGACCGAAGTCGACGCTCACGAGGAGGACGAGCAGCACGATCGGGAGGACGAGGCTGAATTCGGTCAGCGCCTGTCCGCGGGACGGGGTTCGGCCCGGGCGCCGCGGGGTGGTATGTCGGTGCACTGCATGCATGCCGACAGTTCACCCCCGATCCACCCCGGAGGGCAGCTACCCGGTGGTACTGCCGGCCCCGGACTTTCGAGCGGTGCGCGGTACTGCGGTGTGGTCGCGGGGTGATCGGAGTGTGGCGGGCCGGGCCGTCCATGAGGCCAGCCGCCCGGCGGCCGAACCTGCCCGATAGACTGGCCCGGTGCCGCCCGGCAACGGCATGTTGCCCGCGGCGGTCGACGCCCCATCCCCCAGGAGGAGCTGCCCGATGACCCCCGCCGATCGGCTCCGTGGCCTGCTCTCGGAGCCCGGGCTCCTGGCGATGCCCTGCTGCTTTGACGCCCTCTCGGCCCGGCTCATCGCCCAGGCCGGCTTCAGGCTCAGCTTCATGAGCGGGTTCGCCGTCTCGGCAGCCCGCCTGGGCATGCCCGACACGGGACTCATCTCCTTCGCCGAGATGGTCGATACCCTGCGGAGCATCTGCGCCATCGCGCCGGAGCTGCCGATCATCGGCGACGGCGATACGGGCTACGGCAACGCCGTCAACGTCGGTCGGACCGTGCGCGAGTATGCCCGCGCCGGGGCGGCCGCCGTGATGATCGAGGACCAGGCCAGCCCCAAGCGCTGCGGCCACACCCGCGGCAAGCAGGTGGTGGGCCGGTCCGAAGCGCGCATGCGGATCCGCGCCGCAGTCGATGCCCGGCGTGACCAGGACATCCTCATTCTCGCCCGGACGGATGCCCGGGCCATCCTGGGCTTCGAGGCCGCTCTTGAGCGCTGCCACGACTTCGTCGAGGAGGGGGCGGACATCATCTTCATGGAAGCGCCAGAGTCGGTCGACGAGATGACGCGCTTCTGCCGCGAGATCCCGCGGCCCACACTCGCCAACATGATCGAAGGGGGTCGGACGCCGATCCTCCCGCCAGCGGAACTCGAGGCGGCGGGATTCAGGATCGCGGCCTACCCGCTGCGCCTGCTGGCCGTCGCGATCACGGCGATGCAGACCGCGCTGGCCGCCATGACGCCGGGATCCGGGGTCGCGCGCCCGCCGGAGATCTCCTTCAGCGAGCTCCAGGCCGTGGTGGGATTCCCCGAGTACTGGGCGGCCGAGGAGCGCTACGCCGCGGCGGGCGAGTGAGGGAGCCCGTCGCTGGAGCTACCCTGACCAGGTGAGGACCCCCCTCCGTCGCCTCGGTCTGCAGCGCCGAATCATGCTCTACGTCACGGCCGGCCTGGCCGTGATGTTCGGCGTCCTGGCCCTGCTCGGCCTGGGGGCGATCGACCGCGCGTCGGACCTCGTCTTCCAGGAGCGCCTGGCGACCGCCTACACCACGGGTGGCATCCTCGAGGGCGACCTCGCGCGGACCGGAGGCGATGTCCGGGAGGCGGCGCGGCAGTGGCTGGCCGCGGGAAACGGGCCGGTGCCGGTGGGAAGCGCCCTGCAGCTCCTGCAGCACTTCGATCGGGTGGGCCCGTACTCGTTCTTTCGCGTCAGCGGGATCTGGCTGCTCGACCAGGGCGGCGCTCTCCAGGACCAGGCGGGCAGCCCGACCTGGGCCGGGTCCGCCGACGCGGGTCGCGGGCTCGCCGCGCAGGTCGGCACCGACTTCGCCGTGCTGCGGGCCCTGGGTCCCGTGCCGGGCCAGGTCGCCTTCGCGGCCGTTGCGGTCCGCCTCGGCGGTCCTTCCGGGCAGGGCGGGCTCGCGATCGTCCACACCGTCTCAGTGAACAGCCCGTCCGATTACGTCCCGGCTGACCACGGTCGTGCGGGATCTGCCAGCGGCGCCCACCCATCCGCCGAGGCCGCCACCGGCGCCTACCACCTCGAGATCATCGATCCGGACGGTGTCGCCGTCCTCGGCGTGGGCGCGGACGAACGGCCCGGCCAGCTCAGCCCGCACTTCCGGGCGATCCAGGCCCTCATGGGGCAGCACGCTGCGGCCACTCTCGTCCATGAGCCCGCGCCCGGCGGCCACGTGGAGCCCCACGTCATGGCGGTCGTGCCGCTCTCCTCCGGGCCGTACTACCTGGTCCTGGAGCAGGCCGTCGATGTGGCGCTGGCGCTGCCGCTGGAACTTCGCCAGCGGCTCATCTTCTCGATCGCCGGGGGGTTCATCGCCGCGCTGGTCCTCGCCTGGGTGACGACGCGTCGGGTCGTGAAGCCGACCGAACAGCTGACCGCCGCCGCTGAGCGGATGTCGGGGGGCGATCTCGCCAGCCCGATCGCGGTGACGGCGCAGGACGAGATCGGCAAGCTTGCCGAGGCCCTGGACACCATGCGCCAGCGCCTCAGGGATGCCTACGACGATGCGGAGCGCCAGAACCGCCAGCTCGAGGAGCGGGTCGCGGAGCGCACGGTCCGCCTCAGGCAGTTCCTGGGACAGACGATCGACGCCCAGGAGGAAGAGCGGCGGCGGCTGTCCCGTGAACTCCACGACGAGACCGCGCAGACGCTGGCGGCACTGGGCATCGCCCTTGACCGCGCCCGCGACGAACTCCAGGGCGCGTCACCATCGGCGCTCCGCCAGATCCTCGAGGCCAAGGAGATCGCCACCCGACTGCTGGCCGAGACGCGGCGGCTGATCCTGGGGCTCAGGCCGAGCCTGCTTGATGACATGGGTCTGCTCGCGGCCATCCGCTGGTATGCCGAGAGCTACCTGGGCGATCAGGGGGTCGTGGTGACGGTCGTCGCCGACCAGTCGCCCCAGCGCCTCCCCGGCCATATCGAGCTGACCCTCTTCCGCATCGCCCAGGAGACGATCACCAACATCGCCAAGCACGCGCAGGCGACCCGTGTCCAAATCAGTCTGGCCTTCACCGACCGGACCGTGACGGTCACGGTCGCCGACGACGGCCGGGGATTCGACGTCGAACGGGCCCTGGCGCGGCGGGGAGCCAGCCCCGAGAGCCTCGGTCTCATGGGGATGCAGGAGCGGGTGCGCCTCCTCAATGGACGGATGGAGATACGCTCCGGTGAAGGAGGAGGCACGATGGTGGTGATCGAAGCCCCGGTCAGCGACGAGCCGGCGTGATGGCGAAGACCCGCGTTGTCGTGGTGGACGACCACACCCTGTTTCGCCAGGGCATCGTCGGCCTGCTCGGCAGCCAGCCCGACATCGAGGTCGTGGGCCAGGCCGGCTCCGGCCAGGAAGCGCTGGAGCTGGCGATCGAGCTGCTGCCGGACGTGATCCTCATGGACATCTCCATGCCCGGGACGAGCGGTCTCAGCGCAACCAGTGAGATCAAGGCCCGCTGCCCCGGCGTCCAGGTCCTGATCCTCACCATCCACGACCGGGAGGACTACCTGTTCCAGGCGCTGCGCGCCGGGGCGTCCGGCTACGTCCTCAAGGGAGCTGACATCCAGGATCTCCTGTCGGCCGTCAGGAGCGCCCAGCGCGGCGAGGTCTACCTCTACCCGGGCGTCACGAAGCTGCTGGTGACCGACTACCTGAGGCGCGCCCGGACCGGCGAGGACCGGGATTCGTACGACGGGCTGACCGACCGGGAACGGGAGGTCCTCCACCTGATCGCGGAGGGCAGGACCACCGCGGAGATCGCCGCGGGCCTCTTCCTGAGCCCCCATACCGTGCAGTCGCACCGCGACCACATCATGGCCAAGCTCAACCTGCACTCGAAGGCCGCGCTGATCAAGTACGCCATCGCGCGGGGCCTCATCGAGCTGTAGCGCTGTCGGGCGCCTCCGTGCCCTGCTGTCCGCCGCCCCGGCAGCGCTCGGGGGACGTG
>Ga0315281_10002536_pt1 | contig 27049 bp, 22 predicted proteins | sample YL17G07_0_MG_FD_204540 | JGI IMG/M metagenome (GOLD analysis project Ga0315281, IMG submission 204540) | Sediment microbial communities from Yellowstone Lake, YNP, Wyoming, USA - YL17G07_0 | ecosystem: Environmental > Aquatic > Freshwater > Lake > Sediment | place: USA: Wyoming | collected...
GTGAGGCAGCATATCTGATCAACCATGCTGATGACAACGCCCTCACCCTGATAGCGGGCGACTTTAACTCCGTTTCTCCTTATGATCCTGATCCGGCTGGACTGGATGAATTGCCTTCCCGTTTCAGGGCGAGATATGTAACTCCAGACGGCACGACCGACACAAGCATATTGAGAACACTCTATCAGGCTGGATTTGTGGATATTGCCTATAAGTTGGGCAAGCATAACGACCCCACAGTGCCTACTGATGGGTTTAAAGGGGCCGAGTTTGTCCCGTTCCGGTCTGATTACATCATTGCGACAGATGCCCTCGCTAAATTGGCAACTGCTTACTCTGTGATCAAAAGCCCTGCTACCGATATGGCCTCCGATCATTATCCCATTGTGGCGGAATTCAATTTATAACGGCGCTGGACATCATATCTTGAGAGAAAAGGTGAATAAAATGGAAAAGGAAAAAAAGATATTCGGGTTCGGCAAGAATGTGACAGTTGCCGGGCTGGTCAGCTTCTTCATGGACGTAAGCTCCGAGATGATATACCCGCTTGTTCCGCTGTTCCTTGCAAATGTCCTCGGTGTAAACAAATCGGTTATCGGCCTTATCGAGGGCATTGCCGAGTCCACTGCCAGCCTGCTAAAAGTCTTTTCCGGCTGGTTTTCCGACAGGATAGGAAACCGTAAATGGCTTATGGCGGCGGGATATGCCATTTCCACGCTGAGCAGACCTTTTGTCGCTCTGGCGTCGGGCTGGCAGCATGTCATGGGATCACGGTTCGTAGACAGATTCGGCAAGGGGGTCCGCACAGCCCCGAGGGATGCGCTTATCGCTGAATCAGCAGACAAGGCAGGTCTTGCAAGAGCATTTGGCCTGCACAGGGCCATGGACACGATGGGAGCGGTGGTTGGACCGGCTATAGCTTTTCTCCTTCTCGGGCTCTTCTCAAATGATTACCGCAAGGTCTTTTGGCTCTCCATGATACCCGGCATTATTGCCGTGTTGCTGATCATCTTTTTCATCACGGAAAAGAAGAAAGTCGTTGCAACTCATTCAGAGAGACCAAAACTTACATTAGCGCATTTCGACCGGAAGTTTAAGTTTTTCGTTGCCATAGCGGGACTGTTCGCCATCGGGAATTCTAGCGATGTGTTTCTGATACTAAGGGCACAACAGATTGGGATCTCAACGGTTATGATCCCTGTGGTTTATCTGTTGTTCAATCTTGTTTATTCACTGTCGGCCCTGCCCGCCGGAATAGCAGCGGACAGGTTTGGCAGAAAGAGGCTTATCCTTTTAGGATTTGTGTTATTTGCGATCCTGTATTACGGCTTTGCAATCGCGACAGCCCCGAAGACAATATGGATACTGTTCGGCTTTTACGGCCTTTTCATGGGCCTCACCGAAGGCATTCAGAAGGCGTTTCTATCAACAATTATACCGCAGGATTTCAAAGCCACTGCCTTCGGTGTCTTTAATACCGTTGTCGGACTTGCTATGCTTCCTGCAAGCCTCATCGGAGGCTGGTTGTGGGACCATGTCTCTCCGTCGGCGACGTTTTACTTTGGCTCGATAACGGCTGCGTTGTCAGCGGTTTTATTTATTGTGTTTATCGCTATAATTAAGAAAGAAAGTTAAAGGAGGAAAGCCATGTCAAAGATCGGTGCAATAACCGCAAGAGAGATTCTGGATTCGAGGGGGAACCCTACCGTAGAAGTAGATGTGATTCTGGATAACGGACTAAGGGGTAGAGCAGCAGTGCCCTCAGGAGCTTCCACCGGCAGCAAAGAGGCAGTGGAGTTGAGAGATGGAGACAAAGGCCGTTATCTGGGCAAGGGAGTTTTAAAAGCAGTCAACAATGTGAATACGGTCATTGCTCCTGAACTCATTGGGAAGGACCCGGCAGCGCAAAAAGAAATAGATAATTTTATGATCAAACTCGACGGGACTGAGAACAAAGGAAAGCTGGGCGCCAATGCGATATTGGGAGTTTCCATTGCAGTAGCAAAAGCAGCGGCTCAGGATGCCGGGTTATCAATCTTTAGATATCTCGGAGGTGATGACGCAAGGCGTCTGCCGGTGCCATTTTTCAATATCCTCAACGGCGGCAAGCACGCGGACAACAATGTGGACATCCAGGAGTTCATGATCTCGCCGGTAGGAGCGAAGTCCTTTAAAGAAGCGCTCAGAATGGCTTCGGAGACATATCACAATCTGAAAGCGGTCTTAAAAGCAAAAGGTCTGAGCGCCGCAGTGGGAGACGAAGGCGGGTTTGCGCCGAACCTCTCCTCCAATGAAGAGGCTGTTCAGATCATCGTAACCGCTATTGAGAAGGCTGGATACAAGCCTGGCAAAGACATATCAATTGTTTTAGACCCCGCCGCAAGCGAGTTTTATCAGGACGGTAAGTATGTTTTGAAGGCCGATAACAGTAAATTATCTTCAGAGGAGATGGTAAAATTCTACGATAATTTAATAACGAAATATCCGATTGTTTCCATTGAGGACGGGCTTGCTGAAGACGACTGGGATGGCTGGAAAATATTGACTGACCAGTTGGGGGAAAAGATCCAACTCACAGGTGATGATATTTTTGTCACCAATCCTATGATATTGGAAAAAGGTATAAAGATGGGAATCGCTAATTCCATACTAATCAAGCTTAATCAAATCGGAACATTGACAGAGACATTGGAAACCGTGGCAATGGCCAAAAAAGCGGGTTACACCTGTATGTTTTCCCACAGGTCAGGTGAGACGGAAGATTCATTCCTGGCCGACGTAACAGTTGCTACTAATGCAGGCCAGCTCAAGACCGGCGCTCCGGCGAGGTCGGAAAGATTGGCGAAATATAACCAGTTGCTCAGGATCGAGGAAGAGCTGGGCGCAAAGGCGGTGTTCAGGGGAGACCTGCATTGGTAGAATCCTGCGGAGGATAGTATGTTTGAAATAGACATTCCCGGCTTCGGTCCTGTGAGGCTGGAGCACTTGGTATCCGATTTTGACAATACGGGCGATTTATGCTTTAATAAGTAGACCTTTAAGGATAGCTCCGAGAGGCTATAAAGGTAAGGAGACCTGTTGAAACATTTATTTCATATAAACACGCCTTCCTCTGGATACAGGGGAAGGCTTTTTTTTTAGGCGAAATGACAAAGGAACTGCTTAATAAAAAGGACATCGAAAGGGTCCTCTCGCGGATAGCCCATGAGATCGTGGAGAAGAACAAGGGAACGGAAGACCTCTGTCTTATCGGCATACAGCGCGGCGGCGTCCATCTGGCCAGGAGGCTTGCGGTAAGGATCAAGAGCATCGAGGGCGCCGATCTGCCTGTGGGCTCTCTTGATATTTCGCTTTACCGAGACGACCTCGGGATGCGCAAAAGCCACCCTGTAGTCAGGCGGACCGATATACCGTGCGATATCAGCGGCAAGCAAATTGTCCTTGTGGACGATGTGTTGTATACGGGCCGCTCTATCAGGGCGGCCATGGATGCTCTAATGGATTTCGGAAGGCCCGCGCATATACAGCTTGCGGTACTTATCGACAGGGGCCACAGGGAACTGCCTATCAGGGCGGATTACGTGGGGAAAAACATCCCCACCTCCGGGACCGAAACCATCGATGTGCAGCTTGAAGAGGAAGGAATGCAGGACAGCATCCTTCTTCAGGTCATGGAATAGAATATGGATAAAGACCTGGTCGGCATAAAGGAACTCTCAAAGGATAACATTACCGCGATTCTCGACACCGCTTCGTCTTTCAAGGATGTCCTGCGGAGGGACATTAAAAAGGTCCCCGCGCTGCGTGGCAAGACGGTGGTCAATCTTTTTTTCGAACCTTCGACGAGGACCAAAACGTCTTTTGAACTGGCCGAAAAGAGACTGAGCACGGATGTGCTGAACTTCTCAGTGCCCACCAGCAGCGTGGTGAAAGGTGAGAGCCTTATCGATACCGTCAGGACCATCGAGGCCTATGGAGTTGATTTCATCGTTATGCGCCACGCTTGCAGCGGGGTCCCCCATCTTATCGCAAAAAATGTTAAAGCCTCTGTTATCAACGCTGGTGACGGGACCAATGAGCATCCCACACAGGCGCTGCTGGACGCTTTCAGCATTGTGGAAAAGAAGGGTCGTCTTGACGGCCTCACCATCGCCATTGTGGGTGATGTGCTCCACAGCCGGGTCGCGAAATCAAATGTATATCTCCTGTCGAAATTCGGAGCGAAAATAAGGCTTGTGGGGCCTCCTACACTTATTCCCGACCTGGGGGAGTACGGAGTCGAGGTCTTCCATGATCTGGACAAAGGGGTCAGGGACTCGGATGTTGTTATGATGCTGCGCATACAGATGGAACGCCAGAGCAAGGGTTTTTTCCCGTCTATACATGAATATTTCAAGTACTGGGGCATGGACATGAGGAGGCTCGGGCTTGCCCGAAGCAACGCCATTGTCATGCATCCGGGACCCATGAACCGCGGCACTGAAATTTCGTCTGAGGTGGCTGACAGTCCGCAGTCGGTAATTCTCGATCAGGTGACAAACGGGATAGCGGTGAGGATGGCGGTCCTGTATCTCCTTGCCGGCAGGAGAGATAATGGATAAGAGTTTGCCGAAGAGTTTAATAATAACGGGCGGCCATATTGTAGACCCCTCCCAGGGTATTGACGGGACAGGCGATCTTTATATTGAAGCAGGGAAGATAAAAGAGATACGCTCTCAGAAAGCTGATGCGGCAGCGCCCGGCAGGCGAAACCCCTCAGCGTCTCACTCAGACATCAGGACAATAGACGCTGCCGGTAAACTTGTGCTGCCCGGGCTTGTGGATATGCATGTCCATTTAAGGGAACCGGGATTTGAACACAAGGAGACCATAAAAACCGGCACGCGCGCTGCGGTAAGGGGAGGGATAACGTCCGTCTGCCCGATGCCCAACACTGTCCCGGTGAACGATAACCCTACGGTGACAGCTTTTATTATAAGAAAATCATTTGCCGAAGGCGCGTGCTCCGTTTATCCCATAGGCGCCATAACAAAGGGGCAGCGGGGGGAGGAACTTGCTGAAATGGGTCTGATGTACGAAGCGGGCTGCGTCGCCTTCTCCGATGACGGCAGGCCTGTCATGAGCAGCATTGTCATGAGGCGGGCTCTCGAATATTCCCAAACATTCCATGTGCCGGTCATCTCCCATTGTGAAGACCTGACTCTAACCGATGACGGTGTGATGAACGAAGGCGTTATAGCCACCACCATGGGTTTAAAGGGTATCCCCGCCGCGGCGGAAGACATAATGGTGGCGCGGGACATTCTCCTGGCGGAGCTTACCGGTGGATGCCTCCACATAGCCCATGTATCCACCCTGGGGGCCGTGCGTTTGATAAGGCAGGCAAAGGAGAGGGGAATCAGGGTAACTGCGGAGACCTGTCCCCATTATTTCAGCATAACGGATGACGCTGTCAGGGGATACAACACCAATGCAAAGGTTAATCCTCCGCTGAGGAGACAGAGGGACGTGGATGCCGTAAGGGAAGGCCTGAGAGACGGCACCATCGATGTTATCGCAACGGACCATGCTCCCCACCACCGTGATGAAAAATTGAGGGAATTCGATAAAGCTCCTTCCGGCATCTCAGGGTTTGAAACAGCGCTGAGTTTAAGCCTTGCGCTGGTGCGCGACGGTGTTTTGACCATGCCGCAGCTTGTGGATAAAATGGCGGTGAACCCGGCGAGGATAACGGGTATAGGAAAAGGTACGCTGTCGGCAGGCTCGGATGCTGACGTGGTGATTGTGGATACGGCAAAGGAGTTCAGAGTGGCAGCTGATGAGTTCCTTTCCAAAGGGAAGAACACCCCTTTTGACGGTTGGCTCTTAAAGGGCATTCCCGTTATCACTGTAGTGGGCGGTATTGTTTTTGAAAGACAGGAATAAAGGAATATTTTTCTTTACAAAAGAGTTGATACCTGTGTGAAGGAAGGTGCGATGGAAATATTCGGGTATATCATTATCTTGGAAATAGCCGCTCCCCTTGTCATACTGGGGGCCCTTTTGCTGATATTTTTCGCCTATCGCGCTTCACGGGGCCGCAGGCAGAAGATGATGGGGATTGAGGCAGCGCCTGAGCCTGAGGTGGCCCCTGCCGTACCTGTTGTTCAGGCTGTCCCTCAGGAGAAGCGTGAAGAGAGCAAAACCCAGGACAGAGAAAAAGAGTTTTCTGCTGTCCTGGGTCGTATGGAGCACTCCATAGTCGCCCTTGAAAAAAGGATGGATCTGTTAGGCAGGGTATTCCCTCCGGTGAGGGCACTGGAGAGGCTGGAAGCTCACGGGACTGTCCCTTTGTCGGAAAGTGAGATAAGGGGACATATAGCGGAGATTTGGGCTGCGCTGCATATTTCTCCCGGGCCCATAGATGAAAGGGGCAGGGAGCAGGTGAAGAAGGCCTGTGGGATAGCTGAAGAGAGCATTAGCGCATTGCTGGCGGACATCATTAAGGGAATAGACGAAGCCCGCGGAAAGCCGTCGGGAAACTCGTCGGATTACCTGATACTGGGAAATCTTGCCTACGAGAGAGAGGAGTTGGACAGGGCGGTGGCATATTACGACAAGGCGGCGGAAGTCCAGCCTGATTATGCCTATGCCTGGAGTAACAAGGGAGTTGCTCTTTCACGTCTCAACCGTCACGAGGAGGCCCTTTGCGCTTATGAGAAGGCCCTTGGGGCATCCCCGGAGTATGCGCATGCCTGGTACGGCAAAGGTACCGCGCTTGGAGAACTGGGACGCACCGAAGAGGAGCTTGCGGCGTACGAGAGGGCGGTATCAATAGACAACGATTATGCCGAAGCCTGGTATAACAGGGGAGTTGCGCTCGGCAATCTGGGCCGTTACGAAGAGGCCCTTACCGCTTATGACAGGGCCATAGGACTGAAACCCTATGATCCCGAAGCCTGGTACAACAGGGGACTGGCGTTGAGCTATCTTGTCCGGCATGAGGAAGCGCTCAGGTCCTATGAGAACGCCATCCGCATAAAACCGGACGACGCTGAAGCCTGGTACGGCAAGGGCTTCACCCTGAGCAATCTCGGCTCCCATGAAGAGGCCCTGAGGGCATATGAAAGGGCCATAGATTTAAAGCCTGGAGATGCCATGGCCTGGCACGGCAAGGGTGTATCGCTTAAAAGGCTCGGGTGCAGGGACGAGGCCGGCGACTCTTTTGAGAGGGCGCTTGAGATAAGACCTGATTATGCAAAAGCATGGTTCAGCAGGGCGCGCCTCTACAGCGCTGACGGTGATACGGCAAACGCCCTTGCAAGCTTGTCCAGGGCGGTGGCGCTGGATGAAAAGTACCGCGGCAAAGCCAGAAAAAACGAAGACTTCAGGCAGCTTCGCGACAACGAGGAGTTCAGAAAAATCACCGGATAAACGGCCCCGGATATACGGCAAAAGTGAGAGTGGAGGATTGATGATTAAGGCATTGCTGGTACTGGCGGACGGGACTGTTTTTGCGGGACGCTCTTTTGGCTCGGAGGGTGAGACCATCGGAGAGGTTGTCTTTAATACCTCCATGACAGGGTATCAGGAGATACTGACAGATTCCTCGTACAAAGGGCAGATCGTTACCATGACATACACTCAGATGGGGAATTATGGGATTACCCCCAAGGACAGCGAATCTGCAGGAGGCCCTAAGGCTGAAGGGTTCGTGGTAAAGGAATATCTGGACTTCCCGGGTAACTGGCGCTCCGGGATGTCCCTTGGTCGGTATCTCAAAGACCATGCCATTGTGGGCATAGAAGGAATTGATACCAGGGCGCTGACCAGGCATTTAAGGACCCAGGGAGCGCAAATGGGCATTATTTCGACCACCGATACTGATCCCGCCCGTCTTCTTAAAAAGGTGAAAGCGCACCCTGGTATTGCCGCCTTCGATTATGTTAAAGATGTTACGACTAAAGAACCCTATCCCTGGAAGGAGGGTTGCTGGAAATGGTCCCCGGCTGAAAGCGCAGTACCGACCCTAAGGGTGACGGTGTATGATTTCGGCGTAAAACATAATATCCTTAGAAACCTTGTGGAAGCCGGCTTCGAGGTGACTGTGGTGCCGGCGCAGACCCCGGCCGCGGCTGTTTTAGAAACAAATCCCGACGGGATACTCCTGAGTAATGGCCCCGGTGACCCGCAGGCAGTCACCTATGCCATCGCGAACACGAAAAAGCTTGTGGGTAAAAAGCCTGTTTTCGGCATCTGCCTGGGACACCAGATACTGGGACTCGCTCTTGGAGGGAAGACCTACAAACTTAAATTCGGCCACCACGGAGGGAACCACCCAGTAAAAGACCTATCCACGGGAAGAGTTGAGATAACCTCGCAGAACCATAACTACTGCGTTGATGTGAACAGTCTCCGCGGGCAGGTAAAACTTACCCATAAGAACCTCTACGATGGCACTGAAGAGGGCATGCAGCATGTGGAACTGCCCGTGTTCTCGGTCCAGCACCATCCCGAGGCCGGACCAGGTCCCAACGATTCCACGCACCTGTTCAGGAGATTCAGGCAGCTGATCGAAGGGAAGGGCTGCTGAGCATGGTATCTTTCCTGTAATGGACAGGACGAAGCACACAGGGTTGGGTGATAAAGAGTTCCGGATTGAAAAAAAAGACGATCTGCTTGAGATATGGTCGGTCTCGTACAAGGCTGAAAAAGGGAGTGTCCTGCACAGCGGCATATACAACCCTGAGATGGCCTCAAGCCTCGCAGCCGGGGCCTGCATCACAGTCGCAGGTTTCTTTGTTGCAGGACGTTATCACATAACCGCATTGCATTACGGAGCAGCTCTCGTTTTCTTTGCGCTGCTTTTTCTTGCGTTCAGGACGTTTGTTTTTCGCGAGACCGTTCTTTATGCGTGTATAGACAGGGTAGCAGGCGTTGTCAGGTTTTCCCTGAACGGGGCATGGATGAGCAAAGGCTTCACCTTTTCCCTTGACGACCTTCAAAAGGTGCGGCAGGATTATGTGTTCATGGCCCCGGTAAATCCGGACGGGATCAAGCTGGTGCGGAAGATAGCCCTGCAGCACGGGACAGTGATCCCGGGTTTCGGAGAGAAGGCCGAATTTCATACGGTCACCCTGGAATTCCGGGGAGGACAGAGGGTAACCATCCTCTCGTCCAGTGACCCCTTGAAGGCTGAACATATGGCGAAAGAGATACAAAATTTTATAGAGAGGTAAGGATGCCGAAAAGAACAGACATTAAAAAGATTTTGCTGATCGGCTCAGGGCCTATTGTGATAGGACAGGCCTGCGAATTCGACTACTCGGGAACGCAGGCCTGCAAGGCCCTCAGGGAGGAAGGATATACCGTTGTCCTGGTTAATTCAAACCCCGCAACCATCATGACCGACCCCGAGACCGCGGATGCCGTATACATAGAGCCCCTGTCCAAAGAGGTGCTTGAACTTATCATCAAAAAGGAGCGGCCTGATGTGTTGCTCCCCACTATGGGAGGGCAGACAGCGCTCAACCTGGCAGTGGAGTTGTCGGAAAGCGGTGTGCTGAAAAAATACGGGGTCGAATTGATCGGCGCGAAACTGCCTGCCATAAAGAAGGCGGAGGACCGCGAACTTTTCAAGGAAGCCATGCGCAAAATCGGGCTCGAAGTGCCCAGGAGCGCCGCCATCACCAACATGAAGGACGGGCTTGATATAGTGGAGCATATCGGCTTCCCGGCAATTCTGAGGCCCGCTTTTACCCTGGGCGGCACCGGCGGCGGCATTGCCTACAATATCGAGGAATACAGGGAACTGCTCGAAAAGGCCCTGAAGCTGAGCCCGGTCAGCCAGGTGCTGGTGGAGGAATCGGCCCTCGGCTGGAAAGAGTACGAACTGGAAGTAATGCGTGATATGAAGGACAATGTAGTGATCATCTGCTCCATCGAGAACTTCGATCCCATGGGTGTTCACACCGGCGATTCCATTACCGTGGCCCCTGCGCAGACCCTTTCCGACAAGGAATACCAGCGGATGCGCGATGCGGCCATTGCGGTCATCAGGGAAATAGGCGTAGACACCGGCGGCTCCAATATCCAGTTTGCCATGAACCCTAAGGACGGCAGGATGGTGGTCATCGAGATGAACCCGAGGGTATCGCGGAGTTCCGCCCTGGCCAGTAAGGCCACGGGCTTTCCCATTGCGAAGATCGCGGCAAAACTCGCTGTGGGATATGCCCTTGACGAGATACGTAATGACATAACCCGGGAGACGCCCGCCTCCTTCGAACCCACTATCGATTATGTGGTCACGAAGATCCCCCGCTTCACCTTTGAGAAATTCCCTGACGCGGACGCCACGCTGAGTGTGCAGATGAAGTCCGTGGGAGAGGTCATGTCCATCGGCAGGACCTTCAAAGAGTCACTGCAGAAGGCTTTGCGGAGCCTTGAAACCGGCTCTGCGGGACTGGACCCCGTGGAAATGAGCGACCATGAGCTGCGGGCAAAAATGAAGACGCCCAACGCAGAGAGGATATGGTGCGTTGCCCAGGCCATGCGGCAGGGCATCGGCATTGAAGAGATTTACGCCCTTTCCTGGATAGACCCCTGGTTCCTGCATAACATGAAGCAGATACTTGATATGGAAGAAGAGATAAAGCGGTCAGCGGCCGGCGATCAGCATTCGGCAGAAACACTCAGAAATGCCAAGGAGTACGGCTTCTCGGACAGGCGCATTGCCGACCTCACCGGGAAGACTGAAAAAGAAGTGAGGGACAGACGCAAAGGGCTGGGGATAAGACCTGTCTACAAGCTGGTGGACACTTGCGCCGCGGAATTCGAAGCCTTTACCCCGTATCTATATTCCACGTACGAACGCCCCTTTTATCGTCTTGGAAATAACGCAACTGCGGAGGTGGAGTGCGAAGCGCGGCCCACTGACCGCCGGAAGGTCATCATTTTAGGTTCCGGGCCCAACAGGATAGGGCAGGGCATCGAGTTCGACTATTGCTGCGTCCATGCCGTGTTTGCCCTGAAGGAACTCGGGTACGAGACCATCATGGTCAATTGCAATCCCGAGACCGTGAGCACGGACTATGACACGGCGGACAGGCTCTACTTCGAGCCGCTGACCATAGAGGATGTGTTGCATATTATCGAAAAGGAAAAGCCTGAAGGTGTTGTGGTGCAATTTGGGGGTCAGACGCCGCTCAAGCTGGCTGTGCCGCTTGAAAAAGAAGGGGTGAAAATTCTCGGCACCTCGCCGGATTCCATTGACAGGGCTGAGGACAGGAGACGTTTCAAAGCTGTTTTGGACAAGCTCAGGCTCAGGCAGCCTGAAAGCGGCACTGCCATGTGTATAGAAGAGGCGGTGGATATAGCCAACGGTATCGGGTACCCGGTCATGGTCCGCCCCTCATACGTGCTCGGCGGCAGGGCCATGGAGATCGTCTATGACGAAAAGACCCTGACGGATTACATGAAGAGGGCGGTCAAGGCCTCACCCGAGCATCCCATTCTCGTGGACAAGTACCTGGAGGATGCCATTGAAGTGGACGTGGACGCCATTTCTGACGGCGCTGATGTGTTTATCGGCGGAGTCATGGAGCATATAGAGGAGGCCGGCATACATTCAGGAGATTCGGCCTGCTCTCTGCCTCCCTATTCCCTGCCTGACAGCATAGTGCAGGAGATAAAGCGCCAGACAAAGGACATGGCGCGGGAACTTAATGTTATCGGGCTGATGAACGTCCAGTTTGCCGTAAAAGACGACGAGATATTCATACTTGAAGTCAATCCCCGGGCCTCGCGGACCATTCCCTTTGTGAGCAAGGCAACGGGCATTCCCCTTGCAAAAATTGCTGCCAAGGTAATGGTCGGTACTACGCTCAAAGAACTGGGGCTGACCCGGGAAAAGAAAATTACTCATGTGGCGGTGAAGGAAGCGGTATTCCCCTTTGACCGCTTCCCCGGTGTTGACACCATACTGGGCCCTGAGATGAAATCAACCGGAGAGGTAATGGGCATCGACCAGGACTTCGGGCTGGCCTATGCCAAGGCCCAGATGGCGACCTACAACACGATCCCCACGTCAGGGAAGATAATCATAAGCGTGAAGGACAAGGACAAGAAACAGATGGTGGAAATATCACAGAAGCTCTCGGAAATGGGGTTCGGGATTATTGCTACCAGGGGTACTGCACAGTACCTGGCGGACAATGGCATAACGGTGGAGGTCACCAACAAGGTCAATGAGGGGAGACCCCATGTAGTAGACCTGATAAAGAACAGGGAAGTGAGCTTCATCATCAACACTGTGACCGGGACCCAGGCCCAGAAAGACTCTCTTTCGATCAGGAGAAGCGCCCTGCAGTTCAAGATACCCTATACCACCACCATCTCGGGCGCGCGGGCGGTGGTGAAAGCAATAGAGATGCTCCAGAAGAAAGAGTTGAGCATCAAGTCAATCAACGAGTATCACGGGAAGTAAGGGACAATTTCAGTATACGGCGAAAATAATGCCTTATGGATCATGCAAACGCAATGAAAAGGAGACCTTTTATGAATATGTTGACCAACCTGAAAACCAAATACAAACTTTCCATCCTCATAGCCTTTGCTGTTTTAAGCATGGTCATGCTGACCATCGGCTTTATGTACTTTCTTAAAAATACCCTTATGGAGGACAAAAAAGGAAAGACAAGGAACGTGGTGGAGTCCGTTTACGGCATCCTTGAATATTACCAAGGTTTAACCGAGAGCGGGGGATTGACAGAAGATGCCGCCAAGGAAGCGGCAAAAGCCGCTGTTAAGAAACTGCGATACGATGGGAAGGAGTATTTCTGGATAAACGACGATAAGCTTCCCTTTCCAACAGTGATAATGCATCCGACAGTTCCAGCCATGGACGGCAAGATAATGGACGACTCAAAGTACAATTGCGCCACGAGCATGCAGGCTGGCGCAGGCCCGGTAGTCGAAACAGACGGCAGAAAAAACCTTTTCCAGGCCTTTGTGGAAGCAACAAACAGCGCAGGTTCCGGCTTTGTTACTTATGAGTGGCAGAAGCCTTTACCCGGCGGCGGCATTACCAAGGAAACGTATCCCAAGCTCTCCTATGTCAAGAAATATCAACCATGGGGATGGATAATCGGCAGCGGTATTTACATTGATGACATTGAGCATGAATTCAGAAGTAAGGCCCTGATACTTGTACTGTCTCTATTCGTAATAACAGGCCTCATGATTTTCATAGGCTTGTACATATCAGCAGCCATAACCTTTCCCCTGAAAGAAGTAAACGAAAAGATAGAAAACATGGCTCACGGAGATTTAACCGTCACTGTTGACTATAAGGGCGGAGATGAAGTCGGGATGTTAGCCCGGAACATAAACACAATGATAGGCTCGTTCAGGAACACCATAAGCAGCATCCTGACGTCCGCCTCCGAAGTAGTATCATCCGTATCAACTCTTAAATCCGGTTCCGAAAGAGCGACGGACGGGGCAAGGGACCAATCAATGCAGGCCTCCCAGATCGCTACCGCGGCCGAGGAAATGAGTCAGACCATCACCGACATATCCCGCAATGCCGCTGTGGCCTCAGACACTTCCCAGGAAGCCATGCAGACAGCGGAAATAGGTAAGGAAGTGGCTGACGGGGCAGTAACAACCATCAATGAAGTGCATGAATCAACCGGGCAACTGTCCGATATGATAGGCAAGCTGAATGCGAGGGCCTCCGAGATCGGCGGGATAGTTACTGTCATCAAAGATATAGCCGACCAGACAAACCTGCTGGCGCTTAACGCCGCCATAGAGGCCGCGCGTGCCGGAGAGCAGGGAAGGGGTTTTGCGGTTGTGGCCGATGAAGTCAGAAAACTCGCGGAGAGGACCATAAAGGCAACAGCCGAGATAACGGAAAAGATAAATGCGGTACAGCAAGAGTCGGAGCAGACCACGAAATCAATGTCCGAATCCTCATCGAAGGTTGCACAGGCAACGGACTACATCCGGCAGGTTGGAGAGTCCCTCAGTCATATCGTAGATTCCGTACAAAGGGTCAGAGACCAGATAGTGCAGATAGCTACCGCGGTGGAAGAACAATCTTCAGCATCGGAAGACGTGACAAGGAACATCGAAAAGACATCCCATATCGCAACCGACATGGAGAAAATGGCATCCGATGTAATGGAAGAGGTCAGCAAACTGTCCCTGACCGCTGAGACATTACGAGTATCCGCAGCCGGATTCAGCGTCGAAAAAGGGAGCGCTTCCGGCAATGGCGACTTTATACAATGGTCCTCAAGCTACAGCGTCAATATAAAACTGATTGACGAACAGCACAAACAGCTCATGAAACTCATAAACGACATGCACAGGGCAATGCAGGCAAGGAAATCTAAGGAGACTGTGGGAGGCATACTCAACGAGCTTCTTGACTATACCGCAAAACACTTCAAGGTTGAAGAAAACTGGTTTCAGCAATACCAATATCCCGATTATCATGCGCACAAGGAGATACACGACAATCTCATCAAAGGTGCCCTTGACATGAAAGCTCGGTTTGAAAGGGGAGACCAGTCCGTCAATGTGGAACTCATGAGCTTCCTGAAGAACTGGCTGTCCAATCACATACTAAGGATAGACAAGAAGTACAGTGCCTTCCTGAACACAAAAGGCGTAGTGTGAACAGACAAGCCTTCAAACATTTTATCTCATGGATGGCACTGTCTCAACGCCTTTTTAAATCTCTCACACACATCCAGCGCTTCATCTTCTGTATATGGTTTCACAGGCCCCGTCCCCCATATCGGCCCCGGCCACGCGCGGTCTGATGTAAACCTGCCGACAGAAGCTTCGGATGTATAAGGAACATGGCTGCCCTTACCGTGCCACGAGGGAGATGGCCCCTGATGGGCAGGCCCTGCGGCAGAGACCGCACCCGAAGCATGCCTCTGAATTTATTTCGGCAATACAGCGGCCCTCTTCGTGAGTGCTCCCTATGGCATCGAACTGGCACTGTTCAACGCAGAGACCGCAGCCGTTACACAAGGCCGGGGCCACTGAGGCATTGAATTCCGCCCGCGCCATGATCTCTACCCGGATTCCTGAAAGTGTCTTCATGGCGATGCAGTCGCGGGCCGAGCAGTTGCAGATGGCCCCGATAAAGGGCGTCACCATTGTCCAGATGGTGTGGATCGCGCCGTGCTCTTCCATACCTTCCATCTGTTGAAGGGCCTCTTCCCTCTGCAGCGTTTCAAGTCCATCACCCGGGGGCTTGCCGAAATAGGACATGTCGATTCCTTTATACCATGGCTCGGGACCGAAACTTATGCCGTAGCAACACCGGACCTCCTTCTTCTGTGCGGTCCAGCGGCAGGCGCATGGCATACGGACAATTGTATCCGCTGAAAGAACCACCTCCCTGATTTCTTCCAGGGGCAGTACCTGCCCGAAGTGTTCGGTTTTTGCGCGGGACACCATGGCGCCGGTGACAGCCCCCGGCAGGCGTCCTTTTTTCCTGAAAATGGTTTCGAGGCGTCCCAGAGTGGTAAACCCCTCGCTGATGGTGGAGGACAGGAAATTTTCGATATAGGTCCGTCTTTTTAGGTCCGAAAGAAGGTCCTGCGAGTAATTGGCGGAGTTCTTGTACCAGATTTTTCCCTCTCCGTGTTCAGTGCAGAACTCGCACATTGTGTTCCTCCGGTGTACGGATAATTATGAATACATATTGTACGGCCTTTCAGGTGATAAAGAAAAGAAGGGCGAGTAAAGACGGTCAGCGTCAAAGGGTGATGTAACAGGGAATCCGTGTTATGATATAATGATAGGCGGATTGGCAAGCGCCTCGCGCACTCACTTCAGAAGGGGTCTCTTTTAGTGCAGAGCTAAATTCTTAAATTTAACTGGAAAATGGAAACACTACTCTGTTAAAATAATAGCCGACTTTTAAATTAAGGGGCAAGGCGTTTATGAAAGGACATACGGCGGTAATCACAGGCGGCGGACGCGGTATCGGGAAGGCGATTGGAGAGACTCTTGCCGGGCGCGGGGTGAATATCGTAGTGGTGGATGTGAACCTGGAAATTGCACAGCAAACCGCTTCTGAAATGGAGACGCTTGGGGTGCGGAGTATCGCGCTGAAGGCGGATGTTTCCAACGGCAATGACGTGGGCGGCATTTTCGAAAGCGCCGTAAAGGAATTCGGCAAGGTGGAGATACTGGTGAACAATGCCGGCATCACGCGCGACGGTCTTCTGATGAGGATGAAGGAAGAGGACTGGGACCTGGTCATGAGCATCAACCTCAAGGGCACCTTTCTCTGTTCGAAAGAGGCGGTAAAGGTAATGGCAAAGCAGCGGTACGGCAGGATTATCAATATCGCGTCGGTTGTGGCCTTCATGGGCAACCCCGGACAGGCCAACTACAGCGCTTCCAAAGCCGGTATCGTGGGCCTTACCAAAACCACGGCAAAGGAGTATGCAAGCAGGGGAATTACGGCGAATGCGGTCGCGCCCGGGTTCATAACCACGGCAATGACCGATGCGCTTACCGAGAACGTGAAGCAGGAGATGCTCAAGGCCATTCCCATGAGCAGATTCGGAACGGTGGAGGATGTTGCCGGTTCCGTGGCTTTTTTTGCGGCGCCGGAGGCCGGCTACATTACCGGCCAGGTTATTCATGTAAACGGCGGCATGTATATGTAAGTGAAAAGATACCTGAAGTCCGCAAGCAGCAAAGTCTGAAATCGAAAAAAATAATAAAGCAACGATGGGAGGTAGTATGGTAGACGAAAAGGTAAAAGAGATTATATCGAAGCAGCTCGGCGTGGACATGTCGGAAGTGACACCGGAGGCGTCCTTTGTGGAAGACCTCGGAGCGGACTCGCTGGACACCGTTGAACTGGTAATGGCTTTTGAAGAGGCGTTCAATATCGAGATCCCTGATGAAGATGCTGAAAAGATAGCCAAGGTAAAGGACGCCGTAGATTATATATCGAAAAAAATGGGATGATTGAAGCAAGAAGGGTAGTTGTTACCGGAGTGGGGCTCGTCACCCCACTCGGTGTTGGGACCGAAAATTCATGGAAGGCCGCTATTGAGGGCAAGCCGGGGATTTGTTCCATCACACAATTCGACGCCTCATCTCTTCCCGTGCACATAGCCGGGGAGGTGAAGGATTTCGACCCCTCCCTATATATCGAGGTCAAAGAAATCAAGAAAATGGACAGGTTTATCCATTTCGCCATGGCAGCCGCCACCATGGCTATGGAGGATTCCGGCCTTGTCATAACCGAAGAAAACTCCGAACGGGTGGGGGTCATTATCGGCGCGGGCATGGGCGGTCTTCCCGCCATCGAGCATTATCACAAGGCTTTTCTTGAAAAGGGATACAGGAGAATAACCCCTTTCTTTATTCCCATGATAATTATAAATCTCGCCTCGGGGAGTGTTTCAATAAAGTACGGGGCAAAGGGACCGAATTCGGCTGCGGTCACCGCGTGCGCAACAGGCAGCCATTCCATCGGCGATGCTTTCAGGATAATCCAGAGGGGCGAAGCGGACGCCATGATAGCGGGCGGAACGGAATCAGTCATTACCCCTCTCGCTATAGGGGGGTTTGCGGTGATGAAGGCGCTGTCCACCCGTAATGACGAGCCTGAAAGAGCGAGCAGGCCTTTTGACGCTGACAGGGACGGCTTCATTATGGGCGAGGGCTCCGGGGTGGTAATCCTGGAAAGCCTCGAGAGCGCGCGGGCCAGGAATGCAAAGATATATGCGGAACTTGTCGGGTACGGCATGTCCAGCGATGCCTACCATATAACAACGCCTGCGCCGGAAGGCGAGGGTGCGGCGCGGTGCATGAAGGCAGCCTTGAAGGACGCCAATATTGAACCTGAGAAGATCGGGTATATAAATGCTCACGGCACCTCTACAAAGTATGGCGATGAGCTGGAGACTGCAGCGATCAAGAAAGTCTTCGGTACTCATGCATATTCCCTGTGTGTCAGTTCCACGAAGTCAATGACAGGCCACCTCCTTGGCGCTGCCGGGGGCGTTGAAGCCATTTTTTCTGTCCTCAGCATCTATAACAGCGTGGCGCCTCCAACCATCAACCTTGAAAAAGCCGACCCTGAATGCGATCTCGATTATGTCCCCAATAAGGCGAAAAAGGTGGACCTCGACTACGTATTATCTAATTCCTTTGGCTTTGGAGGTACTAATGCCTGCCTTATTTTCAGAAAATACAGGGCCGATTGAGGAGTCGTTAGGGTACCTCTTTAATAACAGGAAACTGCTTCTGGCCGCCCTCACTCACAAGTCGTACCATCACGAAAATCCCGGCGAAAACCGCGAGCACAATGAAAGGCTGGAATTCCTCGGTGATTCAGTTGTAGGTCTCGTTATCGCTGAAAAGCTTTTTCTCAACGAGGAACTTTTCAGCGAGGCGGACATGTCGAAGATGAAGTCGTATCTTGTGAAGGAAGCCGTTCTTTATCAAGTGGCTTCGAAACTCTCCCTGGGTAGTTATCTGCTGCTCGGCAAGGGAGAGGAGACCTCCGGGGGACGGCAGAAAAAATCAGTTCTGTCCGATGCTCTCGAAGCCATTCTGGGGGCCATTTTCCTTGACAGTGATTACGAGACCGTGCGGTCAGTGATGGTCCGGCTTTTCAGCGATGAAATACCTGCTGTTATAATGCGCAAGGAAGGACACGATTACAAAAGCGAACTCCAGGAAAAATGCCAGGGTCTTTTTGGTGTGCTGCCGGAATACAGGATCGTCAAGCTCGAAGGGGAAGAGCACCGCAGGGTTTTTACCGCCGAGGTCCGTATCAACAAACAAATGTATGGAAGCGGCACCGGGAAGAGTAAAAAAGAGGCCCAGATGGCTGCTGCAAAGGAAGCGCTGGACAGACTCCTGAATGAGTAGAAAAGTCCTCTCCTGGTGCCTTTTCGACTTTGCCAATTCAAGCTACTCCGCCGTTATCGCCGCCGTCATTTTCCCCGTCTACTACGCCAATGTCATTGTGGGTAATGACTACGGGCTCGGGGATGTCTGGTGGGGACGGGCGATTTCCGCGAGCATGGCTTTTGTGGCCGTCAGTTCTCCCTTCCTGGGCGGTATTGCCGATTATGCGCTGATTAGAAAGAAACTTCTTTTCTTGTATACACTCCTGTGCATACTAGCTGTTTCTTCCCTCTCATTCCTTCACCCGGGAATGGTTTTAGAAGGCTTTGCGCTGATCGTTCTTGCCAACATAGGACTGGAAGGAGGACTTGTTTTTTATAATTCCTTCCTTCCTGAAATTGCCGCGCCCTCTATACAGGGGCGAGTCTCCGCGTGGGGGTTCGGTGTGGGGTACGCCGGGTCCATAGCCTCACTGCTCCTTGCCCTTGTGCTCATAGGTAATGAGCGGTTGGATCTTGTCTGGCCCATGGTGGCGCTGTTTTTTGTTATATTCTCGCTGCCGGCCTTTGTTTTTCTTCCTGCTGACAGCGGCGGCAGAGCAGGTATCGGGCATGCTGCAATAAACGGGGTAAGGCAGACTTTCTCGCTTTTTAAAACAATGTGGGCGGACAGGGAGCAGAGGAAGTTTTTACTGGCATACCTCATTTACGAGGATGGGGTAAATACGGTCATCGTCTTTTCGAGCATCTTTGCCGCCACAACCCTTCATTTCGACAACCGTGAGCTGATCTATTTATATCTTGTTGTGCAGGTCACCGCGCTTGCGGGCGCTTTCGTGTTTGCGCGGCCCATTGATGTGTGGGGACCCAAGAAAGTGGTGCGTATATCGCTGCTCCTCTGGACCGCGGTGTCCGTGATCTCCTTTTTCATTACACAAAAAATTCACTTCATGATAACCGCGTCGGTTGCGGGCTTTGGTCTTGGAACAGTGCAGGCTGCTACAAGGGCTTTCTATTCGCAGTTTATTCCCGAAGGCCGGGAATCGGAATATTTCGGCGTCTATTCGATGGTGGGCAAGTCCTCCGCTGTCGCCGGGCCCCTTGTCTTTGGGTATCTTTCCTCGGTTTTCGGAAACCAGCGGCCTGCGGTCATGTCCATAGCGCTTTTTTTCCTGGCAGGCTTTGTCATTATCGGCCATGTGAGGGGCGGAGGGCCGAATGTGCAGGTAGTGGGGACAGAGGCACGGTGAGAGTACCTCGCACGTTTTTGCGGGTATTTTTCACTTGCTTAACTATCTGGTATTTTGTAAACTTCCTCATGATATACAGGGGGTGGGTATAAGATGAAATCACTTCGGCATACTTTCCTGGCAGCAATTACCTTGCTTTTTGTTTTATCTCCTCTTCATGCCGCCGAGACGCGCGGCCTCAGTATTGTTGCAAAGGACAAGGCCACGGGGCAGCAGACGGAGATAAAGCTCTACAACAAGACCTACGCCATATTAATCGGCATTGACCGCTACGAGGACACCGAGATACCCCGGCTCAAAAACGCTGTCAACGATGCCCGAGGGGTAAAGAAGGTGCTGGAACAGCGCTATAGATTTGACGATTACAAAGAGTTCTATGATCAAAATGCAACACAGAAGAACATTATGGAGTATTTAAAGGACGAGCTTGCCGATAAGGTTACAGAGAATGATGCAGTGCTTGTCTTTTGGGCCGGACATGGCACCCAGCAGGAGAACACCCGTTACGGCGACCTGGGCTATCTGATTCCCTATGACGGCTCATGGAAAAAGCACTCCCGCAATATATCGATGGATACCCTGAAGAACGAAATCTCAAAGTCCCTGAAGGCCCGGCACATATTCTATGTCATGGACGCATGTTACGGCGGGTTGATGACTGACAAGCGGGCTCTCACGCATCAGACAGGGCACGACGACCTGTTGGCTTTACAAAAGATTGCGAAAGAGGACGTGCGGCAGGTGCTGACCGCAGGCAGTAAGGGTGAAACGGTTTTAGATGGCATCAATGGCCATTCTGTATTTACCGGCCGTCTGATAGAGGCGCTTGAGGCGCAAAGCGATTTTATCACGGCCAACGAGATACAGGCGATAATCACCCGCAATGTCAGCTCCGATGCCATGAAGCAGAACCACAGTCAGACTCCTCAGTACGGCAAGCTTTATGGACAGGGCGATTTCGTATTTGTGCCCTCCAGAGACTATCAGATGCAGCAGCTTCGTGCAGAGCAGGAGCAGCGGCAACGGGATATTGATAAGAGCCTCAAGGAACAGGACAAAATCAACAAGGAAATGGCAGAACTGGCAGCCCTGGAGCAAAAGGCAAAAGAGGCGAACAACGCCCGCGAACGCCGCAAGGCCGAAGATGCAAGGCATGTTGCCGAGGCAAAGCTTGCGCAGGAGCGGCTGCGTCAGCAGGCCATGGAGGATGAGAAGCGTAGAAAGGCGCAGGAAGAAGCAGAACTGAAGAAGATAGACGAAGACCGTAAACGGCAATTGGAAGAGGCCCGTCAGGTTGATGCCCGGTTCAGGCAGGATGACGAGCGACGGCAGACAGAACTACAACGTCTTGAGCAAGAACAGATAAAAAAGAAACAGGAAGAAGAGCAGAAACTTGCAGAGATGCGCAAGGTTGCGGAAGAACGGAGAAAGAAGACCCTGGAAACAGCCACTGGTTCGTTGAGTGTAGATGCGGCTGTTGCAGAGATTAAAGCCGCGGATGCAAGGATTGCCGAGATCAGACGGGAGTTTGATGCCGAGCTTGGACGCCAGAAGGCAAGCGCAGAAGCGAGACTTAAAGAGAAACTGAAATTACTGAAACAGGGCTTTGACCAACGCATGGCGGCACTGGGACAGCAAAAGGCGGTCTCTGTCTCGAAGCCAACCATAGACCCAAAGGGAGAATTTGAGACTCAAGCACAATACCGTGAGCGTGTTGCAAAGTCAGAGAGTGAATACCAGCAACGCTTGGCCGAAGCGAGTTCTGCAGGGAACAAGGCAAGACAGGCCGAAGAAGATGCCTATAATCAGGCAGTGCGTAAGGCAGAAGAACAACATCGTGCGGAAATAGCGGGACTAGAGGAGCGTACTGTAAGAGAGAAGGACGCCCAGATAAAACCTTTCAGGGAGCGGATTGCGTCTATATCGAATCAGGAATACACCATGTTACCGGGCAGCCTGACACTGAATCTTGGGCAGTATGACGCTGACAAACAGCTTTTCCCTGTGTCTATCACGAGCAGAGTTGAAAGCAGCGTAAAGGTGGCGATGAACGGCACCATTCCTTTGCCGATAGATGGAGCTCGAAAGTTTAAACAGGAGTGGCAGGGCGGACTGGTGAGGCCGGAAGTTGCAGTGCGTGCTGGAGACGGGCAGATAACGCGTATGGCGATAGTGAACGACGCGGACAATCAGCGGTTGGCGAACTACGACGGTGAGTTCATGACTGTGGAGAGTAAGGCAAAGAGAGAGAAGGCCAGACGTGAAGAGGAGCGGCGGCGGGTGGCTGCCGCTGAGGCGGAGAGAAAAAAGCTCGAAGCAGAAAGGGAGCAAAAACTGGCAAGGGGTGAAAGGTTCAGCCTGGAGGGCAGGGTAATTGAGGACTTGAAGCTCGGCCTTCAGTGGGCGCCCGCTAACGGGCAGAGCATGAACCACTATGATGCAGAGAAGTATGCACAGAATTTAAGCCTTGCCGGTGGTGGATGGCGGTTGCCTACAAGGGCTGAACTGAAGAGCTTGTATGATACATCCAAGCCCGGCAAGGCTGACCCTGTATTTGGTGTGGGAGACAAATGGGTATGGACTTCGAAGTTAAAGGATTCGTCGGGCGCGTGGTACTTCTACTTCAATAATGGTTACGAGAACCCGATCAACCGCGCCTACTCCGACGACAATTTCCGCGTTCTGGCGGTGCGGTCCCGTCGGTGATGTGGGGCATTTGATGATTTGATCCTTTGATAATTTGTCTTGACCCCCGAAGGGGGCTCGAAATTTTTTCAGAAATTTCAGGATTAGCCGGAGAGATTGTGGCCAGGTTAAGGCGTCTTTTAGGGACATAATACTATTTTTTTGACGAGAAGAATGGTGGAATGGACTTAGGTTTTATTTGAATGACATTGCGTTATAATAAGGCAGGAGGTAACGCATTATGAAGGTTACAGAAATCAAAAAGGCGGTGTCGGGACTGCCGGTCAGAGACCTGGCTGAATTCAGGTCGTGGTTTGAAGAATTTGATGCTGCGGCGTGGGACAATGAACTTGAAAAAGACATTGCGGCCGGCAGGCTTGATTCCCTTGCCGGCAAGGCAATACAGGACTTCAAGCAGGGCAGTTTCAGGGAGTTGTGAAGCATCGGGCGTTGGCGGTTGAGATAGAGGAAGGTTTATTGTGGTTCTGGATAGGACATCATACGGAATACGACAGGATTTTAAGACCAAAGGCGTTATGAATATTTTGGGGTCTATTTGATGGTCGGCAAATCTTCAGCAGCCGCCGGGCCACTCGTCTTTGGTTATTTTTCCTCGGCTTTCGGGAATCAGCGGCCTGCGGTCATGTCCATAGCGTTTTTTTTCTTGCTGGCTTTGTCATTATCGGCCATGTGAGGGGCGGGGGGCCTAATGTGCAGGTGGTTGGTACAGAGACATGGTAAACACGTCTTGTCGGTAAAAACATCACGTTTTATCCAGAAATTGTTAGGCTGGTTTATCGGCTGCACCTACTACTTCTCACAGATGACGCAGTATGAAGATGGTTTATTTCCGATGAAATCTGTTAAAAAAACTGCTTGAAGAAACTTATCAAAGGATCAAGTCATCAAATAGTCCACATCAACGTCGGGACCGCACTGCCAGAACGCGATAACGATCGTCGGAGTAACCGCGGGCGGGCATGACGTCACCGGTATTGAGACCCACCAATGATTTTCTTTATTTGAAATACTAAAAGAAGTACCCTTGACAGTAGTATCACCTTATGATACTATTTACATATGGCTTCCAAGCATCAAAAGACACTGGCATTGATCTTTGAGAACCCGGTCAGGCCGGATGTCAATTGGTCGGATATTATTGCATTACTGCAGCACATAGGCGCTGATATAAGTGAGGGAAAGGGATCGAGGGTCAGGATTGCCCTCAACGGAATCAGGGCGGTTTTTCACCGTCCGCACCCAGACAAGGAAACCGACAAGGGAGCGCTTAAGTCAATGCGCCGTTTTCTTGTCGAAGCAGGAGTGAAACCATGATGCAATATAAGGGATACACGGCAAAGGTAGAGTTTGATGATGAGGCGGAGATCTTTCATGGCGAAGTGATTGGCATAAAAGATGTGGTGACCTTCCAGGGTAAGACCGCTAAGGAGCTTAAAAAGGTTTTCAGGGAATCAGTGGACGATTATCTTTCTTTCTGTAAGGAGCGAGACGAGGCCCCTGATAAGCCCTTTACAGGGAAGTTTGTCGTCCGCATTTCTCCTGAGTTGCACAGAAAGATTTACCTGTCCGCGAAACTTTCCAACGAAAGCATTAATGCATGGTTGAATGACAAGATGGACCGCGTCGTTAATGAAGAACTGAAAGAGTATGGCGCATAATGGTGGGCTTGCTTCTGGATTAGTTGCCTACGAGGCTGTCTGCTGCGATGCGCTATAGGATTTGATCTTGATGCGCACAGTATAGTTCTTTAGCGTGATGGTGAGTTTCGACTGGTATCTCTGCAGAAGGGAACTCTGACCGACTTTTGCCGCCTCTTCTGTAATGGCCGGCTCATCATAAAGGATGGTCAGAACATCGCCACTATCAAGGTTAAGGGTCTGGCGTAAAGGCAGCAGGGTCTTTCTGTCCACCACGACCTCCCTGTATGAATTTGTCAGGACATAGGTATCTTCTTTCTCCGTCAGAGTATAATCCTTTAAAGTCCACCAGAGAAAGCTGTTTTTCAGCCCATCCACTAAAATAGCGCTCTTGTTCTTATCGAGTTTCGGCTTGCTTTTGACAATGCCGTTCTCTTCGCTCACTTCCCCGTAAAGGAACCCCATATAATAAAGACGCAGGGTGAGCTTATCATCGGAAAGGTTCACAAAGGCGTCGCCGCTCATAGTGCTGTCTTTCTTCTGATATTCGATGGCCATGACCGCTTCTACCGAGCGGACAGCCCCTAATTCAGACAAGGCACGATCAAGAGGGATGTTTTCATAAGAGATAACAGGCGGCGCAACAAGTTTAGGGGCGCAAGAGGCAAGGGACAATAGACAGACGAGAGAGACAAATAAATATTTAAGGGGACTAAGGTCCTTATCCGCTGACATGTTCAATGGCTTCCTCCACATTTTTGACCCCTGTTATCCGGAGTCCGAAATCGTTTTTCAATCTTTCGGCATTACCGCGGGGGATAATAGCGTGTTGAAAGCCGATCTTGGCGGCCTCCTTGAGTCTGGATTCGCCCTGCGCAACGGCCCGCACTTCGCCTGAAAGTCCGACCTCACCGAAGAGGAAGGTTTTTGAGTCTATGGGGACCTCCCTGAAAGAAGAGACTATGGCTGCGATAAGACCGAGGTCTGCCGCGGGTTCGATTATCTTCATGCCTCCCACCACATTGATGAAAACATCCATGCCGCCCAGATGCAGGCCCGCTTTTTTTTCGAGCACTGCGATGAGGAGATTTATCCTGTTGAAGTCCACGCCCATGCTCGTCCTGCGCGGCATGCCGAAGGTTGTGGGAGAGACCAGGGCCTGTACTTCCACCAGCAACGGGCGTGTGCCTTCCATGCTGGCGATGACCGTGGAGCCCGAGACATCCAGGGGTCTTTCCGAAAGAAAGAGTTCCGAGGGATTATCTATTTCCTTGAGGCCGCTGTCCGTCATCTCGAATACACCAATTTCATTGGTGGCGCCGAACCTGTTTTTAACCGTGCGTAATATGCGATAGCGATGCCCCCTGTCCCCTTCGAAATAGAGTACGGTATCCACAATATGTTCCAGCACGCGCGGACCTGCAATGGCCCCTTCCTTGGTGACATGGCCGATGAGGAAAACCGGGATGTTCGATCTTTTTGCAAAGAGCATCAGTTTTGCGGCCGACTCGCGTACTTGCCCCACGGAACCGGGGGAGGAGGTCAATTCTTCCGTATAAATCGTTTGTATGGAGTCTATGACAAGGACCGAGGGCTGCATTTTATGTGTAACGGCAAGAATATTTTCGACCAATGTTTCAGGCAGTAAGATTATGGAGTCGGAACTGATAGAAAGCCTTTCAGCTCTCAATTTGATTTGCTCGGGGGACTCCTCACCCGAGACATAGAGCACATTGCCCTCTTTTTCCGCTATCTTTGCCAGGGCCTGGAGTATCAGGGTTGATTTTCCTATCCCGGGATCTCCACCAACCAGGACGATGGCCCCGCGTACAAGCCCCCCGCCCAAAACCCTGTCGAATTCCGCAATGCCGACGGAGCTTCTCTTTTCAGTTCCACCTGTGACTGCGTTTAAGGGCTGGGGTTTCGAGGAGGGGTGCCACGAGGATGCCTTAGTAGTCCGTGTGTCCTGCTTTTCCTCTGAAAAGCTGTTCCATGCGCCGCAGTCAGGGCATTTGCCGAGCCATTTGGGGCTCGAGAACCCGCATCCCTGGCACTGAAAAATCGTTTTTATCTTAGACATGGAGCAGCTTCATCCCTTTCCCCGGCGCATGAGCGTCCCGCACCGCTTTAACTACGAATTCTTTTGCCTTTGCCACTGCATCAGGAATAGTATAACCCAGGGCCAGGAGCGCGGTAATGGCTGCCGAAAAGGCACACCCGGTGCCGTGGAACTCACCGGAAACCTTTTCACCGTAAACGCGATGGAAGGCCTGCCCGTCATACAGCAGTTCGATGGTACTGTCCGTCTCCCTCTTTAGCGCGGGCAATAAATCAAGATGTCCGCCTGTAATGACCACTGTTTCAGGCCCCATATTTTTCAGGACCGAGGCAGCGGTTTCGAGGTCATTTTCATTTGCAATGGTTATGCCGGATATGACTGACGCTTCGAGGATATTTGGCGTAATGACCTTTGCCAGGGGGAAGAGTTCAGTCTTCATGGCCTGCAGCACGCCGCTTTCCATGAGGCTTGCGCCGGTGGACGAGAGCGTGACGGGATCGATGACGAGATTTT
>Ga0315281_10002537_pt1 | contig 27046 bp, 30 predicted proteins | sample YL17G07_0_MG_FD_204540 | JGI IMG/M metagenome (GOLD analysis project Ga0315281, IMG submission 204540) | Sediment microbial communities from Yellowstone Lake, YNP, Wyoming, USA - YL17G07_0 | ecosystem: Environmental > Aquatic > Freshwater > Lake > Sediment | place: USA: Wyoming | collected...
TACGGCATGGACCACGAAGAAGTGCACACACTGCCGTTCTATCTGCCAAAGAAGCCCAGCTACGTAGACTTCAAACTCGCACTTACTGACGACGGAGCTGCCGCCATCAAGCTATTTCACGGGATTGGATTGTTGGAGCAAAAACCATTACAGGTTGGAAAAGTGAAAGTCAAGCCAATGAGCCTTCTCTTGCATCTCTTGCCTCCTCCCGCTCTGATCGCTGGCAAGATACGAGGAAACGCCGGAATCTTGGTAGAGGTCAGAGGGGAAGTAGCCGGAGCACCGCATATGCACAAACTCTATGCTAGCATGTCGCATGACGAGGCGTTCACAAAGTACCGTACAAACGCAACCTCCTATTTGACAGGAACTCCAGCGGCCGTCTGTGCACTCATGGTGGCCGAAGGACGCATTGAGAACCGTGGCGTGATTGTTCCAGAGTGCTTGAACGCTGAGAGCTTCATTGAGAAAGCGAAAGACTTCGACATACATGTTCAGATAGAGACGTCCAGACTGTAGATTCTTGTCTTTGCCTGGACTGATTCGAGTGGGCAGTCTCAAATAGAAATCGAATAGGGAAGGGATGAGGGGTTAGATCATGAAGACTCTGGTCCTTGGGGCTTCAGGGCAAATTGGAGCATATACGGTTCAAGACTTGGTTGAGTTCTACAAGGCTGAAGTGATAGCTTCGAGCCGGAAGATTGCGAACGTCAAGAAGGCCATGACTGACCTGAAACTGGTTGACCGTGTGAACATCATGGAGCTTGACGCGAGCAACACTGGAGATGTAGCAAAGGTTGCTCAAGCGGAGAAAGTTGACACAATTGTCAACTGCGCTTGGTACCAGACGAACCTATCCGTGATGGAAGCATGCCTCCGAGCCGGCGTCCATTACACTGATCTCGGCGGCTTGTTCGATACCACCCTCAAGCAGCTTCAACTTGATCAAAAGTGGAGGGACGCGGGACTCAAAGCGACGATAGGGCTGGGAAGCACACCAGGACTGACGAACATCGCCGGCGCCGCGGGTGCAGCTAACCTCGACAGAGTCGACACTATCAACATCTACTGCACTTGGGGCAACACTCTGCCTGTGAAAGAGGCGGGGTGGCCCGGTTACTCTATACGAACCGTCATGGACGAGTTCACTCAAGAACCAGTCATGTGGCTAGACGGCAGACATGTCAAGCAGTCGATATTGTCGGGGGAGGCCACTGTCACCATGCAAGATCCGATCGGCAAAATCACCACATACTATGTCAAGCATTCCGAACCAGCGACGATGGGCAAATACATTGGGAAGGGCTGCCGCAACGTGACATTCCGGATCGGATTTCCGAGCACAGATCTCGCGACGTTTAAGACCTTGAAGAACTTGGGGTTCGCGGACTTGGCCGAGATTTCAGTTGCCGGCGCAAGTGTCTCTCCTCTAGAATACTTAACAGCAATGTATCAGAGAGCGATTTCAAAGTTGAGAGGCGAGGCTCCTCTACGCGAGGAGTACGAGTATGACGCGTTCCGGATAGATGTCTTTGGGCAACTAATGGAATCACCCGCGACAGTGACTTACCACATAATCACTTGGAACGATCCAGAGAGAGGAATATCATCAGCACGAGACACCGCGGTCCCTCCCTCAGTTGTATCACAATGGCAAGCAACGGGCAAGGTCAGGAAAGCCGGAGTCTTTCCCGCCGAGGCCACGGTCGATCCTATACCATTCTTCATCGAAGTCGGCAAGAGAGAGATCAGAGTAGAAGAGCATTTCACAGAGACGCGGAAGTTCTACTGAGACCCGCTTGTTGACGATGTATCGGGGAGAGAATAAGATTTTAAGTGAATTCAACCGTACATGCGAGCGATGATATTAGAATGAGTACAAGCCGAAGAGGATTCCTGAAGATGGCAGCTACAGGAGTCGCCGGTCTCGCGGTTGGAGCGGTCGCTGGCAACTACTACGGCTCACAGACGACACGCACCCAAGAGAAAGAGAATGAGCTCAGAGTCTATACGTGGAGTGAATACATCGCCGAAGATCTGATCGGCCTCTTTCAGTCGACTACTGGAATCAACGTCATATATGACACGTATGAGAGCCCAGATGAGATGAGGGCCAAGGTCACTTCCGGACAGAGCGGCTACGACGTCGTCATGGTTAGCGACTACATGATCCCGGAGTTTATCGACCTCGGTCTGCTAATGGAGCTCGACACCGCGCAGTTGCCAAACACTATTCATCTTGATGACAAGTTCACAAACCCCGAGTTCGACCCGGGGGACAAACACTCAATCCCGTACTTATGGGGAACAACAGGCATAGGCTGGAATTCAGCAAAGGTCACTGATCCTGTTACAAGCTGGGCTGATGTTTTCGAACCAGAAAGAGTCAGCAAGTATGAGAAGACTGTCACAATGCTTGAGGAAATGCGAGAGACGATCGGAGCCGCCCTGAAGTATCTAGGATACTCCATCAACGACACCGACCAAGATCACCTTGACCAGGCAAAGCAAGTTCTGCTTGCACAGAAGCCGTACTTGGCGAAGTACACAGGAGCGCTCGAATACATACCTGGGCTTAGCGCCGGGCGATTCATGATTTCGCACGCATACAGCGGAGACGTTTTTGTTGCAGCTGAAGAGAATCCGGACATCACATACACAATTCCAGACGAAGGATGTACCATCTGGGTGGATTGCATGACATTGCCCAAGAACGCACCTCACCCTGTTGCCGCACATTTGTGGATCAACTATATCCTGGATCCAGCGGTGATAGCGACCATATCAAATGTGAGATACTACGCGAACCCAAACAAGGATTCGGTCCCCTTCCTTTACAAGGAGATCTCTGAGGATCCAACGATCTATCCTCCTGAGGAGGTATACAAGAAACTCGAAATCCTCAAGCCTGCTAGTCAGCAGGATTTGGAGAAATATCAGAAAGTGTGGCTTGACGTAGTCGGTTAGCCTGTAGCGTGAGTTCATGCTAAATAGCCTCACGCTGCCCTCTTTTTCAGCCTGGTCTACGGAATGTTCGAAGTCGAACTCATCGACGTCACCAAACGCTTTGGTACGGTAACCGCTGTCGACCACGTCTCTCTCGGCGTGAGGAAGAACGAGTTCTACTCTTTTCTGGGTCCGAGCGGCTGTGGGAAAACCACAACTCTAAGAATCATCGCTGGTTTCGAAGACCCGGACGAGGGAACTCTCAAGCTCGGCGAGACGGTCGCGAACGATATTCCGCCATACAAGAGGAACGTAGGCATAGTCTTCCAGCACCTTGCACTCTTCCCACACATGAGTGTCTTCGACAACATTGCATTCGGGCTCAAGATGGCGAATGTCGAGAAGGAGGAGATAAGGAAGAAGGTGAACGAATCCCTCGAGCTAGTTGGGCTTCCGGATCTCGGGAACAGAAGGATCCATCAGCTCAGCGGAGGACAGCAACAGAGAGTAGGCATTGCGAGGGCCATGGTGAAAGAGCCGGGCGTCCTCTTGCTGGACGAACCGCTTGGCCCACTTGATCTGAAGATCAGGCAACATATGCAACTCGAGCTCAAGAGGATCCAGAAACAGGTGGGGACGACATTCATCTACGTAACCCACGACCAAGGCGAAGCTCTGACTATGTCGGACAACATCGCTGTGATGAACGCAGGGAAGGTGGAGCAAATCGGTTCTCCAAGAGATATCTACGACAGGCCGAAGACCCAGTTTGTCGCGAATTTCATCGGCGAGACCAATTTCTTGGATGGAAACCTAGGAGCGTCAGCGGAGTTCGCATGCAAGAGCCTGCCTCATCCGATCTTGGTCGATCGCGAGGAGTGGCTGGGTGAAGGTGTTCTCGCGATTAGACCAGAGAGAGTGAGCATAGGGCCAGGCCTCAAGGGATTGGACAACTTGTTTGAGGCAAGAGTGGAAGATATCATCTATCAAGGGTCGTACGTGTCTGTCTCTGTCAGAGTGGGCGACAATTTGCCGTTAAAGATCCGAGCTAATCCGACGGTTCCATTGAAGATGGGTGAGAAGACGCACATAGGTTGGAACAAGATAGACGCGACGGTGATCAAGCTCGAAAAACACTGACGAAACCCAAGTCGCCTCAACTGAGCCGGCTCGGAAGAAAACCCGCAGGTTCACTGTTGCACTTCTGGCTTCGCCTACGGCGGTCTACCTAGCCATCTTCTTTTTCACGCCATTTGCCATCGTTGTTCTCTACTCTCTTGGAATGATCGACATCCTGAGACAGTTCAGATTTGACGCGACGCTTCGCTACTACGTGGATTTCTTCAGTACAGTCGTGCCCTCAGTTTTCAGCCGGTCGTTGCTGATGGCGCTTGCTACAACGGCTGCATGCCTTCTGCTCGGCTATCCAATGTCTTACTACATTGCAGTGAAGGGTGGGCGTCGAAAAGAGACGCTGATGTTGCTTGTGATCATTCCATTTTGGGTCAGTTTTCTGCTTCGAACGTATGCGCTCATGACAATTCTCGATGTGAATGGAATCATAAACGTGGCACTGCTCAGCTTGGGTCTGATCTCCCAGCCTCTGAACTTGATGTATAATATACAGGCTGTTCTGCTGGGAATGATCTACAACTACCTGCCGTTCATGATCCTGCCGCTGTACGCCTCAATGGAGAAATTGGATCAGTCGCTCTTGGAGGCTGCGGGCAGTCTAGGCGCGGGACCCGTCAAATCGTTTCTCAACGTTACGTTGCCATTGACCATGTCTGGAATAGGTGCTGGATCAATCCTCGTCTTCGTTCCTTCCGTGGGCGAGTTCATAATACCTCAACTGCTCGGAGGAACGGAGTCCTTCATGATTGGCAACCTCATCTGGACACTCTTCCTCAAGGCTCGTAACCTCTGGTTCGGATCCGCTGTTTCGATAGTCTTGATCGCTCTCGTTGTCTTGATGGTCGGACTCTACATGAAGTACGTCACGAAAGGTGAGGAGATGGCGATATGAAGAGAAGAACTGGGGACACTATACTCAAGGGCTACTCCTTCCTTCTCTATGCCTTTCTCTACGCTCCGATACTGATTATGGTGGTGTTCTCTTTCAATGACTCCAAGCTGCTCGCTGTCTGGCGTGGTTTCTCGTTCAGATGGTATGATACGCTACTGGCAGACGCGACTGTCTGGACGGCTTTCTACAATAGTATCTGGGTCGCCGGACTAACGACCGTCGTATCGATGGTTCTGGGTACGATGGTGGCTTTTGTCATGATCAGGTACAGTTTCCGAGGCAAGTCAATCTTGGACAGTTCATTGTACTTCCCAGTGGTTATTCCAGAGATTACAGAAGCGCTGTCTCTCTTGCTTTTCTACGTTTTCACTGGAATACCGCTTGGAGCAGTGACAGTGGTCATAGGCCACATCGCATTCTCGATCTCCTACGCTACGATAGTGATCAGGTCGAGGCTCGTCGGATTCGACCGGTCTGTTGAGGAAGCTGCAAGATCTCTCGGCGCCAACGAACTTCGCACATTCTATCATGTCACATTGCCGCTGATACTTCCCGGTGTCATAGCCGGCGGGCTTCTCGCTTTCACCGTCTCGTATGATGACTTCGTGAAGACCGCGTTTACGGCAGGGCCGGGGTTCCAGACTCTCCCGTTGAGGATCTACGCGATGGCAAGCAGAGGAGGCGTCTCACCTCTTCTCAACGCCTTGGCGACGATAACACTTGCAGTGTCACTGTGTCTTGCTGTAGTAAGGCTACGTCTCTCGAAGAACTAGCTGGATCCTTGGCCTATTGAAGAAGTCACGCGTTTGCTCTTGGAAGCCGCCCTAGCCTGCAGAGTCGATGTTAGTGGACACGTACTCTCCGAAGCTGTCCAACTTAGCAGATAGTTACGCCTTGTTTTTCGTGCAAAGAGAGGCAAGCGAAACCTCAATTAGGTGTTGCCCGGGTCGCACTATGTGTGATGTACGTAATTGTTAAATGAACTCTGGATGCAAGTCCTCGTGATTGAGTCTTGAGTTCCCTTCAAGATGTCGAACTGAAGAGACTCCTGGAGAAGACGCCCAAGTCCAGAGAGATCTTTGAACGCGCAAGAATCGATGTACCGTTTGGTGTGCACAGCACCTACAGGTATAGTGACCCATACCCGTTCTACTTCTCTCGTTCAGCGGGCACAAAGATGTGGGACGTAGACGGAAATCAGTACACAGATTACAACATGGGGTTCGGGGCTCTCGTTGCTGGACACAGCCACCCGATCGTCGCTGAGGCCTTGATCGAACAAATCAAGAACGGAACAGACTACGGATTTGAATGGGGAGAAACGCCGAAGTTCGCCAAGATGCTCTGCGAACGATTTGGCGTCGATCAAGTGAGACTCTCCAGCACGGGGGCTGAAGCCACAATGTATGCGACTCGATTCGCGAGGAGCTTGACCGGAAGACCCAAGATTGTGAAATTCGAGGGGTGCTACCACGGAGGTAACGAGACAACCCTCGTAAGTGTGAAGCCGGCCAGATTTAAGGCGGGGCATCCACGCTTCCCTAATCAAGTTCCATCGTCGCTTGGGATTCCTGAGGGAGTGTACAAGAACACGCTAGTCGCGCCCTTCAATGACTTGGAAGCAGTCGAGGAGATAGTGCGAAAGAATCGCTCTGAGATTGCGGGAATGATCCTTGAGCCCATCCCGATGAACATGGGCTACGTTATCCCGCGACCTGGCTTTCTGGAGGGGCTGAGAAAACTTGCAGATGAGTACAACTTCGTCCTAATCTTCGATGAGATAAAGACTTGCGGAAAATTCTATGGCGGAATCTACGACTACGGGAAGGTGAGGGCTGACCTCATCACTCTGGGCAAGGCAATTGGAGGCGGAGTACCAATCTCGGCAGTAGCAGGAAAGAAGGAGATAATGGAGACGATAGTCCCAGGCGTGGTAAGCCACGCAGGCACATTCAACGCCAACCCGCTTTGTGTCGCAGCGGGGATCGCTACCCTGTCGAAAGTCCTCACAAGAGACGCGATGAATGGATCAACTAGGCTGTGCGAGACTCTAGCGAAAGGCTATCAGGACATCATAGCTGATGAAGGGCTTGTTGCCCAGATCTCCCACGCCGGCTTAAGCGGAGCCGTCGCATTTTCCTCCAAACCAGTTACGGACTGGAGAAGCTTCCAAGACTGTCACATAGGAAAATGGTTTGCGTACCTCTTTGCCATGATGAATCGCGGCATATTGCCCGCAGGTCCTTCTCCAGATGAACAATGGACAATCTCAGTCCTCCACACAAAAGAAGAGATCGAAGAACACCTTGAGGCATTCAAGGACATAGCAAAGTACGCGAAAAAGTTCGACACGTCAATGCCGATAGTCGAAGCCATCTAGAGACTACAACCGAGTCTCTCCATTACATTCGGGCATGAGATCATTCCTCGGTAAAGTCTGATGGAAACCAAGGAACTATCCTGATCGACGGGTCCTTCAGGTTGTTCAGGATTGCCGCGTTCACGAGAAGCGGCGTGATCGATTCCACCATCCTTGAGTTCGAGAGAGGGCCAACCCGCAATGCCCGCAGGTTCGGTATGTCATGAGTTATCTTCGTGACTGTCTCCAGCGCATGCTCGTCCTGGCCGCTGATGAGGACATCTATGTTCAGTATCGAGTCGAGGTCTCCTAGGTAAGACGCGGGAACAGTCTGGAATGCCGATACGACCGGGACGTTTCTTACTTCGTCAGCGACTAGTTCAGCGGCTGATTTCTCGAATGCAGCCTTGCCGCCGACTATGACAGGGGAATATTTGAAGAGCTTTCCTTCCCTAGCCATTGGGACAATTGCCGAGACAATCACATGTTGAGGCGTCAGCTTGTCCTTGATCTGTCTCACGGTCTCGATCGCATGCCTCGGCGGCAGGGTAAGAACAATCATTTCGACAAGCGGCGGGATATCTGAGTTCACAACCCCTTTGATACTGCCCTTCATTCGGTTTCCATAGAATCCGCGGGCCACTGACTCGTACTCGCGTGAGACTGTCTCTGCTTTTTCAATTCGTCTTGAACCAAGCCAGATTTCGTGCATCAGTGCCCAGCGTAGCGCGAGTCCCCTCCCCATGCTTCCTGTTCCGCCGACGATTCCGATCCGCAAAGCCAGTCGCCATCAGATAGGAATGAGTGAAGGTATTCAATCTGTCTGAGGCGAAATACGCCCGGAATTGTGTGCCTGCGGAAACCTAGCGACGTCGCTGATAGTACCTATACGGGTGATAGAGCGGGGTGCGGCACTTCCGACAGGTCACATCATATGGGCTGATCGGCGTACGGCATCGCGGGCAGATCAACTGAATTGCTGGTACGAGTCTCGCATGCCGTCTCCTGATCGCTACCACAGCGGCAGCTATCACTGTCAGACTCGCTCCAACTCCTATGATCAGCACGGGAATGAACAGGTCCCATAAGCTAGAGGATGACGTAGCGCTCGTCCCGTTCGTTGATGTTGCGTTGCTGGTTGTCGTAGTAACGGTGGTTGCTTGAGACCCGTGGACCACAATGATCATTTCGCCCTGGGCTAGGCGTGGCGACGAAAGGAGCATCATGACTGCGAAGGCCAAGAGTAGCAATGAGGCGATCCTAGAATGCGACATTCCGCCCGACACTGGCGAGCAGTCCTTCCTAATGCAGATACGCCATGGAGCCGGGGTTAAGGCTCTTTCCAATCGCACCGAGTTCTGCCCATGACGGGCCAACGTGCCCCTTTGATCTCGCGACGTGTTGCTGACGACCCATGGTGGGCAGCGTGACGACAACCACCGTGAGGCTAGGTTTCCTTTCGGGCGTCTCCCACATCCTCTTGCGTCAATGCATACAATTTGGGCGCGTTTCCAAATGAGATGGCAATTCCGCGTTCTTGAAGGCTGACAAGTATCGAGTTGGCTGTTGAGTAGGGAACTTTGGCAAATCGTGCGACAGAGCTCGCATCGGCTTCACCCAGTTCGCACAGTGCGCCACACACCTTGGCTTCCTCAATTGTCAATCCTAGGCCCAAGTGCGATTTCTCGAGAAGCTGGCATATTCTCTCTACGTCGTTCGCAAATGGCATTAAGGTCCCTTGCACTACTGATCGCGGCTCCACGACGGCAAAGGGTCCGACCTTTGACTCAGCTGCCAGGCGAGAGTCCTCCCCGAGTTCCGTTCCCGCTCCGACAAGCGTGTTCCGTTCGATTTGCACTCGATCCCCGATCCTACACTTCTCCGCCACAATGCATGTGTCGAGAACCGCGTTTTCTCCAATGCGCGTGTTCTCATACACCACTGAGAAGACGATCTTCGCGCCTGCTGAGATTTCACTTCCGTCTCCAATGCATGCGTAGGGCCCGACCAACGCGTCTTTGTGTATGCGCACATTCTTTCCGAGATGAATTGGTCCTCTGAGAGTCGCTGACTCCGGGACGGGTTTCTCCAACGTCCGCCTAGCGTTATCGCCTCCAATCCGTCCTTTTTTCTCAATGTTATCAAGCGCCCAGAAGCTAGCTTTGAGGTAACTTCTAGGATCACCCACGTCGACCCAGAAGCCGCCGACATGAGAACCCGCAAGCACCATTCTCGATTTGAGCATGTGCGGAAACAGGTCCCTTGAGAAATCGAAGGGTTTCCCCTCGGGAACGAGTCTGAGTACATCAGGTTCGATCACATAGATGCCCGCATTGATCAGATTACTGAAGCACTCCTGTGGGCTGGGTTTCTCCAAGAAGCGAGTAACTCTGCCGTCTGAAAGCTCGACTATGCCATACTCCGATGGGTTATCGACTCTGACGAGCGCCATCGTGGCCATTGCGCCGAGCTTTCTGTGAACGCCCACTATCTCGTCTATGCGAAACTCGAATTGATTATCGCCTTGAATCACTGCGAACGTTTCATCGATCAGCGCCTCCGAGTTCTTCACCGAACCGGCGGTTCCGAGCGGGGTCTTCTCTTCCACATGACGAATTCGCACTCCGTAGTCAGATCCATCGCCGAGAGTCGCTCGCAGTAGCTTAGCGAAGTAGTTTGTAGTCACAATGATATCGTCGATTCCTTCATGCGCAAGTTTCTGAACTAGGCGGACTATTGTTGGTTCCCCAGCTAGTGGAAGCAGAGGTTTCGGCTTGGTATACGTCAGCGGTCTCAGCCGTGTTCCCTTTCCGCCCGCCAGAACCACTGCTTTCAAAGCGACGCACGTTGGCCCTGAATGGTTAGTGTGTCCATCCTCCTTATGAGAATTAGACTCGTGGCGGAACGTGACGCGAACCGCAAACGCAGTGCTTTCCGAGGGCGCGTGCTTGGGAAGACGAGCCGATTTTCAACCGACGAGAATGACTTAAAGCCGAATCACGACGAAACGCACCTTCCCGGGAATGGCTGGGCTTGAGCGACATAGTGAAGGAAATCAGCTGCTCTCACTGCGGCGGTCCTCTTTCCATTAAGCCCGGCGAAATCCTTGTCACCTGCAAGTACTGCGGATTCACCAGCGCGATAGAGACGGGCAAACCCTTCGAATTCGAGCATTCACTGATCGTCAACGAGTACGCGGGTACGAAGGCGGCGGAGTCTGTAAGGAGCTGGATGAGTGGTAGCTTCGCCGCTCCGAGAGATCTTGCTCACAAGGCAACGGTCGTCGAGAGTGAGCTGTTCTACCTCCCATTCTGGGTGATTGTTACCGGAGCGCGCAGTCATTGCAGAGGAATCTTTGAGAGAATCAGTCCGCCAATTACGAAGGAATGGGATACCGAGAACGAGTATAGTTGGCTCGTCTTAGCTAGGCGTGGATCTGACTTCCCGACAAGGGCATACGAGATACCTCTTGATGCAAAGATACCATATGACTTCACGAAGATCGACGCGAACGCAAAGGTCCTCAACGCCGAGTTGGACGCGACGGAGGCGAAGGAAATTGCACAAAGAGAAATCCGCAATCTGCACGAGTTCTTGGCAAAGGACACCGTAGATAGGATCATTGAGATGAACACCGAGTTCGATATCAAGAGCACCCTCTATCTTCACAGCCCAATCTGGTTCGTCAACTACGAATACAAGAAACAGCGGTACCGAATTCTCTTGGACGGAGCAACCGGCGAAGTCATAAAGGGAGATTTGCCTTCGCCCGAATTCAAGCTACTCTAATCCGAAGGATTTCAAACGATTTAAAGAGGAGCATCGGTAGCGTTAATGCTGTGAGCCGATGGATTTGAGCAAGAAAACACCCCTCCAAAGAATAGGGGAAGACGAGCAGCTTCTCGAGAAAATCATGCTCGCGGTCCCGGGATTCCGCGGCTACAAGGCAAAGGAGCAACGAAGAGAAGCAGACAAGATTGTCCGTGACCACCTCTACTCTAGACTTCAGGATGCAAGGAACATGCTTCAGGACATCTATGCGATTGTGGCAGAGAACAGAGCGCCTGAGGCTTCGCAGCCAATCGACCGGTTGACGGTCATATTCGACAGAGTTTCTGAGAAGGTGCATCACGCCTCCTATGGATACGCTGGATTCTTCGACGCAACCAAGATAGACGAAGACGATTTAGACAGGATGATCAGCTTCGACACCCAGCTCGTGGATGGTGCAAAGGGGCTTGCCCAGAGGGTCCAAGCCTTCAAGGATGAAGTGCAGGCAGGTAAATTCGACAACCTAGAAGCCTATGGGTCTGAGCTACGAAAGACAGTTGAAGGATTCGAGACAGCATTCGATCAAAGGAAAGGTGTGATCGAAGGAGTGGAGGTTGGATAGGCATGCCGCAAGTCATTGAGTGGACCGGTGCGGGCCCAGACGACATTGTTTGGCGATATCCGGCCGAAGACATACAGTGGGGGGCCCAACTAGTCGTTCACGAGTACGAGACAGCGGTGTTCTTCCGGGACGGAAAGAGCTACGATAGCTTCGGACCCGGAAGGCACATGCTCACGACCTTGAACCTGCCCAAGCTCACGGCTGCGCTCTCCCGCCTTGCAGGTTTCACAGAGACTCCCTTCAAGGTGGCTGTCATCTTCATCTCGACCAAGCAGTTCGCAGGCAAATTCGGCAGCAAGGCACAGACGACCGAGCTCGCCCCATTGATGACATTTGGATCTTTCTGGCTGAAGGTGGAGACTCCTCAGCTTTTCGTGAATGAAGTTGTGGGCGGACAGAATGCCTACACGACCCCGAGCGTGAACGACTTCCTAAGAGGCTTCATCAATGAGAAGATGATCGATGATCTTTCGAAGTACGATCTGGTCACGGTCTTCACGAAACTGGACGAGATATCCGGCCAAGTGAAAGCTTCACTCGTCGAATACTTCCGAAGGATTGGCCTGCAGCTCGTCGACCTCAAGTTCGAGGGAATTGACACCACTCCCGAGTACCGTGACAGGCTGTTCTGGCTTAAGCAGAGTGGAATGACGTCTGAAGGAGTGCTCAGGATGGAGACCGTCAAGGAGGCCGCAAAGGAGCTCGGGAAGTCAACAGGCGGCGGCGCGGCTTTAGGCGCTGGAATGGTCCTGATCCCACCGCTCTTCCAAACTTCAACTCCTGGAGCGCCTGCGGTGGCCCTAGTCGTGTGTCCGAGCTGTAGTGCGCAGATTCCTTCAACATCGAAGTTCTGTCCGAACTGCGGCAAGAGCATCTCTGCAATGCCGACACAACCAAGTCAGGTGCCGTCGCAGAAGTGCGCGAAGTGTGGCGAGATACTGCCAACTGGTGCGAAGTTCTGCCACAGCTGTGGAACCAAGGTCTGATCAGAGGGTACAGGCAACTCCATAACACAAGCGCTCTGTCTTCGCACCATCTCCTTACGTCGATCAGAGCTAGTATGCTCTGTGAACCAACGAGTCATGCATGCTGAATCAGAGGCACAGTAAGAGCGCCCAAACGTAGGGCTGCGAACGTGTCACTGTGAGAAGTGACATAAACAACGTATGTGCATACTCGTTCAGTCGTTAGCGGGATTGGCTTAAGCAGAGATGGCCGGTCTTGGGCAAGAGCGAGATCCTAGAATTCGTTCGAGAAATGAAAGCACGGGATCACGTCATCTTGTTCTACACTAATCACAGGGACAAACATCTGGTCCTTTTCACGTACCTGAAGGCCGGATTGGATGCCGGTGAGGCCGCGGTCTACGTTGCAGGAGATGAATCATCAGGTCAGACAAGAGAAGCAATGCGTGACTTCGGAATAGAGGTGGAACGCCTTGAGAAAACAGGTGCCCTGAGGGTAGTGGACTACCGCAACTGGTACATTATCGGAGGAGAGTTCAACATTGGCAGGACGATCTCATTGTGGAAGAAAGCGCTGGACGAAGCGATCGCGAGAGGTTTCAAGGGGCTCCGTGGCGCTGGTGAGATGGCTTGCTTCTTCAAGCACAACATGATCAACGAACTCGTTCTGTATGAGCGGGCTCTACATAGAGAACTGGATATCCCTTTGGCGGCTATCTGTGCATACGATGACGGCATCGTACTCAAAGGCATTGAAGAGGAACGGTACTTGCGGCTGTATCTCGACCTAATTACGGCACATAGCACAATCCTCTTTACTGGTCCGCAAGAGGCGGGAATGGTCAGAGTCGTATAGTAACCAATGGATCATCATTCCCCAAGACAGAGCCAAAGAATACTGGCGAGGTCTACACGATAGAGTTCGAAGGGACTAGATGTGAAGATCCTATTCGTCGAACCGCCGAAACGTTTCTGGTTTGTGATGGGCGAGTATCTTCCCCCGCCCTTGGGTATCCTGGAGCTTGCCGCATACGTAGAGAGCAAGATGTCTGACGCTGAGATCGAGGTGCTTGACTGTCAAGCAAGCCGTGTTGACTGGGACGGACTCGGAAAGTACATTGAATCCTCGAATCCTGACATCGTGGCCTCCAGCAGCCTCTCCACTTGCAACGCGTACACGACTGCTCGGACCTTGGCCACGGCAAAGAAGGTGAATCCCTCGATCTTGACCGTAGCTGGCGGCCAACATTTCACAGCGACGACGGATGAGTCACTGCGCATGTATCCTGAGATTGACGCAATCATCAGAGGTGAGGGCGAATTGACTCTTGTTGACCTCGTAGGCGCAGTCAAGCATTCCAGGCCATTCGCGAACATCGAGGGGATATCTTTCCAGAGTAGTGGCAGGGTCTTTCACAATCCCGAACGTCAACTGATAGCGAACCTTGACGAGCTTCCATTACCCGCGTATCACTTTGTTGAGGACCATGCTCGCAAGTACCACTTCACCATGATGACTGGGCCGAAGACGATCTATGCGCTCGTAGAGGGATCGAGAGGCTGCCCACACCGTTGCACATTCTGCTCACAGTGGAAACATTGGCGAGGTACTTACCGATCAAAATCGCCAAGACGTATCGCTGACGAGTTTGAGTTCCTCTGTAAGAACTTTGGAGCTGAGTTTCTCTGGTTAACAGATGACAACTTTCCCCTTGGCCCTTCCGCAGGCAGGCTCTGCGATGAGATAATGGACCGCGGGATCTCAGAAGAGATCATGTGGTTCGTTCAGGCACGATGCGACGATGTGGTCCATCACGGTGATTTGCTTCCTAAGATGCGCTCTGCCGGGAACATGTGGATTCTGACAGGCGCTGAGAGTGGCAGCGAGGAAACGCTTCGGAATGTGAAGAAAGGCATCAGTCCGGGCCAGACCGGTGACGCGGTTCGTCTGATGAAGAAGAACGGGATCTTTGCCCAGACGACTTTCATCATCGGACACCGTGACGACACACACGAGACGCTCTCCGATCTGAGGGAGTTCGTGAATAGTCTCGATCCGGATCTTGCAATCTTCATGCTGCTAACACCATTCCCGGGAACAGATGTTCACGAAGAGGCCGCAAGGAATGGGTGGATAGAGGATTCAAACTGGGCGAACTACGACATGGTTCACTCAATCATGCCGACTGAGACATTGAATAGGGAAGAGCTCCAAGAGGAGCTAGTGAACTGCTACCGAGCTTTCTACGGATCCTGGGGCAGGAGATTTCGTGGCATACTCTCATCCAACAAGCTGAAGAGAAGGACATATCGGTACATGGCAAGTCGGTCCGTGCTCACTCAACTCAAGCCCTAGCGGATCTGTCGAACCAAATGAAACGAGACCAAACGAAGCACGTTGCCTATGCCGCATTTCTTTTAGTGGTTTCGATCTTCGGCCTGGTCATCTCAACCGCCCTGCTGAGGAATCCCTTTTCCTTCGGTGCAGCGCCTGGCTACAGGAGGACGCTGATGGCACTCGTCTATGACCTTGTGTGCATCGCCGGCATATTGGCAGTGGTGTTTCCCATCGCGTGCTCCCGAGTGTCGGGCGCTCGGTTCTCGTCGGCTGAATCACCTCAATTGCTCGGAATACGAGCCACAAGATTCCTAGGCCTCTTAGTTGTACATGGGCACCATCCTTCGGGATCAGAGTTGACAAAGCACGAGCTACTTGTTAGGGGACGAAGTTACTGTGCAACCTGCTACGGACTGCTGACAGGCGCGGTCGTTTCCCTAACAATCATGACAGCTTTTGCCGTTTCAGGCTGGCAAGTTTGGGTAGGGACCTATTCGGCGTATCTCGCGTACTATGTCGGAGTCGCGGCGGTGATCACAGGATTACTTCAACCTCTCGTGCTCGAGGTTGGTGCCAAAGCAAGGTTCGTTCTAGCATTTGTTTTCGTTGTAGGAACGAGTCTTACGCTTCTCGCTACCGAGCTGCTAACCGCGAACTTGATGGCGGACTTGGTCGTTATCCTGCTAGCGATCTTCTGGCTTCTCTCACGGATCTCTCTATCTCATTGGAGCTAGCGGCCGATGCGATCGTGACATTCTCTGACGCGTTTGAGTGTGAACTATCGACGTGAGTATCGATAGAAGCCGCCGAGCAGAATCGCAACTCCGACGAAGATGAGCACGAGTGGCCAGAAGTCCTGCACTCCTATCCAGCTCCGGAGCAGGATTGATAGGCCCAGTATTATGATGAATAGCCCAACGAGGACGCTGCCCCAGTGGTGTGGCAGGCCGAAACACATCTCCTCCTCGCGTCGGGTCCTTGCTCTTTCGACGCCCATCAGGGGTTTTCCGCATTGCGCGCATACCGCTGCGTCATCAGGATTCTTTGCCCCACACCTTACACAGTAGACCAAGCTGACGCCAATTCTCCTTGTCATGAGCGATGTTCGCAGGGAATATAACTCCTTTCTCCTCGTCTGGCGATGTGCCTCGTCAGGCATGGCCTAACCCTGCTCTGTCTCATTCCTGGATTTGCAGAACGCGGTGAATAGTTCAAATGCTTGTGGATGGACTCATTGATGGGAGACATGTGTTGGTGCGCTGTGATAAATGCGGAACAGATCTTCCCTCTGCCGCCCAGTATTGCTTCAAGTGTGGATCGCGTGTTGGCAAAGTCGTTACCGAGGAGTTCTCTGTGAGCTCTGACGATCTGGTGAAGAAGGTTAAGGACATACTCCACGAGGGTAATGTGAACAGAATCATCGTGAGAGATGAACAGGGTAAGTTACTGCTTGAAGTGCCGGCTAGTGCGGGTTTGATTGGCGTCATACTGGCGCCTTGGCTTGCTGCGTTGGGCGCAATTGCTGCATTGGTGACCGAATGCACCATTTCGGTTGAGAGGAGAGAGTAAGATGAGTTCTGGAACTCCAAGCCGACACTCGTGGAATGAACATCGTCGGGACGACACTGGCTGGATCTCGTTTGGTGCATTCCTGATAATCATCGCAGTCATCTATCTGAGAACACCCGGTCTTCTATCCGAAGCCAAGGCCTTCGTAAGTGACTTCCGCCTAGTTGAGCTCTTTCAGAACTTCTGGTGGTTCGTACCTTCGAACAATCATCCCGTGCTATACACCGCCGCAGAACAGTTCTGCTACGCGTTCGGTCTTGTGCAGATACTGGTACTTGGTCTCGAGTTTGCAAGGGGATCGTCGACGCATGGAAAAGCAGAGACATTCTCAAGCATCGTGTTCTGGTTAGGTGCCGGCTACATCCTTAGCCTGCTGTCTCAAGGAGTGCTCACGTGGCTTTCATTCATCGCCGGTCTGATCATTCTGGCAGGGGTCTCAATCGTCGCCCGAGCATTGGTCCTAGTATTCGCTCCTCAACATCGGCCATGAAGATCCAGTGGGTGATTCGATGCCATTCTGTGCCAAATGTGGAGCGAAACTCCCGGAGACGACAAGCTTCTGCTCGAAATGCGGGGCAGCAAAGTATGGAGGAGGATCTGATCTAGGCGGCATCATTACTGACGCTCTGAGAACAACTGGAAGAGAGCTGGAAGAGGCCTTCAACACTGCCGGACAGGAAATCGAAAAAGCCCTTGGCGACGTAAGGAGCGATCTCTCTAATCGGGGCGGTCCCTTCTGTCCGAAGTGCGGCAAGAGGAACCCGCTCGGCGCTGGCTTCTGCTTTTCATGCGGTGAAAGGATCTCATCAGCATCATGACGTGTCCGCCCAATCTACGCGCTCAGTTGCTTCTTACAGAATCCTAGCTAGGCCAAGCACGGCCCACTTCCATTATAGGTTCAGGTAGCTTCAATACTGACGAGGCACACGAGGGGCTCTCTGAGTGTGAAGAATACGCCGCGGAGGTTCAGTAAGAGAAGTCAGGGCAGAACGGAGATGAAAGCTCTGGAATGCCCACGTTGTCATTCTCATGTGAGGCTAGACCAGTACAGAGACCACATCGCAAAGTGTACTGGGCCAGAACCGGCCCCTGCCGCGACTCCGCAGGCCACCACCGCTGAGGAACAGCTACCTCAGCCTTCGCAGTCTCCCTAGTTATCCGACGTCTCGTTCGAATCCGGTTGATAGCTTGCCTCAGAGACACACGTGCAGGCGGTCCGGAAATTGCTGTATCATTCATTGGGGATCCTTTGAGGCTGTCCAGGAAGACATAGTTCGCTGGAGAAGTCAAGGACGAGAAGACATCCTCAGGTACATATCCATAGACTCCAGCGATCCCCGGAGCCAGCGCGGCTTTTTCACCACAAAGAGTTGTCCCTTCCTGAAGAAGGATGAACAAGGCGAACTCTATTCGTGCACTATCCAGGACACCAAGCCCTTCTACTGCAAGCTGTACCCCGATGATGGCGTTTGCGAGTACGAAGGTTCCACTGACACATAATACGCCGGAACCGTCTGACTTGTCGGTGTGGTTGCGTCCATTGACGGCTCTGCACGGATCCAATGCACGTCGAATGCTATGCCTTAGGTAGCTTGTCAGCGAACTCTTTCACTTGAGCGTCATATTCCACGCTATCTAGAGCCACTTCAACAGGTTTCTCGTTCGACACCATCACGTCAACGTGGCCAAGAGGAGCATGAAAATGCAACCCAAAAGAGACCGGTTCGAAGCCGAACCTACTTCTAGCGTCCTTCGTTAGTTCATCCAAGACAAGCTTGGAGTCATATTCGGCCTTGCCAACCAACTTACCGCCAGATACGCGTATCTCAGTGAATCCCCCTTTTCCGTGAAGGTGGGCAATGGTTTCAACAAGGGTCAGGCCATTCTCTTCGAAGTGCTTCCTAGCCCGATCCAATGCCTTCAACGGATCCAGTTTTGTCCTAACAGATAGCCGCAGCATATGTTCTCGGAGAATGGCCAACGTCGGTGAGGAATAAGAGTTCGCCAAGACAAATCGCAAGCACCGCCTGCCATTGTTGCTTGCCAGGACTCATTGCACCCCATCCGAACCTTCACTATGTGTAACCCTCTGTTGTTCACCTGTGAGAATAATGCGAGTGATCTAGCTCGTGTGGATACGTTTTGAACCTCTTTCCTTAGAGTTGTTCCCCTCGGGAGCGGTTGACGATTGGCATTCGCCATCCTATTCCAAATGCCTTGCGAGTGATCTTTATCGAGGGCGCCGCCTGCCGGCGCTTGTACTCAGCGGATCTTATTCGAATGAGCATTTCCTCGGCGAGCTTGGGGTCATAGCCTAAGCTGGCCAACTCCTTTACGGATCGTCGATTCTCGATTATCTCATCGACCAAAGGCGAAACGACCGCGTAGTCAAACGGGTCGTACTGGTCCGGCTTCAGTTCTGCGGACGGAATCTTGGCGATGCTGCTCTTGGGTATCGCTTCAAATCCTCGGCGCCGGTTGTAGTATTCCGCCAGTGCGTAGACTTCAGATTTGCTGACATCACCTATTACTGCGAGTCCTCCACTCATGTCTCCATAGAGGGTACAGTAACCTAGGGCTAGCTCGGTCTTGTTTCCTGTAGTCAGGACGAGGTATCCGAACTTGTTTGAGAGGGCCATCAGGATGTTTCCTCTGATTCGTGCCTGTATGTTCTCCTCGGTCACATCGGCGGAACGTTTTTCGAATGGTTCTTCGAGCGTCCTCTCGTACGCTTTTATGATCTCGTCGATCGGGATTGTCAAGTATGTGATTCCAAGATTCTTGGAGAGTGATTCGGCGTCGCGTTTGCTGTGGTCGCTTGAGTATCGAGATGGCATGGAGACCCCTACTACGTTCTCTCGCCCGAGTGCCTCAACAGCCATCGCAGCCGTGAGTGCGGAGTCGATCCCTCCGCTCAGCCCTATGACTCCCTTTTTGAAGCCTGTTTTTCTGAAGTAGTCGCGGACGCCCAAGACGAGAGCCATGAACACCGATTGTTCCTTATCGTAGGGCGGTGACTGGATTGTCGCTGCGGTGCCCGGCCTGAGTTCAAGATCAACGATGACAAGGTCTTCCTCGAACGCTTTACCAATCCCGGCAAGTTCTCCTCGACTGTCAACAGCGAGGCTTTCACCGTCGAAGACCAGCTCGTCCTGTCCGCCGACCATGTTCACGTAGAAGAACGGGCGCTTCAGCGCGGTGGCCTTCGACTTCAGGAGCTTCTCTCTGACGAGTCGTTTGCCCACATAGAATGGAGATGCGTTGATGTTGACGATGATATCAGCGCCCTTTTGCACGAGATCCCCGATCACGTGACGCTCATATCGGAGCTCTTCGTCCCAGAGATCCTCACAGATCGAAACTCCCAATCTGACCTGATTCCCAGCAATGGTTACAGTCGTGGGATCGTTTCGAGCAGCCGGCTTGAAGTATCTCAGCTCATCGAAAACGTCGTAGGTCGGCAGAAGCGTCTTGCGAACCACCTGAACGACCTTTCCGTTGTGACAGACCGCTGCTGCATTGTAGATGTCGGACTGATCATGATCCACGAAACCAAGAATGAAGACCACCCCCGGCGCCTGCTCGGCAAGTCGTTCCGTGAGTGATCTGTTCTTTGAGATGAACTCCAATGGTCCAGCGGACAAGTCGCCGTTCTGGGTTCGAATTTCCTTTGGGGGAAGAAGGTCGAGTGGTGGATAGCCGGTTATGACCATTTCTGGGAAGGCGAGTAGGTCAACGCTGAGCTCCTCCGCTTTCCTCATGAATGATTTAACAAGTTGCGCGTTGGCGTCCAAGTCGCCAACGGTTGGATTGACCTGTGCCATTCCGACGCGAATGGTCGTCATCGAATCAAACCAGCAGTCATCAGTCGTAATAGCTGTGGCTACTATATGAAACGCGTATAAGCAAGCCCAAATCCTGACACAGAACGTGCGCGACCATTGAGCATCTTATCCGAATCCGTTCAAGCGATGCGAAGAATGAAAGTGCTACTAGTGCTGGTTGCTTTGCTGTACATTTGCTCATACCTTGCTGGGTGGTGCCTAATCAGCATCAAGTCCCCAATTGCCGTAGAGATCAGCCGGGGGCTCCAAGAGTCTGTCCTCACACAGCAGCCATTCACTTCGATACTCCAGTCTCTTCAGGGAGGAGAACTACTCAAAGCGATTCTGGTCACGTTCTTGGTCAACTTGACAACGGGGGCATTTCTGACGACAACGCTACCGGGCATCATGCCATTGGTCGGGTCACTAGGCACGATCGCAGTAACAGTGCTCAGAGGTTTCGTGGTCGGGATTACCTACCCAGAAGTGCTCAGCTCCTCACCCGCAGGCTTCGCCCTCGGACTCGGAACCATGATCCTCGAACTCGGCGCCTACGTTTTCTCCGGAGCCGCCGGGATCAACATCGCCCTAGCCCCTATACTGCCCCGAAGATACGGGACACAAAGCAGATGGATGGCCTTCAAGATGGCATGGAAGGATGCTGCAAAGATCTACCTGATCGTAGTGATACTCTTGGCACTGGGAGCAGCCTGGGAGATGACAGGCATCTTCCTAGTACTGCGCCTGACTTAGAGTGAGCACAGTCAGCGCTAGCTCGCATTCGCAGAGGTTTGCTCTTTTCCGGGTTCGCAAGAGCTTAAGTGAGTCTTCATCTCCGTGTCAACCTAAGTGTTTGTCTTTGTCTGCGGCTCTTCGGGAGAAACTGATCGACCTCGGCACGTCAAATCCTCTGTTCACAATTCGTCCAGGCGACGACTGTGACCTGTATCTGGCACACACGATCGTTGACGCGAAGTACTACGGCATCGGCTCGAAAGAGCGGGTCAAGAAGCAATACGCTGCCAAGATGTGGCTAGTTGGGTCTGAACGCACCGTGAAGTACAGGGAGATCATTCAGGAACAGGACAAGAGCATTGGGGTCTTGCCTGCACCGAAATTGGGCTTTCAGAAGAGCTTCGTCAAGGGCAAGGTTCTCTTTCAGAAGGAGAAAGGCGTGGCCTTCGGCTTCAAGAAGCCCGCCGACCCCGGCAGCTTCGGCAAGGTGTATGATTACGACTTCGATGTCATGAACCTCCGCGGCCCAGTGAAGGAGCTGGTTGAATCAAATGGCTGGAAATTCGAACAGATAATCTTCGACTACCGACCCGCTGGCGGACTGGACCAACGATTCTGCGGCCAATGCGGAACCGCGTTGCCCTCGGGGGCGGCATTCTGCACAAACTGCGGACAGAAGGCTGCCTGAAGCAGATTCCTGAGGTCAAGTAACGGGCTCAGTGAGAACCGTGCCTCAATTCTCATGACGGCGCAACAGTTTCTTAAACAAGCCGGCGGACTCTACCGGTGAGGCCTAGGAATTTGGCGGCCGAGATCGTGGGAAGGGAATCTGGTTTTGTGTACTTCAAGGAAGGCGATGAGGTGCGGGTGAATGACGATGCCGTGCTTGCGCCTGACACGATACGCGGCGAGATTGGGACTGTGAAGAAAGTCAATCGTTTTCTGACCACACCTGCACAGGTCTCTGAGTCCACGATTGCGGTTGACCGTTACCAACAACTGGTCAAACAACCTCGGGAGACTCAGATACTGGGTCTTGCTCTTCAGGTCTATTTCCCGAAGATCGGCGACTCGATGCTTGTGGCCTCCAATGAAGTCACGCTTCTGGCCAAGTTCAAGGAGACGGTCGCGAAGTTGGAAGAAACGCTCTTCTCCCACCTGAGAGATCCGCAGCAATTCTGTGTGCTCGGTGACGGCGGCCTCGATGTCCCGTTTGTCAACCAAAGTTTCGACGCACTGTTCTTCGGTGATATCGTTAGGTACGTACTGAGGCCAAAGCTTAGCAGAGATGCGACAAAGGTTCTCTCGCCAGAAGCTTCGGGACCACCATTGGCAGCTGTCTACGCAAGCATGGCCGGTCTGAGTTTTGTCCGCGCCGTAAAAGTGTATGACAAGGCGCACTCACAGGTGCCAGCGAGTTGGCGAGGAGCTATCGTGGGAGACGAGAAGGTTCGCTCCGCAACCAAAGGAACAGAGAACTACTTTGCCATCCCTCAAGGCGCAATAGGCCCTGACGATCGCGTAATCATCTTCGATGATGTGGGCTTCACAGGAAAGACACGGAAGGCGGTCGTTCAGCTAGTTGAGAAGACCGGGGCTAGAATCTCATCAATTGTGAATGTCATAGAGAAGTTCTACGGGGAGCCCAGAGACACGGTTGCTAATGCACGAGCAATCTTGGGAATTGGCGGGTTCCAGCCAAAAGGCCAGAGGAACTGCAGCATCACAATCACTGAGCTATTCATGGAACGGCTCAAATCGCCCAGGACAGTTGATGGGATCAGATACGAGCCGGGAAGATCTCTATCAAGCATCAGCGCACTTCAATAGCAATGACTGTCGCCACTTTTCCAGCACGGTTACACTGCTCAAGTCTAGCTATGGCTTCTTCACGATCAAGGCGAAGCTTCGTATTCTTCGGTATGAACCTGGGCATTTTCTTGATGATTGATTCTGCCACGACTTCGGAGAAAATGAGTCTCGCGTCTTCAGCTCTGGCGTCAGCACTTGGGCTTCGGCCTTCAACAGTGGGTTCTTGCATCTAAGCGAGGTCATTTCCGGGGCTGAGGATGTCCATACTTCTCGTAGTGGACGATCTCGTCCAAGGCTTTCCTATGCTTTCCTCTGGGCCTTTCGCTAGGATAACCTAGTGTTAGCAGAGACATGACGCGAAGATTCTGCGGTACATCGAACAATTCTTTCACTTTCTTCTCGTCGTAGGCGCCAATCCAGCAGGAACCTATGCCCAAATCCCAAGCGGTCAAGACCATGTTCTCAATGGCTATCGTCAAGTCGATCAGAAAACCTTCGAAAGGCCCCACAGACGCACTTTCTTCCGGGTTTGCCAAACAGACTAAGACGGCAGCAGCCTCCCCAACGAAAGACTGATTTCCCGCAGCCTGAACCAGTTTCTTCCTGATGGCCGGGTCTATGACGACGATGAACTCCCAAGGCTGGCGATTGTCCGCAGATTGTGCCATCCTCGCCGCCTCTAGAATATCCAGCAATGCTTGCTTGGGTATGGGTTTGTCCTTGTAGCTTCTTATCGAACCTCTCGCTTTGATTACATCCAAGACTGACAAGACACACACTAGAGCTTCGTCGAGAATCGACGTGACTTAAAACTTGAACGGGAAAACGCGATGAACGCGCTCTTGCAGAAGTTGTCTGGGGGCGACCTGCGCTCTGATGGTAGAGCGAACGAGGTCGTTGAAGAGGTCGCTCGAAACCCCCGGTTGCTGGAGCAGTTGCTTGAGGGCCTAAGTGAACCTGACGACTTAATCCGAGCGCGAACAGCCCATGCGCTCGAAAGGATATCTCGTACAAATCATGGACTGTTCCGTGGACTCATGCCGCAACTCATCAGTCTGTCCGTGAAAGATAGGATCCCAATGGTCAGATGGCATCTGGCCATGATATTTGGAAACACAGCATCGACGGTGGAAGACAACAAGCCTGCGGTCTCTGCTCTCTTACGATTGCTGAAGGATGAGAGTGTCATTGTAAGAAGCTGGACAATTTCGAGCCTGTGCATCATGGGCAGAAGAGACAAGCGTAGACGGAGAAGGATTATCGGTGCAATGGGGGCTCTTCAGCACGACAAGAGCGTCGCAAACAGAGCGAGAACCGCAGAAGGGCTGAAAGTGCTCCGAAATGAGAATGTCCCTTTGCCTGCGGGCTGGTCCAAGGCATGATGTCAAAGAGGTTGTTAATCAGAATCCACCGAGGTGCATCTCCGTTGGCGAGAGTTCGAGAAGTCCACTAAGGAAAGAAAGGCAGCCTTTTGACTCGGAGACCCACCAAGAGGCGAAGAAAGAAACGAGAGACCTAGTTGGTTCGTGGCCCGATTGAAGTCCAGATCGAAAAAGACGAAACCGGCAGGAAAGCGCGCAATCAGAATAGGCGAAATAGTCGGGATCTTGGCGCTGATATTGGCCGTAGCCTTCGTGGTATACCTCACAATACCGCCACAAGCTCCAAGTCCACAAAGTCATCCAGCGAAGGTCGTCGTTGTGGATGAGCTCAGCGGAGAACTCGCGAACCCAGAATTCATCCAAACGGTTCGAAACATAATGAGCGATGAGGGTCTGAGCGTTGACACCTACGGCCCAAAGGATATTACAGTGAGCTTCTACAGCGCATTGCCGGCGTATGATTACAGGCTGATATTGCTCAGAGTTCACGCCGGTGTCGACCAGCAGATGGAAGGTCATCCCGTTGGCTTGTACACGGCAGAATCCTACAATGAGCTCAACTACCCGCAGGAACAGCTGTCAGGATTGGTGGCTGTTGGTCGCTCCTACAACCGCAGTCAAGGAGCAGTATTCGCAGTCACGCCAAAGTTCATCACAGAGAAGTCGGCCACCGATTACCGCGGTGCTCTAATCGTCATCATGGGCTGCTACGGACTCTTCAGCAGAGAGTTGCCCCAAGCTTTCATCGATCGAGGCGCGTCTGCTGTAATAGGATGGAACGGGCTAGTTGGGCTTGGGCACACCGACAAGGCTACGCTGTCTCTATTGAGAGAGCTGGTGGCACAGAGGCATACGGTCAGCGAGTCCGTCAAAGCAGCAATGAAGGAGGTCGGACCTGACCCTGACTACAACAGCATCATGGGATACTACCCAAGAGAGAAAGGCAACCTAACGTTTTCCGATATCGTCAAGGGGTCCCTTTCTGAGCTGATTGCTGCGATTCCCCTGTCGGATGTCCTTAGCGATGTGACAAAAGAGCAAATCTCATAAGGGTTGAACGCGTCACGAAACCAAGGGACGATGTTTGAGATTGGGGCGGTCTAGGAATAGCCGAGTTGAAGCGCTGACTCTGAAGCCCGGTCCAACCCAGAGCGGAGCAGCCCTGCAGCCTCCACCCCAACCAGTCGGGGGAGAAATGCTTTCCGTCGACAAGCTGTCAGTATTCCTGTCGAACTACTGGATCCTCGTCGTCCTAGTACTGTTGCTTCCAGTTGCTCTGGTGTTGTACAAGAAACGGGAAATGGCTCTGAAGCTACTCACGCCTCTTCTTTCACGCTTTTGACTTCGACCTAGCCGCATCTCGGGTGAGGTCCGTAAGGGTCGCCATTAGTCAGATAGGGATGAAGTCTGCAGTAGAAATCCCTGCATCCCACCAAATTCTTGCAGTCCTTACACTTTCTCAAGTCGCTTGTCTTGACGTCTCCCCTGAAGAATGACCATTTCTTCGAGAACCAGATCTCTGCGATGGTCTCGCTTCCTATGTTCCCCATGTCCCACTTGGGGTCGGATATGACAAGATTGCATGGATAGATCGACCCATTGCTGCCGATTGACAACCTACTTCTACCAGCTTGACAGCAGACGTATCCTCTTCTTGCTTCTGAGGCCGATTCCTTGAGCGGCTGGCAAGTCAGAAAGGTATCCAATGCAACGTCCATCTTTCTCGTGTACCTGATTCTGTCAAGCATCAGCTCGGGCAACACTTCTAGGTATTCACTATAGGATGGAATCCACTCGGCATTGTTTTTCATCCTGGGCGAAGGTTTCAGGTCAAGGAAGGCAATTCTGGATGCTCCATGTCTAATTGCGAGGTCTATGATCTTCCTGTGATTGCCTAGATTGCGCCTGTGTAGACAGCAGTTTATCCCGTATTGAACCTCGTGTCTATGGAGTAGCTTCAGAGCTTCGATGGTTCCTTCGAAAGATCCCTTGACTCCTCTGAAGAGGTCGTGCCCCTCAGCATTTGAGTCGTCAAGTGAGACGGTAGGTGTGACGTTCGATTCTTTGAGGAGACGTGTCTTCTCTTCATTCAGTAGGGTTCCATTCGTCAGCATCACTTTGCGGAGTCTCCTGTGTCTGAGCGCCATCAATATCTCGTCTATCCGTGGGTGCAGCAGTGGTTCGCCTCCGTTGATTCTCAGCTGCAGAACTCCAAGCTTCTCAAGCTGATCCAGAACAGATTCCACTTCCTCAACCGATAGCTCGCGCACAGTCCGATCTTCCGTGCTTGAGAAGCAGTGGACGCAGTTCAGATTGCATCGGCTGGTTATGAACAAGTCAACTGAGGTAGGCGCTGAGAGAAAGGGCAGGATGAATTGTCCATAGAGCGCTGAGTCAACCTTGGCTCGTTCGGGTGGTTGAGTCCTGAAGTTGTCAGCGTTCGCCTCGACATATCTCAATCTTAACATGCGATTGAGGAATCTCTCGCATTTCTTGGGCTGGGCATCTGTTACCTTGGATATTTCGCTCGCATCGGAGGGCCTGGCGTTGATGTGCTCTAGAATCCTGTACTCGTCTTCCGAGAGTAGTTCGGTTCTGACCGTGCCGTAGTCGAATGCTGCGTAGGTGTTGTAGTACTGCGGTTCAGACCTAAGTATCACTCTGGGATTCAGCGAGTACCTCTTGGTCAATCTCTGG
>Ga0315281_10002538_pt1 | contig 27039 bp, 29 predicted proteins | sample YL17G07_0_MG_FD_204540 | JGI IMG/M metagenome (GOLD analysis project Ga0315281, IMG submission 204540) | Sediment microbial communities from Yellowstone Lake, YNP, Wyoming, USA - YL17G07_0 | ecosystem: Environmental > Aquatic > Freshwater > Lake > Sediment | place: USA: Wyoming | collected...
GCGCGTCCTCGACCATCTTCGCCATGCGGGCGAGCGTGGTGCCCTCGCCGACGGCGGTGGCCTCGACGCGGACGACGCCGTCCTGGTTGATCGTGCCGCCGATGACGCGGTCGCCGTCGCGCTTCTCCACGGGGATCGACTCGCCGGTGATCATCGACTCGTCGAGCGTGCTGTGGCCCTCGCGGACGACGCCGTCGACGGCGACCTTCTCCCCGGGGCGCACGACGAAGACATCGCCGACGCGGACCTGCTCGATCGGCACCTCGACCTCGGCGCCGTCGCGGATGACGCGCGCGGACTTGGCGGAGAGGCCGAGCAGGGCGCGGATGGCGGACGAGGCGGCACCCTTCGACCGCTCCTCGAAGTACTTGCCCATGGTGATGAAGACCAGGACGGCGGCGGAGACATCGAAGAACATGTCGTAGGGCTTCTCGGCGACGACGACCCAGACGCCGAAGGCGTAGGCGGTGGTGGTGCCGAGCGCGATCAGCACGTCCATGTTCGGATTGAGGTGGCGGAGCGAGGCGACGCTCCCCTTGTAGTAGCGCCAGCCGAGGCCGAACTGGATCGGCGTCGCCAGCGCGAGGACGATCCAGCCGTGCAGGCGGTCGTTGCCCGCGATCGACAGGCCGGCGATGTCCATCGACATGGCGAGGACGACAGTGGGGATGGCGAGCGCCGCCCCGAACAGGACGAGCATGAGCGTGCGGCGCGCGCGGTCGTCGCGCTCACCCTCGCGGTCGGTCTCGGGCGTCGAGAGCGCCGCGGCATAGCCGGCCTTCTCGACGGCGGCGATCAGTTCGGCGGCAGCGACGCCTTCCGGTGCGGTGACGAGCGCGGTCTCGGAGGCGAAGTTCACATTGGCGGTCTCGACGCCGGGCACCTTGCTGAGCGCGCGCTCGACGCGCCGCACGCAGGACGCGCAGGTCATGCCGGAGATATCGAGTGTGGTGCTGCTCATAGTGGTCAGTTGTAAGTTTTCAGTTGTCAGTCATCAGTTGGTCGGTCGTCGGTCGTCAGTTGCGGGCGGCGGCTTCGTAGCCTTCTTCCTCTATAGCAGCGATGATCTTCGCTTCGTCGAAGTCGCCCTCGACCTGCGCGGAGTTCTGGGCGAGCGAGACCTGCGCGGCGGTGACGCCGGGCACGCCCTTGACGGCCTCGGTGACGTGGTGGACGCAGTTGTCGCAGGTCATGCCCTTCACATCGAATACCAGTGTCTTGCTCATGGGGTGGGTCCTCTCTCTCCTGTGCGATTCGTCATCGCCTCGTTGCGTGTGAGCCGGATCTTCGCGTCAGCGGCCGGCCATGTCGTACAGCTCGCTCAGCTCGGCGAGGACGGCGTCCTCGCGGCCCTCGCGGATGCCCTCGACGACGCAGGTGTGGAGGTGGCCGGAGAGCATGATCGCCTCCATCTTCTCGATGGCGCGGCGGACGGCGAAGGTCTGCTTGAGCACGTCGACGCAGTACTTGTCGGCGTCGACCATGCGGCGGATGCCGGCGAGATGGCCTTCGATGAAGTTGAGCCGCTTGAGCACGTCGGTCTTGGTGTCGAGTTCCATGCGGCCGGCTCCGGTCTGCTCCCATACCCCCCTGGTGGGGGTGTGATGGCCCACGGTACTCCTGCCGCCGTGCCGATGTCAACCCCCGGGTGGGGGGTAGTCGGCAGGGCCGAATGGCAGGTTGCGTTGGGGGGCGGCGGTCTCGTAGGAGCAAGGGCTTGCCCTGCCCGCTGTCGGCGGGTGGGGATCCAGCGAGCGATCGGTGCACCTCACCCGTTGCAGCGGCGAATCTCCGAAGGCTTTCTCACCACGGCGGGTCTCGGGATTCGCGAGGTGCGGCATCCGCGACCGCGCTCCACAACGAACAGCGCAACGTCCCAGGCGAGTCCCCTTGACTCGCCGCGGAGGAAAGGCCGGGGTGAGGTGCTCGGCCGCCGCCGGACCGGCGCGGCCGAGCTTGGCTTCCAGCCTCCACCGTCCACCTTCCACCGTCCAGCCCTACGCTACCCGCCAGGCGACCGCGCCAGTATCCGCCGCAGCACCCCCGCCGCATCCAGGTCCGTCGCCCCGCCCGTCGTCACGTCGCGCTGCCCGAACGTCCGCAGCGTCAGTAGCATCAGCAGGAGCGACACGCCCAGCAGCAGCCCCACGTGCGGCCAGTCGATGCCGTCGACCAGAGGCAGCCCGGCGCCATAGTAATAGAAGGGCGTGCCGTACCGGAGATTCCGCAGCGGCTCCACTCCGTTCGCCAGCGTGTTCACGAAGTACGACGCCGTCGCCAGCCCGATAACCGCGCCCGACGCCGTCGCCCGGTTCGGCATCACCGCCCCCAGCCACAGCGACATCGAGAAGAACAGCAGCGTGATCGGCAGCATGTTCGCCGAGGCGATAGCGGTATCGGCGAGCGCCACGTCGATGTTGACGAACGGCACCGAGACCAGGAACCCGAGCCAGCCGATCGTTACGATCAGCACGCTCCCCACGCACACCGCCGCGATCTTCTGCAGCACCAGCGCGCGCCGCCCCAGCGGCTGCGAGAGCAGCAGGTCCATCGTGCCGCTGCTCTCTTCGCCCGCGATCGCCCCCGTCCCCTGGATCACCGCGTACACGATGAGCAGGATCGGCACCCAGCTGAAGAACTCCGCGCTCATGAAGCCCGCTCCTGTGGCGATGCTCAGGTCGCCCCCGAAGAACGCCTCGATCGCCGCCGGCAGCTTCAGGTTCTGCAGCGTGTCGCGGTACGCCGGCCAGATGTATACGTGCATCGCCGCCATCGCCGTCAGCGCCAGCCCGAAGCCGACGATCTGCCACTTCTGATCGCGCAGCGACTTCACAGCGATGCTAAGCCGTGGCATGGCTGCGCTCCTTCCGCACGTCGGCGGGCGCGCGTCCGTCCGTGCTGCCCGCGTAATACGCCAGGAACACGTCCTCCAGGCTCGGCTGCTCCGTGCGCAGGTCGACGACCTTGCAACCGGAACCGGCCATCGCCTTGATCACCGCGTCGATGCCGTCGCGCGCCTGCAGGTGCACCATGTTGCCGTCGCGCCGCAACTCGCGCACGCCGGGCAGCGCGAAGAGATCGGCCGGCGGCGCGCTGGCGAACGTCACCTCCAGCACGTGCACCGACCGCGCCTTCAGCTTTGCGATGTCCTCCACCGCCACGATCAGCCCCTCGCGGATGATCGCGACGGACTGGCTCAGCCGCTCCACCTCCGGCAGCACGTGCGACGAGAAGAAGACGGTGCGGCCGTCGCGCACCGCGTCTTCCAGCAGCTTCGCGACCTCCTCCTGCACCAGCGGGTCCAGCCCGCTCGTCGGCTCGTCGAGGATCAGCACCTCCGGCCGGTGCATCATCGCCTGGACGATGCCCAGCTTCTGCCGGTTCCCCTTCGAGAGCGCCCGGATCCGCCGCGACGTGTCGAGCCCCAGCCGCTCGAGCAGCTCCGCGCGAAAGCGCACGTCGCGCTTCTCCGGCCGGAACGAATCGATCAGGTCAAGGAAGTCGCTGCCGACCATGTTGTCGTACAGCCGCAGGTCGCCCGGCATGTAGCCGACGCGGCGCCGTACGTCGATCGACTGGCGCTGGCTGTCGAAGCCCAGCACGCGCGCCGTCCCGGCGTTCGGGCGGATCAGGTCCAGCAGCAGGCGGATCGCCGTCGTCTTCCCCGCGCCGTTCGGCCCCAGGAAGCCGAAGATCCGCCCCGCGTCCACGGTCAGGTCGATGCCGCGGAGCGCGTGCGTGCGCCCGTAGTCCTTGACCACGCCACGCATCTCGATCGCCGGCACGCTCACCGCAGCGACTCCATGCTCGCACTATAGGCGATGCGGCGCCCCCGCCGTCACCCGATGCGAGTATGGCGCCTCCGCAGCCGCACCCCCGCCACCACTAGCAGGAGCGCCCCCGCCGCGATCATCACCGGCAGCACGGACCATTCGTGGTCGCCCCCCGCAGGGCCGCGCCCCGTGTCCGGCAGCACGATCCGCACGGGCGGCCGCGGCCGCGGCGTCGCGACGATCGGCAGCACGTCATGCACCGCCGTAGACGTGGCTGTCGCCACGGGCGAAGGTAACGCTGTCGAGGTCGCCCGCGCTCCGCCGCCGCCTCGCCGCGCTGGCTGCGTGGTGGCGGTCGCGGTGGATGTGCTCGTCGCTGTGGGAGTAGCGGTGGCCGTCGCCGTGGGCGTGCTGGTCGAAGTGCTCGTCGCCGTTGGCGTCCGCGTTGGCGTCGGCGTGGATGTGTGCGTCCTGGTCCCCGCGGGGACGACTTCGATCGAATACGCCGCGTGGATGCTCGGGTCGTCGATCGGATTGCCCGGGAGGTTGGAGTTGAAGGCGTTGCTGATGTTGACGTCCTCGGTCAGCGTCCCCGTCGTCGCCCCGCCGCAGACCAGCGTCAGCGCCGCCACCCCACTGCTGCCGAGGTCGAACGTGATCGTCGAAGGAGGGAACACGCCACCCTGCGGGAGCGGCTGCAGCACGTTGCCGTCGACGTTCATGGGGAAGAACGGGTGGCTCCACACGAGCGCAGCGCCGACAACGTCGTTGCCGTCGCTGTCGAGCACGCGGGCGGCCGCCACCGCCTTCTCGGGATGGTCCGGGAGTCCGGTCAGGCTCTCGGCGATGCTGGGAGGCCAGCAGTCGGTGGGTAGCGGCTGCACCACCGGGAACGTCGGCACGGTCGCCCCGACGGTGACCGACGTCCTGCCGGCGAGCGTCGCGAATTCGATCGTCGCCGGCGGGCCGACGACCGTAAAGTCGGCCTCTTGCGTGACGCCCGCCTGCGTCACGAAGACGTGGTGCACCCCGCGCGGCGTCGACGCGTCGACGTGAAGCCGCGCGACGACCACCCCGTCTCCCGGCGTGGCGCTGTTGTTGTCGCAGTCCGGATCTCCCATGTACGGCGCGGTCGCGTAGTTGCCGGTCTGGCAGGCGTAGCTCGCACCCAGCACCGACCGGTCGTCGGCCAGGAACGCGCCCGCGTCGGTCTCGAACGTCACAGGGTCTTCCTGCGGCACGAACGCCAGGACCAGCAGGTCCTGCCCCGCATGCAGCTGGTTCCGGTCCAGGTCGATCGCGGCGAAGTCGGCCTGCCCGATCTGGACGGGTTGACTGGTCGGTGGCACGCAGTCGCGTGTGCCGAACACGGGGTTGACCGCCCCGCGCAGGCAACGGACCAGGTGTTGCACGCTGCCACTCGGTGAGTGCTGGCGCTGCAGTTGCCCGCAATCGGCGGCCGCGCTGTCCTGGAGCGCGTTCAGGGCGAAGCTGCCCAGCGCCGCGCAGATCGATGAGTTGATCGCGAGCACGTGCGGCGAGCAGTCAGCCGGCGCCAGGCACGGCGTCGTCGGATGCACGGTCGCCGGCACCACGTCGATGGAGTACCCGGCGTGGATGCTCGGATCCTCGAGGGGGTTCAGCGCATCGCTCAAGCTGACATCCTCGGTCAGCAGCCCGGGCGTCGCGCCGCCGCACACCACCTGCGGGAACCCGATGCCCGCGGCGCCGAGGTCGATCGTCGGGACCTGGGGCAAGGCGACGCCACCCTGCGGCAGCGGACCGAACACGGGCGAGCCGTTAGTCGCCACAAACGGATGGTCCCACTGCAGCAGTGACCCGACCACCTCGTTGCCGTCGCTGTCGAGCGCCTTCGCGACCACGACTGCCTTCTCTGGCCGGTCCGGCAGCCCCGTCAGCGCGTCCGTCAGGCCGAAGATGCAGTCGGTGGGCGATCGATCTACAGCCGGGGAGATCGGTGCCGTCGCGCCTGTCTCGATCGACGTCTTGCCCGCCAGCGTGGTGAAGCTGATCGACGCCGGTATGCCGACAACGTGGAAGTCGCGCAGTTGGTCGACGCCCGCCTGCGTGACGATGAGGTGATGCGTGCCGCGCGGCGTCGTCGCGTCGACGCGCAGCTTCGCTATGACCACGCCATCGCCGACAGTGCCCGGAAGCCCGTCGCAGTCAGGGTCGCCCGACGGCGTCGCACCGGCGTCGCCGGTCTCGCAGAACCATTGTTGCCCGTGCGACACCCCGGCACGGTCGATCAGCGTGCCCGCGTCGGTGCTGAAGGTGACGGGGTTGTCGCTGGTGACGAAGGCCAGCACCAGCAGATCCTGACCGTAGTGCGCCTGGTCGCGGTCCAGGTCGATCTTCGTGAAGTCGCCCGGCACGACTTGCCCGACGGTGTCAGGGGAGATGCAGAGGTGCTGTCCGTCGACGACAGAGCCCCGGAGGCACGCGACGAAATGCGCGAGCGAGCCCGGCGACGGCGAGAACTGCTGCTGGATGTTCTGGCAATCGGCCACGGCGCTAAGCGTGTCGAGGCCACCGAGCGCACTGCCGAGCGTGATGCAGTTCGAGGAGTTGAGCAGCAGCACGTCGCCCGTCGGAATCGCCGCCGAGGACCCGCTCGTCAGGACGAGCCGCGGCACCGCGACCGCCAGCGCCATGACGGCGACGATCGCCGCGATCCCGGCCGGCACGCGTATGCGCTGTAGCATGAGCACGCCCTTCCAGCAATACAGACTGCTTGCGGGGACAAGCTACGATCGACGCGCGTCGGGGGTGCGCTCGCATGGCCATTATATGCCTGCATACCGATTCGTCAATCACAATCGAGCGATCACGCGACGGTATGTCTTGCCAATTCGCCGTCCCGCCCGCCCCGCTTGTCCGCCTCGCGTCCGGCTCCTATACTGATGCGCCCGGCGAAGGCTCGCGCGGCGAGAAGAGGGCACTGAATACCGGAACTAAGGAGGGGCCGTGCCCAAGCGGACCTATCAGCCCAAAGTCATCCCGCGCCGCCGGCGCCACGGATTCCTGCACCGCATGGCGACCACCGCCGGCCGCCGCGTGCTCGCCGCGCGCCGCGCGCGAGGCCGCAAGCGCCTGACGATGGTCTAGGGAACCAGGCGAGAGGTGCACGTTATGTCGTGCAGCCGCCGTCATGGGTAAAGAACAGCGGCTGCGGCACCGGAAGGACTTCGCCGCGGCCTACCGGACGGGCCGCGTCCAGAGCAACCAGCTGCTGGTGCTGCGGGTGGCGCCGAACGCCCGCGATGTCACCCGGTTCGGATTCGTCACCGGGAAGGTCGTGGGCTCCGCCGTTGTGCGCAACACCGTCAAGCGCCGCCTGCGCGAGGCAGTGCGCGAGATCGGGGCCGCACCCGGACTGGATATCGTCATCGGGGCCCGCAAGCCGGCAGCGACGGCCGGGTACCAGGCGCTGCGGCAGGCGCTCTACGCATTGATCAAGCGCGCCGGCGCCCTTCCTCCCACCGGGAGCGAGCGCCCGCAGGAGAATTCGTGAAGAGGATTGCCCTCGCCGCCATTCGCTTCTACCAGCAGCGCCTTTCGCCGGGCGCGCCGCCCGCCTGCCGCTTCCAGCCCACCTGCTCCCACTACGCATACGAGGCGATCGACACCTACGGCGCTCTCAGGGGCGTCGCCATGGGCCTCTGGCGCATCCTGCGCTGCAATCCATTGAACGACGGCGGGCTCGATCCCGTGCCGGAACGCCGCAACCACCGCCCGGATGGGCGCGCATCGGACCGGCAGTCGCGCGAGGGACCAATCACCAGTCACCAATCACCAGACGCAGGGCACTCACAAGTGTGAGTGTTTCACGTGAAACAATGACATCCCCCGCCCACCACACCCGGTCGCCGCGGCGACTGCCCGTGATAGCCCTCGCCGCGCTCGCGCTGCTCGCCGCCGCCTGCGGCGCGCCGCCCTCGCCCGGCGGCTGGGCCCCCGCGCTCCCGGTGAAGGTCGGCAGCGCGGACCTGGTGCTGGTCACCCACAAGTCGCACGTCTACGCGCTCCCTGACCAGTCCAGCAACGCCACCTGGCAGTTCCCGCCGAAGGACAAGACCGGGTACCCCGTCAGCGAGTCCGCCGGGGCCGCGCTCAACGCCGAGATCGCCAGGCTGAACCTGGACGCCACCGCCACGAGCAGCCTCAAGACGAAGGTCGCCGACCTCCACGTCTCCGGCCCGAGCATCACGGCGCTGAAGGACGCGATCTCGGCTACCAGCGCTTCCGACGCCGACCGCTCGAAGCTGAAGAGCGCCGTCGATTCGATCACCAAGTTCGAAAGCGGGGCGCTGGGCAAGATCCAGGCGATCTACGGCGACATCGGCCTCTCGCCGGACAAGAAGACGGCCTTCGTCGCCGGCTTCAAGGGCGTCCTGTTCGCCCTCGATACCACCAACGGCCGCCTGCGCTGGCTCCGTGACGACTCCCCGGACGGCATCGTCGGCGGCATCGCCACCGACGACGGCACGATCTACTACGGCACCAAGGGCAAGCACGTCTTCGCGCTCGACGCCGCCACCGGCGTCCAGAAGTGGCAGTTCAATACGAAGGGCGAGGTCTGGGCCACGCCCACGCTCAGCAGCGACACTGTCTACGTCAGCTCCCTCGACGGCTCGCTCTACGCGCTCGACAAGTCAGGCGGGCAGAGATGGCGCTTCAGCGGCGCCGGCTCGGGCGTCGCGGCGAAGCCGGTCGTCTCGGGCGACGCCGTCTACATCGGCGCCTTCGACAGCAAGCTCTACTCGGTCAAGACGTCCGACGGCTCGCTGAACTGGTCCCTGAAGGGCGACAACTGGTTCTGGGCGACGCCGGTCGTCAGCGGCGGCACCGTCTACGCTGCGGCCCTCGATGGGAAGGTGTACGCTGTGGACGTCGCGACGGGCGCCGCCCGTTGGGACAGGCCGTTCAACGCCGGCGAGGCCGTGCGGTCGGGCCCCGTCATCGCCGGCGGCGGGCTGATCGTCGCGGCGCGCAACGGCCGCGTATTCAAGCTGGACCTGGCGACCGGGAAGGCGAGCGATGCCAGCCCGGTCGTCCTTGTGAACACGAAGATTCTTGCGGACCTTACGACCGACGCCACCGGCAAGACCGTGTACATCGTGCCCGACAGCGCCACGCTCTACACGCTTGATGCCGAGAATCTCGGCCTGCCCGGCAACGTGCCGCTCCCGCAGTGACACACCAGGGAGATAGATGGACCCCTTAACGATCCTGAGCTTCCTGTTCCACCTGATCTTCGTCGATCCCATGACGAACGTGCTGGTGGCGCTCGCCCGCGTCTTCGGCGGCAACTTCGGCGTCGCGATCATCGTCTTCACGCTGGTGATGAAGGTGATCACCTGGCCGCTCACCTCCAGCCAGTACAAGCAGAGCCGCGCGATGCAGGCGATCCAGCCGCAGATGCAGGAGCTGCAGAAGAAGTACAAGGGCAAGGACCCCAAGAAGCTCCAGGCCGAGACGATGGCCCTCTACAAGGAGGCCGGCGTCAACCCGCTCGGCTGCATCTTCCCGATGCTCGCCCAGTTCCCGATCTGGATCGCCCTCTACCAGGTGATCCGCCTCGCCCTCGGCGGCTCGCCGGAGAGCCTGGTGACCCTGTCGCAGCGCCTCTACCCGCTGCCCTTCGTGCACACCGCCGTGCCGTTCAACCACGTGCTGCTCTTCTGGGACCTCGGCCAGTCCGACACCACGCTCATCCTGCCGATCCTTGTGGCGGCGACGATGTACGTGCAGCAGAAGCTGATCACGCCGACGCCCAGCGCCGGTGCGTCGGCGCAGAGCCAGCAGCAGCAGCAGACCGCGCAGATGATGACGTGGATGATGCCGCTGATGTTCGGCTTCTGGAGCCTCAACGTGCCGGCCGGCCTCGCGCTCTACTGGTTCGTCTCGAACCTGTCCGGCATCGTGTTGCAGTACTTCTACATGGGCCGCAAGGTGAACTGGAAGAGTATGCTGCAGTTCGGCCCCGCCACGGCGCCCGCTCCGGCGGCCAAGATACGCGCCGACCGCGCCGTCGAAGAGAAGCCGAAGTCCGCGAAGGAGGGCCGTCCCGCCGCCGCGGAGTCCGCGCCGGACGTCGACAGCGAAGGCCAGCCGATGAACGCTCTGCTCAAGAGTGAGCGCAACGCGCGAAGGAAACAACATGGGCGACGTCGAGGCAAGCGGTAAGACCGTAGACGAAGCGATCGACAAGGCGCTGGCCGAACTCGGCGTGGACCGCGCCGCCGTCGAGGTCGAGGTGCTCAGCGAGGGCAAGGGTGGCGTCCTCGGCGTCGGCGCGTCGCAGGCGTCTGTGCGCGTGCGTCTCCTCGGCGATGCCGCAGCCGGCGATGCCGCCGCTCCCGCGCCCGAAGGCGAAGAGGGCGAGCTGATCGAGGACGAGGCGGAGATGGCGGCGCAGATGCTCGACCACCTCCTGGAACTGATGGGCGTCGCCGCCGACGTATCGATCCGCGACCCCGAGACGCCCGGCGACGGCCTCGGCATGGCGAAGGCCGTGCTCGACGTCGAGGGCGACGACCTCGGCATCCTCATCGGCCGCCGCGGCGAGACGCTCTCCTCGCTGCAGTACCTCCTGAACCTGATGGTCAGCCGCAAGCTCGGCCAGCACATGACGTTCACGGTCGATGTCGAGGGCTACCGCCAGCGGCGCGAAAAGCAACTCAACTCGCTCGCGTTCCGGATGGCGGACCAGGTGAAGCGCACGCGCCGCCCCGTCATGCTCGAGCCGATGCCGCCGAACGAGCGCCGCATCATCCACCTGGCGCTCGCGGAGGACCGGCAGGTCGAGACCTCGAGCGTGGGCGAAGGCGACACGCGCAAGGTCGAGATCTCGCCGCGCCGCTGACCGCGCCCTCCGTGGACACGCCCGATCTCGTCGTCGTCGGCCACGCCGTGCGTGATCTCGTGCCCGGTGGCTGGCGCCTGGGCGGCACCGTCACCTTCGCCGCGATGCAGGCCCACCGGCTCGGCCTGTCCGTAGGCATCGTCACGCGCGCGGCCGCGGACTTCGACGTGCAGGCCGAGTTGCCGTTCGCCCGCGTCCTGCGCGGCGCATCCGATGAAACGACCTGCTTCGAGAACGTCTACGCGGGCGGCCACCGCCAGCAGCACATCCGCGCCCGGGCGGCGCGCATTGAGACGAGCGACGTGCCCGAGGCGTGGCGCGCCGCGCCGGTCGTCCTGCTCGGCCCCGTGTTCGGCGAGATCGAGCCCGGCTTCGCGGCGCTGTTCGCGGAGGCGTCGCTGGTCGGCGTGTCAGTGCAAGGCTGGCTGCGCGCCGCCGACGCCGAGGGCCGCGTGCTGCACACGCCCTGGGCCGGCGAGCCCTTTTGGTCGGATTGCGACGTGCTCTTCGCCTCCGATGAGGACCTGGCCGACGGCGCCGACGAGCTGGCGCGCTGGACCGCCGACGTGCCGATCGTCGTGATGACGGAGTCGTCGCGCGGCGCGCACGTCTGCGTGCGCGGCGCCTGGCGCCGCATGGACGCCTTCCCGGAGACGGAGGTCGATGCGACCGGCGCGGGCGACACCTTTGCGACGGCATTCCTGATACGATTGCACGAGACCGGCGACGTGGACCAGGCGGCGCGCTTCGGCGCTGCGGCCGCCAGCCTGTCGGTGAGCGGAGTCGGCGCGTCGGCGATCCCGACGCGCGCCGAGGTGGAGGACCGCTTGCGGCGGTATCCGGAGGTAGCGCTGCGGTGACGGTAATCGCACTGGCGAACCAGAAGGGCGGCGTCGGCAAGACGACGACCGCCATCAACCTCGGCGCCGCGCTCGCCCAGCTCGGCCAGCGCGTCCTCATCTTCGACTTCGACCCGCAGGCGAATTCGAGCGCCGGCCTCGGCATCCGCACGCAGGGCGCCAGCACGTATGATGTGGTGATAGGCACCGCGCATGCGACAGAGACGGCAGTGCCGACCAGCGTCGACGGCCTCATGCTCGTGCCCGCCACGCCCGCGCTCGCCGGCGCCGAGGTGGAGCTGGTGCCGATGATGGCGCGCGAGTTCCGCCTGAAGCGCGCGCTCGAGGAGATCCGCGACGCCTACGACTACGTGCTGATCGACTGCCCGCCGTCGCTGGGACTGCTGACCGTGAACGCGCTCACCGCCGCCGACGAAGTCATCGTGCCGGTCCAGTGCGAGTACCTCGCGCTCGAAGGCCTGGGTCAGCTCACCGCCACGCTCGAACTGGTGCGCCGCAACCTCAACTCCCATCTCAAGCTGCGCGGCCTGCTGCTCACGATGTTCGACGGCCGCACGAATCTCTCGCAGCAGGTCGCCGACGAGGTGCGCGCCCACTTCAGCAACACCTTCAAGACGATCATCCCGCGCAGCGTCCGCCTCAGCGAGGCGCCCAGCCACGGCCTGCCCATCGGCCAGTACGACCCGGCGTCGCGCGCCAGCCGCGCCTACGACGAGCTTGCCGGCGAGCTGATCGCCGGCTCACGCACGGAGGTGCCAGCATGACGTCGACGCCCCGACCCGCCCTCGGCCGCGGACTCTCGTCGCTGATCCCGAAGACCGGCGGCGGTGCCGGCTCCGGCGTCGAGTCGGTCGACATCGACCTCATCGTGCCGAATCCGCACCAACCGCGGATGAACTTCGACGCGGCGTCGCTCGAAGAGCTGGCGGCGAGCATCCGCGAGCACGGCGTGCTGCAGCCGATCATCGTGACGGAATCCACCTCCGACCTGGGCCCGAAGACGTACCAGCTCATCGCCGGCGAGCGCCGCCTGCAGGCGGCGCGCATGGCGGGGCTGACGCGCATGCCCGTCGTCGTGAAAGAAGCCGCCGGCAACGAGCTGCTGGAGATCGCGCTCGTCGAGAACCTGCAGCGGCAGGACCTCAACGCGCTGGAAGAGGCGGCCGCGTTCAAGCGCCTCGCCGACGAATTCGCCATGACGCAGGAGCGGATCGCGCAGCGGGTTGGCCGCAGCCGCACCGCCGTGGCCAACACGCTGCGGCTGCTCACGCTCGAAGAGGACATCCGCTCCAGCCTCGCCTCCGGGCAGATCACCGAGGGGCACGCTCGCGCCCTCCTCGGCATCGAGAACTCGGCCGTGCGCCTCGACGCCTGGCGCCGCATCGTCGCCGACGCGATGACCGTGCGCCAGGCGGAAGAGATCGCCCGCGCGCTGAAGGCGACCGCAACGATCGTGAAGCCCGCCGCCCGCGCCTCGCGGCCAACGGACCCGCACGTGCGCGCCATCGAGGACAACCTGCGCCACGCCCTCGGCGCACCCGTCTCGCTCGCGCGCGGCCGCACCGGCGGCCGCATCGTCATCCGCTTCCACAGCGACGACGAGCTCGAGGGCCTGATCGACCGGCTCACGCGCTAGGCGCTGCGCGGGACCTAACCCCCGGCCCCTTCCCTACGAGGGAAGGGGAGCGCGACCGGGAGTCCAGCCTCCATCTTCCATCGTCCAGCATCAGCCAGTTGAACTCGTTGACGGCTCGCAGAGGGCACCCTCGCGTCTCCGCCGCTTGCGTGCTCACGGCGCCTCCCCGGGGCATCGACGGAAACCGCAGTGCTTGTTACACCGCGCACTCAAAATGAATATCCTCCGGCTCGAGCGCGAACAACTGCGCGTCGGGCAGGGCCATCACCACGCTGCCCCGCCGCTGGTAGAAGCGGATCGTGTTCTCCGACGGTGTCGCCGAGATGTACAGCCCGCGCGCACCGCGTTCTCGTGCCGCGGATCGAGCCTGCTCGAACAGCCGCTCGCCGAGCCCCCGCCCCCTGTGGTCCCGGCTCACGTGCAGGAACTCGAGTTGCAGTAGATCGCCACGAGCGCCACGCCACACTGTATCGAGCACCGCCACGCCAACGAGCTGGTCGTCCTCAAACGCCGCGAAGAACGCACCGCCGCGGTCGAACACCTCGTAGAGCAGCGGCGTCGTCTCCTGCACAGTATCGGTGCGCCACCCCGGCACATCGAAGTACCCCGGCCCCAATCGCAACTCTCCACGCTCGAGCCGGTACACCCGCTCGACGATCTCCCGCCGGTCGATCGTCCAGATCAGCTCGATTTCGCCCCGCGTTAGCTGCCGATACTCCATCCCGATCCTTAGCCGACGAACAACACTGGAGCCTTGAGAGGTTGGTTCTCACACCGGATCTGCCGGATGAGAAACGGCCTGTTCTTCAGGAGCACGAGGCGAGTCACGGGTGCTTGAGTGGAGGGCGCCGCCCCCGCATTCACTGCGGCTCGCCGAACATCGACGGGAACCGCAGCCGGTCCACCGAGAGGATCGCGGCGTAGCGGCGGGCGTTCGTCAGGTGCCGCTCCTCGCCCGAGGCGCGGTAGCGGTTGAAGTTGTCCAGCATCTTGTCGGCGATCAGCTCCATGTCGAAGCCCATGATGTAGCGCGCGCTCATCTCGTTGAGCGCGTCGGCGTACACCTCGAAGTAGCGCGCGAGCTTCGAGAGCGTCTCTCGCTGGTGCGTGTCCTCCGCCAGCCCCTCCTGCGACGCCATGGTGTACATCGCCTTCCCCGTCGTCACGTAGTATGTGGCGTCGACGGTGCGCCCGGCCTCGCGCCGCAGCGCCGTCGGTGCGGAGGGGCGGCGCGCGCCCAGGCTCGCCGGGAAAATGCCGGTGAGGTACAGCGCGCTGTCGGCGTACTTCCGGTACGCCTCGAAGCGGCTTTCGAACGTGGCGCCGAGCTTCTCGGCGTCGAGCATGTCGGAGAAGTACAGCGTTTGCGGCCTGCCCGCGGCGTCCGGCGGGAACAGCTCGCGCGTCGCGATGTACGTGTCGAGCAGGCAGCCAAGGTACTCGATGACGTCGGCGTGGCGGCTGTGCCGGCCGACGTAGAGCACCTTGATCACGAACAGGTCGAACAGTGCTCGCGTCGGCAGGTCCTTGATCTCGCCGATGTCGTCGTAGACGGCGCTCACGAGTTCATCGACCGCGCGGGTGAAGCGCGCGTCAGCGGCGTTCCGGCCGTCGTTGCCGGCGATGATCCGCTTCAGCTCCTGGATCCGCTGCTCAAGCATTTGTCGGATTGTACCCGCGGCGGGCGCCCCCGTGTTGCGTTCTGCACCGCAGTCACCCTCGGAAGTAGGATCGGCAGTTGAAGTGAAACGAGAAGGCCGCGGGCGGTCGGGGCTCCGGCCGGCGGGGGCGGCCGAACCTGGCGGCGCACATGGCGGAAGCTGGCGGCGCGCCCGCCGGTCGACCCTACATGCCGCGCGATGCCTCGACCGCGGCATCCTCCTGCGCATGCGCGGCGGCGGCCAGGCGGCCTGCTGCCGTCTCGCGGTAGCCCGAAGCTGGCACCAGTGTCGTGGCCTTGCCCAGCCCGTGGTCTGGCATGTTGTTGTACACGCACTCGTACTCACCCGCGGCGACGCGATAGGTCTCGTGCCAGATGCCCACGTCGCCGTTCTGCGCCACGCTCTTGTTGAACCGCGTCCAGGCGGGGTAATGCGTCGCGTCGCGGTCGCGTGCGTACGCCTCGAGATGCTCGAACGACCGCCAGTACTGGACGATGGGGCCGATCAGAGGCTGCTGTGCGCCCAGGAACCCCGACTCCGGCCGCTCGTTCAGCTCGGCGAGCATGCGCGGCATCGCCAGGATCACCGGCAACCACTTGTGGACCTTCCACGGCTTGTTGATCCGCATGCCGATGATGAACACGACGAACGGACCATCGATGTCCGCCGTCAGCCGTTGCCTGTTGATCTTCGCCACGCGGCACCTCCGTTTGAACGACATCCTCGCAGGTAACGACTACTATACTCCCGCGGCGCAAGCCCGCGGCGCCCGCACGCCACCACCCACATCATCCGCCCGGATCACGAACCGACACTACCAGCCGGATGTCCACCGTCCATCGTCCACCTTCTACCTTCGATCCCGGTGGCGAACCTGGCCACCGCCCGAGCCCTTCCGACTTCCGACTTCCGACCTCCGACCTCCGACCTCCAGCCCGGCCGGGCGCTCGACCCAGCCGCCGCCGTCCCGTACGATCCCTCCGCCGCGCACCGATGCGGGGCCAGCGCAAGAGAGGGTGCCACGTGCCCGACGAGATCAGCCCCCACGTCACCAGCCTGCACGTCGACCTCTCGTGGTTCCCCCAGCCCTATCCCCCCAACGTCTTCCTCATCCGTGACGGCGGCGAGGCGGCGCTGATCGACGCAGGGTTCAGCGACGACGAGTCGTTCAACAAGCGCACGGCGATGCTGGCGGAGCTGGGCGTCGAGAAGATCAAGTTCATCATCATCACGCACCACCACTACGATCACTCCAGCGGCGCGCAGCGGCTGCGCGAGGCCACGGGCGCGCAGATCGTCGTGCATGTCGATGAGGAGCGCTTGCTGAAGGAGCCGCCGAGCGACTCCGGCGACATGGAGATCCCGGAGGACCAGAAGGAAGCCCGCGCCCAGGCGAAGAGGTGGATCGCCGAGGCCGCGAAGGCCACGCCCGACGTGCGCGTGCGGGACGGCGACGTGCTGCAGGTCGGCGGCCTGCACCTGCGCTGCGTGCACGCGCCCGGCCACACCGCCGGCCACCTCTGCATCGTCCTGGAGGAGGACAGTGTCCTCTTTGCGGGCGACAACGTGCTCGGTGTCGGCACCGCCGCCATCGCGCCGCCGCCGCACGGCGACATGGCGGAGTACATCCGCTCGTTGCGGAAGATGCAGGCGCTGGGCGCCGGCCTGCTCGCGCCGGGGCACGGCCCCGCGGTGAAAGATCCGTCGCGCAAGCTGCAGGAGCTGATCGACCACCGCCAGCAGCGCGAGGACCAGATAGTCGGCCTGCTGGCGCAGGGCAAGGACAGCGTGAAGGGATTGCTGAAGGCGATCTACCCGGAGCTCGACAAGCGTCTGGCCGGCATGGCGACGGGCCAGATCCTCGCCCACCTGCACAAGCTCCAGTCCGAGGGCAAGCTCAAGCTCGAAGGCAAAGGTGCCGAGACGAAGATCACCGGCGTCTGACGCACGGCTACGGTTCAGAGCCTCCAGTTGCCAGCGCACGCTCGACTGCTTTCAGCCAAGCGGACCAAGAGCCCGGCTCGTTGGTGAACGGCACTCCTCGCCGATCCAATTGGATGTAACCGATCTCGTACAGCAGTTCACCGACGTCGTCGGATGTCGTACCGTGGCCATACCTCTCGTCGGCATACTGCTTGAGGAACTCTAGCATCGCGTCGTACGACTGTTTCTCGTTCAAACTGTGCTTCCAAATGGTCATGCAAGCCTCCTCGGCCGAGAACAACAAGCCGGCGAGTTTCGCGCGGACTGAAATTCGTGGGGGACCTTTACGGCATCAGCCGCTCACGCGCCTCGCGCTCGACCACGCGATAGACCTCCGCGATCGGCAGCGCGCGCGCCTCGGCGATGCGGCGGCACGCCTCGTACTCGGGCGCGATGCGCGGCGGTTCGCCCGGCAGCCGCTTCACCTTCACCGCCGCCGGCCCCAGGCTCGACTCGAATTCGAAGCTCTCGCGCTGCGCCTCGTGCCGCGACACCGCGCTCACCCGCACGCCCAGCGTCGACGTCTCGCGCAGCAGCAGCGCCGCGACGGCGTCCTCGCGCTCGGCGCTGCAGAGCACCGACAGCATCACGCCCGGCCGGTTCTTCTTCATCTGGATCGGCTGGAACCAGACGTCGGCCGCGCCGGCGTCGAACAGGCGCTCCTGCACGTAGCCGTAGATCTCCGGGTTCATGTCGTCGATGTTCGTCTCGATCAGCAGCATCGCCGGCCGCACCGGCTCGATCGCGTCGCCCAACCACAGGCGCAGCACGTTCGGCCAGCCCTCCGGGTCGCGCCCGCCCGCGCCGTAGCCGACGCGCGTGACGTGCATCGGCGGCCGCTCGAACGCGCCGAGCGCGGTGACGATAGCGGCGCCCGTCGGCGTCACCAGCTCCATCGCGCGGTCGCCTACCGAAGATGCCATCGGCGCGTTCGCCATCGCCATCAGCTCGAGCGTGGCGGGTGCGGGCACCGGCAGCGTGCCGTGCGCCGATCGCGCCGTGCCGCCGCCGGCCGGGAGCGCCGAGCAGTACAGCCGCTCGACGCCGAGCAGCCGCAGCCCGACCACGCCGCCCACGACGTCGACGATCGCGTCGAGCGCGCCGACCTCGTGGAAGTCGATCTCCTCCGGCGAGACGCCGTGCACGCGCGCCTCCGCCTCCGCCAGCCGGCGGAAGATCATCGATGCGCGCTCGCGGTCGTCCGGCATCAGTGACGACGCATCGAGCAGCGCGATGATGTCGGCCAGCCGCCGGTGCGGCTGCGGCGTCTCCGCCAGCTCGACGTGCACCAGCGTCGCGGCGATGCCGGCGCGCCGCACGCGCTCTGCCCGCAGCGACCAGCCGTCGACGCCGAGTTTCTGCAACTCAGCGCCCAGCGCGTCGCCCCCGACGCCGGCATCGAGCAGTGCGCCGAGCAGCATGTCGCCGCTCACGCCCGAGAAGCAGTCCAGGTATGCGATGCGTGTCAAAGGTATGCCTCACGCCGGTGAAGTGATGCCGATTGTTCCGCCCGACGCCGAATTCACGCCTCAACGAAGAGCACAACCATCGCACCGGCGCTCCCCTTCCCTTCCAGGGAAGGGGCCGGGGGTTAGGTTTGCACTACGTCAGCTTGAACGAGGCGAGAAACGCGTCAAACGTCGGCTTGTACTTGTCGAACTGGTCTGCCGGAGTGGCGAGCGTGATCGTCCAGTCGCACTTGTCGTTGCTGAAGACGACGTCCTGCTTCTCCAGCTTCGGCGATGTCGGATCCTGCGCCGACTCGAAGCGGTACCGGAACGCCGTCGCCTTCACACCGCTGACCCTGGTCTCCGAGACGCTGATGCTCTTGTCCTGCGGAAGCTGCGCCGTCCGCGTCGCCGAGGCGCTCAGGAACTCCTCCGGCGTCGCGGCGCGGATCACCTGGCAGTTGACCGAGATGTTCGCCTGCACCTGGCCCGGCGTGGTCTGGGCCGGGGCGGGTTCGAAGAAGGCATCGACGGTGGCATCCGAGGTGTTGATCAGGTTCGCTCGGACCTTCCACCCCTGGGGGAACGTCACGGCGTATCCCTTCAGCGACGTCAATGCGTTCCCGTTGACGAGCGGCGTCGCAAACGCCGTCGCCTGCGCCGAAGGTGATTGTGTGCCCGAGGGCGTGCTGGTGTTCTTGCTGCTGCCCCCGCCGCCGCATGCGGCTGCGAGCAGCGCGACTGCCGCCGCTGCCAGGGCAACCGCCGTATTTCGCCACGTCCGGTCCATTCGATGCCTCATTTCCGTACAGGCGCAGAGTGCGGCGCATCATAACACCCGCCCGCCGGCCGTGGCCACGCGATGGGTGCCGCCTGCCGGCGCGGACGGCAGCGACGGCTCAAGCCAGCCACGGCTGCGCGCGTTCCCTTCCCTCCCAGGCGCGGAGATACAAGGTGTGGCCGAAGGCCGGGGTGAGGTGCCCGTGCAGCCCCCGCCCCCGCGTCCGAGCCCATCTGTGAAATCTGCGAAATCTGTGGTTCCGCCACCGCGTCGATGATCTACGGAAGCGGCGACATCTCCACGATCGGATGGATCTCGTTCCAGCCGTGCGGCTGGTCAAGCACCCACGGCCCCGTCACCGATACACGCGTCCCCACCGCCGGCACGACGATGTCGCTCTGGTAGCCGCGGCAGGCGTCCTTCGCGTCTGCCTGCGTCACCTCATGCACGCACACCGGCTCGATGACGAGGTCGCCGTGCTGGTCGTCGATGTTCTTCTGGTCCAGCAGCGATGCATCGTCCACGTGCAGGCGGATGTGCAGGTCGCCGTCGGGCTCGCGCCTGATGAAGTCGATCGTGCCCGTGATCGTGCGGCACTTCGCCAGCACCTTGAGCCGGCCCGGATGATAGACGTGCTCGAACGGGTGCGCGCCGCACGGCGACGTGGCGTCACCGGCCGGATCCGCTGCCCCGCCGCGCGATGTCCAGAGCGAGACGGCGACGGCGGCCAGCACGACCACGGCGCCCGCCGCGACGATCCATCCAGGCTGCCGTCTGCTCCGCCTCATGCGCCGCATCTCCCTTGCGCGGATGATATCCGAGCGGCGCCGTTCGCCGGTTGCCCGGCGCTCTGTTACGATCAGCCCACGGCGCGGGCGGCGATGGTCGCCTGGAAGTCAGACGTCAGAGGTCGGACAAGCCGTCCTTCTATGGAAGCAATCGTGAACACTTCTGGGAGATCCGCCGCGAGCACCGACTGGGACGCGTGGATCGAGGAGCGGCGCGAGGTGTTCGAGCGACACCCCTCCCTCAACCACTACCTCGGCTTCAAGCTCGAAGGCGCGGGCCCCGGCTGGTCGCGCATGCGGGTCGATCTCCGCCCCGAAGTGATGAACCCGTTCGGCGCGGCGCACGGCGGCACCGTCAGCGCGCTCATCGACTCCGCCGCCGGCAGCGCCGTCGCCGCGGGCACGCTGCCCGATGACCGGATCATGGGCACGATCGACATGCAGGTCCACTTCCTCGAACGCGCGGTCGGCGCGACGCTGATCGCCGAAGGGCGCATGGTGCGCGCCGGCAGGGCGATCGCCATCGCTCAGGTTGACGTGCGGAACGATGCGGGCAGACTCGTCGCGATGGGCACGGCGACGTTCAAGCTCGGCGCGCCCGGCAAGCGCCGCGACCGGAACGAGGACTGATCGATGGCAGTCAAAACGCCCGCCCGTCCGAAGAAGGAACCGAAGAAGAAGGAGCTGACGGTCGAGCAGAAGTGGGCGACGTACGCCCGCGCCCTCGTCGTCACGGCGCACCCCGATGATGCAGAGTTCCTCGCCGGCGGCACAATCGCCAAGCTCTGCGACATGGGCATGGAGGTGACGCTCGCCATCGCCACCAGCGGCGACAAGGGCACCCGCGACGCCAGCCTCCGCCCGCAAGAGCTGGCGGCGATCCGCGAGGCGGAGCAGCGAGCCGCCGCCAGGGTGCTCGGCCTCCACCGCTGCATCTTCTGGGGCCTGCCCGACGGCTTTCTCGAGGAGACGCACGAGCTGCGCGGACAGGTGGTCAAGCTCATCCGCACCCTCAAGCCCGACCTGATGATCACCTGGGACGGGCACCGGCCCGGCTTCAACCACACCGACCACCGCGTCATCGGCCGCGCCGTGCGCGATGCCCTCTACCCCGCGGCGCACGATCCGCACTACTACGCCGAGTTGGCGCGCGCGGGCATCGGCCCGCACCGCACAGCCGAGCTGCTGCTTGCCGGGGCGGCGGACCCTGACTACCATGTCGACATCGGCCCCTACCTGGAGCAGAAGGCCGACGCCATCCTCTGCCACACGAGCCAGATCGAAGCGCGCAGCCGCGAAGACATCCTCAAGAATTGGTTCGGGTCGGCGAAGCGCAACCGCGAGACCCGCAAGCGCACCGGCTACGACCACGCCGAGTCGTTCCGCCGCATCGAGTTCAGGCGGCCGCCGGGCGCCCCCGGCACGCCGCCGCCAGGCCGTTAGTGTAGTGCTTCTAACGCTTCTTTAGCTGGCTAGACATCGTTCGCGAGAGCGGGAGTGCAGAGAGCGCTGCGCTCTCTGCCGGGGGTCCGGGGGTGCCCCCCGGAATCATCTTTTCTTTCTCTCTTTGCAGGGTACGCGCCAGCGGACACTGCCGTGTGAGCGCCGAGCGTTTGTACATGAGACGCCACTTGGAGCTAATGTTGGATCGGAAGCACTACACTAGCGTAGTGATTCCGATGTTCCGTTAGCTTGGCGCCTGACGTGGTGCGCGTGTCCATCCTCGTTACGGCGCTCCCCTTCCCTCGTAGGGAAGGCCGGGGGGTTATATGGGGGCGCGGCGTGGCAGGTGCGTTTGACGGCGGCAAGTAAAGAGGCGTTAGAATCACTACACTGAGCGCACGCCGCGGCGTGCCACCGGAGGCGTCGTGGAGTCACTGGCCTACGATCTCTTCATCGCCGCCTACGCGTTCGCGCTGGTAGCCGCTGCGGCGTACCTCGCGCAGCCGCTCTGGCCGCGCGTCGCCTATCGCAGCACGGCGACCACCGCCGGCACCAGCATGACCATCGCCTCGCCGGCCGAGCCGCCGGCGCTCATCGGGCCGTTCGCGACCGGCGCCAGCTGGATCGTCCTGGCCGCGCTCACGCTGTCGCTCGCCTTCCGCTGGGCCGCGTCGGGCCACCCTCCCTACGCCAACATGTACGAGTACACCATCGCCCTGGGCTGGGGCAGCACGCTCTTCTACGTGATCTTCGAGCGCGTCTACCGCCAGCGTTCGCTCGGCGCCGTGCTGTTTCCCGGCATCGCGGCGCTGTTCACGGTCTCGCTCGTCTTCTTCCCGGCGGAGGTCGAGCCGCTGATCCCGGCGCTGCAGGCCAACCGCATCCTCGCGATCCACGTGGGCATGATGATGCTCTCGTACAGCGCGCTGTCCGTGTCGTTCGGCGCGGCCGTCCTCTACTTCGTGCAGGACGGCCGGCGACGATTCGGACGGCTGCCGTCCGCCGCGCGGCTCGAGGAGATCGCCCACAAGTCGGTACTGGTCGGGTTTCCGATGCTGGCGCTGGGCATCGCGCTGGGCGCCTGGTGGGCGAACTCCGCCTGGGGCCGCTACTGGGGCTGGGACCCGAAGGAGACCTCGGCGCTCGTCACCTGGCTGATCTACGCCGGCTACCTGCACGCCCGCGGCCTCCGCGGCTGGCGAGGCAAGCGCGCCGCCGCGATCCTGATCGCCGGCTACGTCGGCGTGCTCTTCACCTACTTCGCCGTGAACCTCTGGGTTAGCGGCCTGCACAGCTACGCCGGCGTCTGATCCGCGATACGCTGGTGTAGTGCTTATAACGCTTCTGTAGCTGACCGGAACGTTGTGGAGAGCGGGAGTGCAGAGAGCGCAGCGCTCTCTGCCGGGGGCTGTACAGACTGGGGACATGGGTAACAGGTGTTCGGGGTGTCCCCCGGAATCTCTTCTTTTTCTCTCTCTTGCAGGGTACGCGCCGGCGGACACTGCCGTATCGGGGCCGAGCGTTCGTTGGAGCGGATGGGCACGGTCGCGACGTTCCAATTGACGGTATGTCCGACGCCATACGCGGGTACCTCCTGGCCGCTCAGCCCGCAGCGCATGTCAATCGCACCCCTTCCGGTGCGGCTGTACGCTGATATAATCGCGCCCGTACCCATGTAGGGGCATACACTCTCTACATGGGTGCCCGTATCTCCTCCCTCAAGCAGGTCCAGCGCGCGCTGCTCGCGTGGCACGACGCGCACGCCCTCCAGGCTCCGTGGCGCGACTCCCGCGATCCCTACCACGCGCTCGTCGCCGCCGTCATGGCGCAGCAGACGCAGATGAGCCGCGTCCTGCCCTCGTACGAGCGCTTCGTCGCCGCCTTCCCCACGATCGAATCGCTCGCCGCCGCATCGGCGGGCGACGTCATCCGCGTCTGGGCCGGCATGGGCTACAACCAGCGCGCCGTCCGCCTGCATCGCGCAGCGCGCCGCATCGTCGCCGACGGCTGGCCGCGCACCGCCGCCGCGCTCACGCAGATCGACGGCATCGGCCCGTTCACCGCTGCCATCATCGCGTCGTTCGCCTTCGCCGAGCCCGCTGCCTGCGTCGACACGAACGTCCGCCGCGTACTCGGCCGCCTCGCAGGCGACGAGAGCATCGACGGCGCCGACCTGCAGGCGCTGGCCGACGAATCGCTCGCGGCCGGCGCGCCCGCGAGCTGGAACCAGGCCGTCATGGACTACGGCGCCCGCGTCTGCACCTCGCGGCCGAAGTGCGGCGAGTGCGTCGTCGCGTCGTGGTGCAGCATCCGGCGCGAGGCGACGACGCTCGCCCGCGTAGCCGATGCCCGCGCCGCCTACGACGCAGCGCCGCGCCCCCGCGCGAAGAAGCACGAGGCGCCGTTCGAGGGGTCGGCGCGCTACTACCGCGGCCGTATCGTCGACCTGCTGCGCGCGCTGCCGCCCGGCGACGCCGTCCCGCTCGAAGCGCTTCCCGCGCTGATCGCAAACGGCAACCCCGCGCCTGATCCCGCCCTCACCGCCGATCTCGTCACCGCGCTCGTCGCCGCCCTCGATCGCGCCGGCCTCGCGCACGTCCGCGCTGGCGCAGTCTCGCTGCCTGACTGAGTCGTAGTTGGTGGTGTCAGCGATGTGACTGTCGTCCTCCTACCTCCATCTGTGCAAATCTGTGAAATCTGTGGATAGCGCCCCGCCGCTCCCCCTCTGTGCCGCTCTGTGAACTCTGTGGATAAGGAAAAGCCACCTGGGCCACGCCATGCCCCGGCAAAAGGTATCTCGCACAGCCACCGTAGCGTAAGATCAGCGCACGCGACTAACCCTGAGCCTGGAGGAATAGCATGGCGGGAAACGGATCAGACGCGCGCAGCGTCGTCATCACCGGTGCCTCGACCGGCATCGGCGAGGCGTGCGCACTGCGGCTCGACGGCATGGGCTACCGCGTCTTCGCCGGCGTGCGCAAGGACGCCGACGGCGAGGCGCTCCGCGCGAAGTCCTCGGAGCGGCTGACGCCCGTCCGCATCGACGTCACCGACGCCGCCTCGATCGCCGCGGCGCGCGATGCGGTCGCCGCCGCCGTGGGCGACGCCGGCATCAGCGGCCTCGTCAACAACGCCGGGGTGGCGATCGCCGGCCCCATCGAGTTCGTGCCGATCGCGGACCTCCGCCAGCAGATCGAGATCAACGTGATCGGCCAGGTCGCCGTGACGCAGGCGTTCATGCCGTTGCTGCGGGTGCAGCGCGGGCGCGTCGTCTTCATGGGGTCGATCTCCGGGCGGATGTCGACACCGTTCGTGTCGCCGTACTCCGCGTCGAAGCACGCGCTGGAGGCGATCACGGACGCCCTGCGCGTCGAGCTGCGGCCGTGGAAGATGCACGTCGCCATCGTCGAGCCGGGCAGCATCAAGACGCCGATCTGGGATAAGGCGAACGCGACGGCGGACCGCATGGAGCGCGAGCTGTCGCCTGAAGCCCATCGGCTGTACGACCCGGCCGTCCAGGCGCTGCGCAAGTTTGCGGCAGAGGCCGGAGAGCGCGGCATCCCGGCCGATAAGGTGGCGAAAGCCGTGGCGCACGCGCTCACGGCGGGCAGGCCGAAGACCCGCTACATCGTCGGCACCGACGCGCACCTGCAGGCGATCCTGCGCGTCGTGGTGCCCGATCGCCTGCTCGACACCCTGATCGAGCGCCAGCTCGGCCTCAAGCGCGCGGCGCCGCCGGAGTAGCAGGGCCAATGGTCGTAGTCAGGTGACGCCCTCGCTGCGGCGCTCCCCTTCCCTCCCAGGGAAGGGGCCGTCGAAGACTCGCCGTGGCGGGGGGGTTAGGTCACGAAAGGAGCACCACCATGCCCGCAGATGTGATCAAGGTCGGGCCGCTCGGCCCCTTCGCCAACAACGTCTACGTGATCGTCGATCGCGCCACGAAGCAGTCGATCTTCGTCGATGCCCCCTACGAGAGCGAGCGCGCCATCGAGGCCGCGCAGGGCACCGACGTCCAGATGATCATCGTGACGCACCGGCACGGCGACCACTGGGCCGCCATCGACCTGGTGAAGGAGAAGCTCGGCGCGCCCGTGTTCTGCCACGAGGCCGACCGCGCACCCTACGCCGCGAAGGTCTTCGACACGCTGCAGGACGGCGCCGAGATCGAACTCGGCGAGTCGCGGGTGCGGATCATCCACACGCCCGGCCACACCCCCGGCAGCATCTGCCTGCTCGTCGACGGCGTGCTGATCTCCGGCGACACGCTGTTTCCCGGCGGCCCCGGCCGCTCCGACACCCCCGCCGCGCTGCAACAGATGGTCGGCTCGATCACGTCCCGCCTGTTGACGCTGCCGGACGACACCGCCGTCTACCCCGGCCACGGCGACAACACGACGATCGCCGCCGCCAGGCGCGAGCACGCCGTCTTCGCCTCGAAACAGCACCCCGCAGACCTCAGCGGCGACGTCACGTGGGAGGGGTAGGGGAGTTGGAAGATGGAAGCTGGAGGATGGAAGCTGGAACGCCGCCTTCACGCCCCGCGGTTACTCCTCACGAGCGATGCTCCCCACGAAGCGAACAATGTGGTTGCGATTAACACGGTCGCAGCGGCACCGTAGTAAACGACCGCGATGCGGAAGCTGGTCTCGCGAGAGTCGCTACCTGTGGGCTGTTGGCAGCGCCAGCACTGCGACGCCCATATTCCGACGGCGAGCAGAGCGGCGAGATAAGTGAAGGCGATAGATATGGTCGCAATCCCAGCGACCAGCCGCCATTGCAAGCCGGCGAGCGCCAACGCAGACACCGCAACAGTGACCACGAGCGCTATCCCGAGCCCAACGACGATAAGGTTCACTCGACGTCCATCACGGCGCACACCGCCCGCCTCGATCGCGAGCCGCGCTCCGCTCGATCCCCTCTCCCCTTGTGGGAGAGGGGTGCCCGAAGGGCGGGGTGAGGGCCGCCGCAGGCGGTCACACTTCAACGCACACCGCCCGCCTCGATCGCGAACCGCGCTCCGCTCGATCCCCTCTCCCCTTGTGGGAGAGGGGTGCCCGTCGAAGACTCGCCGTGGAGAGAAGGCCGTCGCAGACTCGCCGTGGCGAGGGGTGAGGTGCGCCGCAGGCGCCCTACAACCTACAACCTACAACCTACAACCTACAACCTACCCTTTGAACGAGTTCACCTTGTTGTGGAACACATCGGGCAGGATCTTCAGCACCGGCGCGGAGACGTCCAGCATCTTTGTCGCGAACTCCGAGTCGTCGATCTTCTTGTCGAGGCCGTAGCGCGGGTACGTGATGAAGAGCACCAGCAGCACTTCGATGATCAAGAACGCCTTCACCGCCCCGAACGCCGCGCCCAGGATCTGGTCGACGATGCCGAGCTGCAGCACCGTGATCGCCGGGTGCACCAACATCGCCAGCACCTGTCCGGCTATCGTGACGCCCAGGAAGATGATCAGGAACCCCACCGCCGACGCCGTCGTCGAGCTGTCGATGCTCGACAGCAGCGAATCGGCCACGTCGTTGTAGAACATGCCGGCGAGCACCGTGCCCAGCACCGCCGCCGTCGTCCCGATCGTCTCGCGGATGAACCCCGCGCTGAACGCCGTGACGATGAAGTACAGGAAGATGATCACGATGACCGCATCGATCCAGCTCATGCGTCTACAGTCCTCTCATCGAGCGCAACGCGCAGCACCTCCGACATGTCGCCCGCGAAGACGAAGTGCAGCTCGCGCAGCACCGCCGCCGGCACGTCGGCCAGGTCCTTCT
>Ga0315281_10002539_pt1 | contig 27036 bp, 22 predicted proteins | sample YL17G07_0_MG_FD_204540 | JGI IMG/M metagenome (GOLD analysis project Ga0315281, IMG submission 204540) | Sediment microbial communities from Yellowstone Lake, YNP, Wyoming, USA - YL17G07_0 | ecosystem: Environmental > Aquatic > Freshwater > Lake > Sediment | place: USA: Wyoming | collected...
ACTGATCGGCGACGTGAGATCGTACCTCCACAGCACGCAAAAGCGTCCGGACGTCGTCCGCAACTTCTTCCAAGCAGAGCACGTTCGCTATGCCGCAATGTAAACTATATCATGCTCCCCGTAATAACTGCAGGCGCCGCTTCTTCTTGAGGCTCAGCGCAAGTTGCCGGCCAGAGATTGCAGCAGGCCGACGAGCGGGCCGGGATAGACTCCGAACCAGATCAGGAAGAACAATAAACCCGCAAGCGCTGCGCTCGCGGCGGGCGAGGTTCTCGCCGCGGCCGGCGGCTCGGCTCCGCTTGGGCGGGACTGCGAGTACAGGGCGACGATGATCCGGACGTAGTAGAAAAGCCCGATGGCGCTGTTGATGACGAGCATGATGACCAGCAGCCACAGTCCCCCGGCGACGCCGGCGGTGAGCAGGTAGAATTTCCCGACGAAGCCGGCGGTCAGCGGAATGCCCGCGAGCGAGAAGAGCATCGCCGTCAGCGCGCCGCTCAGCCACGGCCTGCGCCACGCCAGCCCGCGATAGTCCTCCAGCGAGTCCGCGTCCCCCTCTTTGTTCGAGAGCGTGACCACGACGCCCCACGCGCCCAGCGTCGTGACGACGTACGCCAGCAGATAATAGCTCGCCGCGAGCGGGGCGTATTCGCGCGTGACCAGCAGGGCGATCAGCAGATAGCCGGAGTGCGCGATGGAGGAATAGGCCAGGATGCGCTTGACGCTCGCCTGCATCAGGGCGAGCAGGTTTCCGGCGAACATCGAGAGGATGGCGATCAGCGTGAGGACGACTCGCAGCGAACCGGCCTCCGCCGCGCCGGTCGCCGCGAAGTACCTCAGCAGCACGGCGAACACCGCGGCTTTCGACACGGTGGCCAGGAACGCCGTCGCCGGGGCCGGAGCGCCCTGGTAAACGTCCGGCGTCCACATGTGGAACGGCGCCAGCGCGAGCTTGAAACCGACGCCGACGATGATCATCGCCAGGCCGGCGAGCGCGAGCAGACTGCGTCCGTGATCGCCCCAGGCGCCGGCAATCCGGGAGAACTCCATCGTTCCGAACTCCGCGTAGATCAGCGCCATGCCGAAAAGCAGGAACGCCGCGGAGACGGCCGCGAGGATCAGGTACTTCACGCCGGCCTCGATGCTGTTCCGGCCCCCCCGCTCGTAGGCGATGAGTGTGTACAGCGAGACGGTGAGCGCCTCGAGGCCGAGGAAGAAGGAGACGAAATGGCTGCTCGTCGCGAGCGCCACCGCGCCCGCCGTCGCGATCAGCAGCAGCACGTAGAACTCCTCCGGCTGCCGCTCGCACCGCTGCAGGTATCCGTGCGAGAGCAGGACGACGACGAAGCTCGCAGCCAGGATCAGCCCCGCGAAGAAGAGCGCGTACCCGTCCAGCGTCAGCAGCGACGCGACGCGCGTCGAGGCGGTCGGCGACATGCCGCACAGCGACGCGAAGCCGGCCGCGAGCCCGACCAGGCTCAGCGTTGCGGCCAGAGCGTGGTTACGGCGGAATCCGGTGATGAGCAGGATCGCCACCGCCGCCGCGGCCGGCGCGATGATCGGCAATAGCGGAATGAGATCAGACGGGCTCAAGGTGTTTCTCCGGCATCCGGCGCCGGCGATTCGGTCAGTATGAATTCCGGCGGACTCGTCTCCGGCTCATGCGGCAGGGCCTGCTGCAGCGCCGGCCGAACCGTGCGCAGGAGCGGCGCGGGATATAGCCCGAGCCAGAGCGCGACGGCGATCAGCACGGCCGCGATGGCCGTCTCGCGCGGCGTCAGATCGGCGAATCTCCAGCGTTCCCGATTCGGCCCGTGGAAAACGCGCTGGACGATCCACAGCGCGTAGATGATCGCCGTCACCAGCCCCAGCGCCGCGACGGCCGCGAACGCGACGTGGACGCGATAAGTCCCCAGCAGCACCAGGAACTCGCCGACGAAGTTGGCCGTCCCCGGCAACCCCAGCGACGCCAGCGCGAAGAACAGCGTGAACCCGCCGAGCCGCGGCGCCGTCTCCCACAGCCCCCCCATCCGGTTCAAGTCGTGAGTGTGCGCGCGCTCGTAAAGCTGCCCGACCAGGATGAACAGCGCGCCGGTGCTGACGCCGTGCGCGACCATGACCGCGACGACGCCGTTCAACGCCGTCGCGTTCAACGCGAAAATGCCCAGCAGCACGAAGCCCATGTGGCTGACGCTCGTGTACGCCACTAGCCGCTTGAGGTCCGTCTGGCCGAAGGCCAACAGCGCGCCGTACAGGATGCCGGCCACCGCCAGCGCCATGATGTACGGCGAGAGCGCAGCCGCCGCGCCGGGGAAGATCGGCACGGCGAAACGGAGCAACCCGTACGCGCCGACCTTCAGCACCAGCCCGGCCAGGATCACGCTTCCGGCCGTCGGCGCCTCCGAGTGCGCGTCCGGCAGCCACGTGTGCACCGGCACGGCCGGCAGCTTCACTGCAAACGCGGCGAAGAAGGCCAGGAACAGCCAGAGCGCGGCCGAGGATGACATCGGCGTGTTCAGCAGTTCGCGGTGATCGAACGTGTAAACGCCGGCGGCGCGGCCGTGAATGAAGTACAGACCGAGGATGCCGACGAGCATCAGCAGCCCGCTGGCCTGCGTGAAGATGAAGAACTTGACGGCCGCGTAAATGCGGCGCTCGTGCCCCCACAGGGCGATGAGGAAGTAGAGCGGCACGAGCATCACTTCCCAGAAGACGTAGAAGAGGAACAGGTCCATCGCCAGGAAGCCGCCGGTGATCGCCGCGGTGACCCACATCAGGTTGAAATGAAAGAAGCCGACGCGCTCCTGAATTCCGCGCCACGAAGCGGCGACGGCGAGGACGCTCAGGAAGTCCGTCAGCAGCACCAGCACGAGGCTCACGCCGTCCATCGCCAGGCTGAAGGAAATGCCCCAATCCGGAATCCACGGAACTTTGAAATCCACCAGCCAGCGGCCTTGCGCCTCACCGTTTGCGCCGGCCCAGAGCGCCAGAGCGAAGCTCGCGGCCGGCGCCAGGAGCGAAATCCATCGGCAGGCGATCGCACTGCGCGGCGCGAGCAGCCACGCCAGGATGCCCGCCGCGAATGGAATCAGGATGCACCATGCCAGGATCATAGGAACACCGCTATCAGGATCGTGATGATCGCGCCGAGGACGATCCCCATCGCGTACCAGCGCAGGACGCCGGTTTCCGTCCGGCTCAACGCGCGGTGGAGTCGCACGTTCGCCTCGGCCACTCCCGTGAAAATGGAGTCTGCGAAATCGCGGCGGTTGATCTCGGCCGCGCGGACGAACGGACGGACGAACAGCCGGTCGTACAGCGCGTCGAATCCCCATCCCGCGAGCCAGAATCGCCGCAGAGCGCCGCCCGCCCGCGTCTTCACGAGCCGCGCGGACCAGCCGGGCATCGCGAGCACGGACACGTAAGCCAGGCAGACACCCAGCAGCAAGAGCAGTGCGGCCAAGACCATGAACGCCACTTCAATTCGGAGCGGTGTTGCCACCGGCCGCTCGGGGAAGACGCTTTGCAGGAAATTCGAGAAGATCGGCGCGCCGCCCAGGTAATGCGGCAGTTCCACGCAGCCTCCGACGACCGAAAGCGCCGCCAGCACAGCCAACGGAATGCTCATGCGCAAGCCGGGTTTCCGATCGGGTCGCCCGCGCATCGGCCCGAAGAAGGTCAGGAAAACCATGCGGAACGTGTACGCGGCCGTCAGCAGCACGCCGGCCATTCCCGCCGCGCAAAGCCACGCGCCGCCCCAACGCGCCCCCCACGCAGCCGAAAGGATCATGTCCTTGCTGTAGAATCCCGCCGTCACGAGCGGCAGGCCGCACAACGAGCAGGAGGCGATCAGGAACGTCCAGAACGTCAGCGGCATCTCGCGCCGCAGGCCGCCCATCTTGAACATGTTGTGCTCGTCGCGGAGCGCCAGGATCACCGCGCCGGCGCCGAGGAACAGCAGCGATTTGAAAAAGGCGTGGGTCATGAAATGGAAGATCGCCGCCGACCACGCGCCCGCGCCGAGCGCCAGGAACATGTAACCGATCTGGCTGATGGTGGAATAGGCCAGGACGCGCTTGATGTCCGACTGCGCGAGCGCCGCGCATCCGGCGCAGAGGAGCGTCGCCGCGCCGATCACCGCTACGGCGGCCTGGACCGCCGGGGCGAGCGCGAAGAGGACGTGCGTGCGCGCGATCAGGTACACGCCGGCGGTCACCATCGTCGCGGCGTGGATCAGCGCGCTCACCGGCGTCGGGCCGGCCATCGCGTCGGGCAGCCAGGTCTGCAGCGGCAACTGCGCGGACTTGCCGAGCGCGCCTCCGAGCAGCAGCGCCGCCGCGGCCACGGCCACGTTGGAACCCTGCGTCCATTGGCCGACGGCGGCTCGCAGCACGCTCGGAATGTCCAGCGTCCCGAGGCGGGTGAAGAGCAGGAACAGGCCGATCATCATCGCCGTGTCGCCCACGCGCGTGACGATGAACGCTTTCCGCGCGGCGCGACCGTTGGCGGAGTCCTTGTACCAGAAGCCGATGAGCAGGTAGCTGCACAATCCGACGCCTTCCCAGCCCAGGTACAGCAACAGCAGGTTCTTCGCCAGCAGCAGCGCCAGCATCGAGGCGATGAACAGGTTCATGTATGCGAAGAAACGGCTGTACCCTTCGTCCTCTTCCATGAACTCCGCGGAATAGAGCAGGATCAGGAACCCGACGAACGTGACGACGAGCGCCATGACCAGCGAAAGGGGATCGAGGTAGAGTTCGATGCGCGGCGAGAAGCCGTCCACGGAGATCCAGGTCCAGAGCGTCTGAGCGAAGAAATGATCCGGCGGCGGCGAACTGAAGAAACGGACCGCGATCGCCGCGCACAGGATCGCCGGCGCTGCCGCCGCTCCCGCGCCGACGACGGCCGCGGCGCGGCGGCCGAGGCGAGAGCCGGCCAGAGCCAGCGCCGCGAAGCCCGCCAGCGGCAGTGCGGGAATCAACCAGAGCCATCCGAACATGTCATCCTCGCATCCGGTTCGCCGCGTCCACGTCGAGCGTCTTCAGCCGGTGATAAAGCTGGAGCGCCATCGCCAGCCCGACGGAGACCTCGGCGGCCGCCATGGTCAGGACGAAGAAGAACATCGCCTGCCCGTCCGGCTGCGTCCAGCGCGAGCCGGCCACGACGAAGGCCAGCCCGGCCGCGTTGAGCATGATCTCGATGGACATGAGCATGAAGACGATGTCCTTCCGCACGAGCACGCCGGCCAGCCCGAGCGCGAACAGCGCCGCCGCCAGCATCAAGCCGTGCTCCATCGGTATGGAAGCCATCAGGGTCCCTTCTCGTCAGGAGTATGCGAGCGCCGCCCGAGGTGATATGCGCCGACCAGCCCGGCCAGCAGGATCAGCGCGGCGAGCTCCACGCCCAGCAGGTACGGTCCGAAGAGCGACAGGCCCACCGCGCGCGGACCGATCTCAATGGCCTCGCCGGCGTCGGCGCTTCCGCGCGCCAGGACGTAACTGACCTCCGCGAATAAGATCGCGGCCAGGATGCCCGGCCCGATCCATGCCCTCGGGCCTAGCCAATGCCGCTCCTGCTCGGCGGCCTGCCGGCCCAGGTTCAGCATCATGATGACGAACACGAAGAGCACCATGATCGCGCCCGCATAGATGATGACCTCCAGCGCCGCGACGAACGGCGCGCCGAGCGTGAAGAAGACCAGCGCGATCGAAAGGAGCGAGAGGATCAGGTACAGCAGCGCGTGCACCGCGCGCCGCCGCGTGATGACCATGCAGGTCGCCGCGATCGCCACTGCGGACGAGACGTAGAAAACGGCGTTCATGGCTTTCCTTTCTACGGCATCAAGCTCTTCACGTCCACCGGCGGCTCCTCGTTCTGCGCCTGGCCCTTGTCCTTGCCCTGGATGGCCAACCCGGCCACGCGATAGAAATTGTAATCCGGGACCTTGCCGCAGCCGGCAATCAACAGATCCTCCTTCTCGTACACCAGGTTCGCGCGGCGGTATTCGCCCATCTCGCAGTCAGGCGTGAGCTGGATGGCGTACGTCGGGCAGGCCTCCTCGCAGAACCCGCAGAAGATGCAGCGCGAGAAATTGATCCGGAAAAACTCCGGATATCGGCGGCCGTGTTCGTCCTCCTTCGCCTGCAGGGCGATGCACGCCACCGGGCAGACCGCGGCGCAGAGATAGCACGCGACGCACCGTTCGCCGCCGTCCGGATCGCGCGAGAGGATGATCCGCCCGCGCCACCGCGGCGCGAGATAGGGCTTCTTTTCCGGATAGGAGATCGTCTCGCGCTGCCGGAAGAGATGCGCGAAGACGGCCCAGATCGCCCGAATCAGCGAGAGCATGCCGGTACTCCTAATGTCCCGCCGCCAAGACCACTGCGCCCGTCGCGAGCAGGTTCAGCAGCGCCAACGGCAGCATCACCTTCCACCCGAACGCCATGAGCTGATCGTACCTCGGCCTGGGCAGCGCAGCCCGCGCGAGGATGAAGAGGCCGATGAAGAACAGCGTCTTGAGGATAAACCAGACCGCCGGCAGCAGCGCCGATGCGGCGGCGTTTGCGATGCCCTGGGCAGGGTCGAAAAGCGCCGGGCCGAGCCATCCGCCGAAGAACAGCGTCACGATCAGCGAGGAGATTACCGTGATGCCGAGGTACTCGCCGATGAAGAACATGGCGAACTTGAACCCGGAATATTCCGAATGGTACCCGGCGACCAGTTCGCTCTCCGCTTCGGGCAGATCGAACGGCAACCGGTGCGCCTCCGCAACGCCCGCGATGAAGAAAATCGCCAGACCGGGAAACTGCGGGATGCAGAACCAGAGCCGCTGCTGCGCCTTCACGATCTCGCTCAGGTTGAACGACCCGGCCAGCGCGACCACGCCCATGAGCGACAGGCCCATGAAGACCTCGTAGCTGAGCATCTGCGCGGCGGCGCGCATGCCGCCTAGCAGGGCGTACTTGTTGTTCGACGACCAGCCCGCCAGCGCCACGCTGTAAACGCCCATCGAGGACATCGCCAGGAAGAAGAGCAGCCCGATATTGAGGTCCGCCACCACGAACCCCGGCGCGAAGGCGATGACGGAGAATGACATCAGCACCGTGACGAGGATCACCGCCGGCGCGATGACGAAGACCGGCTTGTCCGCCAGCGGCGGAATCCAGTCCTCTTTCATGAAGATTTTGACCATGTCCGCGACGCCCTGGATCAATCCGAACGGCCCGAGCCGGTTCGGGCCCCATCGGTCCTGGAAGAGCGCGAGCAGCCGCCGCTCGACCCAGATCAGGCCGCCCGCGAACGTCAGCGCCCCGAAGAGGACGATCAGCGGAATGAAAAGATGTCGCAGAATCTCGTTCATATTACACTCTTTTTTCAACACGGAGACACGGAGCAGAACACGGAGAACGAATCATCTAAGATGTTCCGGAATTGATTTCTCCGTGTCCTCCGTGTTCTCCGTGTCTCCGTGTTGAAAACGAACTCGAGCTCCGCAACGCGGCCCACGCGGGCAGCGACACGGCGGGCATGCCCGGCAGACCGGCCGGTAACCCGGCCAGGCCGTTCGCCAGACCCGGCGCGGATTTCGCCGGGAGGCACAACGTCGCTCCATTCAAGGTCAGGGCGACTTCATCTCCTTCGGCCACTCCAAGGCGCTGCATGTCTTCCGGACGAAGCGAGAGATAAGGCTTCGGCGCCAATTCAGCGACGCCGCGCGAGAGGACGCTCAATTCCTCCGACCCGAAAACGTGATACATCGGCACGACCAGCCATTCGCCGGCGTGGACGTCCGTTTCAACACGGAGGCACGGAGAACTAATTCCATCAGATCCTTGAATAGGTCGTTCTCCGTGCCTCCGTGTTGAGAAAGGGTCTTCTGACGACGGCTCGATCAGGCGCAGGCCCGGATCGCCGCCGAGGAGCGGGCCGCCGGCCTCCTCCTGGAACCGGCTCACCGCCTGCACCGAGTTCCAGCCCGGCGCCCAGAAGCGCGGAATCAGCGCCGCCGGCGGCCGGCCGGAAAATCCTTCCATGGAGAAAGCCAGCGCCGAATCCGGGTCGTCGGGCGGCTGCGGCTCGCGCGCGTTCGAGTCCGCGTGCATCGCCGTGCGCCCGCTGCAGCGGTGCGGCTGGCGCGGTATTTTCCGGCCGTCCGCGCGGAAGCCGGCCGGCGGCGCAATTCCCGGGACCGCGCCAAAGCAGGGCAGTTCGCGCGCCATGGCCGCCGTAACGTCGTCCAGGTTCCGCCAGGGCGTAAACTCGGTGAAGCCGGACGCGCGGCCGATGTCGCGCAGCCAGCGCCAGCTTTCCCGGACGGACGAAGAATCCGGTTCGAGCACTCTGAAGAACCGCTGCGCGCGCCCTTCGTTGTTCACCAGCGTGCCCTCGGACTCGGCGAATGTCGCGGCCGGGAGCGCCATTTCCGCCTTCGCCGCCGTCGCATGCGCGAGATGATCCAGCACGATGACGCGCCGCGCCGCGTGCAGCAGCGCGTCCACGGACGCTGCGTCCGCGCGACGGTAAAGGTCGTTCTCCAGGACGATCACGGCATCCGCGCCTCCGTCCTGAACGGTCTTCAGCGCCGACGTGATGCCGCCGGCGACGCCCATCATCGCCAGCCCGACGCTGTTGCACTCCGGCGCCGTGAAGCATAGCCCCGCATTCCGCCCGGCTGCGCGCAAGTCGCGGGCGACGCTCGCGGCGGCCTGCATCACCGCCTCGCTGCCGCAAGTCGGCCCGGAGACGACCATCGGCCGCTCCGCGCGCAGGAGCGTTCCGGCGATTTCGTCGGCCAGCGCGAGGACTTCCGCCGGAAGATCCGGAACGGCAGGCGAGCTTGGGCTGATCGCGTGCGCGACGGCAAATCCCAGCCGCGCCACGTCGTCCGGCGAGGCGCGATAATTTCGTGCGGCGACGTCGCGGAGACGAGTCTCGGCGGGGGCGGCGATGAACAGCGGAGCTTTCTCGACGGACGCTGCCGAGAAGCGCGCAGCGGCGTTGCGGACGGCGGCGTCTTCCCAGCGCGGGATGCCCAACGTCGCGGCGTCTCTGATCTCTCCCTGAAGGATGACCTGGCGCAGGGCGAGGGCGAGCATCGGCGCGACGTTCGGGACGTCCTCGCCCAGCACGAGCGCTGCATCGGCCAGCGCCACGTCCCGGAGCGAAGGCGTGCGCGCCGGACTTTCCTGGAGCAGTTTCATGGCGGTGGCCATGAGACCCTGGTCTCTTTCGGACAAGCCCGCAAAAAAGCGATCGGGTCCGACCAGCGTCCGCAGAGCGAAGTTGGCTTCCAGCGACGCGCGCGGCGAGCCGATGCCTATGACGCGCTGCCGGTTCCGGCGAAGAATCTCGCCGAGGCACTGCATCGCGCTCTCGCGCGTAATCGCCTCTTTCTCGCCTGCGTCGCCGCGTCGCAACGGCTGACGGATGCGGTTGAAGGAGTTCACGAACTCGTAGCCGTATCGCCCGCGGTCGCACAGGAAATAGCCGTTCACCTCGCCGTTGAAACGGTTGCGGACGCAGCGCAGCAGGCCGTAGCGCTCGCCCGGAATGGTATTGCAGCCGAGCCCGCAATGGACGCAGATCGAGGGTGCGGTCTGCATGTCCCACTTTCGCGTGTAGTGCTCCTTGAGCGTCTTGTCGGTGAAGACGCCGGTCGGGCAGACCTCGACGAGGTTGCCGCTGAACGCACTTTCGAGGGCGCCGTCGCGGTCGCGGCCGAAATAGACGTAATGGTGTGCGCCGAAGACGCCCAGGTCGCGGCCCCCGGCGTAATCGCAGTAGAACCGCACGCAGCGGTAGCAGGCGATGCAGCGGTTCATCTCATGGTTGACGAACGGGCCGAGGTCCTGGTTTCGGTGCGTGCGTTTCTCGAAGCGGAACCGGCGATACGTGTGGCCGGTCATGACCGTCATGTCCTGCAAGTGGCACTCGCCGCCCTCGTCGCAGACCGGGCAGTCGTGCGGATGATGGGTCATGAGGAGTTCGGCGACCAGTTTGCGGAAGGCGACGGCTTCCGGGTCGTCAATCGAGATGCGCGTCCCTTCGGCGGCGGGCGTCATGCAGGCCATGACGATCCGGCCCTTCTTGTCGTCGGCGTTCTTGAACTGCTTGACGGCGCACTGGCGGCACGCGCCGACGGAATGCATCGCGGGATGCCAGCAGAAGTAAGGGATGTCGAAGCCGAGCGAGAGGCACGCCTGGAGAAGGTTCCGGCCGTCCTTGACCGTGTAAGGCGCATTGTCAATGTAGATCGTCGGCATCAACAACTCCAATGGGAGTTATGGGAGAAATGGGAAATTCCGGGACGAAGCGGCTGAGAAGTTCCCATGACTCCCATTATTCCCATTACTCCCATTGTCTCCGTGTTGAAAACGGACATCGCTTTTCGGCGATGTGGCGCTCGAAATCGGCGCGGAAAAGCCTCAGCGCGCTGGCCAGCGGTTCGGCGGCGCCGAGCGCAAGGGCGCAAAACGTCAAGCCCGGTCCCATCGCCTTGGCCAGGGAATCGAGCGTCTCCAGGTCGCCGGGCCGGCCTTCGCCTTCCTCGATCGCCTGGAGCAGCCGCGCCGCCCACGCCAGTCCGTCGCGGCAGGGCGTGCACCAGCCGCAGGATTCGCGCGCGAAGAAGCGTTCGAGGTTGAGCACCATTCCGACCGGACAGGTCCGGTCGTCGAGAACCACCAGCGCGCCGGTGCCGAGCCGGCTGCCGGCCTTCTCCAGCGATCCGAAATCCATCTTCACGTCCATGTGGCCTTCAGGAACGAAATCCGTCGAGGCGCCGCCGGGCAGGGCGCCGCGGAATCGGAAGCCTTCCTGCATGCCGCCGGCGTGCTGCTCGATGATCTCGCGCAGCGGCGTGCCCATCGGCAGTTCCCACAGGCCGGGATTTTTCACCCGTCCGCTGGCGCTATAGAGCTTCGTTCCGCCGTCCGCTCCGAGGCTCAGTCCGGCGAACCATTCGGGCCCGCGCAGGACGATGTGCGGCACGTTGGCGACGGTCTCGACGTTGTTGACGATGGTCGGTTTGCCCCAGAGTCCGCAGACGGTCGGGTGCGGCGGCTTGGCGCGCGGGATGGCGCGGCGGCCCTCGAGCGAGTTGATCAGCGCCGCCTCTTCGCCGCAGATGTACCGGCCCGCGCTGACGTGCAGGCGCAGCGGCAGGCTGTAGCGCGAGCCAAGGATGTTCTTGCCGAGGTATCCGGCGGCGGCCGCCTCGGACAGGGCCTTCTCCAGCGCGCGCGCGGCCTTCCGATACTCCCAGCGCAGGAAGATATAAGCGACGTCGGCCTGGATGGCGTACGAACTGAGGATCGCGCCTTCGATGATCTGGTGCGGGTCGCCTTCGAGGAGATGGCGGTCCTTGAAAGTCCCCGGCTCGGTCTCGTCGGCGTTGACGATGAAGTATCTGGGGCGCGGCGCGTCGTCGCCCAGCGGCACGAAGCTCCACTTGGCGCCGGTCGGGAATCCGGCGCCTCCGCGGCCGCGCAGGCCGGACTTCTTCACCGCCTCCTGGACGGCCTGCGGCGTCATCGAGGAGAGCGCCTTGCGCAGCGCCTGGTAGCCGCCGGCCTGTTCGTAAGCCTTCAGGTCGGGCGGCTCCAGCCCCGGCCGGATGTTTCGCGTCAGCACGATCTCCGCAGGCATCGCTTCCCTCAGGAATACTTCGCCAGAATTTCGTCCACTTTCGGCGGAGTCAGGTTCCCGTAAAGCTCCTCGTCAATCATCATCGCGGGCGCGAGGTCGCAGGCGCCGAGACACGACGCGGGCAGCAGCGTGAAACGGCCGTCGGCGCTCGTCTCGCCGAACCCGGCGCGCAGCTTCGTCTGGAGGCGCTCGCGGATCGCGTCGTAGCCCATCGTCCAACAGCTCACGCTGTCGCAGATCAGAATGACATGCCGTCCGACCGGGCGGCGGAAGACCAGGCTGTAGAACGTGGCGACGCCGTCCACTTCGGCCGGCGTCATCTCCAGAATTTCGGCCACGTCGCGGACGGCCTCATCGGAGACCCAGCCGCGGCGGCGCTGGATCGCTTTCAGCGCCTCGATCACCGCGCTGCGCTTCCGCTCGCAGCGCGAGGACTCCGCTTCAATCTCCGACTTCTCTTCCGGCGTCAGCATGCGCCTTTTCCTGCTCCTAGCGGTCCACGTCGGCCAACACGTAATCCAGACTGCCGAGGATTGCGAACAGGTCCGCCAGCATCCGGCCACGGCACATGAGCGGCAGCATCTGAATGTGCGGGAACGACGGCGTCCGAATGCGCGTTCGATACGAAACGGTGCTGCCGTCGCTGACGAGGTAATAGCCGTTGTGGCCCTTGGTCGCTTCGATCCCGAAGAACGCCTCGCCCGGCGGAATGACCGGGCCCCAGCTCACGCTGAGGAAATGCGCGATGAGCGTCTCGATGTCCTGCATCGTCCGCTCCTTGATCGGCGGCGTGGCCAGCGGATGGTCCGACTTGTAAGGGCCGGCGGGCATGTCGCTGACGCACTGGGCGATGATGCGCAAGCTCTGGCGCATCTCGGCGACGCGCACGACGGCGCGGTCGTAGCAGTCCCCGTTCTGCGCGGTGGGGATGTCGAACTCGAACCGCTCGTAGCCGGAATAGGGGCGCTTCTTGCGGAAGTCCCACTCGAACCCGCACGCGCGCAGGCCCGGTCCGGTCATGCCCCACTCGATCGCCTCGTCCTTCGTGAAACGCCCGATGCCCGCGGTGCGCGCCTTGAAGATCGGGTTGCGCATCACCATGCGGTCGTACTCGATCAGCCGCGACGGCAGGTGTCGGAGAAAATCCCGGATGAGTTTGTCCCAGCCTCTCGGCAGGTCCTGCGCCACGCCGCCGATGCGGAACCAGTTCGGGTGCATCCGCCCGCCGCAGATCGCCCCGATGATGTCGAAGATGCGCTCGCGGTCGTTGAACATGTAAAAGACCGGCGACATCGCGCCCACGTCCGCCGCGAATGTTCCGTACCAGGCCAGGTGGCTCGCGATGCGGAAAAGTTCCGAGAGCATCACGCGGATCACCTGCGCGCGTTCCGGGACTGCGATGCCCGCGAGTTTCTCGACGGCGAGGACGTACGCCAGATTGTTCATCACGCCGCCGAGGTAATCAATCCGGTCGGTGTACGGAATGAAGGTGTGCCACGATTGCCGCTCGGCCATCTTCTCGGCGCCACGGTGATGAAACCCGATGTCCGGCATGGCGTCCACGATCACTTCGCCGTCGAGCTGCAGGACGATGCGCAGCAGCCCGTGCGTCCCGGGATGGTGCGGGCCGACGTTCAGGAACATGAAGTCCGTATCCTCGCCGGTGCGTTTCATGCCCCATTCCTCGGGACGGAACTTCAGCGCCTCCTCTTCGGCCGTTTGCTTGTCGTCCGGTAACCGAAACGGTTCCATTTCGGTCGCGCGCGCGGGATGCTCCTTGCGAAGCGGATGGCCCTGCCAAGTGGCCGGCATAAGGAGCCTGCGCAGGCGCGGGTGGCCGAGGAAACCGATGCCGAACATGTCCCAAATCTCGCGCTCGTACCAGTTTGCGGCAGGCCAGAGATCCGTCGCCGTGCGAATGGACGGGAATTCGCCCTGGAGCGCGACCTTGATGCGCAGGTCCTCGTTCCGCTCGAAGGAAAGCAGATGATAGATGACGGTGAAGTCGCTCTCAGGCTGTCCCTGCCGATGCGTCCGCTCGCGCTCGTCCAGAGCGCAGAGATCGTAGAGCATCCGGTAGGGCCGTTGCGCCTCTGTCTTGAGGTAGCGCAGAATTTCCCAGAGGCGCTCTTTCGGCGCCCAGACGGTCGGGATGCCGTCGCGCGTGACCTGCGGTTCGAGCGGGACTCCGCTGAACTTCGCCTGCAAGTCCTGAACGATTTCCGAAACCGCGTTCATGAGAATTCAAACCTCATCCGGGGATCGCAGTTCGGTCGCGCGTTGTCGCTCGGGGCGCTTCAGGTCCCGCTGCGACGTCGGCGCGGGACGATACACACCTTGCGCGCCGGCCACCCAGCTCAACGGGCGCTTCTCCCGGCCCACGGCCTTCGACAGGAGCAGCAGCCCCTCCATGAACGCCATTGGACTCGGCGGACAACCGGGCACGTACACGTCCACCGGCAGGAATTTGTCCACTCCCTGGACGACGCTGTAGATGTCGTACATGCCGCCGGAGTTGGCGCACGAGCCCATCGAGATGACCCACCGCGGCGCCATCATCTGCTCGTAGAGCCTGCGGATGACCGGCGCGACCTTGATGAATACGGTGCCCGCGACGACCATCAGGTCCGCCTCGCGCGGCGTGCCGCGGATCACCTCCGAGCCGAAGCGCGCGACATCGTAGCGGCTCGTCAGGCTGGTCGCCATCTCGACGTAGCAGCACGACAGCCCGAAGTTGAACGGCCAGATCGAGTGCTTCCGTCCCCACGCTGCGAGGTCCTGCAAACGCGTCAGGAGCACGTTCTGCCGAACGACCCCCTCGGCGTTGCCGTTGCCACCGTGCTTGACCGGATAAGTCCGGCGCTCCTCAGGAGGACTTTGCATTAGAACCACCTTGCATTTGCTTGGGGTCCGAGCGATCCGGCGACGACTGTGCGCCCCAGTCCAGCGCTCCCTCCTGCGAGAGGTAAAGCAAGCCACTGACGAGAGTTGCGATGAAGATCAGGAGGCCGACGTAGCCGGTCCAGCCGAGCTTGCGGACCGCGATCGCCCACGCGAAAATGAACGCGGCGCCGAGGTCGAAGATGACGAAGAACATCGCCATCAGATAGAATTTCGCGGAGATGCGCAGGCGCGCGGAGCCGGTCGGCGGGATTCCCGATTCGTAGGCTTCATCCGTTGCGCGCTCGCGATGCCGCTCGCCGAGGAGGTGCGACGCCGCGATCAGCGCCGCGACGACGAGAAGGACGGCGGCGAGGTAAACCAGCATGGGCCAGAACACGAACGCTTCACCCCCTGGGTGCGTTCACAAGGTTGTGTCTTCTCCCCGTATCCGAACAGCCGGCGACCACCCCCAAAAGTCAGGCTTGCCGGAATCGCGCTCCTCAAACGATGATAAGCAACGCCCCTATCCGTGTCAAACGGTTGTTCCGGGCCGCGCAACGGACGCGCATGCGCGGAAGCGATCATCACCTGCTACGCCACCGAAAACTGAGAACTGAGAACTGAAAACTGAGAACTGATCGGGCGCCATGCGCTGCCCTTTCTGCTTTCAGTTTTCAGTTCTCAGTTCTCAGTTCTCAACTCTGTCCTCCGTGTCTCCGTGTTGAACTTGAACTCGAACACGCGATGGACTGAAGCGCGCCGAGGTTCGCCGCGACCGTCCGGTCAATGTCAGCCTCGGTGTGCGCGGCGCTGATGAAGAACGCCTCGAACTGGCTGGGCGGCAGATAGATGCCGCGTTCGAGCATCGCGCGGAAGTACGCGCCGAAGCGCCTGTTGTCGCATGATTGCGCGTCGGCGAAACTCTTCACCGGCCGGTCGGTGAAGAACAGCGTGGCCATCGAGCCGGCCCGTTGAAATGGATACGGAAGACCGAGCCGCGCCAAGTTGTCCCGGATGCCCGCCTCCAGCCGCGCGCCGAGCGATTCCAGACGGTCGTAAAGTTCCGCGTTCAGGCCGCGCAGCGTGGCGATCCCCGCCGCGACCGCCACCGGATTTCCCGAAAGCGTCCCGGCCTGATAGACCGGACCGGCCGGCGCGAGCCGCTTCATGATCTCGGCGCGCCCGCCGACCGCCCCGATCGGAAGTCCGCCGCCGATGATCTTTCCCAGGGTGGTCAGGTCGGGCGCAATCCCATAGAGGGCTTGCGCCGAGCCGGGCCGGATGCGGAACCCGGTCATCACTTCGTCAAAGATGAGGAGCGCGCCGTGGGCGGCGCACTGGTCGCGCAGGCTCTCCAGAAAACCCGGCTCCGGCAGGATGACGCCGGAGTTCCCGCAGATCGGCTCCACGATCACCGCGGCGATCTCCTCGGAGCTCTCCGCGAAGACCTCGGCGACGGCGCTCGGATCGTTGAACTCGACAGCCGCCGTGTTTGCGGCGACGCCGGACGGCACGCCGGGGCTGGTCGGCGCGCCCAGCGTTGCGGCGCCTGAGCCGGCCTTCACGAGGAACGCGTCGGCGTGGCCGTGGTAGCAGCCGGAGAACTTGATGACCTTGTCGCGGCGCGTGAATGCGCGCGCGAGCCGGAGCGCCGTCATCGTCGCCTCGGTGCCGGAATTCACCAGCCGCACCATCCGGATGGAGGGAATCCGGGCGATGATCATCTTCGCCAGCGTCACCTCGCCCGCGGTCGGCGCGCCGAAACTCGTGCCGCGCCGCGCGGCCTCGCAGATCGCCGCCACGACCTCCGGCTGCGCGTGCCCAAGGATGAGCGGGCCCCACGAGCCGACGTAATCCACATAGGAGTTCCCCTCGACGTCCCACACGCGAGAGCCCGCCGCCCGCGCGATGAAACGCGGGCTGCCCCCGACCGCCCCGAACGCGCGGACAGGGGAGTTCACTCCGCCCGGAATGATCTTCTCGGCCTCGGCGAACAACTCGCGGCTCGAACCGGCGTCCATGGGCGCTCCGCCACGACTTTGACATGATCACAGGATCACACGATCAACGGAAGTATATGTAACCGCAGATGCACTATGTTTTTCAAGTTCGGCGCGGCACCGCTTTTTGAACTCCGGCCGCTTCGCCGGATCGTGCGAGTACCACTTTCGCAGCGCCGCGCTGACGGCGACCTCCTTCATCCACTCGGCGATTTCGGCTTTCTCCTTGGTCGCGCCGCGCGGCCATAAGCCGTCAATCAGAATTCGCGTGCCTTCGCTTTTCGAAGGAAGTTCATATGCCCGCTTGATCTGGATCGCCATGCCCCGCCCTTTCCGCAAGCGCCTCGGAATCCCGTGCGCCCCAACCGATGTTACCGCCGTCGCTCTTCAACTTACAGAGATTTCCATCGTTCGATCTCGCGGCGAAACTCTCTTGGGGCGGCATGTTTCAGCAGCAGTTCCGGCGCGGAGGATTCGACGAACGATTCGAGCAGTTTCCGGCGGCGCGCGGGGTCATCAGGGTATTTCTGCCTGAAGTGCCTTCGGAGTCCGTGCAGCGCCTCCAGGAGTTGAGCGTACGCGCGGCCGTATTCTTTTTCGATTTGGCGGCGGATGTTGCGCGCCAACGCCGGGCTGGCGCCGTCGGTGGAGATGCCGATCTGCAGGCGGCCGCGACGCACGACCGCCGGGACCTGGAAAGTGCAGAGCGCCGGCTGATCCACCACGTTGCAAAAGACTCGCGCGCGGGAGGCGTCTTCGAAAATCTTTTGATTGACGCCCGGATCGCCGGTCGCGGCGACGACGAGCCACCGGTTCCTGAGATCGTTCGTGCGGTAGGCGCGGCGGCGGATCTTCAGCCTCGTCTTCAGTTTGGCCAGTCCGCGGCAGACCCGCGGCGCAACGACCGTCACACGCGCGCCGGCGCGAAGCAGCCCGGCGGCCTTGCGCAGCGCGACCGGCCCGCCTCCGGCGACGAGCACGTCGCGCTCCGCCAGGCTCAGGCACGCGAGGTAGAGACCGGACATGCGGCCCTTCTCCAGAAAAACGCCCCACGGCATTTCGCCGCGCCGGCTTGCGCCTTTCAGTATAAGTTCCGGCCGCAGGAAAGAAAAGCCCAATGCGCTGCGCGGAACAATGCATTACTGCGCGGAGCATAGAACGCGGAGTGCGGATTGCGGAGTAGAAACAGGCGCCGGATTTCCCGGCTCAACTGCGCCATCGCCAGGTCGAGATGCCGGCGGCCGGCGGTCGTGGACTCGCCCTTCTGGTGCGCCTTATACGCCAGGAACGCGGCCGAGCCGACGATCAGGGCCACGACGAAGCCGATCAAATATCCCATCGAGGGCCTCCTGCGTTAAGGATGAACCGGCGTGCTGGGGGCGCTGCCTTGCGGCGCGGTCTCGGCGGCCGGGGCGGGCGCCTCTTTCAGACTCACCGCCACCTGGCGCAGCCGCGCGTTCTGCGAGGCGGCGATGCCGGTCGTCCGCCAGGTCAGCGGCAGCAGCCGGGTCTGGCCCGGTCGAAGGGCCTGGGTCGCGGCGAAGTCGGCCGAGGTCTGGCCGGCGACCTGAAAATGATATTCTTTCGCTTCCGTCTCGGGCGCGCCGGCGCGCAGCGAGGGAAGCCTGCCGACGGCGTCATCGCATTGGGGCGGGTCGGCCAGGCGCAGATTCAGGGCCGCCGACACGCCCTGTGGCGTCTGTTCCAGTTGCGCCGAGAGCTTCATCCCGGTCCAGGTCTGATGGATGAGGAAGTTGTACGGGCTGGTCGCTTCATCCGAATCGCGATGGATTCCGGCGACGGCGCCGCGCTCCTCGGCGATCTCGAATTGGGCCTGCGTCTTCGCGGTCAGCGCCAGGCTCAACGTCTGCAAGACGGCGCCCGGCGCGTCCTTCATCAGTCCGGCCGCTTTCTGGAGTTCGATCAAGTCGCCCGACGCCGGTTCGGGCGCCGGCTTCGCGCGGTCCGGCGGTTGCGCCGCCGGCCCGGGGTTCTCCGATTCGAGCCAGGTCAGGCTCAGCGCGTAACGCGGCGGAATTTGCGGGACGATGGGCAGGTCGCTCTGGACTTCCGGCCCGCGCTGGTCGGCGCTGAGGACATAGAAGATGTGATCGCGGAGGTTCTCCGCGGTCTTGGGCGGCCCCTTCGACTCCTGCTCAGGGCCGCCCTGAGAACGTCGAATGGGCGGCTGCGGCGCCGAGCGATATTGCTTGACGTAGTGTGCCAGGATCAGCGTCCGTCCGGGCTGGACCAGCGTCTGTGTGATCATCCGCCGGATGGCCTGGCGCGGCAGAAGCAACGCCAGCGGAATCGCCTTCTCGTCCTTCGTGGTGAAGTTGTCCACGAGGGTGAACGGATCGAGGTCGGCGAAGCCGATTTCTGCGCCCACGCTCGTCAGGAGGTCGCGAGTTCCGGGGACGAGTTCGGGCTGGACATAGAATTTCAATTCGGGGGTGATGGCGGCATTCTGCGCTGAGGCGCCATTGGAGTCCACCCGCCAATTCGCCTGGTACTGCTTTTCCGTCGAGTTGATGGCGCTGGCGCGCAGGTTCGGGCCGACGGCGAAAGGCGGCAGCGCGACGTAGAGCGTCGCCCCGGCTTTGCGGAGGTTCTCCATCCAGCGGATCAGTTGCGGCGTCGTCAGCTCCACGCCCGCGATCGTGTCGGGTTTCTCGACCGGGACGAGGCGGTCCTCGGCTAACTGGAAACCGAGCGCCGGGAAAGGCGCCTCGTCGGAAGGGTTCACCACCTCGCGCAGCGCGATCGCCCGGAGCTGCAACAGGACCTGCGGCGGGATCTCGTCAACGATCTCCTTCGGCGGCTTAGGCGGGCCGGACGTCCGGCATCCGCAGAAAGCCGGCGCCAGAAGGATGAGGGATGAAAGAAGGATGAAGGACGAAAGCCGGCGAGTGAACTGTTTCATCTTTGCGCCTTTCTTTGCCGAGTTTTCATCCTTCATCCTTCCGCCTTGCAGACACGGCTCCGACTTGTCGCCGCAGCAATCCTTCTTTACGGCGTGTCCGTTATCGCATCCGCCGCGCAGCGGAAGCCGGTCATCACGTCGCGCGTCTCGCGCGGCAGCGGCACGCTCGCGGTCGTCGAGCACATCGAGATCGAATCGGCAAATGAGCCGCCACGGCAGGCGGCGGTGGGTTCGGCGACCGATCCGGCCTCATCGCCGATCCATTCCCGCGCGTTGCCGGCCATGTCCATCAGGCCGTAAGGGCTGTTGCCCTGGGGGAAGGTGCCCACGGCGACGACGCCGGAGGGCATATCCGCCTCTGTCCCGGCGATCGTCGGCGGGCCGTTGCACATGCGTTGCCCGGACTTCGGTTGCCACTCGTTGCCCCAGGGATACTTCCTGCCGTCTTCGCCGCGGGCGGCTTTCTCCCGCTCCATGCCGGTCGGCAGGCGCTTGCCGAGCCAGTTGGCATAGGCGAAGGCGTCGTACCAGTCCACGCCGACGACCGGATAATTCGGCCGGCCTTTGGAGAGTTCATCCCATTTCAGCGGCACGTGGTTCTTCTTCCACGCCGGCTGAAGGAGATGGTCGAAGAAGGAATGGTCCGGATTCTCGTTGCAGTAGTCGAGAAAGCGCGCGTACTGCGCGTTGGTGACCTCATGCGCGTCCATGTAGAAGAGCGGCAGGTCGCGGCGCTTCCCGGCCTGGTAAATGAACTTGCCGGCGGGGATGCGGATCATGTCCTCGTAGTATTTCGCGCGGATTCTGGCGAGCATCTCGCCGATCTCCGTCATGTGGCTCAGGTAGAAACGGCTGCGCTGGTGGCGGGCTTTGAGCGTGCCCAGGTGCGCGAGCGCGTCGGAGAGCCGCCCGGCGGCGAGGTCTTCCTGCGCGGCGCCGAGGAGCGCGCTGCGCTCGGCCTCCACCAGCCACGGCGGAAGCCGTCCCCGTTCCTCCTGGACTTGGGCCATGTGGCGCAGGGCGTCGCGCCATCGCCCCTCCGATTCGAGCAGCGCGGCCAGGCCGCCGTGCAGGAGCAGTACGGGATCGTCTTGGACGCTTGGCGCAGCCAGGCCGGCCTGCGCGAGGGCCGCCAGGTCCGCTTCAGCCAGGTCGCGGAGGTTCAGCGTCCGCTCGGCCGTCCCGAGTTGGAGAAAGACTTTTCCATTGCGAGCGCCGGCCACGATCGCCGACTGGATTCTCTGGAGCCAGAACACCCGCTCCAGCTCATCGCGCATGAACCCGCGAGCCTGCGCGTAGTCCGGGTTCGAGAGGAACTCCTTGCATCGCCGGGCGGCCTCGTCGAATCGCTCCTCCTTGATGAGGCCGGGCAGATCCTTCCGGAGCGCGTCGAGAGCGCGCGCGGTGGAGGCTTCGCGCGTCGCATCGGCCTGGCGGCGGGCGGCTTCCTCGGCGCGCTGGAGGTTCGTCCGGACCTCCTGCGCGAGCGGATCGGTCACGGGCAGGCGGAGCGCGGCGAGCTGGTCGGAGAGCGCCTTGGCCTGGCTGTAGTTGCCGCGCTCGATGGCGGTGTTGGCGCTGCGCGCGAGATCCTCCGCGTACAGTTCGGCGCGCGTGCGCACGCCGGTGGCGGCGCGGCGCGCTTCTTCGGCCGAAGGAGTTCCGGCGTTCGCGGCGGCGAAATCTTCGTAGACCTGGAGCGCTTCCTTGAACCGGTTGTCCGCCATGTCCCGTTCGGCCTCGCCCACTGCCGCGCGGAAGAGTTCCTGGACCCGATCCGTCTCCGGCGTTTGCGCGGCGGCGGCGGGCGCCGGCGTCGCTTCCGCCTCTTTCGTCTCGCCGGCGCCCGGCTGCGGCCGGTTCCGGAGGTGAACCAGGAGCACGACGATCGCGGCCAGGAGCAGCGTCAGCCCGATCCCCGCCAGGAACGGCATCGCGGAGCGGCGGCGGAGCGCCTCCGCCGGCGGCGGAAGCGGCTCCGGGGGCGACAGCTCCCGCGCGATCGGCGGCGGGAGCAGCCGCGAAAGGGCGTCCAGGTCGGTCAGCAGTTGCCCCGGATCGCGGTAGCGCTCCTCGCGGTCGGGCGACATCATCTTCCGGATGACGAGCGAGACGTCCTCCGACACCGCCGGCTCGGCGACGTGTGGCGGCGGAACCGCGCCGGACTTGACCTTCTGGAGCACCTCGCGCGTCGTCGGCGCCGTGAACGGGCTGTGCCCGGCGACCATCTCGTAGAAGGTGACGCCGAGGGAGTAGATGTCGCTGCGCGAATCGAGGTCGGCGCCGGCGATCTGTTCGGGCGACATGTAATGCGGCGTGCCGAAGATCACTTTCTTCTGCGCGTAGAGGGTGTCCTCGTCCTCCATGTGGCGGGCGAGGCCGAAGTCGGCGAGCTTCGCGCAGCCGGCCGGCGTGACCATGATGTTGCCGGGCTTTACGTCGAGATGGAGCATGCCGAACCGGGAGGCATGCTCGAGGGCGCGCGCGATCTGCACGACGAGGCCGCACGCTTCGAGCGGCGGGAGTTTGCCGCGCTCCCGCAGCAGCGCGCTCAGGGCGCTGCCCTCGACGAATTCCATCACGAAGTAGTAACGCCCGTCGGACTCGGCGACGTCAATCGCCTGGACGATGTTGGGATGATTGAGGCGGGCGGCGGCGCGGGCTTCCTTCAGGAATCGCTCGACGAAGACGGCGTCCTCGGTGAACTTGCCGGCGAGCACCTTGACGGCGACGACGCGGTCCATGCTGATCTGGTAGCCGCTGTAGACGGCGCCCATGCCGCCGCGCGCGATCTCTGCGCGCAGATGATAGCCGGCGACCTGGAACGGCTTTTCAGTGTTGGGACCGGACATGGGCCGTCTCACAAAATGCCGAATGTGAGTTTACGGGCGTGCTTTACGCATGCGGCCATGCCTCGCCGCGGAGCGCCCAGCGCAAGTCGTGGAGCAGTTGGCCGTAGGACCGGTAACGCTCTTCCGGATCGGGATTCACCATCTTCTCGGCGATGCGGCAGACAGAATCGGGAATGACGCGGTTGAACTGCTTGGGCGGGGGCATCCGCTGGCGGCGGTCGCGCTGCGGATGCCGGCCGGTCAGCATGTAGTTGAACGTCGCGCCGAACGAATAGATATCCGTCTCCGCCGTCAAATTGCCTTTCCCGCCGAACTGCTCCGGTGCGAGATAGGACTCGATGTCGGGCGCGCTCTGCGCGCCGGCCGCCGACGTGCTGTTGTCGAATCCCAGTCCCGTCACCTTCGCGCGGCGCAACTCGTGGAACAGGATCTTCGACGGCCGCAGGCCGAGGTGGAGAATGCCGCTGCCGTGCGCGAACTCGAGCGCGCGCGTGACGTGCACGAGCGCCTCCAGCGCCCGCTTGACCGCGGGAATGCCATCCTCGACGGCCGTGCTGAACCGCTGCAGCGCGTTGCCGTTCTCCATGAACGGCAGGTACAGGAAAATCACGCCTTCCTCGCTGCCGCCGCCGAACGGCGCGACGATGTCCTCGTGGCGCAGTCCGCCCGCGCGCTTGGCGCCCTCGATGAACCAGGCCACGATTTCCGGCTTCGTCGCCGCCTCCGGCCGCAGCATCTTGAAGGCCACCACGCGGTTGTAGCTCGCCTGCGTGCCCTTGTAGATCATTGCCCGCCGGCTGCGGGCCAGCGCGGCGATCAGTTTGATCCCGCCGATGGTTCGCCCGACGCATGCCAATTCCTCGGCGGTGAAGGGGGACGCGGCCATCCGCTCCGGCTCTTTCTCGGTCGGCGGCGGAGGCGGCGACGCCGGCTTCGGCGGGATCACCATCGGCGCGCGCGCCACCTCGACCGGCGGCGCCGGCGGCTTCTCCGGTTCCTGCATCGAGAACCGGAACTTCACGTGCCCGATCTGGATCAGATCGCCGTGCCGCAGCACGGTCATGCTGACCTTGCGATCGTTGACCAGCAGGCCGGACTTGCTCTCCAGGTCCGTGATCGAGTACGTGCCGTTGCGGAAGGCGATCTTGGCGTGGTTGCGCGAGACCGTCCGCGTCAGGATCGGGAGGCTCATGTGCCGGTCGCGGCCGATCGTGAAATCGCCCTCGAGCGGCAGCGGATAATCCTTCTCGCGCAGGAAACCCTGGATGACCGTCAAGCGACCTTGCAGAGGCATTTGAGCGCCCGAAACTAAATTGCGGAATGCGGAATGCGGACTGCGGAATGCGGAATTCCCCACTCCGCACTCCGCATTCCGCACTCTTTACTCGATATACGCGTCCAGCCCGCGCGCCCGGAGCAGCTCGACGAGCGCCTTCACGTCCGCCGCCCGGCTGCGGTCGCAGATCAGCGTCGCGTCGGGCGTCTGGACCACGATCAGGTCCTTCACGCCGACCGTCGCGATCAGGTGGCCGTCCTCCGCCGCCAGGATGCAGCCGCGGGTGTCAATGCCCGCGTGCCGCGCCATGACGACGTTCCCCTGCTCGTCCTGGTCGTGGTGGCGCGCCAGCGCATTCCACGTGCTCAGGTCGTCCCAGACCAGCGCCATTTCCACGACGACGGCATTCGTCGCCTTCTGCATCACGCCGTAATCAATGGAGATGCGCGTCAGCGTGGGATACTCGCGCGCGACGACGCGCTCCTGCTGCGCCGTCCCAATCGCGGGCCGGATCTTCTCGAGCCCGGCGTGTAGCTCGGGCAGGTGCTGCCGGATCGCCTCGAGGATGTCCGCCGCGCGCCAGACGAAGTTGCCGCAGTTCCAGTAGTACTCGCCGGTCCGAAGGAACTCCTGCGCCTGCTGCGTCGTCGGCTTCTCTTTGAAGTGGGCCAGGCGGAACGTCGGCGGCGCGTCCCGCGACGGGTCGCTGGGCAGCCGCTCGCCGCGGCGGATGTAGCCGAACTGCTCGCTGGGGATCGTCGGCTTGACGCCGAACGCCACGAGCGTCTTTTCCTGGAGGGCGATCCGTTCCGCCTCTGCGACGCAGCGCACGAACTCCTCCGCCGGCGACAGGATCAGATCCGACGCCACCACGAGCATCGCCGCGCCCGGGTCCTGGTCGAGCAGGATCAGCGCCGCCAGTCCGATACATGCCGCGCTGTCGCGCCCGACCGGCTCGGCGACCGTTTGCGCGGCGGAGAACTGCGGCAATTGCCGGCGCACCTCTTCCGCCTGCGCGGCGTTGGTCATGATCAGGAACGATTCCGGCGGGAATGAAGTCTGCAACCCCGAGACCGTCTGCTGAATCATGCTGCCTTCGCCGAGGAGGCGGATCAACTGCTTGGGCCTGCGTCGGCGGCTGCGCGGCCAGAAGCGCGACCCGGAACCACCTGCCATGATCACGGGATGCAGCATAGCCGCCCTGTTTTCCGCCATGAGGCCATTCCGGACTGCATGTTCTATATGATATTAGGTCGGTGCGTGAGGAATGTCAACCCGTCCGAACAGATGAGTGATGAATACTGAGTACTGAGTGCTGAATGATCGCGCACTCGGCATTCACTACTCAGTATTCAGTACTCTTCACTCATCCGTGCTTGCGGCCTCCGCCCTCCAGAACCACCACCGCCGCCGCGACGCCTTCCGTATGCGAAATCGAAAGGTGCGTCGCTTTCACCCCGAGCGACCGCGCGCGCCGGAGCGCGCCGCCGCGAAGCCGAATCTCCGGCCGGCCCGCCGCGTTGTGGACGATCTCGACTTCCTGCATCGAGGCCCAGCCCGTGATGCCCGTGCCGAGCGCCTTAAGCGTCGCCTCCTTCGCGGCGAACCGCGCGGCCAGATGCTCGAACTTCCGCGCTCGGCCCGCGCAGTAAGCAATCTCGTCCGGCGTGAAGACGCGTTTTGCGAAGCGCTCGCCCGAGCGCCTGACCAAAGCGCGCACCCGCGCCACCTCGACCAGGTCCAATCCGATGCCCAGGATGCCCGATTCCGACATGGGTTCTCCTTTTGCAGCGTGTATCATACCCGTTCCTGCCGTCGTTTTCGAGACCGTTGTGTGCAAGCGTTTTCCCTTCACGCCGGGATTCGATAAAATGACGAGACAAGCCATGCCTGAATCCTTCGACATCATCGTCGTCGGCGCCGGACACGCCGGCTGCGAGGCGGCGCTGGCGGCGGCGCGGATGGGCTGCCGCACGCTGCTCGTCACCATCAGCGCCGACCAGGTCGGCCAAATGTCCTGCAACCCCGCCATCGGCGGCCTTGCAAAGGGCCAACTCGTCCGGGAAATTGACGCGCTCGGCGGAGAGATGGCCAAGGCGGCCGACGAGACCGGCATCCAGTTCCGCATGCTCAACACCGGCAAGGGCGCAGCCGTCCGGTCGCCGAGGTCGCAGAACGACCGCGTCGCGTATCGCGCCGCCATGAAGCGCCGGATCGAGCAGCAGCCGAATCTCTCGCTCCTTCAGGCCACCGCCGAGGCGCTGCTCATCGTCCACGGCGGAGCCTGCGGCATCCGCTGCCTGGGCGGAATCGAAATCCGCAGCCGCGCCGTCGTCCTCACCACCGGCACCTTCCTTCGCGGACTCATCCACGTCGGCCCGGCGCAGATGTCCGGCGGGCGCATGGGCGAGCCGAGCGCCGAAGGACTCTCCGCCAGCCTCATCGCCGCCGGAATCCAACTCGGCCGCCTGAAGACCGGCACGCCGCCGCGGCTCGACGGCCGCAGCGTGCGCCTCGACGATCTCCAGCGCCAGCCCGGCGACGACGACCCGCAGCCGTTCAGCTTCTCGACCGTATCGCTGCCCGGCCCGCAATTGCCGTGCTGGCTCACTGAGACCAATCCGGCCACGCACGAGATCATTCGCGCCAACCTCCATCGCGCGCCGCTCTACAGCGGCCAGATCAAATCCGTCGGCCCGCGCTACTGCCCCTCGATCGAGGACAAAGTCGTGCGCTTCGCCGACCGCGCGGCGCACACGGTCTTCCTCGAGCCCGAGGGCCGCGGCACGAGCGAGCTCTACTGCAACGGCATCTCGACGAGCCTGCCGATGGACGTGCAGGAGGCGCTCGTCCGTTCGATCCGCGGCTGCGAGGGCGCGCGGATCGTCCGGTACGGCTACGCCATCGAGTACGACTTCGCGCCGCCGACGCAACTCTGGCCGCACCTCGAGACCAAGCCGATCGCCAACCTCTTCCACGGCGGCCAGATCAACGGGACTTCGGGTTACGAGGAGGCCGCCGCGCAGGGCCTCATGGCCGGCATCAACGCCGCCCTCAAGCTGCGCGGCGAGCCGCCGTTCGTCCTGCGCCGCGACGAGGCGTACATCGGCGTCCTCATTGACGACCTCGTCACGCGCGGCACGCTCGAGCCGTATCGCATGTTCACCTCGCGCGCGGAGCACCGGCTGCTCCTTCGGCAGGACAACGCCGACCGCCGCCTCATGCGGCACGGGCGGCGGCTCGGACTCATCTCCGCCGGGCAGATCGCGCGACTGGATGAGAAGGAAGAGCGGATCGCGGAGTTGCGCCAAGTGCTCGAACAGACGAAGATGGACGGCGAGACGCTCGCGCAGAAACTGCGCCGGCCCGGATTCACCTTCGCCGATCTACCTGATATTCCGCAATCCGGAATCCGCAATCCGCAATCCAAGGAAGTGGTTGAGCAGGTCGAGATCG
>Ga0315281_10002540_pt1 | contig 27028 bp, 17 predicted proteins | sample YL17G07_0_MG_FD_204540 | JGI IMG/M metagenome (GOLD analysis project Ga0315281, IMG submission 204540) | Sediment microbial communities from Yellowstone Lake, YNP, Wyoming, USA - YL17G07_0 | ecosystem: Environmental > Aquatic > Freshwater > Lake > Sediment | place: USA: Wyoming | collected...
GACTTGTATGGTGACAGTCGAGAGGTCGCCGTCAAGGTCGGCGCCCGCGACCTGGCCGGCAACCTCATGCCGGAGCAGACATACTCGTTTGCTACCGAGATGTACGCGTTCGGACGCAGCCGTAATGCCTTGACGGACCAGAGCAACCTCAACCAGGGCAGACCGGTCACCATGAGCGACACCCGGGGCAATATCTGGATCATGTGGCAGGCGGGCAACGCCGGAACGCGGCACATCTACGCCGCGCGCTTCATGCCCGACACCGATACGTACAATCCCACCCTGCAACTGAGCCGCAGCACCGGGGATCACTGCAACCCGGTCGTGGCGATGGACAGCGCGGGGACTCTGTACGCGGCTTGGCAGGAGAATGCACGCGGGGTCTGGGATGTGTACCTCTCCACCTCGGCCGATGGGACCACGTGGTCGGCGCCGAAACGGATTGTGGATCCGGCCGCCCCGGCCAATCCGCCCTTCAACCAGACCAATCCCGCCCTGGCGGCCAGCCAGCAGGCGAGTCGTCTTGTGGCTATCGCCTGGCAGGATGATCGGACCGGCAACCAGGATATCTACGTGGCCCGCTCGACAAACGCTTTTGCCACCAGCACGGCTTCTCGTGTGACGTCCGACGGCGCGAGCCAGAGCGATCCGGCCGTCGCCATCGATGGCCAGGATACGATCTTCGTGCTGTGGACGGACGCCAGGAACGGCGCGACCGATATCTATGGTGCGGCCTCCAACAGCGGTCCGTGGACCAACGTCCCGGTCGTGACCGCGCCGGGTAACCAGTCGCAGCCGCTCGTAGCGGCGGCCACGACAGACGCGCTGCTGCATATCGTCTGGGTGGATGATGGCGGCGGCAATCTGGACGTCTTCTACACGGCCGCCCCAGGCCTGCCTGCCAGTCCGGTCACCGGCACCAATATCATCGACGATACGTCCAAGGCGGATCAACAGGCGCCCGCTCTGGCCGTGGCCGCCCGGGCGGATGGAACCGACGGAGTCTTTGCCTGCTGGCAGGACAGCCGCAATGTTGCCCTCAGCGGCGATACGGACCTGTACTTTGCCGACCTCAGTTCGGGTTCGGTCTCGACTAACGTGCTCGTGGACGACAAAGGAACTAACAGCAATCAGAGTGAGGTCGCGTTAGCGGTCAACGGCAACGGCTATCCGTACCTGGTCTGGAGCGACGATGCCGGCAAGAAGTTGCAGGTTTATTACTCCGGGGCCACCTACATGGATCCCGTGCCGCTGGCAAAAAAGGAGATTGTGGCAACCGCGGGCGACACGATTGGCACGCCGCCGCAGAACATCAAGGCTCTGGATGATGTCTCCGTGGTCATCCCGGCGCAGGCTTGTCCGTTCAATGCCACAATCGGCATCAGGCGGATACGGAATCCTCAAGGGTATGCGACGGAGTCTCTGCGGATCTATGACTTTGGTCCGAGCGGCCTGACTTTCTCGCAGCCGGTTACGATCACGATCCCCTATCCTACCCGCGGCACCGGCAAGGTCCGGGCGTACTGGTTCAACTCCGCCACGAGTGCGTTCACGGACCAGGGCGTCACGAACGTTCAGGACATCACCGTTGCGTCGGGCCTGCACGCGCTACGGTTCAATACGACCCACTTCACGCCGTACCTTGTGGTGGAGGAAGTTCCTGGCACTACAGGCGGCAGTGGAGGAGGTTGTTCTCTGACCGTCGGTGGTGAAGACGATGTCGCCGGATACTTCGCACCCTATCTGTTGCTCGCGGCAGTCGTGCTTGCGTTGCGGCTCACAGACCGAAGACGCCGCTTGACCGCCAGACGTGAAGACGATTGTCACACATAAGGATTCGGTCGGTCCATCATGTGATCAACGTGGAGATCCATCGACTCGCCGGCATCCGTTTGGATCCGGAACCTCTCCGACGCCGTACTGACGAGCACTTCATACGCGACGAATGACAGCGGCAAGCATGGCTTGCCGCTGTCATTCCAACGCGCACGCCAAGTCACGACAAGCCCAATCGCCCACGCTAACACCCGCTGCACCGGCAGCGGCTTGCGGTCTCAGCCGGCGTGAAGAAGTCAAGAAGGCCCGCTTCAGATGAGATCCTGTGCATCCACATGGCCTGTCTCGGCCCTGGCATGGTACACGCACAAACGTCCCTTCTACACAAAAACTCATGGCCGCGCAACGCCCAGGTTTAGGAGTAACAGTATGCGTTATCCAACCTGCTCCCAGAGGCCATCGGGTCAGATACTGGCTCACAGCAAGCACGACGTCTTAGGCATATCCTTCGCTTTAGTCAGCTATGATGATGTGCTGCGCATCGTCGAGCACTGGCGGGAGATGAGGGTCAGACAATACATCGTCCTCACGCCGCCCTACTCCGTCGTGCTGTGCTGCCATGACGCAGAATTGAGAGCCGCCACAAATCAAGCCGGCCTGGTTTTGCCCGACGGCGTGGGGATCATCCTCGCCGCACGTATCCTGAATTACCGCAACAGCGGCCGCGTCACCGGTCCGGTGCTGATGCTGAAGATGTGTAATTGGGGACGTCAGCACCAATATCGTCACTATTTCTATGGCGGGGCCGAGGGTGTGGCCGACGCGCTGGCGCACCGGCTCTCCCACATGTATCCGGGCCTTCAAGTGAGTGGCACGTGCTGTCCCCCTTTCACACCGCTTGATCCCCAGGAAGACTGCGCGATCGTCGAGAGGATCAATGCGACAGAACCCGATATTGTATGGGTCGGACTGGGCTCGCCCAAGCAGGAGAAATGGATGAGCGAGCACCGGGGGAGGATCAAGGCCACCGTCATGATCGGCGTGGGAGCCGCCTTTGATTTTCATTCCGGACGTAAACGCTGGGCTCCCGCCCCGATCAGGAATGCCGGCCTCGAATGGGCGTATCGGTTCGCTCTGGAGCCGAGACGCATGTGGCGGCGGTTCGTCGAATCGCCCAAGTTTGTGTTCGGAGTCATTCGTCAGCGCGTGGAAACCCGCGGGCGTCTCTGGCCGCCTCCTGCATATCCGTCGCGCGCGGGAAGGGGCATCCGTCATGACCGCCGTTCTCCAGACCAGTCTGTGCGTTTTCAGAATGCCTTTTCGGTGGACGTGGAGGAATGGTTTCATATTCTCAGCAGCCCCATTGCGCCCAAGCGAGAGGAGTGGTCGTCGCTGGAGTCCCGCTCGGGCGCGAACGTGAATCGACTTCTGGAACTGCTGCATGACCACGACATACGTGCGACGTTCTTCTGGCTGGGATGGATGGCCGAGAGGCACCCAGCGCTCTTGCGAAGGTGTTCCGAGGCGGGACACGAGATTGCCAGCCACGGCTACAATCACGTCTTGCCGCGAGAAGTGGGGCCGGCCGCGTTCAAAGAAGACATCGAGCGAGCCAAGCGGGTCCTGGAAGATGCCACGGGCCGGCCGGTTCGCGGGTTGCGAGTGGCCGGATTCGGCATCAACGGCAAGACGGAATGGGCTTTCGAGACCATACGGGAAGCCGGTTACGAGTACGACTCCAGCGTGTTCCCCTCCTATCACAGTCGCCGGTGTATCCACCGTCGGCAATCGAAACCCTATGTGATTCCCACGGGTGCCGGACCTCTGGTGGAAATCCCGATTTCGGCGATCGATGTTCTCGGCTGCAAGCTGTTCCTTTTCGGCGGGGGCTATCTTCGGCTGGCCCCCCGGCGGCTGATCCAGTGGGGCATCAAAAGACTGCGCGACTGTGGCTCTCCTTTGATTGTATACGTGCACCCCCGCGAGATCGATCCGGGGCAGCCGCGTCTGTCCTTGCCTCTGGTACGCCGTTTCAAATGCTACGTCAACCTCGACAGCACGATGTCCAAGCTGGTCTGGTTGTGCACCAACTGCAAGTTCGTGCCCATGATTGAAATGGCCGGTGAACTCCTCCATGACAACTCTGCCGTCTGTAAGGATCGCTCACCGGCTGACCGCCAACTACCCCATGTGGAATCCCAGCCGCAGACAATAGGACAAGTCGCAACGGAGATGAACGGGAATTCATCGGAATGAAGAGGCATCATGAAACTTGAGTGGCTCAGATATGGATTGGGGGACTTGAAGTTCGTCCGGTCGCGCAAAGATCTGCGTGTTTTTCTCGAGAAGGCGGCCTACCTGGTCCCGAGGGCCTTGGGAGCTTTATGCCGGAACAGCCCGGTACCCTACTCTCTACAGATCGAGCCGACCAACCAGTGCAATGTCAATTGCATCTGCTGCTCTCGACGGGCCAGCTCCAGGGCACGTGGGTACATGGATTTCGCACTTTTTCGAAAGATCATGGACGAGGCCTCCACCATTGGGGTCAAGATGGTTCGCCTCTACACCCAGGGGGAGCCTTTGCTGCACCGATATCATCAAGATGATCGCCTACACAAAACGGAAGGGGCTCCGCATTCATCTGGTGACGAATGGCACGTGTCTCGATGTCCCGCGCGGGGAAGCCATTCTCCGCTCCGGCCTCGACAGCGGAGATCGCGTCATCTTCTCCGTTCTGGGGTTCTCCAAGGAGGTTCACGAAGCGATCATGCGGGGCGTCGACCACCACAAGGTGATGGCCAATATCCATGGCTTTGTTGCCTTGCGCAAGAAGTTCGGCCTGAACGGGCCCGTGATCGAGACGGTCTTTCTCAACATGCCGGAGAATCTGGCCGAAAGGCGCCCCTTCCTCGCGTACTGGCGCCCGGTCGTCGATCACGTCCGCAGTGAAGGAGCCATTTCCAGACAATTCGCCGAATTCAACTCCGGCCAGAAGCCTCCGCTTCCCGTCCGGAAGCGAACGTGCGCGTACCTTTGGGACCGGTTGTTGGTCTTCTGGAATGGAGATGCCGCGATCTGCATAGCGGACCTGGATGGCACGCACCGTCTGGGCAACCTGCAACAGCAATCGATCCGTGAGATCTGGAGTTGCGATAACCTGATGGCGATCCGGCAAATGCATCGGGAGAGGAGATTTCAAGAGCTGCCTTTGTGCGGTAACTGTGACTGGTAGGACCCCGAGCCGTCCTGGGGCGGGGCCGGAGGTGAGAACGGTGAATCCATCTGTCAAGACACTGACCATCGAACAGGCGGAAGCGAAGGGCTGGAACGATATGGTGGCCGTCCATCCTTTGGGCTCGGTCTTTCAACATACGGCCTTTCTGCGGACGATCGCGGCGACATTCGGGCAGACCAGACCCTACTGCGTGTCTCTGCTCGATGACAATGAACGGTGCCTGGGCGGGCTCGCTCTCTTTCGGGTCAAGAGCTGGCTGACGGGCTGTCGCCTGGTGTCCATCCCCTTCGCCTTCTACGCGGACCCCATGATTGACTCGCGGGAGGAATTCGAGGCCTTGTTCCAGGAAGTCCTGCAACTGTCGAAGCAGGAGAAGGCTTCGTATATCGAGATCAAGGCCCTGAACAGCACGCGCTTATTGGCGGAAAGCAGCATGGTGCCGGTGTATTATCACAAGACGTACTATCTGGACTTGACGAGGGGTCTGGATGCGCTTTGGGAGGATTTCCACCGCAGTTGCGTCAAGCAGAAGATCCGACGGGCGGAGCGGGCCGGCATCCAAGTCCGGCTGGCCAGCTCGGAAGAGGAAGTCCACGTTTTCCGGCAGATTCTGGCCAAGAATCGAAAAGCGCTCGGCCTGCCGCCCCACAAGCCGGAATACTTTCAGAATGTGTGGCGGTATCTGGCGCCGCAGGGATTGGCGCAATTCTGGGTGGCCAGCCTGCACGGCCAAATGGTGGGAGGGTTGTGCACCTTCAGCTTGAAGGAAACCGTCTTCCTGGCTTATGTCGCCACGGAAGAGTCCTTGCGCCAGGACGGACTGGGCCAATATTTGTGGTGGTGTGCGCTCCGCGCCGCTTCCGAGGAAAAGCGGAAGATTGTCGATACCGGCAAGACGTCACCCGACGATCAGGGTCTGGTTCATTACAAGCTCAATTGGGGGACGACCGAGCTGGACACTCCGGTCTTTTACTACCCGCAGGTCAAAGGGGTCTCGTCCTTCGACAATGATCGCAACCCCGTTTACCGTCTCATACGGCTGTTCTGGAGGACTATGCCGCTCAGGTTGTCGGGAATCCCCAGCCGGTTCATGTACCGGCATATGGGATGAGACCGCGTGCAGGACCCCGGTGAGCCCGAGTCCTCCCCGGGGAGCAGTGTTCGCGCCACGAGCTCAAGGCGAATGATTTGCCGGAATTCACGCTGGACGTCCCTTCCACGGCGCCCGGGCCTTACACCGTCGCCAGGGAGACAAAGGAATGTTGACACGAGTGCTGGATACCTACAGTCCCGAGTGGGATGCGTTTGTCCGATCCGCGCCGGAAGGCCGACTTTGCCACCTTCAGGAATGGGGTGCGATGATTGCCCGAACGTTCGGCCACACCTGCTTTCACGTCGTTGCGCAGGAGAATGAGGAGATCGGCGGCGTGTTGCCCCTGGTTCTCCTGCGCAGCCGCCTCTTCGGCACGCGTCTCATCTCGCAGGCGTTCAGCAATTATGGCGGTCCGCTGCTCCGCGATGCCACGGCGCTGGGTCCGCTGCTCGTTCGCGCCATTCAACTGGCCGCACAGTTCCAATGCCGGTACCTCGAGCTGCGGGCCGCCGCGTCCCTTTCTCGTGAGTTCCACCTGCACTGCGACAAAGTATGCATGCACCTGCCGTTGGCCGGATATCCCGAGGAACTCCAACGACAATTCAAACCCGAAATCCGCAATCGTATTCGCAAGGCGGAGAAATCCGGCCTCACCGCGATCGACGGAGGCGAAGAGCTGGTGGACGATTTCTATCGGACGTGGACGCTGCGCATGCAGCAGTTGGGGACCCCGTGCTATCCCCGCCAACTGTTCACGAACCTGTTGCGGTCATTCCCGGAATATGCCAGAGTCTTCCTGGTGAAATATGGCCGCGCGACGGTGGGTGCAGGCTTCTTTTACCACTTCAATGACCTGGTGCAGTGCCGTTGGGCCGCCACGGATGTCGCGTTCAATCATCTCTCGCCGAATACTCTGCTGTACTGGTCTGCCATGAAGCACTATTGCCAGGCGGGCGTGCGACGGTTCGACTTCGGACGCAGCACCATCGGCAGCAGTCAGTACGAGTTCAAGAGACGCTGGGGTGCGGAGGCTGTCCAACTGTACTATCAGTTTTGGAGCCCGGCGCCACAGACCTTTGAGATGGTCAGCCCCGACAGCCCGCGGTACCGGCGGCAAGTAGCTGTGTGGAAGAGGCTGCCCGTGTCCATCACCCGCTTCGTAGGGCCGTACCTGAGTCGGAGCCTGGGTTGACGGGCTTTCGGCCCGTCCGGCCTATCCCGCAAAGACTCCCGTTACGGAGCAATCGAGCAGGGACCGACAAGCGCGTCGGTCCCTGCTTTTTTTCAGGCTTGAACTTTTACTCGGTGCTCGGAACGGCAGCCGCCGGCACGACTCTCTTCTCTGTCACATCATCTCGGAAGAGGACGTAGAACGCGCCGAGCAACACGGCGGTCATGGCTGTGATGATGATCCAGATCATGTTCCAGTTGGTGACTTTGTCGACTGTGTACATGTCGATGAGCTTGACGTTAAAGAAAGTTCCCGCGAGCATGCCCACACCGAAACAGATCAGTACGATCAATCCCTGTGCCTGGGCCCGGATCTCCGGCGGGGCCTTCTTATCGACGTAGACCTGGCCGCCGACGAAGAAGAAACCATAGATCACGCCGTGTACCAGAATGGCCACATAGTACAGCGATGGTTGATTGAGCACACCGCCGCCCAGGAACGCGGCATAGCGAATGAACAAGGCCCCCAGGCCCACCGCCATGGCCCACTTGATTCCGTAACGCGCCAGCGCCATCGGCACCAGAAGCATGACGAACATCTCCACGAACTGCCCCAGGTTCATGGTCGCGGTCACCTGCTTGAAGCCCTGGCTGATGAAGAATTGTGAGCCGAGCGAGAAGTACATCGTGAAGGGGAGCATCACGAGCATGGAGATGAGGATGAACAGGGCAAAGTTGCGGTCTTTCAAGAGGGTCAGGGCCCGCAGGCCGAGGACATCGACAATCGAGGCCGGCTGGCCCTTCGCCGGCGGGGGCGTATTGGGCAACGTCAGATTGAGCAGGGCCGCCGCCAGGGCCGTGCCGGCGCCGCAGTACAGGGGAATCGCCGTGCCGTCGATGGCCTCGGTCCCGAGCACCTTCACCGCGATCAGACTGAACACGGCGGACGCCACCCAGCCGATCGAGCCGAATACGCGAATCTGGGGGAATTTCTCGGAAGGTGCGTTGGCCATGGCAATGGCATTGGTCAGGCCCCACGTCGGCATGTAGCACAGCATCCCCAGCAGCAGGATGACGAACAGGGCCGTCGGGTTGCTCTGCTGGGCTCCAAGGAAGAACAGCACGGCGCAGCCCAGATTCAACGCCATCAGGACCTTCTGACTGGCGAAGTGGCGATCCGCGATCATGCACAGGATCGGCGCGATCAGGCAACCCAGCGGCATGACGCTGAGGATCAGGGCTTTCAACGTCCCCGCGACCCCGATATTGTCGAGATACGCCGCCAATTGCACCCACCACACGGCGAACATCATGTACTGCAGGAACATCATGATGCTCAGGCGAATTCGGACGTTCATGGACATGTCGTTCATGGCAGAGCTCCCTTCATCAAAAGAAGCGTTTTCCCGACCGGCGACGAGTACGCTTGTCCGGCCCATCGTCGCCGATTTCGTTCATCTGTGAACCAACCCGTCGCAGTCCCGGGCTCTCAGCAGACGGCCGCAATCATACCGTAATGGGATGCCCTCGGCTACAAATAACCGGAAAGAAGATTGAAGCCCGCGGCGAGAGTGGTTAGCATGGCAGGCTGGCTCATTTGGCAACCCCTATACCAATCACGATGTGACTCAAGGAGAGTGGACATGCTCGCAAGACCATGGGTGTGGATCACAATGCTGATTGCTGCGACTCTGTCTGCCCAAAGCGCGGAGGTTATTTTCATCCCGGTCAAGATCGATGGTCCGGTCCACGATCCGGCTCAGCACAGCTACTGGTTTGGGCCGTTTTGCGAGTGTGCGTCGGTCCTCGACGTGGATGGTGACGGTGATCTGGACATCGCGGCGGGCCGGAACTGGTACGAGGCGCCGAATTGGACCAAGCACGCGAACTTCCGCGACGGGGCCGAGACCAATGGCCCGGAGACGGACGACAACAGCGAGTTCGCCATGGACGTCAATTTCGACGGCAAGACGGACATTGTCAGCTCCGGCTGGATGTTTCTCAAAGGGGCGTTCTGGTATGAGAACCCGGGCAAAAAGGACGTGGTCTGGAAGTCCACCCGCATCCACCAGGCCGTGAATATGGAAGGCGTGATTCATGGCGACATCGACGGCGACGGCGACGACGACATCCTGTGCAACCACTGGGCCCTCGTCAAAGGGCAGGGTGTGACCTGGCTGGAACACATCAAGAAAGAGCCCTGGTTCGTGGAGCATGTGGTGGGGACCGAGGGCGATATCCACGGCAACGGCCTGGGCGACATCAACGGCGACGGCCGCGTGGATATCGTGACGCAGGTAGGCTGGTACGAGCAGCCGCCCCGCGCGAGCGACACGCCCTGGACGTTCCATGCGGACTACAACTTCGGCTCGGCCAACGGCCGGGGCGGGCCGGCGTCGCACCCCATCCTTGTCTATGATGTGGACGGCGACGGCCATAACGACATCATCATCGGCGCCTCCCATGCTTACGGCCTGGCCTGGCTCCAGCAGAAAGTCGACGGCACGGGCAAGCGCACGTTCACGACGCACTGGATCGAGACCGAGTACAGCCAGTTTCATACGCTGGCGCTCGGCGACCTTAACGGTGACGGCAAGCCGGACATGGTGACGGGCAAGCGGCTCTTCGCTCACCACGGCCGGGATATCGGGGCGTTCGATCCTCTCTACACCTTCTGGTATGACATCAAGGGCGGGCAGTTCGAGCGGCACGTCCTGTCGTACAACCATCTGCCGTACTATCCCGAGGAAGGGGGAGTCAATCCGCCGCCCAACTATGTGGTCAGCGCCGGCATGAAGCTCAACATTGCCGACATGAACAAGGACGGCCGCAATGACATCATCATCGCCGGCAAGGGCGGCCTGTATGTCTTCTACAATCAGGGCAACCCGCCTACGCCGCCCCGGCTCCATAAACTCCCGCCCGAGGAGGTATATTCCACCTGGCGGGAATGGCCCGCGTACGAAGTCCTTTTCAACAGCAAGGACCTCACCGGCTGGAAAGTGCCGGAAGGCGACAACGGCCACTGGAAGGTCCGCGATGGCGTGATTGACTACGACGCCGGGTCGGAGGCCAAAGGCAACAAGAATCTCTGGACGGCGGACTCCTTCGAGGACTTCTCCCTCCATGTCGAATGGCGGATCAAACGGACGACAGGCCTGTACCCGGTGCCCACGGTGCTGCCCGACGGCTCCTGCAAGACCGACGCGGCCGGCAAAGTGATTACGACGCCCACGCCGAATGCGGACTCCGGCATCCTGCTGCGCGGCGGGGACCGCGGACAGGTCAATATCTGGTGCTGGCCGATTGGCTCCGGGGAGTTGTGGTCCGTCCGAAATGATCAGAACGTGACGCCCGAGCAGCGGGCCGCGGCGGTGCCCAGGCTGCGGGCGGACAATCCGGTGGGCCAATGGAATTCGTTCGACATCACGGTGACGGGCGACCGGGTCACGGTCATGCTCAACGGCAAGACGGTGATCGAGAATGCCCAGGTCCCCGGCCTTGCGGCCAGTGGTCCCATCGGTCTGCAACACCACGGCGGCATCGACAGAAAGACGGGCGAGCTGAATCCGGCTTCCAGCCTCGTGCAGTTCCGCAACGTCCTGATCCGAAAGCTGCCGCGAGGAACCGGACAGCAGGCCGCGCCGAAAGCGGAGGCGGACGGGTTTGTGACACTCTTCAACGGCCAGGACCTGACCGGCTGGCACAGCGGGCCCGACCATTCCTGGGTGGTTCAGGACGGCGTCCTGACCGTCACGCGCGCGATGGACGGTCAGGAGCACAACTCCGACTATCTCTGGGCCAATGACACTTATGGGGATTTCATCCTCGATCTGGAGTTCAAGGTCACGGACGGTACCAATAGCGGCATTTTCTTCCACACCTCCGACCTGAAGGACCCGGTCTACACGGGCTTCGAGGTGCAAATCTGCGATTCACACGGACGGGACAATCTCAGCAGGACCGGCACCGCCGGAGCCATCTACGATTGCCTCATCCCGGCTCGGAACGCCATTAAGCCTCGCGGTGAATGGAATCGCTGCCGGCTCACGTGCAAAGGCAGTCAGATCGAGGTCGTTCTCAACGGCGAGAAAACCATCGACATGGATGTGCACCAGTGGACCAAAGCCGGACAGAACCCGGACGGGACACCCAATAAGTTCCGGCGGGCCATGAAGGACTTCGCCCGCGTCGGCTACATCGGTCTGCAGGACCACGGCCGGCCCGTCTGGTATCGCAATATCAAGATTAAACGCCTTGTTGAGAAGTGAGTGGCCCGAGGCTATAATGGTTCGGTTGACTGACACAACGCACAAATTGTGAAAGGGGTCATCCATATGTGCAACCAGATACCGCCTTCGAAAGACACAAACCACGGCTGCAGCCGCCGCCAATTCATCGCCACCGCTCTTACGGGGGCGGGTGTCCTCGCCGCCGGTCCCGCGTGGCTGTCCGCCGCCGAAACCGGCAAGAAGAAAGGCTCCGGCAAGTCCCTGGTCACGGACCTCGTGACGCTGGGCCCGACCGGGATCAAAGCCACCCGGCTCGCCCAGGGCACCGGCTGGAACGGCGGGGGACGCTCTTCCGCGCACAGCCGGCTGGGCGAGAAAGCGTTTATTGAGCTGATTCGCCGCGGGGTAGACCAAGGGATCGCTTTCTTCGATACAGCCGACCTCTACGGCTCGCAGCCTTATCTCGGCACGGCTCTCAAGGGGGTACCGCGGGACAAGTATATCCTCATGAGCAAAATCTGGCCGCGGAAAGAGTATTGGAACTCGCCTTCCGGCGGGGCCAAAGAGGAGGTGGATCGCTTCCGCAAGGAGCTCAACACGGATGTCCTCGACATTTGCCTGATCCATTGCATGACGGATGCCGAGTGGCCCAAGACGTTCGAGCGCATTCGCGACGAGATGTCGGAGCTCAAGCAGAAGGGGGCCGTCCGGGCCGTCGGGGTCTCCTGTCACGACCATGAGGCCTTGAAAGTCGCGGCCGCTCATCCCTGGGTGGACGTTGTTCTCGCCCGCATCAACAACGTGGGCAAAGGGGCCGAGATGGACGTGCCGCCGGAAGAAGTCGCGCCGGTGCTCAAGCAGGCCCGCGCGAACGGCAAAGTCGTCCTGGGCATGAAGCTCTTCGGGGCGGGCGCGCTCAAGAAGCCCGAGCAGAAAGACGCCTCGCTCAAGTATGTCTTCCAGAACCAGTTAGTAGACGCGGTCACGGTGGGCATGATGGCCCCGAAGGAAGTGGACGATACGATCCAGCGGCTGAACAAAGTGCTGCGTGCGTAGGGGCGAATGATTATTCGCCCCTACAGCGAAATGAAGAATGAAGGGAGGTAGCAATGAGCAAGAACAGTTTCACCCGACGCCAATTCCTGGCTACCGCATCGGCCGGCACTCTCGCGGCAGTGGTCTCCGGGGCCATTCCCGCCTACGGAAGTATCGGCAGGAAAGCGAGCAAGCCCGCCATCCTGGGCGGCCAGCCGGTCCGGGCCAAAGCATTCTCTCCTTGGCCCATCTGGGACAAATCCGGCGAAGAGCCCGTCCTCGCCGTCCTGCGCAGCGGAAAGTGGTTCCGAGGCAGCGGCAACACGGTTTCCACCTTCGAGGCGAAGTACGCGGCGTTACTGGGCGCGAAGCGGTGTGTCTGCACGGTGAACGGCACGAATGCCCTGCTTACGGCCTTGCACGTGCTGGACGTGGGGGTCGGCGATGAGGTGATAGTCTCGCCCTACACCTTCATTGCCACCTACAATGTGGTCCTCAATTCCGTCGCTTTGCCGGTCTTCGCCGACACGGACCCGGAAACCTTCCTGATCAACCCGGACAAGATCGAGGAACGGATCACCGAGAACACGCGGGCGATCCTGCCGGTCCATATCCTGGGCCTGCCGGCGAACATGGGCAAGATCAACGCCATCGCCAAAAAGCACAACCTGAAAGTCATCGAGGATGCCTGCCAGGCGTGGCTGGCGGAATGGGGCGGCAAGAAATGCGGGACACTGGGCGACCTCGGCTGCTTCAGCTTCCAGGAATCGAAGCATCTGCCCTGCGGCGAAGGCGGGGCCGTCGTCGGGAACGACGAAGAGCTGATGGACCGATGTCAGTCCTTCCACAACTGCGGCCGGCCCTATGGCAGCATCAAGGCGACCAGCGGTTACCCCATCGTCGGCACGAATCGCCGCATGACGGAATACCAGGCCGCCATCCTGCTCAACCAGGTGCAGAGGCTCGAAGCCGATACCGCCAAACGCGGCGAGAACGCCAACTACCTGACCTCGCGCATCAAGGATATTCCGGGCATCGTACCTCATAAATTGGTCGAGGGTGCGACCCGGGCCGTATACCACCTGTATCCGTTCCGCTACAAGAAGGAGCAGTTCAACGGTCTGCCGAGGAGCCGTTTCCTGGCCGCCCTCAGCGCGGAAGGCATTCCCTGCTCCGGCGGGTACGGACCTCAGTATCGCGATGGCTTGATCGAGGCGGCGCTGAGCTCCAAGAGCTTCAAGCGGGCGTTTCCCAAGGAGAGGCTGGACCGGTATCGCGACGAGCTGCACTATCCCGCCAATGAGCAGCTTTGTGAAGAGGCGGTGTGGTTCACGCAGAATATGCTTCTCGGGCCCCAGAGCGATATGGACGACATCGCCAACGCGATCCTGAAAATTTACGAGAACCGGGACGAGCTCGCGAAGTCACAGAAGGCATAGCGAAGCTCAGTCGGCGGCTTCCATGACGCGGAGGTGTCAGGATGTGGCGAGCACTGGTGGTCGTTTTGCTGGGGCTGAACGCATCGGACAGCTCGGCCCCGGCCGCGGAGTTGGCTCCGCCGGTCCGGTTAGAGGCGGCCGGCAAGCCGATCGACACCGAGATCGGCCACGCGGCGCCGTTTGTCTGTGATTTCGACGGCGACGGGGTCCAGGACCTGCTGGTCGGTCAATTCGGCGACGGCATTCTCTGGATTTACCGCAACGAGGGCACGAATGCCCAGCCGAAGCTGGCGGCCGGGGTGAAATTCAAGGACGGCAACAAGGACGGCCGCGTGCCGAGTGGCTGATGCGTCGGATTCGGTCCACGCGTCGTGGACCTTGACGGCGACGGCTATGCGGATCTCCTCTCCGGCTCCTGGCCCGGCGAGATATTCCTGTTTCGGGGCCTGGCCGGGCATACATTCGCGGCTGGGGAGATGCTCAAGGACAAAGACGGCGAGATCATCAACATCGGCGGCGGGATCGAACAGCGGCCTGACGGGATCACCATCAGTGGAAGCGCTGAGTTCGAAACGGTGGACGGTAAGAGGTTCGCGAAGTACCGCGGCCAGCGCATCGAGAGCACGCCGGAGAAGCCGATTGGCATTACCGGTACGGCTTCCGTCGTCCATCCGGTCGATTGGGATGGCGACGGCGACTACGACTTGATCGTCGGCGATATAGGCGGCAATGTGTACTTCGTCCCCAATGAGGGGACGGCGAAGTCCTATGCTTTTGGTAAAGAGAAAAAGCTCATGGCTGGTGGTCAGCCGGTGCGGGTCTCCAGCCGTGCCGGGCCGTGTGTTGCGGACTGGGACGGCGACGGCGACCTCGACTTGCTCGTGGGTGCCGATGACGGCAGCGTCTCGCTCTTTCGCAACACCGGCTCCCGCAAATCCCCGGAGTTGGCGGCGGCCGTACAGCTCGTGCCGCCCGGGGATGGATCCAGCGGAACGCAAGCTCCGAAGGAAGTCCATCGCGGAACACGCTCCAAGATTTGCGTCGCGGATTGGAACGGCGACGGCAAACTCGACCTGCTCCTCGGTGACGTTGCGTACCTGAAGCCCGACCTGCCCGAGCCGACGCCCGAACAGAAGGCCGAATACGAGCGGATCCGCAAGGAGTTGGAGCCGCTTGAGGCACGGTACAATGAGCTGGTAGACAAGCTGCGCGGCCCTAAGCGCGTGCGCACCCGGGAAGAGCTCGACCAGGTTCGCAAGGAGTTCATAGAAACCGTCGACCAGATAGAGGCCTTGAATTCGAAGCTTCCGCGCGAGTATGAGATGCATGGCTGGGTGTGGCTGTTTCTGCGCAAATAGTATGTTGAGGTGCAATGGATGAATTCGCATTTGTCCCGCAGAAGAATGATGCAGACGGCAGGGGCGCTGGCCTTGGTGCCTTCCGCCACGGAAGCGGCGCCGGTCGCGAAGCCGTGGCCGCTGGTCGAGGGTTCGGATACGCCGAAGCTTTGTCTCGGACTGGGTGATGGCGGGCGGGCTCCCGAAGGCCAGGAAGATGCCGGCATGAAGCGTATCAAGCAACTCGCCGTCGACTACGTGCTGGGCGGGGGGCCGCGCATCCCCTGGCAGGAGGCCGACCTGCGAGCCCGGATCGAGCGGCTCAAGGCGGGGGGCCTGACCCTGTACAACCTGATGATCGGCGGGTTTCCGAACACCATCTACGGCCGGCCCGGCCGCGACGAGGAGATCGAAAAAGTCATTCAGTCCATTCGCGCCGCGGGCAAGGCCGGCCTGCCGGTGATCGAGTACAACTTTTATGCTCACCGCGCCATGGAGGGATACTACGAGGAGATCGGCAGGGCGGGCGCGGGACATACGGCGTTCGACTATGACCGCATGAAAGACCTGCCGCCGCTGCCCCAGGAGGGGGCCCACGACGTGGAGAAGATTTGGGAGAATATCACCTACTTCCTCAAGGCGGTGGTCCCGGTGGCCCAGGAGTCCGGGGTCCGGCTGGCCCTGCATCCCAACGATCCGCCGGCGCCGCTGAGCCGCGGGTCCGGACAGATTATGGCGACGGTGGCGGGTTGGAAACGCCTCATCGAGATCGTGCCCAGTCCGGCGAACGGCATCACGTTCGACTGCGGCGTGACGAAGGAGATGGGTGAGGACCCGGTCGAGGTCTGCCGCTACTTCGCGAGCCGGCAGCGCATCAATCACGCGCATTTCCGCAACGTGCGCGTGCAGAGGCCCTACGAGAAGTATGCGGAGGTGTTCCCGGACGAGGGCGAGGTCGATATGTTCGCCGTCATGCGGGAGCTGGTCCGCAACAAGTACGCCGGGACAATCTATCCGGAGCATCCGCGCGCGTTGGACTACGACCGGCAGCAGCCGGGCTTTCGCAGCGGCTACCCCGGCGGCGGCGGATACGCCGGCATCGTATTCAACGTCGCCTATGCCCGGGCCATGTTGCAGGCCGCTCTGGCATCGTGACGAGCATTCGCGCCGAGATTCGGCGCTATCCACGGACTACGCCGGAGCCACTGCGCAACCAGGCCCGCTTGTCATGCGAGCATCGGCCCGCCGCACATTTGCCGAGCGATCTCGGGTATTTCCGACGTGCAGCTTGCCTCTTCCGGTGTTTTCGGGTGCACAACATGTGCACGAGATGTCTTGCCCCTTCACTTACATCCGGATATGGCCAGGGCGAGGAAGACCAGCAATAGGACGAATAGAACCCGTTTTCTCATAGCTTCGCCTTCTCGATGTGCTGCTGACCGCAGCTACTCCTGTCGCTCGTGGAATTCGCCCGCGATCCGGGTGAACAGAAAGATCGCCAATATGCCGACGACCACATGACCGGCCAGGGTGTACCAGATGTACTCGGGATGCGCGATTCCCTGGAAGCGTCCGTACAAGTCCGTGTAGATCCCGCTGGCCACGCCACCGATCCCGGTGGCCAGGAAGTTGGATCCCATGTACAGACCCGCCTTTTCCTTGGGGGCGAGCCAGGTGATGTATTCCTGGATGCGCGGCGAGGTGACCATTTCCCCGACGGCAAACAAGAAGATGCCGAGAAAGACCAGCGACGGGACGGAGGCGGCGGCGTAACCCAGGACGACGAAGCCTAATGCGGCGACGACCAGCCCCCAGAGAAAAGCCGGAATGGGTCGGAACTTCTCGACGACCCGCGAGACCAGGATCTGGAAGATCATGATGATGTAGCCGTCGTGCGAGATGGTCTCTCCCAGGATTCTGTGCACGCCCGTCTCTTTGTCCACCTGCGAGAAGAAGTTGGCAATGGGGGTCCCGAGGACCGAGCGAATCTCCGTATAGAGCCTGGCCGTATCCAGATTCTTGTCGACGTACAGGGCCAGCAGGTTGAAGAAGGACCAGAACGGCATCCAGAAGAAAATGCCGAGCAGCAGGAGGAACGCCAGGAACTTGAGGTCGGAGAGGGCCGTGTAGATATCCTTCAGCTTCTGCCCGAGCGTGATGCCCTGAATCTGCCGGGGCGGCTCCTTATAGAATAGGAGCGTGATAAGCAGCATGAGGGTGATACCGACGGCCGCCGCCAGGAAGGCGTAGTTCCAGGACACGGCCCGCAGCTTGCCGGCAACGATGGGGCCGAACGTGGCGCCGACGTTGACCATCGCGTAGAAGATGCCGAACCCGAGGGTCTTGTTCGTTCCGTCGGTCACGGCCCGCACCGTCCCCGAGATGAGCGGTTTGAAGATGCCCGCCGCCAGGCCGATGCTCAGCATGGTCAGGGCGATGCCAGAGAAGGATCTCGTCAACAGCAGCAGGAGGACCGACGGCAAGTAGGCCAAGTAGGAGACGATGAGCACCTTCTTGAAGCCGAACCGGTCCGCAAAGCTGCCCGAAAGAACCGGGATGACATAGGAGAAGAAGAGGAAGATGGCTTGGGCGAGGCCGAGCTGGGCCTTGGAGTACCCCAGGTACTCCATGTAAATGCCGAAACCCATATAGATGCCGTAGTATGCGAATCGCTCCAGCACCTCCACGCTGTTGGCCACCCAGAACACGGCCGGGAACGGGGTCCGCTTTTCCATAGCATTGGCCTTCGTCGAAATCTCCATAAGATCGGCCTCCAGAGAGATCCGAGTAATCCCGGATGGTTAACCTGTTCCTTGGTTTCGAGCCCCAAAGCGGCGATTCTATGAAATCCCATCTGTTGTGCCAAGGGGCATCGCCGCACGATTTCTTATATTTGTAGAAAAGTTTGCTGGAGGCTGGTGCCCGGGAGAAAGCACGGGTGCTCGGTCGAGAGTGCACGAGAAAAAGGGCTGTTGAGGGGGAGGGATCGATCTGGCGTTCATACCGATTCTGAGTGAATCTTGCACCCTTTGTCATGTCGAGCGAAGCGCAGCGGAGTCGAGACATCTGGCCACGGATCTTGCGTGTCGTGAATTCGGGGCCGGATTTCTCCGCGCGGCCTTCGGCCTTGGTCGAAATGGCAAGGAAAAGCCAGGAGTCATTCCAAACGAGATCACGGCCGAGGGCGTATTTGGCCTGCCGCAGTCTCGTCGTGCACCCTTTGGCCGACGTGGCACGGAATAGCGCTTGCGGCGTCTGCCCGCAAACGTCATGATAGCAGCGAAGTCAGGATTCAGAAATTCAATCGCTACCACTATGGAGAGCTCGCCATGAAACAGAATTCTCGCACATCGAACTCGGTAATGCAGCGGCAGTCCTCACGTCGGGATGTTTTGAAGTGGAGCGGCAAGGCAGTTGCGGCGTCCGCCCTGGCAGAGGTCGGCATCCCCGGCGTGCACGCGGCGGACGACAACACGATTCGATTGGCCCTGATTGGCTGCGGCGGGCGCGGCAGCGGGGCGGCGGCCAATGCCTTCGATTCCCCGAACGGGCCGGTCAGGCTGGTGGCGATGGCGGATTTCTTCGAGAACCGGCTGACCAGTGCCCACAAGGTTCTGAGCGAGCAGTACGGTGCGCGGGTGGATGTGCCGCCGGAGCGGCGGTTCGTCGGCTTCGACGCCTGGCGCAATGCGATCGATTGTCTGCGTCCGGGCGACGTGGCCATGCTGACCGGCTACGCGGGCTTTCGTCCGCGGCAACTGGAATACGCCGTCGAGAAGGGCATCAATGTGTTCATGGAAAAGTCCTTTGCGACCGATCCGCCGGCTGTGCGGCGGGTGATCAAGGCCGGCGAAGCCGCCGAGAAGAAGAACCTCAAGATCGCCGCCGGCTTGCAGTGCCGCCATTCGCGTAATCGCCAGGAACTCATCCGGCGCATCCGCGACGGTCAGCTTGGCGACATCCAGCTCATCCGCGCTTACCGGATGCAGCCGTGCGGGCCATTGGACCGCCGGCCGCCGGCCGAGAAGGACCTGCATTGGCAGATTCGCAACTTCACCCATTTCCTTTGGGTCTCGGGCGGATTGTTCGCGGAGATGGACATTCATCAGATCGACGAGATTTGCTGGATCAAGGGTGTCTGGCCGGTGTCGGCGCACGGCATCGGCGGGCGGGCGGCCAACAGCACCGACTGCGGCCAGAACCTCGATTCGTTTACCGTGGAGTGGACGTTCCCCGACGGCACCAAGGCGTTCGACGTGGTGCGCTGGCTCCCAAATTGCCACGACGAATTCGCCACCTACCTCCACGGCACCAAATGTGCGGCCCAATTCTCCGGCAGTATGCACGAGGGCACGGTGCACACCTACAAAGACCAGCGTTGCGACCGCGGCAACATCGACTGGCGGGCGCCAAAGGAAGCGATCACGCCCTGGCAGGCGGAGTGGGACGTGCTCCTCGATGCCATCCGCCACGACCGTCCGCACAACGAGGCGAAACGCGCCGCTCTGTCGAATCTCGCCGACATCATGGGCCGGGCCGCGGCTCATTCCGGCAAGATCATCACCTGGGACGAAGCGATGGCCTCCAACTTCCGGTTCTGTCCCGACATCGACCGTCTCACCGACGGCAGTGCTCCCCCGATCCAGGCCGATGACCGGGGCCGTTATCCGGTGCCGGTCCCGGGGCAGTGGACGGAGATTTGAAACGCCCTCACGAACGGCGTGTACGACAGAAAAGTGGCGGTCGTGCCGGGTGCGACCCCCAATTGGCTTGACGGTGCTGGTTCGGTTGGGTTGGACCATATGAGGTCCCACGTGCCTTATGCTCGACCTGCTACAGATTTGTCGTGCACACCACGAACGCAGCGTGAAGCCTCCATCGGTGCTCGAAGTCATTACCGGGGCGGGTTGGGCAGCGGTGAGGTACTCACCGAGTCGACCACCACTCCCTGTCGGTCGGCCAATTCGATAAGCTCGCCCTGGGCCGAAAGCCGGCCGGTGTAGTCACCCACCACGAACAGGGCCTGGCCGCCCGTGGGAAAAGCGCCGCGGGCGCGGAACGCCGGCCGATTGGCTGCCACGTAAAGGACACCGCTGGCTGGGATGACTGTGCCACCCCGGAACGTGAAGATGCGGGTCCGGGTGTCGCTCCCCGCGCTCAAAATCCAGCCGGAGATGTCCACCGCAAAATGGTTGGGGTTCAGCAGTTGGATGTACTCCTCGTCCTGATTGCCGCTGGCGGGTTCGGCCTCGACGGTGCCAAACCAGATGGCCGTGTCGGCGGGTTGGGCGGCGGGGATTTCGTTGGCGCCGGGTGCCAGGCCGTTGAACAGTTGTTTCCTGCGCTCGGGTAGATAAAAGTCCTTCAATTCCGCGACGGCCTCCGGGAACGGCTGCGGATAATTCGGGGCGGTGGACCCGTTGCCCCAGGCGTGCGAGTTCCATTTCGCATTGTCCGAGACCGCATCCGGGGCGATCTGGGCCGCCAGCTCGTCGATCCGCGGCTCGTAGTACTGAGCTCCCAGTTTCGCTGCGGCGGAGAGAATCGGGGCATCTGGCTCGATACTTCGCGGCCGGGGGATCGGAGCCGGGCTGGGGCTCGGAGTTGGTTGCACCGTGATGGGTCCGGGCTTGAGCAATTCGTCCATGAGCGTGCGGATCCGGCGCAGATACATCTGCCGCGTTTCGGGGATATCGAAGATGGCCTGCGGCAGGCGGTTGTTGCTGCCGATGAACAGCGCCGTGTTAGGGATGAGATGCTGATCCCAGTACGTTTGCGCGCTGGTCCACACACGCCCAAAGCTCAGATCGACGTCCCACGGCCACATCTGCCATTCGTCGCTGCGGCCGGTGTCGCGATAGAAATAGTAATTCTTGTGACAGCAGTCGACGTCCCCCGTGATAATGCGGGCGGCCAGGAAGTTGACCACCTGGGCGACGTCCACGTTATCGTAGAGGTACCGCAGCCGCGCTTCGCCCGAGAGGCTGACGCCGTTGTACAGCGCCAGCAGGTCCGCATTGTCCTCGTTCTTGCGGGTTTTCTTTTCCGCGCCGCTGGTAGCGTGACTCGGACTCGTGAACGAGTTGTACATCTTGTAGAGGGCCCCGTCGGCGTTCAGTCCCATCCGAATCAGCCAGTCCTTGTCGCCGTTCTCCATCGCGTGGGCGGTTCCCCAAAAGGCCCCATTCTGCTGCACCCGCACGGGGAACACCCAGTGGTAGGCACAATCGGCGTCGCGGTACGTCTCGTAGGCCAGGATGTTGCGCATCTGTGCCTTGTCCGGGTAGGTCGTCAGCAGGTTGATGTCATCGGCCCGCGGCCGGCCCGGGGCCCACTTGAAGTTGTGGCCGGGATTGAAATCGATGTCGTAGCTCTTCTTCGGGAATCCCCGGCTGGACTGACCGTGAATATTAACCCAGACGTTGTCGTAAAACTCCCCATCATAAAAGAGCGTGCAACGCGTGCCCGCGTCGCTGTTGGCCGCCCCCGGGTTCTGAATGAACCAATGCAGCACGGGCAGCGGATTGGTCAGGCTCCGATCGAACACGACCGTGCCGCAGTATTGCGGCGAATTCAGCGGATCGAGGAAGGCAGGGAACCGCGACCCGCGTCCTGCGGCGTCGGTGGCCGTGATGTACCAGCGCACCATCTGTCCCGCGCGGAACGCACCGGCCGGAATGCGCGCCCCATATACTCCGTCGCCGCTGCCGCCGTCACCGCTGTGGCCGTCATCCAGAAAGGGGACCGTCACCTCGGCGTCGAACATCACCCGATAGTGCAGCTCGGCTGAGACCAGTGGCGCAAAGCTCGGCGCGATCCGGGCGGTAATTTGCAGCGTGTCTCTCTCGGAAGGAATCGGCGGGCGATGATCCGCATCGGCAATGATGGGCCCCAGCGTCTCGACGCCGGTATCGTTCGGTTTGCCGGGTGTCGGCACCGGGAAGTAACGAAACGACGGCACGGCCGCCGTGACCGTGGCCCACAGCTCCGGCCTGACCAGCAGGTCCGGACTGCTCGGACCGTAGTTCAATCCCTGCACCGCCAGCAGGTTCGTCCCCACGTGGAGAAAGTCGAAGCGGCGGATGCTGAAGTCCATCAAACCCGCGTTTCTGGTGTTGGGCCAACCGGCGGGAGCGCCGGAATCCCACGTCTCCGTGCCCGGAGCCGGGGCGTTGCTGCGCGCCACCTCATACCCGTTGATGTAGGCGATCATTCCATCGTCAAACCACATGCGTAAGGTCAGGCCCCGGATGAGCGACGGGTCCTCCACGACAAACGGGACGCGGACATAGACCGTCTGGTTCACGCTGTACATGGCCGAGACATCCAACCCGGTCAGGTTCGGATAACCGTAGCCGATCCCCGTAGTGCCGGCCGGCCAGGTGGCATCGTCGAAGTCTTCGAGTGTCCACGGGCGCGGAGCATCCGGCAGCGGTTCCGGCTCCAGCGCATCATTCGTTGGCACCAGGGCTCTGGCCGGTGCCCCCTGCGCCAGGAGCAGCATCTGCGACGTATCTCCACTCACGCCGTAGGAGATGTCCGGCGCCTGGATGGGATAGGCGGGGGCGAACTCCGAGGCCACGGTGACCCCGTCCGGGCGGACCAGCCCCAGATACTCGCCGGCCCCGCGCAATCTGAAATTCGTGTGCAGCGCGCCCGCCGGGTCCCGCCGGTTTTTCCCGGAGGCGAAGACAATCAAATAGGCATCGGGCGCGAGCGTCACGGCCGGGAACTTCCACTTGGTCAGGTTGTCGGCTTTGTCGGTCAGGTACCACCCGTCCAGGCTCGCCGTGCCGCCCCCGGCATTGTGGATCTCGATCCAGTCCTCGTCGTCCCGATCCGCATCATCCAGGCCGCTCTCGTTCACCGCCATGAACTCGCTGATCTGCAGCAGGTCCTGTGCGCACGCGGAATCTGACGGGCCGAGGACAAGACAAAGAACAAACAGGACAGTTGAAGTGTGCACATATCCCATAGGAAGGATGATCCTGTGTAGTCCAGATCGGCGGAACCGTCAAAGATAACCACGGACCGGAAATCCCATTTCCAGCGTCACCAGAGATTATAGCACACCGGGCCGCGCCGATCAAGAGAAACCGGGGCCCCGCGCAGGGTAGACGCAAAGTCGTTCGATAGCACCGCTCCGCATGTCATTGCGAGCGAAGCGAAGCAATCTTCCCTGCCGGGGGTAGAGACGCAAAATCTTGCGTCTCTACGGCGTCGCTCCTCGGAAAATGCGCTACCGAGAGTTGGGTGGCAGCGGCAAGCGCCAGCTTGCCGCTGGTTCGCCCATCCGCCATCGGCAAAGCCTTCGGCCTTGCCGATGCCACCCGGACATTTTCATCCTCTTTGGGTGCGTCGAAGGTCCGTGAAGGGCTGCGCTCCTCGCCATGACATAAATGGGATTTGCCAAGCGCCTTTGCGTTTGCCCTGGACGCCGGCGGTACGCCTCTACGAGCCGGGGAAGAAGGGAAACAGTTCGCGAATCTCTTTCTGGGAGGGCTGGCGGCCGTATTCGCAGATTTCGAAGGCCTCTACGTAGCGGATTTTGCCGGCCTGCTCCTGGCCGTACCACTCCACGAGTTGCTTGCGGAACTGGTTGGCAGCCCCAGCGAACGAGCTTTCAAAGCCGCGGCGGACCTCCTGCTCGCGGGCCCGCTGTTTCTCCGGGTCGCTCGGGTACAAGCTCGGCGAGCCGTCGCAGCCGCCCTCCAGAGTCTGGGACCCCAGGGCCAGCGCCGCCGCCAGCTTCTTCTCGATGACCTCGTCGATGCCCACCACGATGTCCGGGGAGAAAGGATTGGGCTTCCGGAATCCGTCTTCGTAATAGAGGAAGACCGGATTGCGGCGCAGGTACGGCGTGTCCGGGCAGAAGAACGGGACCCCGACCATGTAGCCGGCGTCACAGACCAGCAGCCCGACGTTGCGATGGTCGGGATGATAGTCGTTCGAGCGGTGACACATCACGATGTCCGCGCGCCACTGGCGGATCAGCCGGACGATGGTCTTGCGGTTCTCCAGCGTCGGCAGCAGCTCGCCGTCGTGAATGTCGAGCACTTCGGTCTCGATCCCGAAGATCTCCGCGCAGCGTTTGACTTCGGCCGTGCGGCGCTGGGCCAGCGGCCCGCCGGCCATGCCCCAGTGACCGATGTCCCCGTTCGTGCAAGAGACGAACTTGACGTGATGGCCGCGGGCCGCCCACATAGCCGCCACGCCCCCGGCGCTGAACTCGTCATCGTCCGGGTGGGCCCCGAAGCAGATGATCCTCACCTTGCCGTCCTCGGACTTCGGCGCGGGCGCCGGTTTGGATAGGGCGGAACTCGCGGAAGAACCGGCTCCTTGGGACGCGCCCGACGCTTCCTTGGCCGCCTTGCCTGCCGCACCAATAAGAAAGAGCAGCATGCCGGCCAAGAGTAAGCTCGCGGGAAACCATCGTGACTTTACGGGTCTGTCGTTCATTGCTTGATCCTCCAATCATTGAACGTTGGCACGCCGGTCTCTCGGCCTCCCGCATGCGGCACATCACCGCCGCAGAGAGCGCTCAGTGACCAGCGCCAGTGCGGTCATTCTACTCGATACAGGCCGTTGCAGAAAAGCCCGAGGCCCCTTGTGGCACCGGTCCACATCTCCTAAAGGGAATGCGGCAGGACCTATACTTACGCCTCCGGACGCACACGACCGTGGATGGAATGCCTGCGTGCGAGTCACTTCTGTGGGCTTGGTAGGTCGTGCGTCCCCGCACGACTTCTCTTAGGCGAGCGAGGACGCTCGCCCTACCGCGCGCAATCTCGCACCTTAAACTCCGGGCCAGCTTACTTATTTCGGTCCCGAATTGACCCCGGCGTCCAGATTTCCTAAGGGGACCGCGTAATTTTAATTATCCTCGGTGCTACGTACTTTTGACAAGGCGGACCCTTGTTCTGTTGTTCCAGTGCAAAGCAGTCCCCTCGACCCATCGCAAACCTACATTGACAACGAATTCAAGCAATGGGAACCCCTGAGAGAACAGCTTGTAGAATAGGCTATACTCTCCATTCTCGCTAATCACGGGTTCCCTCGGTGCGTCCAGCATGCTAAGGAGAAAAAGGCCCGGTTGGTCAGGTCGAAGCCCAAATAGGTCAATTACCCCATAGTCCTTCGGTAGGATGGTGCGCTCATATCCTGCTTGACCCGACCATTTTAGGTAACTCCGGTCAGGTGAAGGAATATCAAGCCCATCACGTCTGCGAATGTGATCGAGGATACAAACGCTACCAATGGCGGCGGTATCCGGACGATGGTTCTGAATCTCTGCCTCCCAAACCTGGGTTGTGCATACGCCAGTGTTGTCACCATAGCGAATGAGCCCGGTAAAACCTTTCTCCTGGACCGTCAGGTTGCGTGAGAATTCTCGTGACCATTTCCTCTGGCGGATCCGTTTCTCGAGCTTTCTGAGCAAGTCATCTCTTCCACGAAAACTCTCAGGATTGCCCAGTATGTATCGTATAAAGCCGTCGAGAGGCGCTCCTTCTTGCTGGAAGGCAATTATGTCCCCAAATCCGAGGTGATGCGCTAGTGCAAGTTCCTGGTGGGTGAAAAGCGAGACGTGTAGGTTCTCAGGGCGACGCGGTCGTCTAACGAAATCGATAAAGAGGTAGTAATCCGAAGATCGCAGTTCTTTAGTAATCGTCATGATATCGTCAAGACTCTGCACGCTGAAGGCCACATAACCATGAAGCCCAAACTTGCGGTTCAACAGCTTCTTCACGGCAAGAGCAGTTCCGCGCTCCCCCGAAAGCCGTTGGCCACAACTGATAAACACTTTCCCTGCCATAAATGCACACCTTCATATCAACTCCGCCACTACCTAATTCCGGGGACAGCTTACTTATCTCGGTCCCGAACTGAATATGGCGTCCTCAGATTTCTCCAAATTACTAATCAAGCTTTGACCCAGCATCGCCGAGATTCCTCCAAGACGGATCAGCATCCGTCAACTCCCACCACCGCGCCTTCAGCACCCCCGCGAACTCAATCGCCTCCAACGCCCTCAGGACTTCGACGATTGCCTCATAAGGCTTTGAAAGAAGCCTTTCCCGCTCGATTTCTTTTTTCACCACCGGACCAATCTTATCCAGCACTGTCTTGCTAGTAGGCTCCCCCGACGGCAGAATTATCGACTTGGCGTGCACTAGATCATTCCGCTCTCGCACCAAGTATGTCAGATGTTCAAAAGCTTGAGAACCACGAGGCAACTCTCGTCCCAGCGCCAACCTGGGAACGAGCACCCACTTTGCCACGAAGTCAAGTTTATCCAAATACTTTTTTACATAGGTGTCGCCAAGATGGTGAGCTGCGAAGTCATAGATGAACGCCTCCAGGCACATTGTAGCAAACGTAACTTCCTTCGCGCGAAGCCTGTCCTTCTGTTGCAGGAGTTCAATAGCATGTACCAACACCTTGGGATCGTCAAAAGATTCCAACCAGTCTTCGTCCCATGATGACACAGAGAGCAACTCGCGGTCTACGGCTTCTCTTTCCTCGGATGATTCGCGAGAGATGTCGAAAAAGACAGCGCTCATAGGATTGAATCTGGTCTTTATTGCTAGGAGCCTGTCCGACTAATTGATTCCGACGAAGTCTTTCCTTATCTGTCTCCGCTGTCGCTCTTGACTTGAGTGTCCCGCTCCCAGTTGGAGCCTGCGGTCGCCTGTTCGCTGCAAGGTCTCGAT
>Ga0315281_10002541_pt1 | contig 27024 bp, 25 predicted proteins | sample YL17G07_0_MG_FD_204540 | JGI IMG/M metagenome (GOLD analysis project Ga0315281, IMG submission 204540) | Sediment microbial communities from Yellowstone Lake, YNP, Wyoming, USA - YL17G07_0 | ecosystem: Environmental > Aquatic > Freshwater > Lake > Sediment | place: USA: Wyoming | collected...
TGACTATGCCCCATAAAAAACCAATACCTTACTTCAACTGTTCGGCGAACGCTGAGACTCAAGTGTTCGGGGAACGCTGAGACTTACCCCCTTACTCCTTACTCGTCCCGGCGTCAGTGTCCGGTCTTCGCGGTTGCTAACGACGGGCGCATGTGTCCGTCATCGACCTGCTTGATGCCGTCCGCCAGGTGCCACTCCGAAAAGCGGTTTACGCGGTAGTTGGTGGGTTTCCACTTGGGCGTGAGGAAATCCGGGTCGCAGAAGTATTCGATCATGCCGCCGAGCGGATTCCTGAAATACCAGAAATACGCCGACGAGATCGGGTGCCGGCCCGGACCCGCGGCGGTCGCCCAGCCGGCTCGCGTGAAGTGTAACCCGCCGCCGAACACCTCGTGCACGTCGCGCACTTCGAATGCGATGTGATGCAGATCGGTCGTGCCGGTGCGGCTCTTGAGCATGAACAGGTTATGGTGGTCGGCGCGCGCGGCATTGCGCAGAAACACGGCGGCGCCGCCGGCGTAGCGGTCCGACAACCAGAAGCCGAGACGCCGGTAGAACTTCTCCCCCGCCTTGACGTCGGGCACGAAGAACGCAATGTGCCCCATGCGAAAAGGCTGCGCGCGCTCGTAGGACACAGCCATCGCATCCACCCGCGCGCGGTGCCCCGGCGAATTGAAAGGCGTGCCGCGGCCCTGCTTTTCCGTCTGGCGTTTCCAGACCCTGAACCCGACATTGATGCCGCTATCGTCGACCGCGTGGATCGTGCCGTCCGCATCGATGCTCACCTTGCGGTCGCGCGCAAGATTTTGTTCGATCGCAGCGAGATCCTTGCTCGACGCCACGCCCCAGATGATCTCGCGGAAGTTGGAGCCCCCGGACAATCTCGGCGGCAAGCGCGGCGCGTCCTGCTGGCGCACCTCCACCTGGCTGCCGATCCGGGTTTCCAGCACTACGCCGTTGCGGCCTCCGCGCACCCTGCTTAGGCCCCAATCCGAGAACATGCTGCGCGCAAGCTTGACGTCGGGCGCGCCGAAAACCACGGTATCTATGCCTACGAATGTCATCGGACCCCTCTCCTGATCTGGCGAACTTTGAATGGTAAATCGCGCACTGGAAATAGGGAATAAATATTTCGCCGTCCGGAGGGCCGCCCTGTAAGCGCTGTTTCCGGATTACAATCCGCACTTTTGTTTTCACACCGATATGGCACGAATCATCAATGCAAGGCGATGCACCGTGGCGCTGGCCGGCATTATCGCAGCTCTGGGCGCTCCGGCAATGGCACAAAGCTACCCAACCAAGCCGATCCGGATGGTGGTGCCTGCCTCGCCCGGCGGCGTCACCGACATAGTGGCGCGCGCGCTGGCGCCGCAGCTTTCCGAAGCGCTGGGGCAGTCCATCGTGGTGGACAACCGCGCCGGCGCCGGCGGCATCATCGGCACCGAGACCGTGGCGAAGGCCGTGCCTGACGGTTACACACTGCTCACCGTCTTCGACAGCTTCATAACGAACCCGTTCGTCTTCCGGAATGCGCCTTACGACACGACCCGGGATTTCGCGCCGATCTCGCTGCTGATCCGGGGCCCGCAGTTGTTCGTCGTCCATCCCAAGATCGGCGTGAAGACATTCGGTGAATTTCTCGCCGCAGCGAAATCGCGGCAGGCGCCGTACAACTATGCCACTGCGGGCCCCGCGACTTCGAGCCGGCTGTCGGTGGAACTCTTTAAGGTCTTGACCAAGCTCGGCGCCACGCAGGTGCATTATAAAGGCGGCGGGCCGGCGGTGACCGACCTGCTCGGCGGCCACGTCGAAGTCATGATCGCATCGGTGGGCCTGGTGATGCCGCACGTAAAAAGCGGTCGACTGACCGTGCTGGCCGTCACCTCGAAGGACCGCAGCACGCTCGTGCCCGGTGTGCCGGCAATCAGCGAGTTTTTTCCGCGCTTCGAAGCGCAGTCGTGGGTCGGCGTGCTGGCCCCGGCCGCGACGCCGCGCGACATTGTCCGGCGCCTGAATGCAGAAGCGGTCAGGATCCTGAATACGCCCGACATACGCGAGCGTTTTGTGCAGCAGGGCTATGAGACTGTCGGCAGCACGCCCGAGCAATTCGGGCAATGGATCCGCAGCCAGACGGCGACGTGGGGCAGGATGATCGTCGAACAGGGCATTACCGCCGAGTAGGGCCGTGGTTCGTCGTACGTGGTACGATGATCGCGTTACCCAGCTGGAAACCGGTGTTACGAACCACGATCAACGAGCCACGCATCAAACTGAGGACATGTCATGCTAAAAATCTGGGGCCGCACCAATTCCATCAACGTGCAGAAAGTGCTGTGGTGCTGCGCGGAACTCAATGTGAAATACGAACGCACCGATGCCGGCCTGCAGTTCGGCGTCAACAACACGCCGGAGTACAAGGCGATGAACCCGAACGGGCTGGTGCCGACCATCAGCGACGATGGTTTTGTATTGTGGGAATCGCACGCGATCGTGCGCTACCTCGCGCGCAAGCACGGCATGGGTTCGCTGTGCCCAACCGACCCCAAGGCGGGCGCTGATGCCGACCGCTGGATGGACTGGCACGCGACCACCGTGTGGCCAAATCTGCAACCGGTGTTTCGCGAACTCGTGCGCGTTGCGCCCGACAAGCGCAATATGCCGCTGGTGGAGGAATCGCGGAACAAGCTTTCCGCCAGCATGGCGGTCCTCGATGCTCACCTCGCCAACCGCAAATTCATGACAGGCGACGCGTTCACGATGGGCGACATTCCGCTCGGCACCGCGGTGCATCGCTGGTTCAACCTGCCGATCAAGCGCGAAAACTATCAGAGCCTTGAAGCCTGGTACAAACGCCTGCAGGGACGCGCGGCATTCAAGCAATGCGTCGATATGGCGCTCACTTAGACCGCCCGTCGCCAAGTTTCAGCCCCGCCGTTCGCGCGGGGCTTACCGTGGTCCTATTCAGTCCACAGCATACCGACCACCGCGCCGGTCATGCATGTTGCGAGCGTGCCGGCAACGATGGCCTTCATGCCGAGCGCGACGACCTCGTCGCGTCGCTGTGGCGCCATCGTCGCCAGGCCGCCGATCAGGATGCCGAGACTGCCGAAATTGGCAAAACCGCACAACGCGTAAGTCATGATCATGCGGCTGCGCAGAGACAGCGCGCCGTCCGGCAGGCGGGCGAGATCGAGATAGGCAATGAATTCGTTAAGTACGGTCTTGGTGCCGAGCAAAGCGCCCGCCGCCGCCGCTTCGCTCCACGGGACTCCTATCAGCCACGCAAGCGGTGCGAGCAGCACGCCAAGCACGCGCTGCAGGGTGATCGGCCTGCCATCGACCACGGGCATCGCCTCGAGCATCAGGTTGGCAAGCGTGACCAGTGAAATCAGCACGACCAGCAAGGCGATGATGTTGAGCAGGAGCTGAAGACCGTCCAGCGTGCCTTTGGTGATCGCGTCCATACTGCTTGACGCCGGCTGCGCCGGGACGAATTGGCCCGACGTCGGCGCTCCCGCCGGCGGCACCATCAAGACCGAAATAACGATCGCTGCCGGCGCGCTGATGATGGATGCAATCAGGATATGCCCGAGCGCATCGGGTATCACCGGCCCAAGTATGCTGGCGTAAATCACCATTACGCTTCCGGCGATTCCCGCCATGCCACAGGTCATGACGATGAAAAGTTCCCCGCGCGAGAGCTGCGCAAGATACGGCCGGATAAATAGCGGCGCTTCGACCATGCCGACAAAAATATTAGCGGCGGTCGACAGCCCGACCGCGCCGCCAACATTCATGGTCTTCTCAAGAACATGGGAAATCGCGCGCACGATCCACGGCAGCACCCGCCAGTAGAACAGCAATGATGACAGCGCACTGATCACGAGAATGATGGGCAGCGCGCGGAACGCGAGCGTGAAGCTCGAGCCCGCTCCGGTTTCAGCAAACGGCAGCGGAGCGCCACCGAGATAACCGAATACAAATGCCGTGCCAGCCTGGGTCGCCCTCTCAACCGAGAGCAGCACCTCGTTGAGCAACAGAAAAAACTGCTTGAAAACCGCGAGTTTGAGCAGTGCAGCCGCGAACACCATCTGCAACACGATGCCGGCGATCACCGTGCGCCATGCCACCAGTCGCCGGTTTTCGCTGGCAAGCCATGCCAGGAAAAGGATCGTGGCAAATCCGAATGCGCTTTGGAGCACCTGGGACAAGGCCGATTCGTCGCTCTGTAGATGGCTCTAGTTACGGCGCCAGATAGTGCCTTGGGGGGAGTCTTCCAAGGCGATTCCGGCGTCGAGCAGCGCTTTGCGGATGCGGTCTGCTTCGGCATAGTTTTTGGCCTTTTTCGCAGCCGCGCGTTCGTTTATTAGTTTATTAATGCCGTCAGGCGAATAATCTCCTCCCGTTGCCGATGCCGTAATGGCCGGCAACGTGAGACTCCCCCGACCCTGCAAGAACTCCGTCGGCTTGCGCTGCAACAGCCCGAGGATCGCCGCCAGCGATTTAAGCATGACCGCGGCATCGCGGGAATTACCGCGGTTCGTGTCGTTCGCAAGTTCAAACAGCACCGCGACTGCTTCCGGCGTGTTGAAGTCATCCTCCATCGCCTCGCGAAAACGCGCCGCTTGCGGATTGTTCCAGTCCAGCGGACCGGCCTCGCTATCGTGCGCTTTGAGCGCGGTATACAGCCGCGTCAGCGCCTGGCGCGCGTCGTCGAGATGATGGTCGGTGTAACTGAGCGGGCTGCGGTAATGCGCGCGCAGGATGAAGAAACGCACCACTTCAGGGTCGTACTTGGCGAGGATCTCGCGCACGGTGAAAAAATTGCCGAGCGATTTCGACATCTTCTCATTGTCGACACGCACAAAGCCGTTGTGCATCCAGTAATTGACGAAAGTATTGCCGTGCGCGCCCTCGGACTGCGCAATTTCGTTTTCGTGGTGCGGGAACTGCAGGTCCTGGCCGCCGCCGTGGATATCGAAATGGCGGCCGAGCAGAGTGCTCGACATCGCGGAGCACTCGATATGCCAGCCCGGCCTGCCCTCGCCCCATGGGCTCGGCCACGCCGGCTCGCCCGGTTTGGCGTGCTTCCACAATACGAAATCAAGCGGGTCGCGCTTGGCCTGAACGATCTCGACGCGCTCGCCGGCGCGGAGGTCTTCAAGCGACTTGCCCGAAAGCCGGCCGTAGCCGGGAAAATCTCGAACCGAGTAGTTGACGTCACCGTCCGGCGCCACGTATGCCAGGCCATTTTTCTCGAGCAGCCGTATGATTTCCTGCATTTGCGGAACATATTCGGTCGCGCGCGGCTCGAAATCGGGCTTGAGCACGCCGAGCGCAGCATTGTCCTCGTTCATCGCCTGTATGAACCGCGCGGTCAGCGCCTCGACCGGCTCCCGGTTCTCGGCTGCGCGCTTGATGATTTTGTCGTCGATATCGGTGATATTGCGCACGTAGGTGACGTCGAAACCCGCGGCGCGCAGCCAGCGCGTGACCATGTCGAATACCAGCAGGAACCGGGCGTGACCAAGATGGCAATAGTCATAAACCGTCACCCCGCAGACGTAGATACGCACCTGTCCGGGCACGATAGGCCTGAATTCTTCTTTATCGCGGGTCAGCGTGTTATATATCTTGAGCATGGCGGCGGAATTGGCATGGCGATAAGCGGCTTCCAGCACACCCCCGCCCTACCCCGTGGCGAACCGGGGTTTGCACCCGCCGGCTGCCAGACGGGTCGCCGGGACCGGGCGGGCCGCAGTCAGGGCTGCGGCGGGGTGTATTTAATTTGGCCGCGGTTCTTGGTAAACTCTTTAAGTTTGGTGAAGTAACACCCTGAAATTACGAAAAGTATAGCACAATGACGCCTATGCCCAAGATCACCCGGATTGCGCTGTTCCTCGCCAGCCTGCTGGTTGTCACCTACGTCGGCGCCCAAAGCGATGATTACCAGGAGGCGGCCAAACTCTTTCGAGCGGGCCAGCACGCACAAGCCCTCGAGCGTGTCGATGGCGTTCTCAAGGCCAATCCCAAAGACGCGCGCGCGCGCTTTCTCAGAGGCCTCATATTTACCGAGCAGAACAAAACGGCGGATGCGATCAGAATCTTCACCAGCCTGACCGAAGATTATCCGGAACTGCCGGAGCCCTATAACAATCTCGCCGTGCTGTATGCGTCACAAGGTCAGTTCGATAAGGCGCGCACGGCGCTCGAAATGGCCATCCGCACCCATCCCAGCTATGCGACTGCGCATGAAAACCTCGGCGACATTTACGCCAAGATGGCGTCCCAGGCGTACGACAAAGCGCTGCAGCTCGACAAAAGCAATGCTGCCGCGCAAACCAAGCTCGAGATGATCAAGGAGTTGTTCACGGGCGGCGGGCGCGGTACGAAGCCGGTGGCGAGCAGGACCGAAACCAGCACCAAGGCCGCGCCTCCCGTGGTTACGGCCAGCACCAAGCCCGCACCAGTTCAACCTCCAGCGCCGCCAGCGGTGACGACACCGGCGGCAAAACCCGCGCCGGCGGAACAATCCGGCAAATCAGCCACCGATCCGACCAATGATGTGATCAAAACGGTCAATAGCTGGGCCAAGGCATGGTCGGATAACGATGTCAAAGCCTACCTAGGATTTTATGCACCGGATTTTCAGACGCCAGGCGGTGAGCCGCGCAGCGACTGGGAAGCGACGCGCAGGGGACGCATCGCCAAGCCCAAGAAGATCGATGTCCGCGTTGAGTCGCCGAAAGTGAAGCTCACCGACAACAACCGGGTCTCGGTCACGTTCCGGCAAAGCTACCGCTCCGCCAACCTCAAAGTGGCAAGCACCAAGACGTTAGTGATGGTGAAAGCTGGCGACCGCTGGCTCATACAGCAGGAACGCGTCGGCGGCTGATGGCGAAGATGAAATCTCACCATTCCGACACAATCGGTCCGCTTTTGCGACTGATTGCCGGTGTGGCACTCACTGCTTGCGCCTGTCATGTTGCGGCGATGGGCCGCCAGCCGGCGCAGAAGCCCGGAACCGTCGACCAGTCCCGGATCGAACCCGAAGTGATGCTGGTAAAAACGCTGATCGAGGTCCGCAATAACCGTCTTGACACGGCACTCACCGAAGTCGATAAAGTCATCGGGAGCTATCCGAATTTCCGGCTTGCCCACCTGATCAAAGGCGATCTGCTGCTGGCACGTTCGCGGCCGTTGCACGACCTCGGCGCTGCCCCTAACGCTCCGCGTGAACGCGTTCAGGATCTGCGTGACGAGGCGCGGGTGCGCCTTGCACGTTACCAATTTGAACGTCCCTCCGACCGGGTGCCAAAATATTTGCTTCAGCTCAATCCCGAGCAAAAGCACGCGATCATAGTCGACACCCGGCGATCGACGCTATACGTTTTCGAAAACCATAACGGCACGCCGCGCTATATCGCCGATTATTATGTCAGCAGCGGCAAGAACGGCAGCGATAAATTCCGCCAGGGCGACAAAAAAACGCCTCTCGGGGTCTATCACGTCACCGCCAATCTGCCGCGCGCGAAACTCGGTGATTTTTACGGCGTCGGCGCGTTTCCGATCAGCTATCCGAACGAGTGGGATCTACGCGAGGGCCGCGACGGCAACGGCATCTGGCTGCACGGCACGCCCTCTGACACTTACAGCCGGCCGCCCCGGGCGAGCGACGGTTGCGTGGTGCTCACCAATCAGGACCTCGAGGTCATCGGCAAGAACCTGCGTGTCGGCGTGACTCCTGTCATCATTTCCGAAGGCATCGACTGGGTGAAACCTGATGCGCTCGACGGGGTGCGCAAGGACCTCCTGAAAAACGTTGAAAACTGGCGCCGCGACTGGGAAAGCCGCGACACCAGCACTTACCTCAAGCACTACGCGCCGGGATTTTCAACGGGCTCGCAGGATTTGGCCGCGTGGTCGCAGCAAAAACGCCAGGTCAATTCCGCCAAGTCATGGATCAAGGTCAAGGTCGAGCACACCAGCATATTCCTCTACCCTGGCCGCGACGACCTGGCGGTGATCACCTTTGATCAGGATTACTCGAGCAGCAATCTCTCGAATCAGATGAGAAAGCGCCAATACTGGATCAACGCCAACGGTTCCTGGCGGATACTTTACGAAGGCGGCGCCTGACGCAGGACCTCGCAAACAGGAAGCCGTGCCGAATCGTTGTCAGTTTTCTGTCTCTTCTCGGGTGAAATATATGAAAATCAAAATGCTTGTTGTCCTGTCCGCGCTGCTCGCAGGCACTACGGCGCTCGCCGCCGATCCCCAGGTCGAGATCAAGACCAACATGGGCGTAATCACGCTCGAGCTATATCCGGGCAAGGCGCCGAAAACGGTCGAGAACTTCCTGCAATACGTGAAGGATGGCCACTACAAGGGCACGCTTTTCCATCGAGTGATCCCGAATTTCATGATACAAACCGGCGGCTTCAGCGTCGATTTCGCGGAAAAGAAAACGCGCGCGACTATCCAAAACGAGGCGAATAACGGACTGAAAAATGACCTTGGAACGATTGCGATGGCGCGCCGGCCCGACCCGCACTCCGCGAGTTCGCAGTTTTTCATCAATCTGAAGAACAACGATTTCCTCAATCACTCCGCACCGACGCCCCAGGGCTGGGGCTATACGGTGTTCGGCAAGGTGGTCAAGGGAATGGATGTTGTCGACAAGATCGCCGCAACCGAAACCGGGCCTGGCCCGGTGCCGCCCCACCAGGACGTGCCGCGCAAGCCGGTTGTGATCGAAGATGCAAAGATAGTGCCTGCCGCAAAGCCGGCCGAAAAATAGGGAAAACCTCATGGTCAAACTGCATACCAACCACGGCATCATTTCGATCGATCTCGACGCCGCCAAAGCGCCGGTGACGGTCGAGAACTTCCTCAATTACGTCAAGAACGGGCATTTCAACAACACGATTTTTCACCGGGTGATCGACGGTTTCATGATCCAGGGCGGCGGATTTGAGCCCGACATGAAGCAAAAACCGACCGGCGCGCAAGTCAAAAACGAAGCCGACAACAAGCTGAAGAACGACAGTTACACGGTCGCAATGGCGCGCACGGGCGATCCGCATTCGGCCACCGCGCAGTTCTTCATCAACGTCGCCAACAACAGTTTTCTCAATCACTCGGCGCCTACCCCCCAAGGCTGGGGCTACTGCGTGTTCGGCAAAGTTACCGCAGGCACCGAGGTAGTCGACAAGATCAAAGGCGTCAAGACCGGCAATCGGGGCGGACACCAGGACGTGCCGGTGGAGGACGTGATTATCAGCAAAGCTGAAATCACTACGTGAGGAGCAAGGAGTAAAGAGTGAGGCGTAGAAGCGGGTAAGCTCTAAATCCCTTCACCCTTCACTCTTCACCCTTCACCAAAAATGCACAGCATTTTTGTTTCCGATCTCCACCTCTGCCCTACCCGTCCTGCCATCAACAAAGTTTTTTTTGATTTCCTGCGCGGTCCTGCCGCCCGGGCCGAAACCCTCTACATCCTTGGCGATTTGTTCGAATACTGGGCCGGCGACGACGACGACGATCCGTTCAATGCCTCGGTATTGAACGCGCTTCGCAAACTCGCCGCCTGCGACGTTGCACTCTGCCTGATGCATGGCAACCGCGACTTCCTGATCGGAGGGCGATTTGCAGCGGCGTGCCATGCCAAACTGCTGCCCGATCCGACCTTGATCAACCTTTACGGCACACCTACGCTCCTGATGCACGGAGATACGCTGTGCACTGACGATCTGGGATACCTTGAATTCCGCGCCATGGTACGCGGCCCGGAATGGCAGCATCAATTCCTCGCGCAAACGCTCGACGAGCGCAAGCAAATCATCGCCGGCCTGCGCGAAGAAAATGCCGTGGAAAAAAAGCTCAAAACCGAAGAGATCATGGACGCCACGCCGGCGGGCATCGAGGCTGCCCTGCGCGGGCACGGCTATCCGCGCCTGATTCACGGCCACACTCACCGCCCCGCATTGCACGAGCACGTTGTCGATGGCCGCAAGTGCGAGCGTTGGGTGCTTGCCGATTGGTACGCAAACGGCAGCTACCTGCGTATTGATCTAAACGGCTGCGCAGCAGTATCCCTCGACGTCCCTAACCCTCTGATTTAGCGGCGCCCATACCCGCGAGGCAAGCTCCTGAATTCGCGCGCTCCGGCAGGGGGCTCGGCGCGTCTGTGGGCACGTGGAAGTCTCCCGGATGGCTGCCACTTGCAGCAGATTTGCGCTAGGTCAATAAGAACGACGATACGGAGCGTAGCTTGGTGTTCACGAAGGCGAGACGCCCAATGCTTTCGCGGAAAAGCGCTCATTCCCTATCCGCCCGCCTTCCTTACTCCAAAAGGAGGGGTTTATGAACCTGCTTACGTTATTTGTTGTCGTTGCCGCAGCCGCCGTAATCGTTTCACTCGCGTCCGGAATTTCGGCCATGGTCCACAACGGCGAAGTGGGCCATCGAACCAGCGCCCAGTGGATGAACTGGCGAGTCGCGTTCCAGGTGGCAGCGTTCGTGCTGATCCTATTGGCCCTTTTGGGCCCGCGCTAGCCCAAACCGCGCTCGAGGTCGGCTTTAATATCGTCGAGAGCCTCGAGACCGACCGCAACACGCAGTAACCCGTCGCTGATCCCGGCTGCGGCGCGCGCCTCAGGCGTGATCCGGCCGTGCGTGGTGGACGCCGGATGGGTGATGGTCGTCTTGGTATCGCCCAGGTTGGCGGTGATCGAGATCAGCTTCGTGTTGTCCACCACTTTCCATGCCGCATCCTTGCCACCCTTGACTTCGAACGATACGATCCCTCCGCCGCTTTTCTGCTGCCTCATCGCCAGCGCATGCTGCGGATGCGATGGCAACCCGGGGTAGAACACGCGCTCGATCCGCGGCTGCCGTTCCAGCCAGCGCGCGAGTTCGAGTGCACTGGCCGACTGCGCCTCCACGCGTATACGTAGCGTCTCGAGGCCCTTCAGGATCACCCACGCGTTGAACGCGCTCAGTGTCGGCCCTGCCGTACGCAGGAAACCAAACACTGCAGAATGTATCACGCCGCGCTTGCCCAACACCGCGCCGCCAAGCACCCGGCCCTGGCCGTCTAGATATTTGGTCGCCGAGTGAATCACGATGTCGGCGCCGAGCTCGAGTGGCTTTTGCAGCACCGGCGTGCAGAAACAGTTATCAACCGCAAGCAGCGCGCCCGCCTTCTTCGCTACCACCGCCAGCGCCGGGATGTCCGAAATTTCGGTCAGTGGATTCGACGGCGTTTCGACAAACAGCAACCGCGTATTCGGCTTGACGGCTTTCTGCCACGCTGAAACGTCGGTCGCCGAAACGAATGTCGTGTCAAGGCTAAAGCGCTTGAGGATGGTGCCATACAGCTGGATCGTCGCGCCGAACACGCTTTGCGACACGATCACGTGGTCGCCGGCCTTGAGCAGACCCATCGTCATGGCGAGAATCGCCGACATGCCCGAAGCGGTCGCAATGCAGCACTCCGCGCCTTCGAGAGCGGCGAGCCGCTCCTCGAACACGTTCACCGTCGGGTTGGTAAAGCGCGAATAGATGGACCCCTTCTCGCGCTCGGCGAAGCGCTCGGCCGCCTGTGCCGCCGACTTGAAGACGAAACTCGAGGTCAGGTAGAGCGCTTCCGAATGCTCGCCGAATTGGCTGCGCTCGATGCCGGCGCGCACCGCCAGCGTGTCCAGCTTGTACTTGTCAGTCATGACATTCCCATCCGCTCAAAATAAAAAACCCGATCAGCTTGCGCGGACCGGGTTCTCTGGCTCGCTTTAGCCGTATTTATTTGTCTTCCGGCTCTCACCGGCGGCGCCCGCAAGCTGATATCAAATCGGCGCAATTGCAAAACTACCCGCTCAGCGGCAGCTTGTCAACCTTCCCCGAGGCCTGGAAAACAATTGACCCCTGCTAGAAGCGAAACTGGCCGCTCAGGGTAAAGACGTCGATGGCGGTCTGCCCGGTAGTAGCGCCATCGCCGACATTGCTGAAACGCTCCCATTCGGTACGTACGGAAAACTGTTTTGTGACGTCGAACGTCAGCCCGGCGCCCACCAAGACATCGGTGCGAGAATTTTTCGGACTGACTAGGACCGTAGCGCCGCCAATGCCCGGTGCCGCGACGTTGACTGAAAGCCTGGAATACACGAGCCCGAGCTTGCCGAAGGCAGAGAACTGTTTCGTGAGGGGGACAATGCCTACGGCTGCGGCACTTACCGCATGGGCATCCCAAGTGCCGGGCGCCGCCGCAACCGCTGGCGCGGAAATTACCGCCGTTCCGGCAAATCGGCCGATACGGGTGTAGCCACCCTCGGCGGCAAAGTTTTCGCTGAATCGGTAGCCCCCGAGAATCTTCCAGGCAGTCTCGTGACTGCTGATCAGTGTGCTGCTGGTGATCCCGTTTGCCCCCAAAGCGGAATCCGTAAGCTGACTCCAGCTGGTTGTCCTTCTTGCATCGCTTCTGCCGGCGCCGAGTCCAACGTACCAGCCGCTGTCGTCCGCCGCCTGCGCGGCGAGCGCATGGTCCGGGCTGATGGCCGCCAGAATGCCGCCCCACAGCAGAAATTTCCAGTTCTTCATAAGCTCCTTCCAGTTCAAGTGGGGGGCTTGCAAATACTAATCGACCACTTCCAGGTTCAGATGCAGCTGGGTCGCCGCCAGCTCGTCCTGCGCGTTGCCGTCGCGGCGACTTGCTTCAACGCCATCCAGGTATTCCTGCGTTACATCACCCGTGATGTAAATCCCGCTGAAGCACGAGGCCTCGAAGCTGGTGACCCTGGGATTGACCGACTTCACATCGTCGATCAACGCATCGAGGTCCTGGTATATCAACTGGTCGGCGCCGATCTCCCGCGCGATTTCGTCATCCGTGCGGCTAGTTGCGATCAATTCTTCACGCGTCGGCATATCGATGCCGTAGACGTTGGGAAAACGCACCGGCGGCGCAGCCGACGCGAAAAATACCTTGCGCGCACCGGCCTCACGCGCCATTTGCACGATTTCCCGGCTGGTGGTGCCGCGCACGATCGAATCGTCAATCAGCAGCACATTCTTGCCCTTGAACTCCATGCCGATCGCATTGAGTTTCTGGCGCACCGAACGCCGACGGGTCGCCTGACCCGGCATGATGAATGTACGGCCAATATAGCGGTTCTTGATGAAGCCCTCGCGGTACGGCAGATTCAAGCGGTTGGCGAGCTGCATCGCCGACGGGCGGCTCGAATCCGGAATCGGGATCACGACATCGACGTCGAGATTCGCATAATTGCGCGTGATCTTGTCCGCCAGGCTTTCGCCCATGCGCAGGCGGGTTTCGTAAACCGAGATGCCGTCGATCACAGAGTCCGGCCGCGCCAGGTACACGTACTCGAAGATACACGGGTTGAGCGTCGGGTTGGATGCGCATTGCTGCGAATAGAAATGACCGTCCTCATCGATGAAAATCGCCTCCCCCGGCGCGACATCGCGCACGAGTTCATAGCCGAGCGCATCAAGCGCTACGGACTCGGAAGCAACCAGATACTCGGTGCCGTGCTCGGACTCGAGCTTGCCGAACACCAGCGGCCGGATGCCGTAGGGATCGCGGAATGCAAGCAGCCCGTAGCCCGCGATCATCGCAACTACCGCATAGGCGCCGCGGCAGCGCCTATGCACGCCCGATACCGCGGCGAAGATGGTCGCTGGATCAAGCTTGTAATTGGCCGCCCCCTCCTGCAGCTCGTGCGCCAGCACATTGAGGAGGACTTCGGAGTCGGAATTGGTATTGACGTGCCGCAGGTCCTGGCGAAACAGCTCGCTTTTGAGTTGATCGGTATTGGTAAGGTTGCCGTTATGACCCAGCACTATGCCGAACGGCGAGTTGACATAGAACGGCTGCGACTCGGCCGCTGACCATGCCGAACCGGCGGTCGGATAACGCGTATGGGCAATGCCGCAAGCGCCAAGCAGGCCTCGCATGTTGCGTGTGCGAAACACATCTCGCACCATGCCGCCGCCCTTGTGCATATGGAAGGTCGCGCCCTCGGCGGTGACTATGCCGGCGGCATCCTGGCCGCGGTGCTGCAGTACCATCAGCCCGTCGTACAGCAGCTGGTTGACCTGACTCTTCGATACAGCGCCAAGAATGCCGCACATAACCGCCCCTAGTCGTAGTTGATGTGCTTCGATAGCCCGTATGGTAGCCAGACTTTAACCACATTGGCCAGCACCACGAGCGGTTCGCTGAAAATTGCCTGACGCCAGGCCGGCTGGCGTGGCAGTGTCGTCAACCCCGCCAGCAATACCACCATCATCACGATGGCTAAACCGCGCACCAGCCCGAATACCGCACCCAGCGCGCGGTCAGCCAAACCCAGCCCGGCGCTTTTGATCAGCCTCGAAATCACGATCGCCAGCAATGTCATCGCCAGCAGTATCGCCAGAAATATGCTCAGGAACGCCGCCAACAGCCGCAGGGACGGGTTCGATATCGCCTCCGGCAGCATTGGTGCAACGTCCGCCGCATAAATCTGCGCCACCATAAATGCCACGACCCATGACGCCAGCGCCATCAGTTCGCGCACCAAACCGTGAATGACACTCCACAGGACCGAAATTCCGATAATTGCCAAGACCGCGTAATCGATCCAGGTCATGAAACCTATTTAGGTACTATATTGCCGTTGAGCCCCAGGCCTTTGAGCTTTTCACGCACCTTGTCCGCCTCATCCCGGGTAGCGAACGGTCCGGCCCGCACGCGCGTCACGCCGCCTTTCGTGGTCGGCACCACCTCGGTATAAGAATTCACGCCGGCCGCCGCGATCTGGCCTTGAATCTGCTTGGCCTTTTCGGCATCGCTGAGTGCAGCCACCTGCACTACAAAACCGCCCGCAACTTTCGCTTCAGCTGGTTGCGCAGCCTGCGGCTTTTCTGCCATCGCCGGCACGGACGCTTTGGCTTGCTGTTTGGACTGCTCCTTTGCCGCTTTTTTGGGCGGCGGGGCCGCTTCGGTATCGTAAGCGGGCGGTGCTTCGGCAGCTTGTTTGGCGGGTGGCGCTGCCGCCACCTTGGGCGGCTCGCTTCGGGCCAATTCGGATTTCGCAGGGACTTCCGGCGCGATCGCGGATTTTGCGCCCGGTCCGCCCGGGGAAGCGGGCACGATCTTCGAGGTGAATATGCCCGAATCAGGAGCGGGAATGCGAATGCTGATGTCCTGGCTGACCGGCTTGGGATCGTGGTCAAGAACCATCGGCAGGAATACCGCAACGATGGTCACCAGTGCTATCGCGCCGATCAACCGCCGGCGCGCGCGTTTTCGGAGTTGCAGTTCTTCTTCGCTAATCGATTTCGCCATGACCAGGGAATCCAGAACCCTCACCCATTTTTCCCGTCTGCCCGCTGCCGGTCATGCATGACGGCTGCGACGGTAAGAAACGATCCGAAAACGAGAATTTTATCAGCATTCACCGCGATTTGACAGGCGGCACGCCAGGCGCCGACAACATTATCGAAACACTCGACCGGCGCGGTGACTCCGGCCTGATGTAATGCGGCCACCAACTGCTGCGCGCTGGCGCCACGCGGGCCCTCAGCGTTGGCCACCAGCCAATGCGTGATGTGGCCCTTGACGGCCGTGGCCACGCCCGCGATGTCTTTGTCCTTCAGCATGGAAAAGACCGCAATTGTGCGGCCGGACGCGGGCATGCCCGCAAGATTGGCGGCAAGTGCGCGCGCGGCAGCCGGATTATGCGCCACATCGAGAATCACCTGCGGGCGGCCTGGCAGCACCTGAAAACGCCCGGCGATTTCCGCCTGCAACAGTCCGCTGCGAAGGTCCTGCGCCGTAACCGGTGTGTGCGCGCGCAGTTGATCGAGCACGGTGAGACACGCTGCCGCGTTGGCCAATTGACGGGCACCGCGCAGCGCGGGAAGAGGCAAGCCGTGGCGCTTGCCGCCAGGACCCCAATAGCGCCACTGGTTGCCGTCGGCAGCGCAACCGAAATCGCGGTCGATCAATAGTAGTGCGGCACCGATCTCACGCGCATGAGCAAGCAGCGTCACCGGCGGTTCTGCGTCGGCGCAAACCGCCGGCCGCCCTGGCCGGAAAATGCCCGCCTTCTCGAACCCTATCTCGTCGCGGGTTTCACCGAGGTAGTCCTGATGATCAATGTCCACGCTGGCGACCAGCGCGCAATCAGCATCGAACGCGTTGACCGCGTCGAGACGACCGCCAAGCCCCACTTCCAGTATTGCAATGTCAACCCCGGCCGCAGCAAACGCGAGCGCGGCCGCGAGCGTGCCGAACTCGAAATAGGTCAGCGGCGGGACATCCGCCAACCCGACCCTGGCGGCTTCAATGCGCTCGAACGTGCGGCACAACGTATCATCATCCACTTCCCTGCCCCCGATGCGCACGCGTTCGTTGTAGCGCAACAGGTGCGGCGACGTGTAGCAGCCGACACGGTAGCCGGCATGCAGTAACACGGCCTCCAGCATTGCGCAGCACGAGCCTTTGCCGTTGGTACCGCCGACGGTAATGATGGGATAGCCGGGGCTGAGCGCAAGCGCCCGTTTGACGCTCGACACACGATCAAGGCCCAGCGCAATTGTCAGTGGGTGCAGGCGCTCGAGATATTTCAGCCAATCGTCTAGGGTTTCGGGTTTAGAGTCTAAAGTCATGATCGGGGAAAGCACGAACGAACGGCAATGACGTCTCCTCCCTTTGGAGGTGACTTAACTTTAAACCTTAGACCTTGAACTTGAAACCAGCTACGCCGCCGCCGGCAACTTGAGCAGCAGGGTAATCAGGCTGGCAAGCTTGTCGCGCATCTCCCGGCGGTCGACAATCAAATCGATGGCGCCATGCTGGAGCAGGAATTCCGAGCGTTGAAATCCCTCCGGTAACGTTTCGCGCACGGTCTGCTCGATTACGCGCGGCCCGGCAAAGCCTATCAATGCGCCCGGCTCGGCGAGCACGATGTCGCCGATTAGTGCGAAGCTTGCCGACACACCGCCCATGGTCGGGTCGGTCAGCACCGAGATGAATGGCAACTTTTCAGCGGAGAGCTGGGTCAGCGCGGCGCAGGTTTTTGACATCTGCAGCAACGAAAACAGGCCTTCCTGCATGCGCGCGCCACCGCTCGCGGTAAAACAGACCAGCGGCAGCTTCTGCTCCAGACACACATGGACCCCGCGCACAAAGCGCTCGCCAACCACCGAGCCCATCGAGCCGCCGAGGAACTTGAATTCAAATGCCGCGACGACGAGCGGAACGGTCTTGATGCTGCCCTGCATCACCACCAGCGCATCTTCTTCCTCGGTGTCCTTGCGCGCTTCTTCGAGACGCTCAGTGTAACGCCGGCTGTCCTTGAACTTGAGGCTGTCCACCGGCACGACCTCGTAGCCGATTTCATAGCGCCCTTCGGCATCGAGCAGGTAGTCGAGACGCTCACGCGCGGTAATGCGATTATGGCAATTGCATTTCGGGCAGACATCCAGGTTTTTTTCCAGATCAGTGCGGTAAAGCACCGCTTCGCATGAAGTGCATTTGCTCCACAGCCCCTCCGGCACCACCTTTTTCGGGCTGCCGGTGTCGCGTTTGATCTTGGGCGGCAATAATTTTTTCAGCCAGCTCATGGGGTTGCCCTATCGGCGGTCGAGCGCGCTGCGTATATCCTTCACCAGGACGGATATGTTGTCCAGCACGCGCTCGCGCGGACTCGCCTCGATTTCCTGCACCAACCGACTGCCGATGACGACGGCATCTGCGAATTTCGAGACGGCTTGCGCGGTCTGCGCATCGCGGATGCCGAAACCGACGCCAATCGGCAGCTTGATATGCGATCGAATTTGCGGAATTTTTTGCGCTATCTCTTCGAGATCGAGGTGCGCGGCGCCGGTCACGCCGCGCAGCGAAACGTAGTATATGTAGCCACGCGCGTAACGCGCCACCTGCTCGATGCGAGAATCGGTGGAAGTCGGCGCGAGCAGGAATATCGCGTCGATTTCCCGCTCTGCGAGCACATCGCAAAACCGGGCAGACTCCTCAGGAGGGTAATCGACGACCAGCACCCCATCGACGCCCGCCACACCCGCCGCATCGGCAAACTTTTCACCCCCCATCGCCTCGATCGGGTTCGCGTAACCCATCAACACTACCGGGGTCCGGCTGTCGGTCTGGCGAAATTCGGCAACGAGCCCTAGCACGCGCTTCAACGTCGTGCCGTGTTTCAATGCGCGCTCGCTTGAACGTTGTATCGTAGGCCCGTCTGCCATCGGATCCGAAAACGGCACGCCAAGCTCGATTACATCGGCACCAGCGGCGGCAAGCGCATGCATCAACGGCACAGTCAGCGCCGGTTCGGGATCGCCTGCGGTAATGAACGGGATAAGTGCTTTGCGTTTTTGCTTCCCGAGTGCGGCGAAGGTAGCGGCGATACGCGACATCAGCAACCCCGCGAATGGTGACGGGTGAAGCGTGGAAGGCGGAAACAGCGCGCGCGGATCGAGATTGCCCCTTCGTCCTTCACGCATTCACCCTTCACTTAGAACTTAAGGCCGGACTTCTCGGCCACCGTTTGCATGTCCTTGTCGCCGCGACCAGACAGGTTGACGAGCAGAATCTGGTCCTTGCTCATCCGCGGCGCCATCTTCGCCGCGTAGGCGAGCGCATGGCTAGATTCGAGCGCGGGTATGATGCCTTCGAGCCGGCACAAATGGTGGAACGCCTCCAGCGCTTCGTCATCGGTCACCGCCACGTATTCGGCGCGGCCGCTGTCCTTCAACCACGCATGCTCCGGACCGACGCCGGGATAGTCGAGACCCGCTGAGATCGAATGCGTCTCGATGATCTGGCCGTTGTCATCCTGCATCAGATAAGTGCGGTTGCCGTGCAGCACGCCGGGCTTGCCGGCGCACAACGTTGCCGCATGCTTGCCGCTTTCAAGACCGTAGCCGGCAGCTTCGACGCCGACCAATCGCACCTTCTCGTCGGCGATATACGGGTAGAACAATCCCATAGCGTTGGAGCCGCCGCCAACGCACGCGAGCACCGCGTCGGGCTGGCGTCCGGTCATCTCCTGCATCTGCTGTATCGCCTCGATGCCGATCACCGACTGGAAATCGCGCACCATCATCGGATAGGGGTGAGGGCCGGCGACCGTGCCGATGATGTAAAACGTGGTGCTGACGTTGGTAACCCAGTCGCGCATCGCCTCATTGAGCGCGTCTTTCAGCGTTTTCGAGCCCGACTCTACCGGCACCACGCTCGCACCGAGGAGTTTCATGCGATAAACGTTCTGCACCTGACGCTTGATGTCCTCGGAACCCATGTAGACCACGCATTCCATGTCGTAGCGCGCGGCGACCGTCGCAGCCGCGACACCGTGCATGCCGGCGCCGGTTTCAGCAATTACGCGCGGTTTGCCCATGCGCCGGGCGAGCAACGCCTGGCCAACCGTATTGTTGATTTTGTGGGCGCCGGTGTGGTTCAGGTCCTCGCGCTTCAGGTAAACCTGCGCCCCACCGAAATGCTCCGACCAGCGCCTGGCGTGGTAGACCGGGCTCGGCCGTCCGACGAAATGCTTGAGTTCGTATTCGAACTCGGCGCGAAATTCCGCATCCTTGTGGTAACGCTCGTAGGCCGCCCTTAACTGATCGAGCGCCTCGATCAGCGTTTCGGCGACAAACACGACGCCATACGGCCCGAAATGCCCTTTGTCATCGGGCAGGTCATACATCTGCATCGCGCACACCTTGAAAAAATGCGGCCATTTTACGCGAGTCCTTGATGCCGGGACTCGCTTCGACTCCGGAACTGACATCAACCGCCCAGGGCCTGACGCGGCGTATCGCATCGGCAACGTTGGCGGGGCCGAGCCCGCCCGACAATATCACGGGAAGCGGCAACTCGCGCGGGACCATGTTCCAGTCAAATGCGGCGCCGGTACCGCCGTGCGCGCCTTCAACGAAAGCGTCGAGCAGCAACCCGCGCGCTGCGCCGTAAAGTTTTGCATATTGTAGCAAATCCAGTCCCGGCCTGACGCGTACCGCCTTGATGAACGGCACGCCGAACCGGGCGCAGAATGCCGGCGTCTCCTCGCCGTGAAACTGCAGCAGGTCGAGCCGCACCTGGCCGAGCGCACGGTCAACTTCAACGAATTCCGGATTGACGAACAACCCGACCGTGGTAACGAAAGGCGGCAGCAGGCGGACGATCTCGGCAGCGCGCCCGGGCGTGAGGTGGCGCGGGCTCTTGGCGAAAAACACAAAGCCGAGCGCATGCGCGCCGAAACGTGCCGCTGCAAGCGCATCGTCGACACGTGTAATGCCGCAGATTTTGATTGCTGTCGTCATTCCGTTTTCTCGTTAAACCACGCGTTGCGCGCCGCTTGCGGCAACCCCCATTTCGCATCATAGCTGACATGGGCCAGGTAGAGGCCTGCCGGGTCCAGCGTTGGCGCCGCCAACGCGCGGTCACGGCTTGCCAGCACGGATGCCAGCCACGCCGGATCGTGCCTGCCCTTGCCGACGTAAATCAGGGAGCCGACGATATTGCGAACCATGTGGTGCAAAAACGCGTTGGCGGCAAGCTCGAACACGATGTAGTCACCGCTTTTCCGGATATCCAGGCGCCGCAGTTCGCGCACCGGCGACTGCGCCTGACATTCCGCCGATCGAAACGCGCTGAAATCGTGCACGCCAAGCAGGTGCTGCGCGCCGACCTGCATTCTCTCAAGGTCAAGCGGCAGATGAAACCATCCCACCCGCCCGTGGTTCAACGCCGGACGCAGCGGGTGATTTAACAGCACGTAGCGGTAACAACGTTCGCGCGCCGAGTAACGGGCATGAAATTCCGCCGCAGCGGGCTGCGACCAGATCACTGCAGCGCCGGCAGGCAATAACGTGCTCACTCCGCGCACCCACGCCGACTCGGGACGCTCGGCACCGGTATCAAAATGCACAACTTGCGCGAGCGCGTGCACACCGGCGTCGGTGCGCCCAGCACAAATTGTAGAAATCTTTTCGCCGGCGATCGCGGCGAGGGCGCGCTCGAGCGCATCCTGCACCGCGCATCCCGAGGGCTGCGTCTGCCAGCCGCAGAATGCGCCGCCGTGATATTCCAGTCCAAGCGCAATTCTCACGTCAATCCCCCAAAACGAAACTGGCTGCAATACAACGCAGCCAGCTCATGAGTCCTTCCACGTCAGGCACGGCAGGAGATACCCCGTGGCCTCCGAAAATTTTGGTTCAACCGAGAGAATCGAGCAGCTTCTTCGCTTCCGCCTGTTGTCCGGCGTCGCCTTCCTTGATCACCTCGCGCAGAATCTCGCTCGCGCCGTCCTTGTCACCCATTTCCTGGTAGGCCTTGGCCAAATCGAATTTGGTCTGCACGTCGTACCAATGGTCATCCTTGGCGCCGCCCTCGGCAGGTGCCGGCTTCGCCGCGTCGTCAAGATTAAGGCTGATATCGTCGAGTTTGAGCTCCGGCATCAAAGGAGCGGCCGGCGGGGCAGCAGCCGAAGCGACTGGGGCGACCGCAGTAGCACCGCCGATGTCGAGGTTGAAATCCGGTTCGAGAGGGGCCGCAGCTGGTGCGACAGAGTCCTTCGGAACCTCCAGATTAAAATCCATGTCAAGACCGGCAGCCGCTTCCGGTTTCGCGGCCGCTGGCGCAGCAGCCGGCGAAGCATCGAAATTGAAATCGATCATGTTGGTAGCTTCCTCTGCCGCATCAAGCGCGATGTCGGGCGCCGCGACCGAGGACGGAATATTAAGCGTGAAATCGGGCGCCACAGCTTCAGGCTCGGTGGCCGCGGGCGCAACTTCCCGCGCTGCGGTTGCCGCTGCAATATCTCCCTGATTAAACGTCGTGGTGGATGACGCAGATCCCGCATCGAGCACGATATCGGTCGCCGGCGCAGCAGCGCTCCCCGATAGATCGAGATCAAAATCCAGGTCCGTGCCGCCGGCACCGGCGCCTGCAACCGGAATCGCGGGTGCCGGCGCGGACTTACCTGCCTCATAAAGCTTGTTTCCGGGGTCGAGCGCCCAACCCATTGCGGCTGCCTTGAGCCAGTTCTCACCCGCGCCCTTGGTCTGGGTACTCAGATTGCGTGCGACCTTTTCGAACGCGGCCTTGTCCTTGCGTCCGGCATAAATCTGCAGCAGCTTGAGCTGCGCTGCTTCATGGGTCGGATTATTCTCGAGCGCTTCCTTCAGCACCTCTTCAGCCTGGGTATCACGCCCGAAATTGAGGTAAAGATCGGCCTCCGCCAGCGGATCGACATCTTCAGCGGCAGCGGATGGCGCTATCACCGCCGGCGGTGCCGCCGCTATGGCGGCAGTCACCACCGCCGCGGCCTTGCCCAGCGTAGGCGCGGCTTTTTCGCGAACTTCGTCGTGCGCCGCTTGGGCACGCCGACGGCGCACGAACAGGTAGCCGCCAATCCCAAATATGACCACCAACAAGGCGCCACCGATGGCAAGGAGATTGTCGAACAGTTGCGCGACCAGGTCGGGCTGAGGCGGGGGCGCCACCACCTTGGGTTTCTTAGGCTGGGCCGGCTTTTCGGATTTCGGTGCGTCCGCCTTCGGTGCATCGCCTTTTGGCGGTTCAATTCCGGCCGGTTTCTGTGCCGGCTCGGCTTTCTGATCTGCTTTCAGAGGTTCCGCATCTTTGGCAGGCTCCGCTTTCGTCGCGGCGGCCTTCGCAGGTTCCACCTTTGCCGGCTCAACTTTCGCAGGCTCGGCCTTCGCTGGACCCGCTTTGAGCGGTTCAACTTTCGCTGGCTCGGCCTTCGCTGGGCCCGCTTTGCCGGGCGGCTGCGGCACCGGCTTCACGCCGGGCGCCTGCCCCTTGATCTCAAGCAACCGCTGCATATCCTTGATGGTTTTCTCGAGTTGCGCGATGCGATCGTTGGCTTCGGCCAATGCTTTTTTCCGCGCAGTGGCTTCTTCTTCGAGCATTCGCATACGCTCTGCGCCCGTAGCGCCCTTGCCGCTGCCCGTCTTGCCCGCTCCCGGTTGGCTTTTCGACAGCTTGAGCACTTCTTTCGGCGCATCCTTGCCGGCTGCTTTGTCCTCCACCGCAGTCGTAATCTTGCCGCTTGCCGCGGACTTCGATTCCCGTGCCGGCGTCTGGCCCGCAGCGTCAGCCAGTTTCTGACGATAAGCGTTCCAGTTTGCGGTTTGCATGCGGATTTCTTTTACCGCCTCGGATTGCCCCGAAACGGATATTTGCTCCTTTTCCTGAACGCGCAAGATCCGGCCGGTCTTCAGCCGGTTCATGTTGCCCACGAATGCCTCTGGATTGCTGCGGTACAGACTGACCAGCATCTGCTCCAGCGTGACGCCCTCAGGTTTGACCTCGGCGGCGATCTTGCGCAGTGTGTCACCCCGTTTGACCGGGCCATAATCCTTGCTCTCGGCTTTGGCGGGCGCAGCAGCCGCCGGGAGAGCGGGAGCTTCGGCGGCGGGTTTCACCGGCTCCACTGCCGCGACAGCAGGCACCTGCGGCGCGGGCGCAATCACCGTTATTTCGGGCGTCGCAGGCGGCACGATGGCGACCGGCGGAATCGGCGCCGGAGCCGGGGTCACAAATGCGGGCGGATCGATCAGCGACGTGTATTCGCGAACAAGTCGTCCTTGCGACCAGCTCAGTTCGATCAACAAATTAATGAAAGGGTCGCTGACCGCTCGTGTCGAGACTATCTTGATATAAGGCTGGCCATCGGCGCGCCGTTCTATGCTTACGCGCGCACCGATCAGGGCTGAACTATATTGGATATTGGCTTTGGCAAAAGCGTCAGGCGACGCAATGCGCGCGGTGACGGAAGCGAGCTCGTCCTTCTGCACCGACACCAGTTCGACCTCTGCCAGCAGTGGCTGACCGAGCGTGGACAAAATGGTAAGTTTGCCCAATCCGGCAGCATGTGCAACCCATGGCATCAGCAGCAAAAACCCCACCGATAGCCATGTTTTATATGGCATTTTGCGCACCGCCCACCCTATTGTTATTTTCAGCAATAAGTAAATTAACATCAAATAGTTAGGGTTGCAAGCTAACCTTGCCTCTAACCTTTTGAATCTATTGGCCAGCACCCAATCACGATTTTACCAGATACCCCAAAAAAACCTTTGAATCGTGTCCGGAAAACTGTCGCCGGTTCGAAAATTTCAAATACGGCGAGTTATGGACCGCCATCCGATTATCGGTCGAGCAGGATGCGCAATATGCGGCGCAAAGGCTCGGCTGCCCCCCACAACAACTGATCGCCAACCGTAAATGCGGACAAATAAGAGCCGCCCATGGCCAATTTGCGCAGGCGGCCGACTGCAACATGCATGTTGCCGGTCACTGCGGCCGGCGTCAGTTCCCGTTCGGTGCGCTCGCGCTCGTTGGGTACCAGGCGTACCCAGTCATTGGCCGACGAAATCAAACCGGCGAGTTCGTCGAGCGGCACGTCGTTTTTCAATTTGATGGTCAACGCCTGGCTGTGACAACGCATGGCCCCAACGCGCACGCACAAGCTGTCTATCGGCGTCGCCGGCTTGCCGAACGCCTCGCCCCGCCCCAATATTTTGTTGGTCTCGGCGCCGCCCTTCCACTCCTCGAGCGACAAGCCGTTGCCCATGTCCTGGTCGATCCAAGGGATCAGGTTGCCAGCCAGCGGCACACCGCGAAAATTGTCCATGGGCAGAGTGCCGTCGGTCTGCTTGGCCACCACCTTGCGGTCTATTTCCAGAATGGCGGATGCCGGATCCGCCAGCAAGGCTTTGACCTCGGCGTTGATCAGTCCAAACTGGATGAGAAGTTCGCGCATATGCTGCGCACCGCCGCCGGACGCCGCCTGATAAGTCATGCACGTCATCCACTCGACGAGGTCGTGCTTGAACAAGCCGTGCATGCCCATCAACATGCAACTGACCGTGCAATTGCCGCCGATATAGTTCCGGATGCCTTTGGCGAGCGCGTCTTTGATGACTGCCATGTTGACCGGGTCGAGAATGATGATCGCATCATTCTTCATGCGCAGCGTCCGCGCTGCATCGATCCAGTATCCGTTCCAGCCCGCCGCGCGCAGCTGTGGAAAAACATCGGTCGTGTATTGGCTGCCCTGGCACGTGATGATGACGTCCATGGCCTTTAACGCTTTAATATCGCGCGCGTCTTTGAGCGGTTCGGAGCCCCTGCCGACAGCGGGCCCCGTGCCTCCGACCTGGGATGTGGTAAAAAAAACAGGGTCGATATGGTCGAAATCACGCTCGGCCTGCATGCGTTGCATCAGCACCGAACCGACCATCCCACGCCACCCGACAAAACCCACTCGCATCATCATTGTTCCTGGCAAATCAACCTAACGCCGCACGCGCGCCGCCGTTGACGGCTCATGCCGTCAGGGCCGCCAAGACCGCGTCGCCCATTTCGCTGGTGCCGACGCGGCGCGTTTCGGTCTCGTAAATATCGGCGGTGCGATAGCCCTCTGCAAGCACTTTTTGCACCGCAGCCTCGATGCGCCGCGCCGCCTCCTCGAGGTTGAACGTATAGCGCAACATCATCGCCGCCGACAATATCGTCGCCAGCGGATTGGCGATGTTCTTGCCCGCGATATCGGGCGCCGAGCCGTGCGCGGGCTCATACAAACCCTTGTTGTTCGCATCCAGCGATGCTGACGGCAGCATGCCTATGGAGCCGGTCAGCATCGAAGCTTCGTCCGACAAAATATCGCCGAACATGTTGCCGGTGACGATCACGTCGAATTGCTTCGGATTGCGCACCAGCTGCATCGCGGCATTGTCGACATACATGTGCGACAACTCGACCTGCGGAAAGTTTTTGGCGACATCTTTCACGGTTTCGCGCCACAAGCGGCTGGTTTCGAGCACGTTTTCCTTGTCGACCGAGGTGAGCTTGCGCCCCCGCTTCATGGCCGCCTTGAATCCGACGTCCGCGATGCGCCGGATTTCAGGTTCCGAATAAAGCATGGTGTCGTAGCCTTCGCGCTCGCCCCGGGCATTGGTACGGCGGCCCCGCGGCTCGCCAAAATAAATGTCGCCGGTGAGCTCGCGCAGGATCAGGATGTCGAGGCCTGCCACGATTTCCGGCTTGAGCGATGATGCGCTAGCGAGTTCCGCGAACAACAGCGCCGGGCGCAAGTTCGCAAACAAGCCAAGTTCCTTGCGCATGCGCAGGAGCCCCTGCTCCGGACGCTGGGCGCGCGGCAGCGCGTCGTATTGCGGCCCGCCGACCGCGCCGCACAGGACCGCCTCGGCCTCTTTGGCAAGCTTTAGCGTGGGCGCGGGCAACGGATCGCCGTGCGCATCGTAGCCGGCGCCGCCATACGGCGCGTACTCGAGTTCGAGCTTGAGCCCGTCGCGGCGGAGCACGTCGAGCACCTTGACTGCTTGGGCGATGATCTCCGGGCCGATGCCGTCGCCGGCTAGTACTGCGATTTTCATTTTGACCCTTATTCTTGAACCGCAGAGACGCAGAGGCGCAGAGAACAACAACCACCTAAAGCCAAACACGCGCCCGACGGCAATCGAATCGATTTTCTTCGCGTCTTCGCGCCTCCGCGGTTCACGATTTTATCCAAACAACCACGGCTGTTGTTCACGACGCTTGGCTTCGAATTCCTTGATCCTGTCGGCATGTTCGAGCGTGAGGCCGATTTCGTCGAGTCCGTTCAGCATGCAGTGCTTGCGAAACGGATCGATTTCGAACTTGAATGTCTCGCCGCCGGGCGTCGTAACGCTCTGCTGCTCGAGGTCGACCACCAGACGATAGCCGGGCGCCGTTTCCGCTTCCTTGAACAATCGACCGACGATTTTGGCGTCGAGCCGTATCAACAACAGCCCGTTCTTGAAGCTGTTGATGAAGAAGATGTCCGCGAAGCTCGGCGCGATCACAGCCTGGAAGCCATACTGCAACAACGCCCACGGCGCATGCTCGCGCGAGGAGCCGCAGCCGAAGTTCTCGCGCGCAAGCAGTATCTGCGCACCCCGGTAGCGTGGCTGATTGAGCACGAA
>Ga0315281_10002542_pt1 | contig 27023 bp, 24 predicted proteins | sample YL17G07_0_MG_FD_204540 | JGI IMG/M metagenome (GOLD analysis project Ga0315281, IMG submission 204540) | Sediment microbial communities from Yellowstone Lake, YNP, Wyoming, USA - YL17G07_0 | ecosystem: Environmental > Aquatic > Freshwater > Lake > Sediment | place: USA: Wyoming | collected...
GCCCTCCAACGCCAGATCAAATGCGCCGGGAATGCCGCGGAAGCGGTCGTTGGTATCTTTGAGCCCGTCTAGGCTTATACCCACGTAGGAGAGGCCGAATTTCTTCAACTCAAGCGCCTTTTCCCTGGTTATCAACGTGCCATTCGTGCTGATAACCGCCCGCAGCCCCTTTTCTTTTGCGTAACCGATCAATTCAAGGAGGTCAGGCCTCATGAGCGGTTCACCGCCGGAAAAGAGGATTACCGGAGCGCCATAGTCGGCAAGGTCGTCCAGCATGGCCTTTGCGTCTTTTGTGGTTAATTCGTTGGGGTATTCGATGTCTTTCGACTGGGAATAGCAATGAATGCATTTTAAATTGCACCGTTGGCCTACATTCCATACGACAACGGGCTTTTTATCTTTCGAAAATTGCAATAGATGCGACGGCAGCTTTTTCGATTCCCTACCGTACCGCAATGCATCAGAAGGTTCTACGGTGCCACAATACAGCTTAGATATACCAATCATGTTCCTTTACTCCTGCAAAGGCATATACAGACCAAAACATGCATGCGGCTATCAGCCACATGTATGTCTCATATTCATCACAAAAAATAATTATAACCCAAAAAAGCTATCAAGTAAATTGTTTTGTAATGGTTCACCTGATATACTTCAAAGGGAAAAACAACCCCCTTTTTTTAAGAGGAACAGTAAACATCCGCTTACTGCCCAAAGGCGTATAATCGCCAATCCACACAACCGATGTATAAGGTGCCCTTTGCGTCGATTGCAGGAGAAGAAAGTAGCGATTCTCCAACGGTTGCACTCCACTTCAGCGAACCGTCGCTATTTACGGCATATACCTTTCCATCCCAGGAACCCACATAAACCACTCCATTTGCATCAACGGTTGGGGCGGCGGTAATTGATTTCCCGGTTTTAAATTTCCATTTTAAACCGCCGTCTTTTTTGATTGCGCACAAGTCACCATCCTGCGTTCCGATATAAATGGTGCCGTCCTTAGCCAAGGCCGGGGATGAGTGGGAACGGCATCCCAAATCAAATCCCCACTTTAGCGTCCCATCCATATTGACCGCATAGATTTTTCCATTCACATCGGAAATACAAATGACATTATCGCCGATAGCAGGGGTGGAGTCCACCTTGTTTTCGGTTTCCAGCTTCCATTTCATGGCTCCACCTGGACTCACAGCGTATAAGTGTTTATCCCATGAACCGATGTAAACCGTACCATCCGCCCCGATAGCAGGGGAAGAGGTCATAATTGGCCCATCCGTCTGATAACCCCACTGAATTTTCCCATCGGACGAACGCAACGCATATAGCTTTCCGTCGTAAGAACCAAAGTACACAATACCCTTGCTATCAATACACGGAGAAGAATGGATTGCGTCCTTGGCCTGGAACTTCCATTTCAATTTCCCATCGGGTTTAACAGCATAAAACCGTCCATCAGCGGAACCGAAGTAAATAACATTATCCGGTCCAACCGCCGGCGCTCCAAATATTTCCTCCGCTATTTTAAATGCCCATATTACTTTCCCTTTCGGGTTTACTGCCAACAGGTTACCGTCGGTTACTCCAATATAAACAGTGCCATCCTGGCCAACTACGGGAGAAGACCATATTTCCCCGGCGCCGGAAATGGCCCATTTTAAGTTGTCGTCAGTCGGGCCGGTGTAAGGTACCTGCCCTACCCTTTGCAAGTTATAACGATGCACCGGAAACCCGCCTGTTGCATCCTGTGCATAAATGGGAGAGAAACAAAATATACCGACCACAACAAGGGCGATTACCGCCGATGCTATGTAAAAAACCGGGTGGTTACTATGAGAAAAAAGGTGTTTCATTTTCATTACAATAGCTCCTTGGTATCAAAGGTCAGGAATGATCAGTGTTTGTCCTACTTTCAAATCTTTTTTCTTTTTTAAGGTAGTCACATTTGCGTCCAGGATGGCCTGCCATTTTGTGCCATCATTATAGTATTTAATGGCCAATTTATAAAGCGAATCGCCTTCTTGAACTGTGTGTTCCTTCGCATTCGATTTTGTAGTGTTTTCACTACTCTTAACGTCCTGGCCTGCATCATCTGCCTTAGCGACCTTCGGAGGCGGAGGAGCGACTAATTCCCCGTCAGGAATTACCAGTTCAGTGCCTATTTTCAAGCTGTTTCTGTCGTGAATCCTATTTTGATTTGCATTGAATATCAGCAGCCACTTGTTCCCGTCTCCGTAATATTTTTTTGCAATTTTATAGAGATCTTCATTGGAGGCCACCGTATGCACGCGGGCATTCGCTGGCAACGGCTCTTTGCTGGACGTATCAAGCCCCCGCCATTCGGAGCTACCAGACGTGATTGGGGTTTTATCGGCATGCGCCGTTAAACGCACCGGTTCTTTATCTTTTGGTTTCTCCCACGCCCCGACCAAAACACTGTCGTCAATTTCGGCGAGTTGAGTTTTTATCTTTGCGGCATTTGCAGCATCCTGTTCCACAGGTTTTGTAGGTTTGGATACTTGCTCAACTACGGGCTTGAATATATCAGAAGGTTCTGACGGTAATTCATTCGGATTTAATTTTCCCGCCCGATCGCCATCTTCAAGCTCCGGGATGGGAAGGGTCGGTTCTTTAATCGAAGTTTTTGTACTCAAGAAGACGCCGATGATTGCCAGGATAATCACCCCCAGAACAACACCCACCTGCACGTCTTTTTTCATCGTCTTATTCCTTTCGAAGTATCCGTTATAACCAAAAGCTTTTGTTTTTCAGAAATACAGGGTGAACTCTCTGGATTTCATGGCTTAAGCATCGAAAACCCAGCTTGCTTGGCTATAGGAACGAAAATGAATCACCATATTCTTGTACACTTCCAACATAGGCACTCTACCAGGAAGAACGTTATATTATCGCATCGTAATTACCCTATCTTAAAAGTAACTACCCAGCCAAGTCATCACAAAGCAAAGACACCATATTAACGTTATCCGGAGAAATAGCCCCATAAACGTTCGTTTATGGGGCTAACCTCTTATCTCCTAACTTTTCTTCGTCTGGATCGGCAACACCTGACGTTCAGGTTCAAGCCCCTTCCACCTGAGCAACATCGGACATGCAATGAATATCGTCGAATAGGTACCTACGATAATACCAACCAACATAACGAATGCGAATCCATGAATCTCAGGCCCACCGAGGAAAAACAGCGCGAACAATACGCCGATGGTGGTGATACCCGTTAAAAGGGTACGGCTCAACGTCTGGTTAATGCTATCATTAACCAACTGCGGCGTTAACAACTTGCCGTGTCCACCCAGGTTTTCCCTGATCCTGTCAAATATAACGATGGTGTCATTCAGGGAATAACCGACTACCGTAAGGAAAGCGGCCACCATGGAACTGTCTATCTTCATGTTTCCAAATAGGTGGTCGGCTATAGCTACTGCGCCCAAGGTAATCAATATATCATGAATAACGGCAATGATCGCGGATGAACCGAATTTGAAATCGCCAAAACGGAACCAAACGTAAAATATTGTTACAATACAAGAAAAGATTACCGCTAGAATCGCGCGGCTCTTCATTTCTCCTGCAACCGTGGCGCCGATGCTGACAATCCGCTTAATCGGCTGAGGTATCTCAAATGCGCTTTTAATGGCGGTTTTAGCCGCTTCCTTATTATCAACGTTGAGAACGACCTTAACCGTTTGATACTCACGGCCCTCATCCAAGTCACTCTCAAGCACACCGGAATAACCGGCGGCCGTCAATGCCTCTTCAATAACCATTTTTTTCAATGGCTTAGATAGCGCCATGCGGAACTGAACCGTCTTTCCGCTCCCTCCATCAGCGCCTCCGGCATCCGTGCCGGCAGAAACGTCCTTTATCTCTTCAAAGGAGACGTTTATTTTCTCTTTATACAAAAGGTTTTCAAACTTTTTCATTACGTCATCCTTAATTTTTTCCTGTATTTTACCGGCGCTTAAGGATTGTAATTGAATTGCAAACGTCTGCGATGGGGCATTCACCAGGTAAGCACCTTTTACGAGCGATTTCAGAGAGCCGCTACGTATCAACGTATCAATGAAATCCCTTTTCGAAATACCCTCTTTTAACGCCACCTGAACGGAACCCTCTCCGACACTATACATGCCAGGCAAAGATATTGATTCCTTCAGCCTGTCCTTTATCTCCTGCAAGGCCGTTCTTGACCCGTTTATTTTCAATTTGCGGGCACGGTCAGACGAGGATTCGTTTGATTGCGATGCAACCGAAATCCCCCTAAACCCCATTTTCGCCAATTCGGACGTCAAGACGGATGAATCTATCGGTTCACTGGCCTCAGCCTCTATACTTGCCTGAGTCGTTTGCATACCGGCGCCTTGTGATTGCAATGACTCAACAACGTCACCAAGTGTCAGCTTTACATTGCGGAAAATCAGGTTGTTTTTTAGACTCTCGGTTACGGTATCAAGCAGTTGTGAACGTTTCTTATTGTCCTCCAACCCCTTAATGCCGACCAAAAACTCCTTGCCGGTTTGATTCAAAGCAAAGAGAGATTCCACGTCATCTTTGTTATACCCGGCTTTTTCAAGCATTTTTTGAACTGCAACTTCCTCTACCGGCTTTTGCAGTTTGAGGTTAAAAATAGTCGGTTCGGTAAAATCAATCCCTGCGAACAGACCTTCATTGCCCAAAACACCCTTTATATCCTCCGTTATCTTTTGCCGAATCTTCTCTTCGCCAAGTTCCTTGATTCGTATACCGAACTCCGCCGAGGTAGACAGAAACTGGGTCAGGTTATCACCGGACCATATACTCTGCACCTCAGCCTCGTCGTAACCGGTTTCACCCAACGCCGTCCTCACAATGCCTGGCTGAACTTCTTTGTTCAATTGGAGCTGAACCAGAGTTCCCCCGGTGAAGTCAATGTCGTATTTTTTATTTCCTCTGATAACAAACGTCACCAACCCACCGATAATACAAGCGCCTGAAATAGAGACAAGGATGTATCGATAATTGATAAACTTGACATGGGGAATACCGATGAGTTTAAACATGGAAAAGTTCTTAAGCCAGCTTAAATCCAGAAATAAATCATAGATAGCCCTTGTAACAAAGATTGCGGTAAACAGGTTGATACTTAAGCCAATAATCAACGTCCAGGCAAATCCTTTTACCGGACCGGTGCCGACCGCCGCAAGAATCACCCCGGTAATCAGGGTGGTAACGTTAGAGTCGAAAATCGCAGAAAATGCCTTTTCATAGCCAGCCTTGACGGCTGTGCGTATCGGTTTCCCTTTGGCCTTTTCCTCACGAATTCTTTCAAAAATAAGCACATTGGCGTCAATACCCATACCGATCATAAGCACCAAACCGGCTATGCCCGGGAGCGTCATGGTGGCATTCAGCAACGCCATCGTTCCAACGAGCAAGAAGATGTTCAATGCGTTTGCGCTGTTGGCAACCCAGCCCACACCCATGTAGTAGATGCCGATGAAAAGGATGGCAAAGATACCGCCAATGGCGCCGGATAGCAGCCCTTTATTGATTGAATCCTTACCCAAACTTGGACCAACCATGGTTTCCATTTCAAGCTCAAGATTTGCCGGAAGGCTTCCTGCCCTCATAATGGCTATCAGTTCATTTACTTCATTCTGAGTAAAATTCCCTTCAATGATACCTTTTCCCGGAATACGGTCACGAATCATCGGCGCAGAATACAGGGTGCCGTCCAGAATAATCGCTAAGGGCTTGCCTATGTTGCGTTCCGTAAGCTGGCCGAATTTAGATTTGCCAATTGCGTCAAATTCAAAGCCAACAACGGGCTCAATCCCCTTACGGTCAGAATATATGCTGACCAGGTGTTCACCGGAAATCTCCGTTTTATTCTTAACAAGGAACCACTTGCCCGCGTCTCCCTCTTCTCCCTTTTTCTTACGTAACCAATGCTTGTAATATCCGGGGACTTGCTTCCCCTCCATCGCCTCTTTATATTCAGGGGTTTCACTGCTTGCGCCGAGCCTGAATTCAAGTTTGCCAAGACGGGTAATTCTGGTTTTCAGCCCTTCAATCTCCGTTCTCGTTGCGCCAGGCACCTGGATAAGAATCCGGTGGCTGCCTGACTCCTGGATACGGTATTCGATAACCCCCTGTGGGTCAATTCTCTTCTTTAAGACTTCGATAATCTCGTTTGTAATACCAGGACGGTCGTCCTTTTCGTCCACACTAACCTTATAAAGCAACTCGGAGCCGCCTTTGAGGTCTAATCCCAGCTTAATCTTTCCCTTTGACACATACTCAACATTCTTACTGCGTGTTACCTTGCCGTCTTTTCCCTTTTCCTCGCGGATAATCGTTTCCCGAATAACCGGGTTTGTTACGAAGATGCGCGTCCAGGATGACTCTAACGTTGTAGACTCAACAACCTTGCCGTCAACTTCCTTAACAACTTCCCTCTTCAAGACCTTATCTGCCGGCGGATACAAGACCATTAGGCCAATGGCAATAACTACCGCAATAAGAGGTAACCTCCACCTCAAACTTTTTGTCATTCGTTTCTCCTCAACAGGCTCCCTTTCCGTTGTTCCAAATAAACCGTTGTTTCACAAAGTTAAAAAGACTATTTTGCATCCTTGCTTTCTTTTGCAATTTCCTTTGGTTCGCTTGATTCTTCCTCATCGTCATGAGAAACGTCCACCACCGCAGCAATTGAAGACCTGTCAACCTTAACCTTCACGTCCTTAGCGTCATCCACACGGAGAATAATTTCGTTCTCCCTTACGGAGGTGATAATTCCATGGAGTCCGCCGGACGTTACCACCTTATCGTTCTTTTTGATCCTAGACAACAACGCTTTACGGTCTTTCTCCTTCTTTTTCTGAGGCCGTAATATCAAAAAGTACATTACAACAAACATCAGAATAAAGGGAAGCAGCATAGACAACATGCTGCCAGGTGATGACGACTTTCCTGCCGCTTGCAATAAAAAGAGCATACTAATCCTCCCCCCAAAAAAAAATTAAATAAATTTTATTCAGCCTGTCTCAACAAAAAACCCTCTTTAAAATCTTTAAACTCGCCTCTTACAATAGATTCCCTTGCCCGCTGCATCATATCCTGGAAGTACCAAATATTGTGTAACGACATCAAGGTCAGCCCCAGGATTTCATGCGCAAGAAAGAGATGCCTCAAATAAGCCCTTGAAAAATTGCAGCAAGTATAACACCCGCACGTTTCATCAAGGGGCCGGGTATCTTCTTTATATTGGCTATTCAGTATCTTTACCTTACCGTTACTAGTGAAGGCACATCCGTTTCTTCCGTTTCTCGTAGGGACAACACAATCGAACATATCAACACCCCGCTCAACGGCATCAAGGATGTCAGAAGGAAATCCAACACCCATGAGATATCGTGGACGGTCTTGAGGCAGATAGTCTACGGTGTAATCCAGTGCCTCATTCATCAGATGCGCGCCTTCTCCGACGCTTAAACCACCAATTGCATACCCCTCGAAATCCATTTCAACGAGCCTTTGGGCGCACTCAATACGGAGTTCCTTAAACACGCTGCCCTGTACGATGCCAAAAAGCGCTTGCCGTTCATTCTTGTGAGCGCCCTTACATTGCTCCGCCCAATTGAGCGTCCTTTTCACCGCAACGCCAGCCATCTCCCGTTCACAAGGATACGGCACACACTCGTCGAACGCCATAATGATGTCCGCACCAATGTCGTTTTGTATCCGTGTCATCTTTTGTGGCGTAAGAAACAGCTTGCTTCCGTCAATGGGAGATTGAAATTCAACCCCCTCATCGGTGGTTTTTATCAGCCCGGCAAGTGAGAATACCTGATAGCCACCGCTGTCGGTTATAATGGCGCCATCCCACCCGATAAATTTATGAAGCCCCCCTACTTCCTTAATGAGGCCTTCCCCCGGACGCAGGCACAAGTGATACGCATTACACAAGATAACCTTCGTGCCCGTTCTTCCCAGATACTCAGGTGTTATGGTTTTTACCGTTCCCTGCGTTCCCACCGGCATAAAGACCGGCGTTGGAATCGTGCAACCGGCTATTTGAATTTCACCACACCTAGCCTTTGTTTGCTTATCAAATGCCAGGATTTTAAAATCCAACAAAGCCTCCTAAGTACCGAGTAGACACAGTAAATCAGGTATTCCGTAAAATGAAAGATATTAATAAACCCGCTTGAGTTCGTTTTTCGGATAGTAATAATTTATAATATCCGACCATTTAAACCCTTTTTTAGCCATAGTTTGAGCGCCATGTTGGCAAAGTCCCACCCCATGACCCCAACCATTTCCCGAAAAAGTAATGTTTTTCCCGCTACATTTAGCGCTAAAGGCCGTGCTGCACAAAATATTTGGTCCGATCAGCAAGCGAAAATCATTTGCCCCCATCTCTTTGCTCCCACCGGCAAAAACAATCTCAACCTTTGAACCGTGGTTGCCATATCCCGTATCCAGCGTTTTTATGCTCCGGATATTTGAGACGGCGACGTTTGCTTCCCTCAATTTCCTTTCAATCACCGATTTACTGATGTCTCTCTTCCACTTTGAATATTTTGAATTACTACAATATTTGCACACGACCCCACTTAAAGGAGGAATACTTTCATCTGCAAATACGTGACTGACGTCTTCTGTATGCCCACCACACGTGCTGTGAAAATAAGCAGGAAATATATTCCCGTTGTACGTCATAACCAACCCTTTGGTTTTCTGGACAATACTGCTCAACCGCGGAGACTCTCCAGCCATGCCGCGATAAGCGAGGTCTTGCATATCTAACTGATATTTCTCGCTGCATCTGGCCTTTTTCTTATACATCGTATAAGTCCTGACCGTTACCGCCTGGGCGCAATGTGCCTCGTCATTCCATAAGTGGGGCATTTCACTACCGACTACGCCGGTGACAAAATCTTCTATCTCCAGATCTTCTATAACGGACAGTTTGTTATCCGGTTGCTGCGATAGACTGACTCCCCCACGATACTGTACATTATTTATTTCAATTGCCCCGTCATGTATGCTTTTAATCCGCAATTCACTGACATTATAACATTTGCCACCGATGCGGATTCCACCGTAATTAACCGATACCTTAGATTTCGTTAAGAACTGCCCCTGATCCAAAATATTCGACGAATTGTCGGCGATTTGATAACTCCCATTAACAGCCAACAAAACATCCTGGGCACTACCGACAATAAGCACGCGAACGGCAGATTCTTTATCTGCAATCGGGATAAACTCACGCGATCCCTGCGGTTTCTCATGCTGTACCGGGGTCTCTTTCTGGCTCGAAAGAGGCACTCCGGCAGACAGCGCCGGCAAGAGCGCAGCAATCATTAAAAACAAAGCCCTACCCATAGTATTTTATTTTCAGGGTTATTGATGATATCTGTTTATCCAAAACAATCACATCTTTGCAAGACATCTTTTCCCGTCATCTCCTTAGCAACGACATCTTTATCCTTCACGCCAACACCACTGCCTTTATATACTTCACGAGCGGTATCTTTATACCTTTCGTACTCGCTGAAAACACAGCCGCAATAGCCCTGCCGATACAACATCTTCTTTTTCGCTATCTCCCGACTGCATTCGGATAGGTGTCGATAGTCCCGATAGGCAAACCCTACGCCACATTCTTTTGCTATATTTTCCGAAAATAATTTTATCTGTTCGTGGTTTTGATATACGCTGAATAACATCGTGGACGTAAAGGCGTCAAACCCCATTTGCCTTGTATAGGCAGCCGTATATTTTAAACGCATTGCATAACAATCCGCGCAGCGATCCAGCCCTTCATAATCAACCGTTTTAAGATATTCCCGTAAGCCGTACTCCTCATGGTAAACGACCGGAATAGGGTCGCTTTCCTGAAACACGCGCAATGCCTTCATTCTTCGACGAAACTCAAGGAGCGGGTGTATGTTTGGATTGTAAAAAAGACCGGTTACTTCAAAACCTTCTTTTCTCAATTCCGCTAACGGGGCGCACAAACAACACGCACAACATATATGCAACATCAGCTTCATATAAAAACATTCTCAAAACAGCCGTTTTTGAAGCCCCACCTCTGATCGGCTTTCTAACCCTAGATGCTCATACGCCAGCTTCGTAGCAACCCTTCCGCGAGGAGTCTTGTCCAGATATCCCTTTTGTATCAAAAAGGACTCGTACACGTCCTCAATGGTATCCTCTTCTTCGCTTACGGAAACGGCTATGGTCTTTATACCGACAGGACCGCCGCCATAACGGATAACCGTTTCAAGAATCTTGCGGTCCATATCCCCCAGGCCATTTTCATCGACACCGAGCATTTCCAGCCCCATCTTGGCCACCTCTTCGTTAATAACGTCGTTTCCACGCACCTGTGCGACGTCACGCAGGCGCCTTAAAAACCGGTTCGCAAGCCGCGGGGTGCCGCGGGACCGCTTTGCAATAATCTCGGCGCCTTTTTCACTTATGTGAATAGAGAGTATACGGGCGGAATTTATCACAATCTTGTAAAGATCCGTCCAGGGATAAAACTCCAGCTTCTCCAGCACGCCAAATCGCGCGCGGAAAGGCGCGGTAAGCAACCCCTCCCTCGTCGTTGAACCGATAAGGGTAAACTTCGGCAAGTTAATTTTAACGGATCTAGCCTTCGGCCCCTGGTCGATCATAATATCAATGGAAAAATCTTCCATTGCCGAATAAAGATACTCCTCAACCGTGGTATTCAACCGGTGGATTTCGTCAATAAACAGAATTTCCCCGTGTTGCAAATTCGTCAGGATACCGGCAAGGTCTCCTGGCTTATTCAAAATAGGTCCTGAGGTTGTTTTTATTGCTGTGTTGTTTTCGCTGGCAATAATCTGCGACAAGGTTGTTTTTCCCAGGCCAGGCGGGCCTGAAAACAAGATGTGATCCAGAGGTTCTCCCCTCTTCTTCGCCGCTTCTATGTAAATGAACAGATTCTCTTTTATGCGATCTTGACCGATAAAATCGCTAAACCGTTTCGGTCTAAGGGTAACGTCCAGGTTCTTATCGTCAACAATTGCAGTAGAGGATAAAATATCTTCTTTCATCACTTTCTGGATCCTCTTTATGATATCTTACCGTTTCAGATCAGAACCTAATTATACTTTATACTTCAACGCCTCTCTGACGAGGACTTCGATATTATCCACCGTTTGTAATTTTTTCGCAGCCTCACTCACCGCTTTTTCAGCCACCGCGCGCCCATAACCCAGAGAAATCAAGGCCATAATAGCGTCAGATATAATGGTCTTTTGCCTGAAATCTAGGCCTGATGGTAAGGTTGTCGCAATTTCTTTGATACGTTCTTTCAGTTCCAGCACAATACGCTCGGATGTTTTCTTCCCAACCCCCTTGATTTTCTCCAGCGCCTTCGCGTCTTCCATAATCACGGCTTGCTTGATATCATCAACCGAACTGCCGGAAAGTATGGCAATTGCCGTATTGGGACCTATCCCTGTAACGGACAACAGCAACTGAAACAAACCTCTTTCTTCCTCGGTAGCAAAACCAAAAACCTTTACCTGGTCATCCCTTATAAATAACTGTGTACGTAGGGCAACTTCCCCCTGATCGGGTATCTTTTCGAAGGTAGATAGTGGTATGTGTAGGAGGTAACCGATGCTTGATACTTCCAAGACAATTCGGGTAGGAGACTTGCTGACGACCATTCCCCGGATGTAATCTAACATGAGCGCATCTTCCCTTGAGTATCATAACTTGGCAACCAAAAACCGCCATTTTCGGCAGGCTATTCGGATGCATCACTTTCCGGCTCAGCATCTAAAATTTCATCGGATATAAGGGTCAAATCCCTTCGAGAAAGAATATCCTTTACTTCATCTAAGCAATCTTCTGTAATACCCATCTCAGCCAACTCATCCTCAGTTTTATCAGCAAGATCGTCTATGGTTTCGATGCCCGCCTTCACAAGGAGGCTTCTGCAACGGGGTGAAAACTCCACATCGGCTATAGATTCAACGAGATCAGCAGGCGTTCCCTTGTTGAGAAACTCCATTTCAGTTTCCTTATCACTCTCAAGCGCCTGGCCGAGGCGCAGACCTTTCTGCCCCAAAATCGCCTTTATTTCATTCAGAGAGGTTTCACCGAAATTCTTAAAAGAAAGCAAATCCGACTCGGTTACCTTCGTAAGGTCCCGTAACGTGCGGATATTCATCTTTTCCAAACAATTCTTGCTTCTTACCGAAAGTTCGAAATCCGATATGGGAATGCCCAACACCTCGCTGTCTTTTCCCTGCCTCTTTGAAATTTCCTCGTCGTAATACATAGCCAAAGAAGATTTTGCATCTTTAAAAAACAATGCTGCCCTTGCATTCATCGGATCGGCGTCTAAAACCGTTTCAAAGCAGTAGGCGGCATCATCAGCATCCCCGTTATCTTCATATAAAATACCTAAATTAATATAGGCGTTTTTGTAGGTAGGGTTTAACTTTGTGCATCTTTCATAATATTCAATCGCCTTTTCGTCCTCCCCGTCCATATCGTAATTAAACGCTTGACGGAAAAGAGATTTCGCGTGATTCGGATCAATTTGGAGAGACTGTTCATACTTATCAAATGCCTCCTGATACTCGCCCATCGCGTCTAAACACCGTCCCCACTGATAATGCAACTCCGCATTATCCCCATGTGACTGTGAATACGCCTTAATGTCTTTTAACGCGCCGTCAATGCTACCACCCTTCCTCTTTGTCTCTACAATGTCCATAGCGATATCAAACTCTACCGTATCCGTTTTCATCGCGCGTTCAAAACACTCCAGGGCTGTGCCGTAATCACCTAACTCAAGGTAGCATTTCCCCAAGTAGTATGACCCTATTTTTCTCGACTTCACCTCTTTCAGCAACACGGCAGCCTCGTTTACCTTCCCCACAATCCATTCACCGATACCCAGCAAAAGTGTCAAATCTTTTACCCTAGGACCATCGTGTTCTTTCTTCAAATCAGCCCGGATTGCCTCAATCTTTTTATCCAGCTTTTCCCTATTGTCCCTATCTTTATAAGCATGCTCCTTAACATATACAACTGTTTCCCTTGTGATTGTTTCTGTATTCAGCAGCTTATCAAGATCAAAATCAGCAGTAGCTATAGCCATATCTCGTTACCTCCGCAACGTTACGAAACCATTTTACTTACGAAACACCAATCCGTTAATTTAAGAATGTTGGAGTTTAACAAACACACCCATGAAATTCAACTAAAATTTACTTTACGCTTCTTAAGATAAATTTATTATTTCCCTTGATTTGTTTTACTCAGTTTGATAGCATATAAAAATTATGTGGTTGTTTCATGCTGCACGAATTAACTATAAGTTGGTGTTTCAAGGCTACAGGTGAAAGAACCTCGTAGCCTTTTTTTTTAATATTTTTTCAACGCAAAAGGGGGTGATTTTTAATGGCTAAGGGCACCGTAAAATGGTTTAACGACAAAAAGGGGTTCGGTTTCATATCTCAGGAGAATGGTGACGATGTATTTGTACATCAGACCGCTATCCAAAGCGACGGGTTTAGAACTCTCGCAGAAGGAGACAAGGTAGAATTTGAGGTAATTAAAGACCAAAAAGGCTACAAGGCAACAAAAGTCGTCAAATTATAACTTCATCCAAAAAGATCACTCTTATATTACATAATCATAAGCAATATTCGCCGGCTGATGTTAAAAAATATGGAGTTGTCACTTAATTATAATTGCGACAGTAAAACCCCAATACCGTACGGTATTGGGGTTTTACCTACTAGTACCCCTACCGTCAATGCTTAAATATAGCCAAAAGCTTCCGTTATTACTGGTCTGTGCATCAAAAACCTGACTTGTTTGGCTATAGAAACAGGCTGAATAACCAGAACAACCGGTATCCGGCGTATACCAACATCTCTCTTGCCATATCAAACTACACTACTCAGGCATACGATTAATACGTCTTTTTACTTAACGTTGACAATAACTTTGCATATTTTTTGTGCACCTTCTTTTCATGCTTCGCTGCGTCTTTGACAATCCTGGAAAAGAAAGCCTTCACAAAGGAATCCGTCTCCTGTTCCGCCAACTTCAGGCATTTTTCCTGCAACTCTCGCTCATCACGTGCCACCATATCCATAGTCTCAGATAGCTTCTCCATTTCTAAAATTGTTAAAGCAAGTGAATTCATATAACAGTTCACGTGGTACCTGTAATACCGACTTGATTCTCCTTATTTGTCAAATCCTTTCCATTAAAAATCCACAAATTTCCCGCAAAACTCTTTATCATAGGGTTAGTTTTTGTTGACCTAAAAACAACTTCAAATTTTGCACCCTGGAATTGGGTTGAGGGTTGAATGCCACAAAATTAGGATACTCCTTGTTATCTAACCAGACTTTCGCAATTCGCACCAAAAAACTGTCACTTTTAGACATACATCGCCTTGAAACCCTTGATTTTAATGGAAAATTTCTAATGTATTTATTTTATCTGCTCTATTTAACATCAAAAGAGAGAAAAAGACGGCGCGAATTTAGGTAACATTATATAAAGTTCGGGAGGATGGGTAATGTGCAACACATTGCCCGATTTTCAGAAAAAAATAATTTTCATTTCGCCGTCTTGAGAACGCCAGCTATCTTTTCTCCAAGCTTACGGGACGCCTCTAAGGCGTCCGGTTGCCCTTCAAAGGTGTTTACGCCGACTGATTGCACAGTAGCTTCATTTCCATAAATCATTTTAATGCCTGACGTCTTACACTCGTTGCCATAGCCGCATTTGATGCAAGGCACGTTTCCCAGTATTTTAACACTTCCCACGAAATTCATCCCTTCTTCCATCATATAAAACATCACCGCATTTACTCCCATGTCACCGGAGGGGGGCAATGTCTTGCTTGTGGCGGGAACCGCGCAGGTAACGATTGCACCGCCCGGCTTGCCTGCCATGAAACCGTGCTTATGGCGAAGCGGATAGAGTCTCTCTATGAATGCCTTTGTTAAGGCGTCAATGGAAGAATAGGGCGTGTAACAGGCAATGATCAGGGCATCCGCAGCTTTTGCCTTTTCCGCCAGCATAATTCCGTCGTCCTGTGTGTTTACACACCTGTTCGTATCTACACAGCCGATACACGCCCTGCATGGGGTAATTTTATAATCAACAAGTTTAACGAACTCCGTTTCGAGTCCTGTGGCCTCAAGGGAGGCTTTCAATGCCCTATCCGTATTGCTGCCGTAAACAGGAGAACCGGAAATTCCCAATACCTTCATAGTATTAATCTCACTTTCCTTGAATTTATTGTTGTTTTGATCACAAAAACAAAATGCCGTGTCGCCCCTTTGGGGCTTGTGTTATTTTACGCTCTTTCAGGGGGATTCGTCCTCTGCTATGTCCTGTCGGCCTTTCATGCCTAACTTTGTTTCTTTTCTGGTTTCCGTCGTGTAGTGTGATTGCAGGTAGGCTATAATCTGTTCCACTTCATCCTCTGGAATCAAGGCCCCGTAAGTATCAATCATCTTGTAGACCTCAGTCGCCCACGTAGCGGACGGGAGCGGCGGTTGCATTGTGATGTACGTAACGCTGTGACACATGTTGCAGTAACCCTGCATTATCTCACGACCTTCGCCGGGAGGTAATTTCGGGGTATAAAGGGGATAGGTACCTACGATATAGACACCATCTACCGATTGTTTTGCGGTCTCAGGCTGGTGCATAGTGCGCAGATTACCCTTAGCGTATTGTCCGCTGCGAACCAGTCCGTACAAGTTGGTTTTTGCTAAAAGTGGTTTGTGCGACGTTGTTATGAGAAGTCCTATCAGAATATAGAGCGCCTTTTCCATGGTAATCTCTTTCTAAGGTTTTGAAGTCGAAATAAAAGCGGGGCTACCCTGCGGTATCCACGATCACTTCCTGCCGCTCGATCTTATTCCAAAGGTAGCCCTTTGGGTTCCATATCGCCTCGTCAGGTTGGACGTTTCCTTTTTCGTCTGTTGCCCGCACGGCAAGTATATGTTTGCCGGTATGCTTGGGAACCCAGGTCGCTTCCCAGGTGAGGAAAGAGTAGCGTCCGTAATCTTCTCCTAATTTTGCAATTCCCCAGGTTGTGCCGTCATCCATAGAAAACTCCACCTTTACCACCACCCCATAACCGCTGAAGGCAATACCACGCACCGTTATAGGCATTTCTACAGGGATTTTACTTGACCCGTCCGGAATAATGATAAATGAACGGATAGGCATCGTCCCGACAGGCACCATGTTGACCCGGCCTTCCTTGGCGTCTTTTGGGGTTGTGTTGCCACCGGGGGTATCGGGTACGCAGTAAGTCTTTGTCATCCAAAAGTTGGCGTCCGGTTCGGTTAATACCCGTATCCAGGCTAAGGCCTTGATCCAATAGGTTGAGAACTTGCCGGGAACCACGAGGCGAACCGGGAAACCGTTCAGCATGGGAAGCGGCTCGCCATTCATCGTATATGCCACAATTGTTTCATTAATGACCGGATCGTCCAGCTTCAGGGATTTTAGAAACTTGTATGAGACGCTGTTCGTTAGCCCTCGTCCTTTTTCCAACCCTTCAAACTGTGCCTGGAGCGCGCCGGTCTTTACCCCGGCGGCGTCAAGCACGTCCTTAAGCGCCACCCCAGTAAAAAGGGCATTACCCATGGCCCCGTTACCCCACTGGCTACCGGGTATACGGGGTTGGAAGCGGCTGCGGCTATTGCCGGAACACTGGTTGACCGCGGCAATAGACACCGGTTTAAATCGTTTCATGAGATCGGACAAGGATAGTGCCAATGATTTTTCAACATGCCCCTCCACGAAAAGTCGCCACTCTGAAAGGTTCACGGCATTTGGGATACCCTCCAGGTGCCATCGCACGTAAAATGCGGCATTAGGGGTGAACGGGGTAAGGAAGTAATTCCGCGGAGTTTCCAACTGGACCGGACGGTCGGTAAGCTGAATGAGGGGGAGCTTTTGAGGGTAGACGGCAAAGGTACCAACCGCCCCCCAGTATGGGTTAACGCCCGGTCCGGTGAAATCCGGCAGAGGTTGAATTGCCTGGCCGGACGCCTGCGCGCGGGCAAACGGCAGCTTGTTTAGCCCCAACCATGCAGCGCATCCCCCGGCTACCTTTAGCAAAAACCTGCGTGATATTTTCTCTGACCCATTTTCTGACATCCGGTACCCTTTCGTTGTTTAAACGTAACGCGGTGCGTCACGGAGCCGTATTCTCACGTAAAACGCAGAAATATGTTAGGTCGCCAACGGTGACGGTTTTTGTAGTGCCGGCCTTCATGGCCGGCAATGGCGGGGGATGAACCCCCGCGCTACAAGTTTCCTAAACGTTGAATCAGTCCTTCGGCGTTCCCCTGTAGAACGAAGAGCCTCTTCGCTCTACAACAGGCCCGAAGGGGCGACAGAAAAGGCTCTTAACATGACTTGGACACTTATCTTTCCTGGTATCTACCACTGTTTTTATCACGAAAACAAAATGAAGCAGGAGCTTCTGGTACAGGCACATTCCCAAGCCGGAGCTTGGGAACGAGGCAAAATGCTCCCGTTTTCTACTACACCCCATCGCTCTTTCAAACACCCGCCGGCAGGCTGGAAACCTGCGCTACTCAATTGCAATACTTACCGTTACTACGGCGGTCATCTTCTTTATGAGCGACGACGTATCGTTTACGCCCAAGTCTGCTACCTCGGTTGAATTGACCGGCGTAATCTGAAATACCCCCATCTTTGCCGAACGGATGCTACCGATCCTGTTGCCGGTTGCCTGCGCCATTTTTTCAGCCCGCATCTTGGCGTTTTCGGTTGCGTTTGCCAGCATTTCTATCTTTAACTCCTCGAGTTTTGTGTAAAAATACTCCGGCGGATGGGATTCAAAATGTATACCCTGGTCTATCAACTCCGTCGACTCACGTGATATCTGCTCTAACCCATACACGTCGTTCGATTGAACACAAACGCTCATCTTCAAGCAATATCCTTCGATTTCGTTGGTATCGTTACCCTTTTCATTTTTCTTGTAAAATGTTTGCGTTAACGCCTGGGAAACAGTGATATCAACATCTTTCACCCCTTTTGAAATAAGGTGCGTCCTTACCTTTTCGAGGTCGTCCTTCAACGTGCGGTATGCGGTAGCAAGGTCTGCGTCACGCCGGGAAAATTCACCGTACCAGACGGCGTAGTCGCTTGATATCTCCTTCTGGGCCGAGCCCGTCACCGTAATTACCTCGCGGGAGAACCGCATTACCTTCATAAATCCCTTCGAAAAGATAATACTGGAAACGATGGTCGCTGCTGCGATACAGACGCCTAAAATAATAATCTGCGAATTCCTCAATATCCTACCGTTTGACATGGGTAATATTACTCCTATTTTAAAAGCATGGTAGAAACCACCGAGAGTACAGATAACAATCCGTGATGATTTGTAAAATGGTACTATCCAAATCTGTGTAATCTGTAAAATCTGTGGTTCCAGGTGTTTTTAATCAGTCTGAGGCACTGCCGCACCAAAGATTACTTTCTTTTAAATTGTTTCTCCAGATCGTCCAGTGAAAAATGCAAGGTTGTGGGTCTGCCGTGCGGGCAGTTGTTCGTAAAAGCGCTCATGATCCTTTTCTTCTCAAGAAGTTCGCTAATCTCCTGGGGTTCCAGCTTCTGTCCAGCCTTGACGGCTCCCTTACATGCCATGACACTGATGAGCTTGTTCAACGTCTTGTCCTTACCTTTTGGTCCGTCACCCTCGCCAAATTCGATCAATAAGGTTTCCAAAAACTCTTTGCCATTCAACCTTTTCAGAAGCTGCGGAAATGAACGAATTACAATCGTATTATGCCCAAACTCCTCAATTTCAATCCCCACCCCCCCCAGATGCTCCTTTAGGTCGATAATACTGAAAAAATCCTTCGGACTGAGATCGACCAGCTCCGGTATCAGCAGGCGCTGACTGGGTAATTTCGAGGAATGGACGTGCTTCTCTATCTCGTGATATAAAATTATCTCGTGCAACGCATGCTGGTCAATGATATTCAAACCGTCAACCGTCTCTTCCACAATGTACGCATTGTGTACCTGGAAATATCTCCTGGGCCTACCACCTCCTTCCGGCACGTACACACGTTCAGTCGTATCCGTTTCCCGTGTCAAAGGAACATCGTTAATATTTGGGGACTTGCGTTCATTGTGAGGAACTTGCAGCGCTTCCTCTTTTTCCTGATTTTGATCAGAAAACGCATCGACGTCTTCCGCCGGGGGGCAGACGTCGGTACACTCTGCTTTGTGTAGAGAAGCCGTTGAAAGATGGGACTCTTCCTTTGTGTACACATCTGACGTGTGCTGTTCATCTGCCTTCTTCTGCGGAAATTGACCCCATAAGGATTTTTGAGGAAGGGCAACGTCGCCCGTCTTTACCGCATCATTTTCGAGTTTCTGGATAGGGGTTAACCCACCGATGGGTTTTACCGGCGCCCTGCTCAATCCCTCTTTGAGCGCGGAAAGCACGTAATGATAAATCGTGCTGGAGTTACGAAAACGCACCTCGATCTTCGTCGGGTGGACGTTCACATCGACCTCGGATGGCTCGATCTGCAAAAAGAGAAACACGATGGGGTATCTCCTCGGCATCAGCTTTCCGTGATACGACTCACCAATCGCACGAAAGATGGCGCTATCCTTGATGTACCGGCCATTTAAAAAGATAAACTGCATCCGCGCATTGGCCTTGTCAAAAAAAGGGGGCGCAATGTAACCGCAGAGGGAAAAATGCTCTTCCCGCAACAGCACCGGAATAAGCTGTTTTCTCAACTCTTCCCCAAAAAAGGCTGCAATCCTGTCTGCGGCGTCCTGAACAGGTGGGAGATTAAACACAGTTCTGTCGTTATGCGTCAAGGTGAAATGAACGGCGGGATACGATAGGGAAAACTTCGTCAGCACCTCTGAAATATAGGCCATTTCTGTTGGTATTGTCTTCAGAAACTTCTTGCGGACTGGCACGTTAAAAAAGAGTTCACGTACCTCTAACTGGGTACCCTCCGGCGCGCCGCACTCCCTCACTTCACTAAGAACGCCGCCGTTAATCTTTATTTCCGCTCCATGAATGGCACCCTTAGTCCGGGAGATAATACTGGATTGCGAGACAGAGCCGATGCTCGGCAGGGCCTCGCCCCGAAACCCGAGGGTGTGGATTGCAAACAGATCGTCCGCGTCCTTGATCTTGCTCGTCGCGTGGCTTTGGAAGGCGAGGGCAATGTCCTCAGCATCCATCCCGACACCGTTGTCCACGATCCGTATTAACTTTCTTCCTCCCTCTTCCAGGTAAATGTCAATCCTCGACGCCATAGCGTCAATGGCATTCTCAACCAATTCCTTCACCACTGATGCCGGACGGTCAATCACCTCACCTGCGGCAATCTTATTAATCAAAGACGAAGGAAGAAGCTTAATCCTCGGCATAAAACCAACCCCCCACGAAAGAAGAACCACATTTCTGCAGTTTCTGGTAATAAAATGAGAAATGCGTTCAAACAACTTATTTGCATAACAAATTTCCGATAAAAACCTCAGTCAAAATAATATCACTTACCGTATGTAAATCATAGTAAATTTGTGCTATAGTATTATGCTTAACCGGTAACAGTTCATCATAAAGTATGCAGCGTGCCTAAGAAACGGGGCAGTAAAGATTTTTTACGTGAAATTAATCGGTAATCACCATAAAAATAAAGCAAGAGCTTCTGGTGCAGGCATATTCCCAAGCTGGAGCTTGGGAACGAGAGAACACAGAGGTACCAGGGTTTTTTGTACCTTTTCTGCCATTTCAATGTCCTTTAGATACAATAAGCTTTTTTACGGACGACTCGTTCGGTTTTGGAAATTATGAAACAACCTGTTGCAAATACCTGGAAAACGGAGATCAGCAAGTGCGCCAAATGTGGCAAATGCCGTTCGATCTGTCCTGTTTTTTTGGAAACGGGGAAGGAATATATGGTTGCGCGCGGCCGTATCAGCCTGGCCGAGGCATTGAGAGACGGTGAAATCTTTCACACTGAATTACTCAGAGACTACCTCCTTTCCTGCAAGAAATGCCTTCGATGCTCCAGTATATGCCCTTCAGGGGTGGACTACGAAGTAATCATTCAGGGTATGCTCGACGACATGGCAAAAAACCTTGGTATATGGCTCATACCACGCCTCATCTTCAAGATTTTTTTGCCGCGAAGGTGGCTTTTTGACGTTTTGTTAAAAACGGTCAGCACCTTTCAACGCCTTGTCCCTCTGAAGCGTCACGGAACAATGAGACATCTGCCTCTCATGCTTATGGGGGGAAGGTGGGTTCCCACGCTGGCCAAAAAGTCCGTGCTAAAGAAATACAAAAATAAGAAACTAGCCCCAACTCGTGTCCCGTTGGCGCAGGGAGAAAAAAAACCATTCCAGGGAAGAGTTGGGTTTTATGTGGGGTGCCTCACCAACTACGTCTATCCCGACATTGCTGATGCGGTAGTCGATACGCTACGTCACTTTGGCGCAGAGGTGGTCATCCCGCAGAAGCAAGTCTGCTGCGGCATCCCGGCCAGATCGCTGGGAGACGCCACAACGGCCAGAAAACTTGCGGAAACTAATATAAAGGCGTTTGAGGATGCCAACGTCGATTTCATTGTCACCGCCTGCGCAACCTGTGGAAGGATGCTGAAGAAGGATTATCATCATATACTGGGGGAAGACGCCCGGAAGTTTATCGAAAAGCTATATGACGTATCTGAATTTATCGAAAAATATTTTATCTACGAACTATCACCTCTGGACGTCAAGGTCACGTACCACGACCCATGCCACCTCTCGTGGGGACAAAACGTCACAAAGCAACCGAGAGACATCTTGCGGAGTTCCGCCACATTCAAAGAAATGGAAAACCCGGAACGGTGCTGCGGCGGCGGCGGAGTGTTTAACCTGCTCCACTACGATATCTCTATGAAAATTGGGGATTACAAGGCAAAGGCCATCGAGAAAAGCGGCGCAGAAGTCGTGGCGACAGGATGCCCCGGCTGCCGGCTCCAAATCGAAGACCTCCTTGCCACAAACGGCTCTGCGGTAAAATGCACCCACACCATACAGTTGCTCCGGGACGCCCTCTTAAAATCCCCCGTGACAAAACAGATAACAGGCAAAACGGTATTAAAACATGACTAACGGTTACAAAAGAACATGAAAGCAAGAGCTTCTGGTACAGGCAGCTTCTCAAGCTGAAGCTTGAGGACGAGCGAAACCCAACAGATTTTCCGTACAAAATCGATAGGTTTCGCTCCGAACTTCTTAACTTGCACTACCCCCCTACACCTCTGCACCTCAGCCCCCCTGCATCCTTCACCTTACCGCCTCTAATTCAACGGTCAAATATTCCGCTATTCCTTGCCGGCCTTGGCCATTTTCGGTTGGTAGATGCAATACGGTTCTTCAGCCAGGTAGTTGCCTGTATCGTAAAATGCGCGCGCCCTGCAACCCTCGCACACCTTTTTGTACTCACAGGCTCCGCACTTGCCTTCCAGCAAATCTGGGTCGCGCAGTTTTTGAAATACGGGTGAATCGTTCCAAATATCCACGAATTTTTGTTTCCTCACGTGACCTGCTTCCACCGGCAGATAGCCACAAGGGAAGACCTCTCCCTTATGGGAAACGAAGCATACGCCGGTGCCTGCCAGGCAACCCTTTGTCATAGCTGCCATGCCATGCGTCTTGGGCGTCACGGTGGTGCCTTCCTCCTTCGCGCGCTCGCGCATGATGCGGAAATAGTGGGGAGCGCAGGTGGCCTTGGTTTGTATCCGCGCCTCTTTGGAAAGGTCGTAAAAATGATTAAGGACTTCTTCATACTTCTTCGGATCAAGCATCTGGTCATCGGCGATCTGCACGCCGCATCCCACTGGCACAAGCATAAAGAGGTGCAGTGCATCCGCGCCGAGATTGAGAGCCAGGTTATAGAGGTCGTCCATCTGATGTACGTTATGCTTTGCGATGGTACTGTTAATCTGCATACTCATGCCCAGGTTTTTGAGGCGTTTAAACCCAGCAGTAGAGCGTTCGAACGAACCAGGTATCTTCCTGAACTCGTCGTGGGTCTTGGCGTCCGCGCCGTCAAAGCTGATAGAAACTCTTGCAATGCCCGCATCTACAATATCTTTTGCCGTCTTATCGTCAACCAAGGTGCCGTTAGTCGCCAGCGCCACATTCAGTTCTTTGCTGACAGCGTATTTTGCGATTTCAAAGATGTCCGGCCTGAAGAGCGGTTCGCCGCCACTGAGCACAAGGATCGGCCTGCCCACCTCAACAATAGCGTCCACAAAGGCAAGCGCTTCTTTGGTGGACATATCGTCTTTGGCGAGGGTCATACTTATATCAATCCGGCGGCAGTGGACACATTCCAGGTTGCATCCGGCGGTGGTCTCCCAGAAAACGAGTCGCAACTGATTTTTCATGTTTTTCATATACTCTATGGCAGATTTGCCGGTGGTTTCGTCTTTTATACGTGAATAGGTTTCTTTTATGGTTTCAGGATGACCGCCATGCCCGTGAGAAGCAGGATGTCCGCCCGGGTGTTGTCCATGTGGGTGATGTGGATGAGACATGTTTTTCTCCAATAATGTTAATTTGAATAATACTTGAATTACAGGTAACAAAAAGATTTTTTAAAATAGTTCCAATAAAAAAGCGCCGCTGATATGCTTAAACCCCCGAAAAACCTTTCTATTGCGCGAACAAACCCACCGCCGCCTTTTTCATTAATCCTCCCCAAAATGGAAACACATTGCAATGATTGTGGTCATTTGGAGACAAAGATACACCGGTATGCCTTTAGAAATACCTGAGTAGGAGTGTTTTTTCACTACATTTTGTAAACAGTTCAGCAGGCTACTTTAAAACGCACATTGTTATTATAAAAAATTTCCCATTGTCCGGTCAAATAATAAAAAACGTGGCATCTTATATTTTATGGAAATAGCCCACTTGCAAGGTAAAGCTTCAAACCGAAAAATGGCATTGAAACCACAGATTGCGCATATTTTATAGACACGTATCTGTTACGTGTTAAGTACAAATTGCACGTAAATAATGTGGCAGCAATTACACGTTTGTTTTCTAACATTACTTAAATATGCTTAGATAACAGGTTAACCTGACCTTCGCAATTCGAGGGGTAGATGCACCGCTAAGCCAGTAAATGCAAGGGGCACACGAAAAGGTAGGCACTACAGCGCATTTTGAAAATATACTCCTGCAAAATCAAGGGTTTCAAGGTGATATATGCCTAAAAATGACCGTTTTTCGGTGCGAATTGCGAAAGTCGGGCTAGCAAAGGTCGCGAAAATGATTAAGGGACATCTGCCCACTATTTTAACGTATTTAAAACATAGAGTAACCAATGCGGTAGCAGAAGGGATGAATTGCAAGACACACCAGATAAAATCTGCTGCAAGAGGGTTCAGAAACTTTTACAACGATAGAACTGCTACCCTGTTTCACTGTGGAAAACTTAATTTGTACCCACTCAAAAGCATGTAGAAGGCAACGATATAACAGACTTTATCGTCCTTCGTCCAATGGAATCCAGCCCAAATACCTTGCGTTTTGAGAACTTCGGAAACGCCCATGTGCAAGGCATTGAGTTGAAAACCAAGGTGGATATTATCAAGGACAATTACCTCTTCATGAACTATACCTTTCAGAATCCGGAGGACAATCACGGAGACGACCTGCCAGGGGTTACGCAACACCATGGCAACTTTGGCGTAAACGTCCACTACCGAAAGTATATAAACACCAATCCCAATACTTTTGTAAGCGGAAGACGCGACAGGGAGGCCACTGATACCAGAGGCGATCTCCCTGGCTATGCCCTACTAAATCTTTCGGTTATTGGAAAAGAATTCTTTAAAACCATGGAGATACAGGGAATGGTATTCAATTTACTCAACAAAGGCTACAGCGACCCTGTACCTGCTGTGGTACCCGATGATTTGCCCAAGCCGGGAAGGACGTTTTGGGTTGGATTGAGTTATCAGTTTTGATTATACAGACAGCATGTCCCGGTTGCGTGAGTTTTTTTGAATTCCGGGGATACTAAGTACACACCCGGTTCCTTCCTTCGACCTTTGCACGGTAAAGCAGGGTGTCTGCCTTATTAATCAAGTCCCTGACTTTTTTGATATCGGATGCGGGGTAATTGCTGACGCCTACGCTGATAGTACACCTGATGGGGCCTTTGATACTCTCAAGAACTCCATCAAACTCATACTGTTCAACCGCCGTTCGAATTCGTTCTGCCAGGCATGCACCGTCTTCCAGACTCGCTTCCGGCATGATAACCATAAACTCTTCCCCGCCATAGCGGCCTAGTATATCATACGTTCTAATGCTGTTTTGTAAAATGAGGGACACCTTCCGCAGTATCTCGTCGCCCTGAAGATGTCCGTATGTGTCGTTTATCCGCTTAAAATGGTCGATATCCATTATCAAAAGGACAAGGGGGAGCTTAAACCTTTCGGTTCTGGAATATTCTCTGCACAAACTGTCGTAGAGGAAACCGTGATTATAAATACCCGTCAGGCTGTCTGTAATCGCAAGCTTTTTTATCTTTGCGTAAAGCCAGGCATTGTCGATGATAACGTAAGCCTGTTTTACCATGATTTTCAAAAAATCTTCATCTTTACTGTCAACCTTTTTAGAAATATGGTGAGCCAACACAATCATCCCATTCAGCTTATTAGCATGTTTGATCGGCACGGCAAATGACGCTATTTCACTCTTATTGATAGTGCCCTCCGGCATTATCTTTTCTTTATTGATAACCATTATCGTACCGAAAGAACCCGATTCAAATCCATTTGCCTTCATAAGCGCCATGGTGTGGTCCTGAACTGCTTTCAAATACTGTTCGTTAACAATATGGTTTATCTCGAAAAAACTTTCTACGTTGTACTGTTCTGAAACTATGATAGCCGCTATATCATAATCCAGAATTTTTGCCAATGTCCCCATCGTAACCTTTGTGACTGTATCAAAATCTTCGTTTTCCAGCTCAATCAACGCGCTCATTTCATTTAATACGGTTACTTCGAACAGTTTTTTATCAAGTAAGTTGTTCATCTTTGAGACGATGTCAACCGCTTTTATAAAACCGCTTTTTCTCACAAGCGGTTTATGTACAATTGTGCTTTTTCTCTTCTCCAGGAGGTCTTCTACTATTTTTAAGAGCGACGTTTGTATGAACTCTTTGCATAGATATGCATCCGCACCCGTCTTGACTCCCCAGTATTTGTAGCCCGTCCGGTCTTTTTCCGTCAGCACTATAATGGGGATATTGCGAGTCTCAACGTCCGATTTCAGTAAACGGCTTACCTGGTATCCATTCATTCCCTGCATCATTCCATCGATGACGATGATATCGGGCAGTTCCCTGAATGACTTTTCTATCGCATCAATTCCATCATTTGCAAAAAGGGTTTTATATCCATTGTCCTTTAAAAAGCTACTTACACCTTCAGAGAATGAAACGTTATTATCTACAACTAAAATACGTTCTTCCATAAACACATTCCTTATATTTCGAAAATCAGACGCCTTTTTGCAATATTACGGCTGTGACGCACTCCAGAGCAGAAACCTTACGTTAGCGCTTTTTACCACCTTCTAAATAGTGCATATCAATAACATTAACCCAAGAAAATCTCGCGGCTTACCTGCAAGCGTGAACCGAAAATCAGAGGGGGCATCCAGAGAAGTTCGATGGATTTCTACAAGGAGGACAAAATGGGTTCTGCGAAGGTAGTGCATCGTACAGAAAAATCTTTCAGAGTAGAAATAGGGGTCTTCTCCCTATCGAGTGGGTAAAAATGAGAGGAAAAAGTCGTAGAACCCAATGAGTTACAGTGTTTTTTGTTTGTTTTGGTATTTAAAAATGTGATATAAATCTGCATGAGAAAAAAACGATC
>Ga0315281_10002543_pt1 | contig 27015 bp, 22 predicted proteins | sample YL17G07_0_MG_FD_204540 | JGI IMG/M metagenome (GOLD analysis project Ga0315281, IMG submission 204540) | Sediment microbial communities from Yellowstone Lake, YNP, Wyoming, USA - YL17G07_0 | ecosystem: Environmental > Aquatic > Freshwater > Lake > Sediment | place: USA: Wyoming | collected...
GCCTCCAGTTGATCCGTTCCACCCGCTTTCCGTCCCATGATCGTCCTCCCGAAATATCATGGCGTTATTATTACTGTTTTTAACTAGAAATGGAATAAGACTTACGAAATACTAGAACTATCGCTATATCATGTACTTGGAAAGCTACCCGAACCGGAGCTCAACCACAGATTTTTTTAACGAATCTAAAAATCAAACTGTTTCCGATCTTGAGTCCAGCAACTCAAGCACGCCTTGCAACGCTATATGCACAGCCTGTGTGCGAATTTCTGCGCGATTGCCTGCAAGCTGATGCAGACGTGCAACACTTGTTTTATCCTTGATACCCCACGCAAACCATACAGTACCCACCGGTTTTTCCGGCGTACCTCCACCAGGCCCAGCGATACCGCTGACGGCCAGCGCGATCTGTGCCTGGCTGTAATGTAATGCACCTGACACCATCTCGCGCACAGTTGCTTCACTCACTGCGCCAAATCGTTCCAGCGTGTTAGAAGACACACCCAGCATGTCGATCTTGGCCTGATTGGAGTAAGTAACAAAGCCGCGATCAAACCATGCAGAACTGCCGGCAATTTCTGTGACAGCGCAGGCGACTCCACCACCGGTGCAGGATTCGGCAGTCGCCAGCATCATGCCATGCGCATGTAGGGCAGCACCAACCTGTGCGGCAAGCTGGTTCATTTGAGGCCGCGCGCCAGATCGGCCTGAATATCGCTCACCGCTTCCAGCCCGACACCGATGCGGATCACGCCATCGGTAATGCCAGCCGCTGCACGCGCTTCCGGGGTAATCCTTGCATGAGTGGTGCTGGCCGGATGCGTGATGGTGGTGCGTGTATCGCCCAGGTTAGCGGTGATCGAGAGCATTTTTGTGTTGTCGATCACGCGCCATGCAGCCTCCTTGCCGCCCTTGACCTCGAATGCAACAATGCCGCCGCCGGTTTTCTGCTGCTTCATTGCGAGCAGGTGTTGCGGGTGCGACGGCAGGCCGGGGTAATACACGCGTGCCACATTCGGTTGCGCTTCCAGCCACTGCGCAAGTTGCAGCGCATTGGCGCTGTGCGCATCCATGCGGATCTTGAGCGTCTCCATGCCTTTTAAAAACACCCAAGCGTTGAAGGCGCTCATGGTGGGGCCGGTGATGCGCAGGAACTGGAACACGCTCTCCATATTTTTCTTGCTGCCCAGTACTGCACCGCCCAGCACGCGTCCCTGCCCGTCCAGATATTTGGTGGCGGAATGAATCACGATATCCGCGCCAAACTCCAGCGGGCGCTGCAGGATAGGCGTGCAGAAACAATTGTCCACCACCAGCAGCGCTCCGCAGCTTTTTGCCACCGCCGCAATCGCAGCCATATCGGCCACTTCGGTGAGCGGGTTGGACGGCGTTTCCAGAAACAGCATTCTGGTATTGGGCTTGATTGCCGCCTGCCATTCCTCCGGATTGGTTGCCGACACATAGGTGGTTTCAACGCCGAATTTTTTGATGACGTTGTTGAACAGATTGATGATCGAACCAAACACGCTCTGCGACGCGATGATGTGATCGCCCGCCTTGAGATGTCCCATCACACATGCCAACACTGCCGACATGCCGGATGAAGTCGCGACACACTGCTCGGCGCCTTCCAGCGCAGCCAATCGTTCTTCAAACATCGATACCGTGGGGTTGGTGAAGCGCGAATAGGTGTAACCCGGCTCCTGCCCGATGAAGCGCGCAGCCGCCTGAGCTGCATTATCAAACACAAAGCTTGAAGTTAAAAACAACGCCTCGCTGTGTTCGTTGAATTCTGTACGCTTGGTGCCGGCGCGTATCGCCAGCGTTTCCAGTTCGTATGCATGATGGGGATCTAAAGTTTTTGGCATGATTGACACTCCCCCGAGATAAATATATTTCCCGGTAAAATAAATTAAAAAACCCGGCAAGCAAGTCCGGATGTTGCATAAAGTCGCGTGATGATCACGCAGGATTTTTATTGATAGGGAAGTTTTGAGAAGGAGTGGCGTAGTGACTCATACGCCCGACTAAACAAAACCTTTCCTATCGATAAAAAGACAAGTGAGGGCACGTGTCAATTTATGCAACATCCGGACTAATGCTAAACCGGGTTTCCCACGCTTTAGCTGTATTTATTATGCGCCCGCAAGCTGCTTCTCAAATCGGCGCAGACGAAAGTTAACACCCCCATTGCAGGCGTGTCAAGTAATGAGAATTACATGGAGGATGCGCTCATCGCCAAATCCAGTTCCATCTGATCATCATCCGCCACTGGCTCGGCTTTAGCCTGGCCGCGTGCTGCTTCTACCCTGTCCAGATATTCCGGGGTAATGTCGCCCGTAATGTAGATGCCGTCAAAACAGGAGCAATCAAATTTTTCAATCGCCGGATTGGCCTTGCGTACTGCGGCTTTCAGGTCATCCAGATCCTGGTAGATCAGGCGGTCGGCGCCGATCTCGCGGCAGATTTCAGCGTCGGTGCGACCTGTCGCGATCAGGTCATGGCGCGAGGGCATATCGATACCGTATACATTGGGGAATTTAACCGGGGGCGCGGCGGAGGCGAAATACACTTTGCGCGCACCGGCGTCGCGTGCCATCTGCACAATCTCGCGGCTGGTGGTGCCGCGCACGATGGAGTCATCTACCAGCAATACATTTTTTCCCTTGAACTCGACGCTGATCGCATTGAGTTTCTGGCGTACCGACTTTTTGCGCTGTGCCTGGCCGGGCATGATAAAGGTGCGTCCGATATAGCGATTTTTTACGAAGCCCTCGCGGAACGAGATTCCCAGGCGGTTGGCCAGCTGCAGTGCGCTGGGGCGGCTGGAGTCGGGAATCGGAATAACGACATCGATATCGTGCTTGCCCCATTCACGCTTGAGTTTGTCTGCCAGGTATTCGCCCATATGCAAACGCGTTTCATAAACGGAGATGCCGTCCATTACAGAATCGGGGCGGGCAAAATAAACGTATTCAAAAATACACGAAGCCAATGTTGGCGCTGCGGCGCATTGTTTACTGTGCAGATTGCCGTCAAAGTCGATAAACACTGCTTCGCCAGGCGCGATGTCGCGCATAAATTTAAAACCGAGGGTATCCAGCGCAACGCTTTCAGATGCCACCAGATATTCCACGCCATCATCGGTCTGGTTGCTGCCGATCACCAGCGGGCGGATGCCGTAGGGGTCGCGGAATGCCAGCAGGCCGTAACCCGCAATCATCGCCACCACAGAGTATGCACCGCGACAGCGTTTATGCACATTGGAAACGGCGGTAAAAATTGAACCCACATCCAGGCGAAACTGTTTGCACTCGCGCTGCAACTCATGCGCCAGTACGTTGAGCAATACTTCAGAATCCGAACTGGTATTGACATGGCGCAAATCGTCCAGGAACAATTCTTTTTGCAACTGCATGGTGTTGGTGAGGTTGCCGTTGTGACCCAGCACGATACCAAACGGCGAATTAACATAAAAAGGCTGCGCTTCATAATGATCTACCGCCGAACCTGCCGTCGGATAACGCACATGGGCAATTCCGGCATTGCCTGTCAGTGCGCGCATATTGCGCGTGCGGAATACATCATGTGCCAGGCCGTTGCCCTTGTGCAGATGAAAGGTGTTGCCTTCCAGCGTGGCGATACCCGCAGCATCCTGCCCGCGGTGCTGCAGTACTTGCAGTCCGTCATACAGCAACTGGTTTACAGGGTTGCGCGATACGACGCCTAAAATGCCACACATATGGGTGATTCCTTAAATTTAAAAGCTGACACGTTTAGCCATTTCATCCGGCAGTATCTCCTTGGCCAGCATTGCTACATTTTGCAACGGCTTGCTCAGCAGCGCATCGCGCCAGAAGAGTGTTTGCGGCAACTTGGTCAAACCTGCCAGCAACACCAGCACCAGCACCAGCATCAAACCGCGCACAAAACCGAATATAGCCCCGGTTACACCATCTGTGCGCCAATCCAGGCCAAACGATTTGATCAGTTTGCTCAATGACCAAGCGGCTATCGCGCACAATATCAACGTGGTGATAAATACTGCAGAAAACGCAGCGGCATTTCTTAACGCCTCGCTCTCCAACACTGCTGGCATGTATGGAGTAAATTCCACCACCCAAGATTTCGCCACAAAATACGAGGTAATCCAACTCAGCAAAGACAATATTTCATACACCAAACCGCGCCACCACCCGAGCAATACCGACAGAATGATAATGGCTAAAATGATGTAGTCAAATTCGGTCATGCTTACTTCAGAGTGACCACATCCGGTTGCATACCCTGTATCTCCAGTTTGCGCCGCACCTTGTCTGCTTCGGCATGCGTAGTGTAATCACCGATACGCACACGTGTTTTATTGCCTGCTTTTTCTGTATAGCTGGGGTAGCCTTGCTTGTGCAATTTTTCCTGCAATTTTATTGCAGCGGCCTCATTTGCAAATGCGCCCACTTGCACAACAAAGCCGGAATGATGTTTTGCGACGGGTTTAACCGCGGGTTTGGTTTCCACCTTGGGTTTGATTTCAGCAGCCGCAGGCTTCGCTGCGGCAACTGGCGCAGGTATCACTTCAACTGCAGAACTTGCTGCTACAACAGGCTTGATCTCAACCGGGGGCTTTGCCTCAACCCTGGTCGGCACAGCCGCGCTGGCTGGTTTGACATCCATTAATGGCGCAATGAGCTGAGCTGACGCAGTTGGAATTACCGCAGAGCTCGCATTGCTCGGGGGCAACGCCATATTGGGTACAAATTCCCCTGCTTTGTCCTTATCCGGTATTTGCAATTCGATATCGTGCGACGGGGCTGGCGGCTCGTTATCCAGTATCATCGGCAGCAATATAACGACCATGGTGGTTAGTGCGATCGCACCTATCAGCCGACGTCGGGCTTTGCGTTTAAGAATTAATTCTTCGTCAGTAATAATTTGTTTTGCCATAGTCACTTATTTCAGAAACATGCCGCGTTACCGCTTTGCGCGCATTGCTTCCGCCACCGTATAGAAAGAACCGAAGGTTACAATTCTATCATTTTCGCCAGCAGCTTTACAGGCATGATGTAAAGCTTCAGTCACCGTGGCGAAGGTGAGTATTTCGCCATCAAGTAACTCTTTTTTTACGATCTGCGCGAGTTCATCTGCAGTTGCACCGCGTGAGGTGGCAATGCCCGCAAGCAGCCACACATCCACCTGCCACATCAATTCGCGCACCACACCGGCCACGTCCTTGTCCTTAAGCATCGCGCAGACAGCATAGGTCTTGGGACAAGGCGGCATACTCGCCAGGTTTTTCGCCAATGATCGCGCTGCATGGGGGTTATGCGCCACATCCAGGATCAATAGCGGTTTTCCCGGTATGACCTGGAAACGCCCCGGCAATACAACCTCTGTCAGACCTCGACGTACCGCAACCATACTTACGGGCAAGCGTTCCCTTAACGCTTCCAGCACTGCTAGCACCGTGCTGGCATTATTCAACTGGAAGGCGCCGCGCAAAGCCGGGAACGGCAGGCTGCTGCGCTTGCTTTCCCTGCATTCAAATTCCCACTGCAATTCGCTTGTCTGATAACGAAAGTCTGTTCCCAGACGCCACAACTGAGCGCCTATCTGTTGCGCGTGTGCAGCGATGGCTTTCGGCATATCCGTGTCGCCGAAGATCGCCACCTTGCCCGCGCGAAAAATTCCTGCTTTTTCATATGCAATTTTTTCGCGCGTGTCGCCAAGATAATCGGTATGGTCGATATCGATGCTGGTTACCACGGCGCAATCGCTGTCGAACACGTTTACCGCATCCAGCCTGCCGCCGAGGCCGACTTCGAGTATCGCGACCTCCACTCTCTGCGCAATAAAACATTGCATTGCGGCCAGGGTGCCAAACTCAAAATATGTCAGTGGTACATCACCCCGTGCCTGCTCAACCTGTTCGAAGGCCGCGCATAACTCGGCATCGCTGACCTGATGTTTGCCTATGCGCACACGTTCGTTATAGTCGAGCAAGTGTGGCGAAGTATAGCAGCCGACACGGTAGCCGGCCGCATGCAGCATAGCCTCCAGCATCGCGCACACCGAGCCTTTGCCATTGGTGCCGCCTACAACGATGATGGGGAATAGAGGGTCAAGTTGAAGCCGCTGTTTGACTTCGTCCACACGCTCCAGACCGAGCGCGATGGTTTTGGGGTGCAGGGTTTCGAGATAAGCCAGCCATGCTTGCAAGATTTGCGGCATTTGCTGCACCAGAAAAATTTAAGCAGCGATAGGAATGGCAGCAGGTTGTTTGCCCAGCAATGTCAGCAGAGTGGCCAGCTGATCGCGCATCTTGCGGCGATCTACAATCATATCGATGGCGCCATGCTCAAGCAGGAATTCTGCACGCTGGAAACCTTCTGGAAGCGTTTCGCGCACGGTTTGCTGGATCACGCGTGCACCGGCAAAGCCTATCAATGCGTTCGGCTCGGCCACCACCACGTCACCCATAAAGGCGAAGCTTGCAGATACGCCACCCATGGTCGGGTCGGTCAGCACGGAGATAAACGGTAGCTTCTCCTGACTCAGCTGCGTCAACGCCGCACAGGTTTTAGCCATCTGCATCAGCGACAGCAAGCCTTCCTGCATGCGTGCGCCACCGCTGGCAGCAAAGCAGATAAACGGCATTTTTTGCTCGATCGCCAACTGCACGCCGCGCACAAAACGCTCGCCCACTACCGAGCCCATCGAACCGCCCATAAAGCTGAATTCAAATACCGCAACAATCACAGGCACAGCATGTATGCTGCCCTGATGCACGACCATCGCATCATCCTCACCCGTATCACGCTTGGCAGCGGTCAGGCGCTCGCTGTATTTGCGGCTATCCTTGAATTTAAGCGTATCAATCGGCAACACTTCGGCGCCGATTTCAAAACGTCCTTCATTGTCCAGCAACCAATCCAGACGCGTGCGTGCGGTAATACGATGGTGATGGTTGCACTTCGGACATACGCTCAGGTTTTTTTCCAGGTCAGAGTGGTACAGCACTGCCTGACAAGACGGGCATTTGTGCCACAAGCCATCGGGAACGCTCTTCTTGGCGTCCTCGCTTTCCCTGCGTTTAATTTTGGGTGGTAATAGTTTCTGGAACCAGCTCATCTTGTTCTCTCCTCAATCAAGTTTTATCAATTGCTGTACGCAATTCTTTTATCAGTCTGGAAACATTCTCCAGTACCTGCTTTTCATTAGAACTTTCAATTTCCTGCACGATGCGACTACCCACTACTACGCCGTCGCACAGAGCCGCTACTGCTTTCGCAGTCTGTGCATCGCGTATGCCGAAACCCACGCCTATAGGGATGGAAATATGCTTGCGCAGTTGCGGAATTTTTTCAGCGATGGCCTTCAGATCGATATTTCCAGCCCCCGTCACCCCCTTCAACGATACGTAATATACATAGCCGCGCGCCAGTTTGGCGACCAGCTCAATACGAGCTTCGTTGGTGGTGGGCGCTAACAGGAAGATCGGATCAATACCGTGCTTCTGCAAATGCTCGAACGCGTCATGACTTTCTTCGGGTGGAAAGTCGACAGTCAGTACTCCATCCACACCTACCTCGGCACAGCGCTTGGCAAATTGTTCCCAACCCATTGCTTCAATCGGATTGCCGTAGCCCATCAGCACGACCGGGGTTGTGGTATCTCTGCTGCGGAATTCAGCCACCATCTGCAACACATCGCGCAATCCCACCTTGTGTTTCAGTGCGCGCTCAGAGGCACGCTGTATCACCGGCCCATCTGCCATCGGGTCGGAGAACGGCACCCCCAGCTCGATTACGTCCGCTCCGGCCACCACCAGTTCATGCATCAGCGCTACAGTAATTAAAGGATTGGGATCGCCTGCGGTAACAAACGGGATCAGCGCCTTGCGGCCCTGTTTTTTTAAAGCATCAAACTTAGTTTGTATACGCGACATGGAGGAATTCTTTTAGAGAGTGATGCCGGACAGGCGTGCTACGGTGTTGATATCCTTGTCGCCGCGACCGGACAGGTTGACCAGCAATACTTTGTCTTTGCCCAAGGCCGGTGCTATTTTTGCTGCATGCGCGAGCGCATGGCTGGATTCCAGCGCTGGGATAATGCCCTCGAATCGGCACAGATCATGGAATGCTTTTAGTGCTTCGTCATCGGTAATCGCCACATACTCAGCACGCCCGGTGTCTTTCAGCCAGCAATGTTCGGGGCCGACGCCGGGATAATCCAGCCCGGCTGAAATAGAATGTGTCTCGATAATCTGGCCATTGTCGTCCTGCATCAGGTAGACACGATTGCCGTGCAGCACACCCACCTTGCTGTTGGATGTCAGCGGCGCGGCATGCTGGCCGCTGGGCAGACCATGGCCACCGGCTTCGACGCCTATCATTCTGACACCGGTTTCTTCAATATAGGGATAAAACATACCAATTGCGTTGGAGCCGCCGCCGACACAGGCGATCACCGCATCCGGCTGGCGTCCGATCATTTCCGGCATCTGCACCTTGGCCTCGTTGCCGATCACGCATTGAAAATCACGCACCATCATCGGATAGGGATGCGGGCCTGCTGCCGTACCGAAGATGTAGAAGGTGCTCTCGACATTGGTTACCCAGTCGCGAATCGCCTCGTTGCACGCATCCTTGAGTGTTTTCGAGCCGCTCTCTACCGGCACCACGGTGGCACCCAGCAGCTTCATGCGAAACACATTGGGCGATTGGCGCTGTATATCTTCCGCACCCATATACACTACGCATTCCATGCCGAAACGAGCTGCTACAGTTGCAGTGGCAACGCCGTGCATACCGGCGCCGGTCTCGGCAATCACGCGCTTCTTGCCCATCCGTTTTGCAAGTAACGCCTGTCCAATGGCATTGTTGATCTTGTGCGCACCGGTGTGATTGAGGTCTTCGCGTTTGAGGTAAATCTGCGCGCCGCCCAGTCGATCCGACCAGTTTTTGGCATGATAAATCGGGCTGGGACGTCCTACATAGTGCTTCAGTTCATAGGCGAATTCAGCTTTGAACTCGGGATCATCGCGGAAACGCAGATACTGCTGCTTCAGTTCTTCCACAGCCGGGATTAAAGTCTCCGCCATGAAAATACCACCGTAAGGGCCAAAATGGCCGGTGCTGTCGGGATAATTGTAAGTCAATCTTGTTAACCTCTAGTGATAGCTGCAGCGGCTTCTGCTGCATCTATGCTTCGATTTGTTGGCTTGGGCATCGATAAAAATTCAGCGTACCGTTGTGCGATGTCCGCGCAATTGGCCTTTAGCGCCAAATAATTGCAAATCTGTCTTGTTCACCTCATTGATGAATGAAGTGATTTTCATTGCATCTTTAATACCTTTGCTCGCTTCAACACCGCTCGAAACGTCAACTGCATAGGGATGCACCTGTCTGATCGCAGCGGCAATATTGCCCGCATCCAGACCACCCGAAAGTATTACCGGTAAAGGCAAGTCATGCGGGATCAGCGTCCAGTCGAACGATGTCCCGGTACCGCCATGCTCGCCTTCGACAAATGCATCCAGCACCAATCCCTGCGCACCCATGTAATCATTCGCGTATTGTACCAAATCCACCCCTGCCTTAACCCGTATTGCTTTCAGATAGGGGCGTCCGAATTGCGCGCAAAATTCGGGACTCTCCTCGCCATGAAACTGCAACGCATCCAGAGGCACAGCCTTCAACACCTCACGTACCTTCTCTTCACTTGGGTTCACAAATAAGCCCACCAATGTAACAAAGGGGAAAATAACCTCAGTTAATTCCATCGCCTGCTCTATTGTCACAGATCGAGGGCTTTTATCATAAAACACCAACCCCAGTGCGTCTGCACCGCTGTGAACAGCATCCATTACATCTTCAACGCGTGTGATACCGCAGATTTTAATACGTGTCATTGGCATATTTTAGCTAGATTAAAAATTTGACCGGCTATCCAAACGGTAAGCCCAGCTTTAAAAGCAGTATTGTAAAGCATCCGGGGCAGAGACTGAATACAAGCTGTGTAAATTGAACAAAACTCGTTAATAACCGCACTTATTACAAATTTGTACTAAATCTGTGGCAACCCCCACTTTTTATCGTATGAAATCAAGCGCAGATATAATCCATCCGGTGCAAAGGTAGGTGCGGCCTGACTGCGATCACAGCCTGCAAGCACCTGCTGCATCCACTGCGGCGGATGCTTGCCTTTGCCTATATACACCAGGCAGCCGACGATATTCCGCACCATATGATGCAGGAAGCCATTGGCAGTTAAATCCAAGCAAATCAGCCCATCCTGCTGCTCAATGGAAATACTGCTTATATTCTTGACCGGTGAATTGGCCTGGCATTCAGAAGCCCGAAACGAACTGAAATCATGTTCACCCAGCAAATACTGCGCCGCTACACGCATTTTTTCCACATCCAGCGACTGATGAAACCAGCCAACTTTGCCGTATTGCAGCGCGCTGCGCACAGGCCGACAGAACAGATAATAACGGTAGCTGCGCGCCTGTGCCGAAAAACGCGCATGAAACTCATCGTCTACCGCATGCGCCCATAGCACTGAAACAGCATGGGGTAATAATGCATTTGCGCCGCGCACCCAGGCGGTGAGAGGACGCGTCGCCTGCGTATCAAAGTGTATCACCTGCTCCATTGCGTGCACCCCGGTATCGGTGCGTCCGGCAGCGATGACAATAATGGGTTCGCCGGCAATTTGGCTCAATGCAGTTTGCAGCACATCCTGCACAGTACGACCGTCCGGCTGGCTCTGCCAGCCATAAAATCCGCTACCATCATACTCAAGGCCCAATGCAATTCTCATAACCACAATCCAATAATTACTGTGCTTCCAAGCGCCACCAGCAACCAATCCAGCCATGATAATTGATTCACTTGCAACTCAATATAGCCCGGCTCCAAGCTGACAGGCGCAAGCATTTTGTCAATGTTGTCACGCCAATTAGCGGCCTTATCTTGCACTTCACTTTCGGCATATTGCAAAGTTAATGCCAACCGTACCGCAATACGCTCACGCGACAGGCCCAGCAAAATTACGGGAAACAACAAGGTATAACAACCCTCTATCAGTTGCGCTTGTGACAGCAAAGCCAGCAAAACCGACAGCCCTGCCAAAACGGCAAGCAAACGCTGCAATTGCATAAAACCATCTACAAGCCCGTCAACAACCGGACTGAGTGCTCCCAATTGCGGCCACAAAACATCCCCCCGGCTCGCATACGCGTATATAACAAATAGCGAGAAAAATATCCATCGCGTGCGTCGCAGCAATGAAAAAAAACTTTTATTACAAATGACCAGTGCCAGCAACACAAAACTCCCCGCCAGCAGCGTTAGCGCATAGCCATGCAATATTTGTGTCGTCACCGCAATGCATACCCAAAAATATATTTTAACCGCCGAATGGAAAGAGTTTTTGCGATGAACATACCCATACAAACCGTCTGTCCGTTGCTTATCGATGGGATTATTTTTAATCATATTCATGCATTACTGAGCTTCATCATTTAAATAAAAAAGGCAGCCTTTATTCCGGCTGCCTTTTTAAATTAAGCAATACACCTCAGGCGGTTATTTGTTGCATTAACTTTTCAGCCGACCCTTTTTGCTCTGCATCACCATCGCGTATCACTTCCTCCAATATTTCACGCGCACCATCAACATCACCCATTTCTTGATAGGCTTTGGCCAGGTCAAGCTTGGTTGCCACCTCATGCCAATGCTCGTCCTTACCCTCACCGCCCGCACGGACAGAAGGGACATCCTCATCCAGATTGATGTTGATACTTCCAAAATCAATATCCAGTTTGCTGGATGTATCCGGCTTGCCGGAGACCGGTTCAATATTCGAACTCGGCGGGAAATCTATCGTAAATGCCATGCTCTCATCAGCGGCTGCTTTCGGCTTTTCCACGGCTGGGCTGGGCTTACTGGTTGGAATTTCAAATACCAGATCATTGAAGTTCATCGCTGAAGAGGACGGTGAAATGTCTGATGCTTTACTTGACAATATCTGTGTTGTTTCAGGAATATTGCCACTCAAGTCGAAATCCATTATGTTCGATGACTTGGCGCCGGCTTTAGGCATACCCAGATTGTTGCCGCTCAGGTCAAAATCCATCGCTGTAGCTTCAGAAATTTTCTTGACATCCCCCGGCAAGATGCCTGATATATCAAAATCCATCGGTGATGCGGCTTCTGCGGCGTGTACATCTGATCTTGACAGGATGCTTGTAGCATCCACATCCGCAGAAGATTTTATTTTTGAAACAACCGCAGTCTTCGCAAATGAAGTGTCCAGATCAACAGGCCTTGCTTTCGCAGCAGGCTGACCTGCAGATAAATCGAAGTCCATTTTAGTATTCTGTCCGGCTGCCCCGCCTTTATACTTATCCAAACCCAAATCAAAATCAACTTCTGCCTTGGGTGCCTCTCTATGTCTGGCTACACCCTTTACACCGCCATAATTCGGGTTATCCGGATCAATCTCGGCTCCCATCACGGCAGCCCGCTCCCAAGCCAACGTATCTCCGGAATCCTTTATCTCTTGCGCATATCTGGAAAATGATTTGACGTCTTTGCGGTTTGAATAAATAGACAGCAATTTCAATTTGATCTGAACGTTTGTCGGGGTTTTGGTTAATGCGTCCTTCAGAATTTCTTCAGCCTGTACATCGCGTCCAAAATTCAGGAACAGGTCAGCCTCGCTGAGGGGGTCAACATCGTCCAAAGCGGCTGCGACAGACATTGGTGCAGCGGGAGCCGATGGCCGCTGAGTAAAGTCACCTGTATCCGGTGAAGGCGCAACAGGTGTTCTCCAACTACCAGTAGATTCGCCTACTGCGTTATTTTTTTTTGTAGTTTTTTTTTGAGGTCCCTTACCGCGGCGCACCATGTAAAATCCCAGCCCGCCCAGACCCAGCACCACTGCCGCTACCACACCCAATACCATCGGATCATCCAGCAGCATGGACAGATACTTGTCAGCCATTGCCATGATATCGAACTCGTCACTTGCCGGAGTTGCAGCCGGTACAGAACTTGCCGCAACAGACGCGGACGCTACTGTTTTGTTTTTCTCGCTTTCTGGAACTGGCTGAGCCTTGAGTTCAACCAGCTTGCTTACGTCTTTATTTATAACTTCCAGCTTCGCCAGTTTTTTCTGTTCTTCTTGTAATTGTTTACTCTGGGCTGCAGTATCATCTGCCTTGGCGGTCAGCTTTTCCTGCTTTTCTTTAGCGCCACCAGCAATTGCTTTATCGCCAAGCGATTCACCTTTTGAAAGACGCAAAACCTCTTTGGCAGACTCCTTCACAACTGGTGCTTTTTCGGCAACAGCCGTACTAATTTTTCCCGCAGATTCTTGTTTGAGCACTTGCTCTGGTGCAGATGATTGAGTTGCCGCCAGCTTTTGGCGATAATCTTGCCAGTCAGCCACCTGTGCACGAATTTCTCTCACAGCAACCGCTTGAGTCACTTTGTCAATTTCAATTTGCTCAGGCATGCGCAATATCTTGCCTGCCCTGATGCGGTTCATGTTTTTGCCGTCAAACTTCTTTTCATTGGCGCGATACATCGCAACCAGCATGCGCTCAAGGCTCACATTTACCGGTTTCATTCCATCCGCAATCTTGCCCAGCGTATCGCCTTTTTCTACCAGGATCGATTCTGCCGAAGCAGCTTGAGGAGTTGGCAACGGCGAGACGTTTACCGGCTCAGCAGGCATCGCTTTACCCTGATCTGCCAAAACCTGCTCTGGTGTTGCCAATTCGCCCGCTTCTGTCTCCGCTTTTGCAGGAACAGCTTCAGCCTGCGTCTCTTTTTGGGTTTCTACCACTGCGGGGACTGTTGCCTCCGCTACCGCAGGAACAGGTTCTTCCGGCAATGCTGATGTTTCTGCTATAGCAGGAACGGCCTCTTGCGCTAATGGCTCTGCTGAAACGGCAGTAACTGGAACAACAACCGGTACAGGTAGCATAGGTTCAACCGGTTTTACTTCAGCCGTCTTGGGTTGTTCGGCTACAAAACCAACGGGATCAAGCAAAAATGTATATTCGTGCAACAACTTGCCGGACGGCCAGCTTAATTCAACGAGCAAGGATACAAATGGTTCGTTTATAGGTTGAGTAGAGGTGAGCTTGAGAAAGATTTCACCATTGGCGCGTGTATCAACAGAAAAAGTGAGTTTAGGTAAGCTGTATGGATAGTCGATTCCCGCAACTTGAAATTCATTTACTGACGCCAATTTGGCAGAGAGTGTGGATTTGTCATTTTTCCCCAGATCACCCAATGAAATTTCCGCCTTAAGGGGATGCCCCAATGCAGATACAACATTGATGCCTCCCATCGTTGCTGCGTTGGCGAGGTTGAACCAGGCCAAAAAGACCGTAAGTCCTACCGCTTTCAGAAGTGTTTTAAGCACGTTACCACCCTCATTTTTTTGCCTTGTTATTTAGATTAACATCATAGAGTTAGAGTTGCAAGCTAATGTCCACTCTAAATTGATGCGTTAACCTATCATTTATAAATAGAATTACCAATTTTTACCGCTTAATTATTAAGCAGTATGCGCAGCATGCGCCTTAAAGGCTCTGCAGCACCCCATAACAACTGGTCGCCGACCGTAAAAGCGGACAAATATTCGCCACCCATGTCCATCTTGCGCAAACGCCCCACTGGCACGGTCAACGTGCCTGTTACGGCAGCCGGAGTCAGTTCGCGCATGGTCATCTGGCGCTCGTTCGGCACAACCTTTACCCAATCATTGGCGGCTGCCAGCATCGCATTGATTTCATCCAGCGGCACATCGCGCTTTAGCTTGATGGTCATCGCCTGGCTATGGCAACGCATCGCACCGATGCGCACGCATAGACCGTCTACAGAAATAGGCTTGGCATCGCGTCCGAGTATCTTGTTGGTTTCGGCTTTGCCTTTCCACTCTTCCTTGCTTTGACCGTTACCCAAATCTTTATCGATCCAGGGAATCAGGCTGCCCGCCAGCGGCGCGCCAAAATTTGCAGTGGGGAATTTTTCATCGCGCAGGATGCTCGCTACTTCACGGTCAATATCGAGTATGGCCGAAGCAGGATCATCCAGCAGCTTTTTCGCAATCTTGTTAACCTCACCCATTTGCGTCAGCAGTTCGCGCATATTCTGCGCACCGGCGCCGGACGCAGCTTGATAGGTCATCGAGGTAATCCATTCCACCAGGTCGGCTTTAAACAGACCGCCCAGCGCCATCAGCATCAGGCTGACCGTGCAATTGCCGCCGATGAAATCTTTCTTGCCATCCTTTAATGCCTGTTTGATCACATCCAGATTCACCGGATCAAGAATGATCACGCTGTCTTTTTCCATACGCAGCGTGGATGCAGCATCAATCCAGTAGCCTTTCCAGCCTGCCGCACGCAGCTTGGGAAATACTTCGGTGGTGTAGTCGCCGCCCTGGCAGGAGATGATCGCCTCCATCGCACGCAACTCTTCTATACTGTTCGCATCTTTCAAAGTTGACACTTCGCGGCCGACATCAGGCGCTTTGCCGCCTTTCTGCGAGGTGCTAAAAAATACCGGCTCAATCAGATCAAAGTCGCGCTCCTCGCGCATACGCTGCATCAGAACCGAACCCACCATGCCACGCCAACCTACCAGACCTACTCGCATAACTACATCCTTTTTATGGAAACAGGCGGGCTATCGAGCCCACCCTACATTTATGTTAACGCTGCGACAACCGCATCGCCCATTGCATTTGTGCCCACTTTTTTAGTGCCTTCTTCGTAGATATCACCGGTACGCAAACCATTCTGCAAGGTTTTGCGCACCGCCGCCTCGATACGCTGCGCAACATCTTCGCGCGCAAAGGTATAACGCATCATCATTGCTACCGACAGGATGGTGGCGAGGGGATTCGCAATATTCTTGCCGGCGATATCCGGTGCGGAACCATGGCATGGCTCATACAAGCCCTTATTGTTTGCATCCAGCGAAGCGGACGGCAGCATGCCGATGGAGCCGGTGAGCATTGAAGCTTCATCCGACAGGATGTCGCCGAAAATATTGCCGGTGACGATCACGTCAAACTGCTTGGGCGCACGCACCAGCTGCATCGCGGCGTTATCCACATACATATGCGACAGCTCGACAGCGGAATATTCCTTGCCCACTGCCGTCACAATTTCGCGCCACAACATGCTGGTATCCAGCACATTGGCCTTGTCCACCGAGCATACCTTTCCCCTGCCTTCATTGTTAACAGCGCGTTTCATCGCAATCTGGAAGCCCACATGCGCAATGCGGCGGATTTCCGATTCGCTGTACAACATCGTATCGAAACCCTGACGCTCGCCGTTTTCCAAAGTACGTATACCGCGCGGCTGGCCGAAATAAATATCGCCGGTCAGCTCGCGCAAAATCATGATGTCCAGCCCGGCAACATACTCGGGCTTTAGCGACGATGCATTGGCCAGCTCGGGGTAAACCATTGCAGGACGCAAATTAGCGAACAAGCCCAAACCCTTGCGTATGCGCAACAGGCCCTGCTCGGGACGCTGTGGACGCGGCAGATTATCGTACTGGTAGCCGCCTACCGCACCCAGCAGCAACGCATCGGAAGCATGAGCCAGCTTCAGGGTCGCATCCGGCAGAGGGTCTTTGGCCGCGTCATAACCGGCACCACCTATGTGGCCGTATTCCATCTCGATTTTCAAACCGTCGCTGCGCAACGCTTCCAGAACCTTGGCGGCTTGGGCTACGATTTCGGGACCTATGCCGTCACCCGGCAACACTGCGATTTTCATTTTGCTTCCATTTTAAAAATTTAAACCTTTTTATCCACAGATTTCACAGATTGCACAGATTCAAACCCAATACAAACCAAGAAACGAAGCACCACCATGCTTCAACAGGTGTTTTTTGTTTTAATCTGTGCAATCTGTGGACACCTAAGCCTTTGTTGAATCAAGCAAACAACCACGGCGCCTCAAGCTTGCGCCGCTGCTCATAGGCCTTGATCTCATCCACATGCTGCATGGTCAGGCCAATATCATCGAGGCCATTAAGCAGGCAATGCTTGCGGAAGGCCTCCACCTCAAACGGGTAAAACGTGCCGTCGGGCGTTGTAATTTTTTGCTGTTCCAGATCGACGCGCAAACGGAAGCCTGGCGTTTTGGCTTCTGCCTTGAACAGTGCATCGACTATCGTCGCATCCAGACGAATCGGCAGCAAGCCGTTCTTGAAACAGTTATTGAAAAAAATATCGGCATAGCTGGGCGCAATAATCACGCGGAAGCCATAGTCTTCCAAGGCCCACGGTGCATGCTCGCGCGACGAACCGCAGCCGAAATTTTCGCGCGTCAGCAGAATTTGCGCGCCTTTGTAGCGTGGCTGGTTCAATACGAAATCGGGATTGATCTTGCGCATTGAGTTATCCATGCCCGGCTCGCCGTGATCCAGGTAACGCCACTCGTCGAACGCATTCGGGCCGAAGCCGGAGCGCTTGATCGATTTCAGAAACTGCTTGGGGATGATCGCATCGGTGTCCACATTGGCTCGATCCAATGGCACAACCAACCCGTCAAGTAAGGTAAATTTTTGCATATTATTTGCTCACATCCACAAAGTGTCCGGCGATAGCCGCCGCTGCCGCCATGGCCGGGCTCACCAGATGGGTACGACCACCCTGTCCCTGGCGACCTTCGAAGTTTCGATTGGACGTTGATGCACAACGCTCGCCCGGTGATAAGCGGTCATCGTTCATCGCCAGACACATGGAGCAACCCGGCTCGCGCCATTCAAAACCGGCGGCCACAAAAATCTTGTCCAAGCCTTCCAGTTCAGCTTGCTTCTTGACCAGACCGGAGCCTGGCACCACCATCGCCAGTTTTACATTTTTCGCAACATGTTTGCCGCGCGCCACTTCCGCCGCCGCGCGCAAATCCTCAATGCGCGAATTGGTGCAGGAGCCGATAAATACCTTGTCAATCTTGATATCGGTGATAGGCGTATTCGCCTGCAAACCCATATAGACCAGCGCCTTTTCAATACTGCCACGCTTCACAGCATCGCTCTCCTGCTTGGGGTCGGGCACACGCCCATCCACCGACGTTACCATCTCGGGCGAAGTACCCCAGGTAACCTGTGGCTTGATTGTTGCGGCATCCAGTCTTACTACCTTGTCGAATCTTGCACCTTCATCGCTATGCAGCGTGCGCCAGTAAGCTGCAGCCTTGTCCCACAGCTCGCCCTGCGGCGCAAAGGGGCGGCCCTTGAAGTAATTGATCGTAGTGTCATCCGCCGCGATCATGCCGGCGCGTGCGCCAGCCTCTATCGCCATATTGCACACAGTCATGCGACCTTCCATCGACAACTCGCGAATCGCGCTGGCGGCAAATTCGATCGCATAACCGGTGCCGCCCGCAGTGCCGATCTTGCCGATGATCGCCAGCACAACATCCTTGGCGGTTACGCCGCGACCCAGCTTGCCTTCCACCAGCACCTGCATGGATTTGGATTTTTTCATCAGCAGGCACTGCGTCGCCATCACATGCTCGACCTCGGATGTACCGATACCAAAGGCCAGCGCGGCAAACGCACCATGCGTGCTGGTATGGGAATCGCCGCACACCACAGTCATGCCGGGCAAGGTTGCGCCCTGCTCGGGGCCGATCACATGCACGATACCCTGGCGCGGGTCGGACATCTTGAATTCGGTGATGCCCAGCTCGGCACAGTTCGAATCCAGCGTATCTACTTGTATACGAGATACAGGGTCAGCAATCCCTTGCGCACGAGCAGTCGTCGGCACATTGTGATCTGCAACTGCAAGAATCGAAAAAATGCGCCATGGCTTGCGCCCGGCCAGCCTCAGGCCCTCAAAGGCCTGCGGGCTGGTGACTTCGTGCACCAGATGTCGGTCGATATACAGCAGCGCTGTACCATCCGCCTCACTGCGCACCACGTGAGAATTCCAGAGTTTGTCGTAAAGAGTTTGATTGTTCATTGTGTAACCCTAACAGAGCGCGCAATTATGCCACAGCAGTGGGGGACTACGCCACGGGCGTAAGTATTGGACTGTAATTATGGGGAGCCAGTCAGGCAAGCATACGAGCAATACATGTATTCTGCTTCTTGCCGGCAGGTAGTTGTTACAAACGCTTTCCAGGATGTTTTTACAGACGAACCCGGATGCGCCGAATCACTAGAATTCAACCTCGATTACACTTCATCAACGCACACACGATTTCTCCCTGTCTCCTTGGCACGATATAGATTACTGTCTGCGCGCTTAACGATGGACTCCTGATCATCACCTGCACGATACTCGGCAACCCCAAAACTACAAGTGACCTTGTCGACCTCTGCAAAGGGATATTCTTCAATCAGCTTCCTTATTTTTTCGGCCAGACTGTTTGGACAATTTGTATCACAATGCGTAGCCAGTATCACAAACTCTTCCCCTCCCCAACGGGCAAATGTATCCGTATCCCTGATATTAGCGGAGACCAGTAAAGCCAACTTAAGCAATACCTGATCGCCCGCAGAGTGGCCAAAGATGTCATTGATACGCTTGAAGTGATCAATATCAAAGATAATCAGGGTAAGCGTGGTGGAGTAACGTTTGGCACGAGCCAGCTCGGACAGCATCAGCTCATTGAACCGGCGCCGGTTAAATGCACCTGTCAGCGGATCCGTACTTGCCATCTCTTTAAGTTTATCGTCCGCCAATTTTCTGATGGTGATATCGCGCACAATGGCGACCGCATGCCAGTTATTCTTTACCCTGATTGCCGCGACTGAAATTTCAATCGGGAATTCTGAACCATTCCGCCTTTTCCCATCAACTTCAGTGATTGCGCCAATTAACGCACCAGCTCCTGTCTGGATGAATTTGGGAAAGGCCGCATGGTGAGCATCCAGGTAGCGGGACGGTACCACCAGGCTATGCAAATTTCGGCCGAAAATTTCACCCAGGGAATAACCGAACATTCTTTCGGCAGCAGGATTCCAGTGAGTAACATTACCATTACTGTCTATCATGATCACAGCATCCTGTGCCGCAGTGGTAATACTATGCAGCACCTCTTCCCTCTCCTCCAGATCTGCAGTTCGCTCGTGAACCAGCGCTTCCAGTTCTAATTTTCCACGCATCAGAACCTGCTCTGCTTCTTTGATAGCGGTTATATCAGTGCGAACGGAGATGTATTGATAAGGCAGGCCTGAATCATCCAGAAAGGGAACGATGGTGCTGGACACCCAGTAGTTTCCCCCACTCTTGTTACGGTTGCAAACCTCACCCTGCCATATTTTCCCCGATGAGATGGTGCTCCACATATCTTCGAAGAGTAATTGGGGATGAATCCCGGACTTTAATATGCGGTGATTTTGCCCGATAATTTCCTCGCGACTGTACTGGCTAATTTGGCAAAATTTTTCGTTTGCAAAGGTGATGTTGCCATGCACGTCGGCAATACTGACAATATTATGCTGATCCATCGCCGACCTCAGCGATTCCAGGCTGTGATTTGCCTCCTGAAGATTGCTAGCTGACGATGCCAGGCCCGATATCAGCAGGCTCATGCGGCGATTGATGAAGGTCGCGATCAGGCCCGCGAATATAACGGCAACCACCCCGCCTGCCACCATTAAAAATTGAGTCTGGCCCTGTTGCTTTTGCAGCTCCTGCTGATAGCCATGCGATTTTTGTATTTCATATTCAAGCAGTTCATTGATCGTTGCCAGTATCTTGTTTTGCGAAGGTACAGCCTGCTTGTTCAGTATCTCCTGCGCCTGCTGGAAATGATCCTTTGCCAATTGGTCGAGCACTTCACCCTGAAGGTTTTGGGTGCTATCAATATGGCCCCCTAACTGCTTTAGCAGGGTCCCCTCAGTTTCATCCAGCTTCAATGTATTTAGCTTTTGCCTGGCCTGTGCAAACTGCCCTCCCAGTCGTCCGTGTTGCAACACTTGCTCATCGCGTTCAAAGGGATCTTTAGTGGTGGCAATGCTGTACAACAACACAGAGCGGTCACGGGCTGCCTGCTGCATCCGGAACAGCATCTCCATGGCAACCTGTTCATGCGCAACAATCTCCGCCAGGGTATCGTGAACCTTGGCCAGACGGCCAATTCCAAACAGCACGATAAAACCAATGATCAGCATCACCAGCGCGAAGCCGATTCGGATAACTTGCCTGGAGCGGATTTCCGCCGAATTTTCTGTTGACTGGGCAGGCTTCATAAACTCTCCTTATTGAAATGCTCGAAATATGCAAGTAATAATATTAGTCCAGTTTGGCATACAACTTTCAAAAACAAAATATTAAACTCGTCTCCCGGTTACTCGATGCGCTCTTCCTGCCGCCATTAACCCATCTCCACCTTTCCGAGTTTCCACCACATCAATACCAAACCCAGCAAAGCAGCCACTGCACTAAAGGAGTACATCACACTTGGCCCCCAGTGCAACCACAAGGGGCCGCTCAGCAATCCACCCAACATACCACCTGCACCGTAAGTCAGGCTTCCAAACAGCGCCTGCCCCCTGGACTGGTGCCTTCCGCGAAAGAAATGATGCACCAATGCCACTGCAGCAGCATGAAACGAACCGAAGGTGGCGGCGTGCAAAATTTGCGCTAACAGCAACAACCACAAGGTATCGACCTGCCAGCCTATTAGTGTAAAACGCAATACTGCCAACGCCATACTCACCATTAGCAATTGTGGCAACGAGTAATGCCTCGTCAGCCACGGCATCGCAAAAAACACACCTATCTCGCACACCACCCCCAGCGTCCACAACGCACCGACCGCGCTCTTTGCATAGCCGTGCTCGACCAGATAAATCGAGAAAAAAGTGTAATAAGGGCCATGCGCAACCGCCATCAGAAAACATGCGCCGAACAAGGCCAACACTTGCGGTTGCATCACAATACGCAAGATAGGGTGACTATCGGTGTGATGCGCGATCACCTCGGTCGATGGAATTTGACGGGAAAAATACAGGATGCCAAGTTGTATCGCCAAACCCGCCCATAAAATCCAGCGGATTGCGATATAGTCAAACGCAAAACCCAGCCCCAATACCGCGATAATAAATCCGAGCGAACCCCAGGAACGCAAGCGGCCATAACGCGCGGCCTGCTTGCCCAGATAGGTCAGCGTGGTTGCTTCCATCAGCGGCATTGATGCGCTCCAGAAAAAACTCATCAGCGCCAACACCAGCAGCAGGCCATAGTAATCGGTGGTAAAAAATACGCCCAGATAGCACAGCGCACTGCCAAACGCCGCCATCCCCACCACCATCCTCCGGTCACCCAAACGATCTGCCAGCCAGCCCCACAATGTCGGCGACACCATGCGCATCACCGGCTGCACCGACATCAGGATGCCAATTTGCACGACATCAAACTCGATCGACTTGAGATACAGACTCCAGTAAGGCGCAAACATCCCCACAAAGGCAAAATAAAAAAAATAGAATCCGGCGATACGCCAGTAGTAGTTTGTATGGCTATGGGATTTAGCAGTATCTGAGTTCATTTATATACGGAAAATTGAGTACCCAATCAGACAGGATGTCGATGATGAATATTCATGCGCATATTATCTCATGCAAAAAAATATTTTATCCCCCCACTTGAAGTCGCCATTTCCATCCCCATTTACCGCAACACAGAACAATTGGAGAATTGCATGGAACAAACAAACGACAACACAGCAGACAGCACAAATGCCCCCGAAGTCATGCCCAGCATGGAAGAAATGCTGAAACAGGCCGAACTGAAAGGCAAGGAACACTACGATGCCTGGATGTACGCCAAGGCAGAGGGCGAAAACATCCGCCGCCGCGCGATGGAGGACGTGAGCAAGGCGCAAAAATTTGCCGTTGAACGTTTCGCCAATGAAATGCTGGCCGTGATGGATAGCCTGCAAGCCGGTCTGGCCGTACAAAACACCACTGTAGAGAGCTTTAAAAGCGGCATGGAGCTGACCCTCAAGCAACTCACCAGCGTATTTGAAAAATTTCATATCGCCGAACTCAACCCGGTTGGCGAGAAATTCGATGCGCACAAGCATCAGGCAATCGCCATCATCGACAGTGAGCAGGAAGCCAATACTGTGGTGAACGTGATGCAAAAAGGTTATAGCCTGAATGACCGCGTATTGCGTCCGGCGATGGTGACCGTGGCCAAAGAAAAAGCCCAAGGTTAATAAACAGAGACCACTTGAAATTCATGGTTGAAGCCTCATTTAGGCTACAACTGAAAGCAAACAGCAACCACACAGAATATTTAATTGAAAGGAAGCATCATGGGAAAGATTATTGGAATTGACTTGGGCACCACAAACTCTTGCGTATCCGTAATGGAAGGCGGCAAGCCTAAAGTAATCGAAAACGCCGAAGGTACTCGCACCACTCCATCCATCATCGCTTACATGGAGGACGGCGAAGTGCTGGTTGGCGCCCCTGCCAAACGCCAGGCCGTTACCAATCCGAAAAATACGCTGTACGGTGTAAAACGCCTGATCGGCCGCCGCTTTGAAGAGCCTATGGTGCAAAAAGACATCGGCATGGTTCCCTACAGCATCGTCAAAGCCAAAAACGGCGATGCGTGGATCAAGGTGCGCGACAAGGAAATTTCCGCGCCGGAAATCTCCGCACAGGTATTGATGAAAATGAAAAAAACCGCCGAAGACTATCTCGGCGAGCCCGTTACCGAAGCGGTGATCACTGTGCCTGCCTACTTCAACGACAGCCAGCGTCAGGCAACCAAGGACGCAGGCCGTATCGCCGGTCTGGAAGTTAAACGCATTATCAACGAACCAACAGCGGCTGCGCTGGCCTTTGGTATGGACAAACAGGAAGGCGACCGCAAAATTGCAGTGTACGACCTCGGCGGCGGTACTTTCGATATTTCCATTATCGACATCTCTGAAATCGAAGGCGAACACCAGTTTGAAGTGATGTCCACCAACGGTGACACCTTCCTCGGTGGTGAAGACTTCGATATGCGCGTGATCGAGTTCCTGGTGGACGAATTCAAGAAGGAAAGCGGCGTCGATCTGAAGAAAGACATGCTGGCATTGCAGCGCCTGAAAGATGCCGCTGAAAAAGCCAAGATCGAACTCTCTTCCGCACAGCAAACCGAAGTGAACCTGCCTTACATCACAGCAGATGCCTCAGGCCCGAAACACCTGGCCGTGAAGATCACCCGCGCCAAGCTGGAAAGCCTGGTGGACGACCTGATCGCACGCACCATCGAGCCATGCAAGATTGCGATGAAAGACGCGGGCGTCAGCATCTCCGATATCGCCGACGTGATTCTGGTCGGTGGCCAGACCCGTATGCCTAAAGTGCAGGAAAAGGTTAAGGAGTTCTTCGGCAAGGAAGCGCGCAAGGACGTGAACCCCGATGAAGCTGTTGCTGTAGGTGCAGCAATTCAGGGCGGCGTGCTGCAGGGCGAAGTAAAAGACGTGTTGTTGCTGGACGTGACCCCGTTGTCCCTGGGTATCGAAACCATGGGCGGCGTGATGACCAAGCTGATCAAGAAAAACACCACCATCCCTACCAAGGCATCGCAGGTGTTCTCGACAGCCGACGACAACCAGAACGCGGTAACTATCCATGTACTGCAGGGTGAGCGCGACGTGGCTTCCGGCAACAAGAGCCTGGGCCAGTTCAACTTGTCCGACATTCCGCCCGCACCACGCGGCATGCCGCAGATTGAAGTGACCTTCGACATCGATGCCAACGGTATTCTGCATGTCTCCGCCAAGGACAAGGCGACCGGCAAGGAGAACAAGATCAAGATTCAGGCCAGCTCCGGTTTGTCTGAAGCCGAAATCCAAAAAATGGTTCAGGATGCGGAAATGTATGCCGAAGATGACCGCAAGGCGCTCGAGCTGGTTAGTGCCCGCAACCAGTTGGATGGCTTGATCCACAATACGCAAAAATCGATGAAAGAATACGGTGAACAACTAAGCGCCGATGAAAAGACCAGCATCGAAAAAGCATTGAAGGATGCCGAGGCAGTTGTTAAAGGTGATGACAAAGACGCCATCATTGCCAAGACCGAAACTCTTTCCACAGCGGCACACAAGCTGGCAGAAAAGCTGCAGGCTGCTGAAGCTGCCAAGGCCCAGGCCGGTGGCGGTGCTGATGCAGGTGCAGCTCACGGTGAAGCGAAAAAGGATGAAGGCGATGTAGTGGATGCCGAATTCACCGAAGTGAAAAACGACAAAAAATAAAGAGGAGCGAGGAACGAGGATCGAGGATCGGGTAAGCCAGGCTAGGCAACTCGATCCTCGATCCTCAATCCTTTTAATATGAGTAAACGCGATTACTACGAAGTGCTGGGTGTCAACAAAGACGCGAGTGGCGAGGATATCAAAAAAGCTTACCGCAAACTGGCGATGAAATTCCATCCCGACCGCAATCCGGATAATCCAAAAGCGGAAGAACAATTCAAGGAAGCCAAGGAAGCTTACGAAGCGCTGTCGGACGACCAGCAGCGCGCAGCCTATGATCAATATGGTCATTCAGCTACCGATGGAAGTAGGGGTGGTGCCGGTTTCGGCGGCGGCGCTGGCGGATTTGATTTCGGCGATATCTTCGGCGACATCTTCGGCGGTGCCGGTCGCGGCGGGCGCAATCATGCCCAACGCGGAGCCGATTTGCGCTACAACATGGAAATCTCGCTGGAAGAAGCCGCGCGGGGCGCTACCAAGCAAGTGCGCATTCCAACACTGGATGAATGCGAAACATGTCACGGTTCCGGCGCAAAACCCGGCACCTCACCCACCACCTGCCAAACCTGCGGCGGACACGGTCAGGTGCGCATGCAGCAGGGCTTCTTCTCCATCCAGCAGACCTGCCCCCGCTGTCACGGCAGCGGCAAGAGCATCAGCTCGCCTTGCGGCACATGCAGCGGCGCTGGCCGCGTCAAACACCATAAAACACTGGAAATCAAAATACCTGCCGGTATCGGCGAAGGGATGCGTCTGCGTCACAGCGGCCATGGCGAAGCCGGTATGAATGGCGCTCCTGCCGGGGATTTGTATGTGGAAATTCACATTAAACCGCACAGCGTATTTCAACGCGATGGCGACGATCTGCATTGCGAAATGCCGATCAGTTTCACCACAGCCGCACTTGGCGGGGAAATAGAAATCCCCACCCTGGATGGCACCGCCCGCATCAAAATCCCGGCTGAGACTCAATCCGGCAAGATCTTCCGTCTGCGCGGCAAAGGCATCAAAGGCATGCGTACCAATACCCATGGCGATCTGAACTGCCATGTGGTAATTGAAACGCCGGTCAAACTGACCGAAAGACAAAAAGAACTGCTGCGCGAATTTGAAACCATCAGCGCAAAAGACAGCGCCCGCCACAGCCCCCGCGCCCAGTCCTGGATGGATAAGGTAAAAGAGTTTTTTGGCTAAAACTCTTTTACCTTGTGGTGGAGACTCATAATGTGCGCAGCACAATGTGATGTCATAGCCACAACCTCCTCTGAATTCTTAAGCCTTGCAATAATAAACTACACTCGCCTGCGGCGTTCTTTCGCCCAGCGCATATCACGCGACCAAAAAACATGTTTATGGTTATAATGGATTATCCATTCAAAATTAAATCCGACTTTGATCTGACCTCAATCGTGAAAACACATGAGCCAAGCCAAACAAGAAACCAAACGCATATTGGTTGTTGACGACAGTGCTACCGTAGGCATGGTGGTCAAAAATGCTGTCAGCAATATTGTTGACATCCCCGTCGATCTGGCTCGATCCCTTGCTGTTTGCAAACAGCAGATTGCCGAACATCCAGATCAGTACCTTATAGCTATTGTTGACCTGAGTTTGCCCGATGCCAAAGATGGTGAAGCGGTAGATATGGTATTGAGTTGCGGTATAGCTACCATCGTTCTCACTGGATCACTGGATACCGAAACACATCATCGTATATCCGCCAAACCCATAGTCGATTACGTCACTAAACAGTC
>Ga0315281_10002544_pt1 | contig 26989 bp, 24 predicted proteins | sample YL17G07_0_MG_FD_204540 | JGI IMG/M metagenome (GOLD analysis project Ga0315281, IMG submission 204540) | Sediment microbial communities from Yellowstone Lake, YNP, Wyoming, USA - YL17G07_0 | ecosystem: Environmental > Aquatic > Freshwater > Lake > Sediment | place: USA: Wyoming | collected...
AGAGGTCACCTTCTCAGGCACCCAGCCCATAGACCTTATTATTCAGGACATAACCTGGTATCCTGCAGACCCCTCTACAGGCCAGACAGTGACCTTCACCGTCATCATAAAGAACCGGGGCTTCGGCAATGCGGGCTCTTTCTGGGTTTATTACTTTATCGATGGTGCTCAGGAGGATTACGACTACCTTTCTTCTCTTTCCGCTAGCGACATATCCAGCTGGACCTTTAACTGGAGCGCCCAGACGGGAACGCATACTGTCAAAGCGGTAGCAGACTACGACGGCTGGGTGCCCGAGAGCAATGAGACCAATAACGATAAGGCAATTACTATAGTCGTACCTTGAAACTATTGTCATCCCATAGATGAAGTTGCTCAAGTTCGTGCCAGTGTAAAGACTGTATCTTCTGCTCATAGCGGGTCAACCTTGGAAGAAAAAAGGACAAAAAGCATGGCTCAGAAGTGTGATGTTTGCGGCAAGGAGCTTTACGCAGGGATCATTTCTGGAAATGTTGGAGGGAAGTGCCGTATTTGCGGCAGAGTCTGCTGTAATGCTCACTATAAGGATCGGCTGTGTCCGTATTGCCGAGAAAAGTTGAGTAAAAAATAGGTCAGTTCAAGGCATCGAATTCGTCCGATATCTATCTCTAGCACTTCTTGAAATACCATAGTTATACTGCCTTTACTGTTCAATTTGAGAACAAAGTGCAAATATGTTATAGTAGGCAAGAAATCGCAAGCGCGTATCCGATGTGATCGGTCGATGCACTTCATGCTCACCCGCTCGGTGGCCAATGATAGAATGGACACTACCCAGAAGAGTAGGTACGAAGATCAACTAACAGGCCCAGAGATTGCCGAAGCTGTGGTGGATATCCGCACCCCTGCCGGCAAGCGCTGGGTTAAGGTTCTGGCAGATGCTTGGATCTGCCACTATGGTATCACAAAAATTAAAGCAGATGAGGACTTTATTATCGATACAATCTTCACTATTCAGATTTTTGCGAACGCTTTAAAGCTTACAAACAAAAAGGGTGTGTTGGGCCTGATAAGATCCACGATACTGGCGGAAATCATCGGTAACTTAGTACTTGCCCGGGGCATTTCATCTAAGGATCATGGTGCCATTGACGAATTGAGGTCGCTCTGCTCCCTGATGCTGAAAGAAATATGCGCTGACGCTGGCATCATTGATATGAACAACAATCAGCAAAGCCATATAATTGAGGAAGCGATTCGTTTGGTTATCGAAACGTTGAGCGATTCCAGCGAGCACTGCCAAGACGAAGCCTACGAAGTTAGTGAGCTACCCCTATCTATTGACCAACTCGCTGAAGTCTGCCTTTACGAAGCAGTCTCTGGTGAATTAAATCGATTAGGATATGACGTAACTCCTACCGTGGAAAAGATAATACAGGAAAAGGAAAATGCTTTAAGGGCACTGATTGCAGGCCTTAACCGGGAGGGAGTCAAGGGGGATAGAATATGGAATCTCTTGAATGCTCCCATGTACTGCAATTGCATCAAGGGATCGTTTCTTATCCTCAAGCCGAGACAAAGACGAAATCTTGCGTTCCGTTACTACGATAACCAGCGTGTTTCTGACTCTGATGTGATGGAGATTTTGGAATATGTCGGTGAGTTGCAGCACAAGAGAGGCAATAGGGATATCGAAACCAACCCAGGGAACTTTTCGAGAAACATGAGTTACATCCTCGAAACGGCCTTGCCCCAAAACTTAAAAATTGAGTTCGCCACGGCGATGCAGCGGTTATTGCATGCAGAACAAAATATCATCCCGGTGGCCATTCGTCCATACATAGACCATAATTGTACGCCAGCTCGGGTTCGCCTAAGCACCTTGATGAAATCTTGTCAGGAAGGCGTTGGTACCGATAATGGCCGAATCTTGATAAACGAAGAGCTCATAAAACTATGCCGGGCACTTAATCCTAAAGATAAGGATTAAGCTTCTAATTAGATTAAAAAAATCGTAGGCAAAAATTGTAAGGGGTAATAAAGACACCGCGTATAATGACTCTGTGGCAGTGGTATGAGACACGATAATCGGTGCAGGGGCTATTTATCAGCCTGGATGGAGTGGCAAAAGCATCCGGGAGATGATTCTTTGCCTCCCAAAATACGTAAGGCTATAGATCATATTGTCTCCTGTCCCACTTGCATGGCTGAAGTTCCAGAGTTTACAGCGAAAGCAGCAGATGAACTCATCGATATGGATTTCAGGACACGGCTATATGATTTCATTCTGACAGCAAATACTCACGGACTCGAGATAGCTGCAGCGAAACACTTCAAAGTGGCAGATTATCTGATAGGCAACAAAGGCGCCCTCAGGCGAAATTTCGCCTTTCAGAAAAGCATATCCAAAGGTTTCGGGGAGAAGGAACTGCCTCCAGAGGTAGTACACGCAATTCGTAGTCAGATAAAGCCTATCGACTGGGTGTATTTATTTGCAAAGGGGTCGGGCACAACCAAACGTGGTGAATTGGCCAGCCAGCCTAAACTTGCGATAGAGTTCCATCTAGATACAAAAAGAGGGACGGCTTCTCTCAATCCCTCTCCGATTCTCGGTCTTGCCTCATTGGCTGAAACAGAGCGTATATGCCTCGATAGGCCTCTGGAGCAGGAGCGAAGAGTGCGGGAATCCACAATACACTCTGATACGCTCAATGCACATGTTTCTATCGATCCTGAAGCTGCTACAGTTCGCATCCTGCTGCCACCTTTACAGGAATACAAGGAGAACCTGCCCGAAATATGCTTGCTCTCAGAGGATGGGACCGCCACAACTAAAGAAGCCAAATTAGTGAAGGATGCTTTTGAAGCATCCTTCACTAATTTGAAAGATGGTACCTACGCTTTGGCTATAGATGTTATCAAGGGTCAAAAAACAGGGCAGAGAAAAAGAACAGTGATAGAACAGCCGCAAGGTGAAAAGAACGAAAGCACTCATATCATGAAGAAGCGGGCCAAGAACATATTGCCAAGTGAATGAGTCTGCAATCGAGTCCTTGCTTGTTTCGTGTTCTATGGCTGTTGTTCAAAAGAGTTTAAAAATCCGGCTTTACCAAATTAGTGATGACAGATTGATGATAGATCGCGCATTTTGTGAGATTGGCAAAATTATGGTGTTATCTTAATCGTGCTTAATGCCAAGATAGGAGGTCTTCATACTATGCCACTGACTGCCAAAGTCGTTAAAGATAGGCCCGTATCTGGAGATTTCAAGGCTGTCATCTACACAAATGCGCCTCCTCATGATCCCGGCAACTACATCCGGATAAACTACGGAGCCCGTGTTTGCGCAGCAATAGCCGAATTCAGAAGATCTGAGCAATCCTCGGACCAAGCCACTATATCTGTGGATAAGTATTTCAGGGATTTCCTCAAGGTCAGAACCGGTGATTTGGTAGATATTGATAGTTATCAACCGCAGAACGCTGAACGGATCACACTGCTGATATCCCAGGCCTGGGCAATCAGTGACCAAGAAAGCAGGGATATCAAAGATATTTTGATCGGTAAGCCTGTGTGTAGGGGGCAGGTTTTTCCCAAAAGCACTTGGGGAGGGGGGCAGCACGAGATCACCATAAGTACGATAGACCCGGATGGAATCGGACTAATAGCAAACGATGATACTCAAATTTCTTTCGAGAGTGAACGGCATCTTAACGGAAACAAGCATGTCATCACATGGGCGGATATCGGCGGCCTTGACAAGGATATTAAGCTAATACGGCGTCTCATAGAATATCCCCTGCGTAACGAACGTGCGTTCAGCTACTTTGGTGTTGGAGCCCCGCGTGGTGTGCTTCTGTACGGCCCCCCGGGTACAGGGAAAACCCTCATCGCGAAGGCTCTAAAAACTGAAACGGGGGCAAGCATTCATATCATTTCGGGGCCTGAGATAGTCAGCCCGTTCCAGGGCAAGAGTGAGGAAGTTCTACGAAAGAAGTTTGAAGATGCGAGAGCTAACGCCCCAGCAATTATCCTTATTGACGAAATAGATTCGCTTTTGCCGAGGCGTGACATGCTGCGCAGCGAAGCAAGCCACGGTTTGGTGGCAACCATGCTGACGTTGATGGATGGGCTCAACGACATGCAAGGCGTGATCGTCATCGGCACTACAAACCGTCTAGGCGAGATTGATTTGGCCTTTCGTCGTCCGGGACGTCTTGAATATGAAATAATGATCGGAGCGCCGGACAAAGCAGGGCGTAAGAAGATTCTTGAAATACAAACCCGGAATATGCCTTTGTCGGAAAAAGATGACAAGGGGAAGCTGAACAAGGTATTAGAATCCCTGGCTGATGCAACCCCGGGTTACACAGGTGCTGATATAGCCTCCCTATGCCGCGAAGCTGGACGATGTGCCTTGTTCAGATACTTTACAGATGAGCAGCTATCGAGTGGACATATGTTGCCTGATCCTAAAATGGTAGTCCTCGCAACGGATTTCCTTGAAGCCATGAAGAACGTACAACCCTCGGCGATGCGCAGTACTATGGTAGAGGATGTCCCCGACGATATAACATTTGATAAAATAGGAGGTCTCACTGAGATCAAAAAGTTGCTTGGGGATAGCATTCTTCCAGATATTGCACCTGGAGATATACCATCGCTGGTAAAGCCAGCCAAGGGGGTTTTGCTGTACGGAGCTTCGGGAGTTGGCAAGACTATGATTGCACGTGCAACGGCCAATAAGTGCGGGGCACGTCTTATAACCTTGCGCGGGCCGGAAATCCACCGCAAATGGTTTGGCGAATCCGAGGAAATCATTCGTTCCACCTTTGCCAAAGCACGCGAAGTAGCTCCTTGCATTATCCTTCTTGACGAGATCGACTCTCTGGCTCCAGTCAGAGGCGGCAGTGGCACTCAGGCAATAGAAAGTATAACCAGCCAGGTAATAAACGAACTCGAATCAATCAGGAGCGCCGAGCGGGTTTGCGTAATCGCCACTTCGAATCAACCCGACCTAATTGACCCTGCCCTGCGACGCCCTGGCCGGCTGGATATGGAGATACGTGTTGACAAGCCTAACCAGCAGGAACGCAAAGAGATATTTGCTATCCATCTGAAGGGAGTTCAATTGGATAAAGATGTAGACCTGGATAAACTTGCAGAACAGGCACATGGTTCATCAGGCGGCAGTTTTTCGGGGGCTGATATCGCTGAATGCTGCCGGCGTGCTGCACGGCAGGCATGGGATGTGGCGGGCAAGGACAAAAGCAAGTTTATCATAACGCTGCCTCAACTGACAGAGGCCATCGAACAGGTTCGGAAGACGAACAGGGTCAAGCTTGGCGAGAAAGGAAAGTTAGGTTTCGGCCTCCCTTAATCAGATTATTTTGAGACCTGACAGGTTATGAAAGTGCCATTACGTAAAAGGCAGCTTACACCGGTTAAAGGAACTATGGAAAGCTTTCTGACCGAGATGGAAGATAAGGTATCGCAGTGCCGCGATAGCTTGAACGAAGCTATCGGGCTGCTCGAAGAGGGCGCATCCAATTACAACAATATCTATCGTGCCAGGAAGGCTCTGTTGCTGCAGGTGGCTGAACTATCGTTGCGGCATGAAAGCCTGGGTCAGTCCGATGTTGTTTGCGATCTGGAGGGCATTTTGCTTGACCAGGGGATAACTCGCTTTGAGCCCAAGGCGGGCGAGTCGGCACCTCCTGATAAATGTGAAGTGACTCAAATAGAAACCGATACCATTGAGCCCGGTCTGGTGGTATCGACCAGCAGGCCAGGGTACCTTGACCGGAATGGGGAGGTGCTGCTCCGCGCCCGTGTTCTTGTCAGTGTGCGTAGTGGCAGATAGTAAGAAAAATTTTCTCAGAAGATTTTATCAATGTGGTGCGGCTTAACGCTTGTGCAGAGACTAAACAATGGGTACCTGGCTCTTGGTTTAGTGATACCGATTAGGTGGTGAAGATGAAATTGAGACGGGGCAAACCGAAGATTCTAGTGCATTCACGTTCTGTCCTCGGCATCAACCGGGCAAAAAATGTGCTGGATGACCTAGATAAAGTGAAACTCCGGATAGCACAGTACCGCGATGAAGCCCGGGACTCCATGGAGCTTTCGCGCAAGAATGACGGTGAATATGATCGATTGAACTCGGCATATCTCGATTTGCTGAGGCAGGTGTCTGTGGCGGTTCTGCAATGGGAAACACAGCTCAAAACCACTGAGGTCCCTGAAGCACCAGCACAGATACTCAATGCAGCCCTTGAACAGCACGGGGTGGCAAGGTTCGCTCCCGCGATAGGCGACCCGGCAAACGGCGGCAAGTGCAAGGTGGCGAGCAAGGTTGAAGCAAAAGATATCTCACCTGGAACGGTGGCGAAAGTTATCAGCCCTGGATTTCAACTCAAGGAGGGACTGGTTCTGCTCCCGGCCGTTGTTCTGGTGAGCAGTGGCGATGATGCCTCGGAAGGCCCTGTTGGGCCAACATCACTGGAGACTTCGACTACAAAATGAGTAAGGAGAGCAAAAATGACTGTGATAGGCATTGACCTTGGAACAGCCAATACCGTGGCAGCTTACCTTGGAGCTGACGGCAGAACAACACATATCCTCATGCCCCGGGAAGGCCCTCCTATTCAGGGCAATGTATTTCCCTCCTTCGTCGAATTCGATCCCCAGGGATGGGTCGTTAATGTAGGAAGACGGGCCTGGGAGAACTATGGCGGGGCGAATAATAGCGTCATAGTTTGGGCAAGTAAAAGGCTTATCGGGATATCATTTAACGAGGCGAGAGCCGAGTTAAGACATCTGGATTACCCAATAGAAAGAGCGCCGGATGGAGGGATCATTATCCGGGCTGGTGCCAGAGAGTATACGCCAGCTCAGATCGCTACACTGGTTCTAAGAAGGGTCAAAGAAGATGCTGGGAATACAGAAATAAACCCTATTGGTAGGGGAATTGATCGGGTGATGGTCAGCCGCCCTGCCAATTTTTCTCCCGACCGCGTGAGGGAAACAAAAGAGGCGGTTATTGCAGCATTCCCAGGCATTGAAGTGGATACAGTTCCCGAGCCCGTTGCGGCGGCTTTAGCCTACGCTGTTCAGTTCCCCCCTCAGCAACCGCAGAGAGTCTGTGTCATTGATTGGGGAGCCGGCACTCTGGATGTGGTGATCGCTATTCTGATAACAGGTGCAGATGGTCAGGTTACAATGACTACGGCCCCAGCCAGAGGCAAAGCAAACTTTGGCGGCATAGACATGGATGACCTTATCCTCGATGCGGTGATTAAGGAATACAAGCTGACGGCGTTCACCCAGGTGCGTTGGAATCGCGGCCCGGCAAAAGATACTGCTGAGGCAAACTTAAGAAATGAGTTGAAGGATTTACGGCGAGGGATCGAGATGTCCAAAATCAGGCTCAACCGCCGACCGGCCAGGGCTCAAGAGACTTTCATCATAAAATGTCAGGGAGAGACGATAAGAATAACTCTGAACAACAGCAAGCTGGAAAAAGCGATCAATGCTCCTCTAGATAGAGAGCGGCTGGAAGTGATGCTGGGGGAGCCCTTGACGGAACAAAGGCTGGCGCAGATGAACACAGCTCTGGATGCCGCTATACCATTGGGGCAAAACCGGAAGGGCAACCCGTCATTCTTGGACCTGTTCAGGCTAATCGTTCTAAATTCTCTGAGGCAAGGCAATTTCACACCCCAGGATATACATCATGTGCTGCTGGTAGGTGGCCCCATGCACATGGCCAGTGTCCGCCGGGCTGTGAGAGAGATATTCAGTGGCAATACTAATGGGGTATTACAGGCCCTGGATAGAATCGATAGGGATGGCTTCCCCAATGGTATCGATCCCATGGAATGCGTTGCCCGCGGGGCTGCTCTATACAGAGGAGGTGGGGGAAGACTGGGATTTGACTATGCTGTGCCCTTATATCGCACTAAGAAGGAAGGCAAAACCTGCTTCGTTTACGATAAAAAGCTGCTAAAGATAGGCGATCCCATTCCGAGGGATAATTTTGCTGAGCGAAACCACTGGCTGTCTAATCCGCAGATAGAAAAGGTGGATATCTCCCTTCTCGAGGGGGGCCCACCTGAAATTGTGCCCGACGACAATATGGAAAAACGCGTATGGAAGAAGAAGGGTAGCTACGCTTTCTATCCCGTGCCGGACGATGATGGTCTATTTAAATACACCATCACTTTGTATGTCGAAAGTGACGGTATCAAATGTACCTGCTACGATGATGTAGCAGATCAAAAGTATCATTTTTCGAAGCTGAACCTGCTTGATGGCGAGACGTTAAATGAAGAAAACTATATTGTAGAGGAATGGCGTGAGAGAGACCGTTCGTTTATGTCCAAAGAAGAGATTGAAGGAATACGCCTGTATGCAGAACTTGTTCTAGCGAAGGCTGACGGATGGCTAAAGCAGCAGCATGATAATGAGTATGAAAGGAAAAGGCCTGATGTAAAATACAAGATGGGTTCTCTTAAGGCTGCTTTGGAGAAAGCGCCCAAACCGGAGGATATCGGCTGGGAAAAAACTAATGATGGCAATTTAGGGACAAGTGATTCCGCGGTAATCAATGCTTATATAACGATAACTGGGACTGCAATTAGCCTCGATGCTATTTTCCTTCGGGAGGGCTTCTACGTCGTGACAAATGACGATCTTAAGCAACTGAGAAAAGATGCGAATGCACTGGTTGCGGAGACGGCCAAAAATAACGGGGCTCTAGAAAAGATTAAAGAGGTGAAAGAGGCGACAGAGAGACTGGAAGAGCTGCTAGGGAATCTCCCTGAGCAATTCCAGGGTGGCAGCTCTTCTCAGAAGCAGGACATCGCTAACTATCTCCAAGCCAAAACCGGTACTGAGGTATTGAGAACAGCCATAGATACTGCCAGAAAGGCCGGTAATGTGCGAAAAGGGAGCACAACTAAGAAGTCACAGTAGTGAAACGAAAACACTTCTATCGTGTTTAAACCAAACTATGGTGGTGTTCGACACAAACTGTCGTTTTAAATTTAAAGGGCACCAGGGTTATCTACAGCATCATTACATAGAGAGGCAATCCCTGAAAAATTGTAAGGAGCAGCCGATCCGGATGCTATACTGCAGTCAAACTGTGATGGAGGGCTTTCCCCATGATGCCACGGCAGGCTGATGCAAAGCAGTTACTCAAAGATGGATTATACTGGGAGGCTCTGGGGCTAGCAGCAAACAGCCCCTGGGGTGAAATTGACATGCAGATCGCTGTGCTAGAGCAGCAATATCAAAGAGATCAGGAAGTGCTTGTTATACTGGCTGCCGCCAGGCGTGACCTTCAGAGTGGTTACTATCCTCCGGCCAGAGAGTTCTGCGACGAAATCTCCGCAAACTTGGGCGCGCAGTTCAGACGACGTACCATCGAAGAAGATACGTTATTGTGGGAATGTCTCTGGCAAACGCATTTTAAGGACAGAGTGAGTGAGTTTAAAACCCCCCAGGGTATCAATAGAGTTAAATCGGCTTGTGTCATGTTCCTGAGGAATAATGCTATAAAACTGGCTAACTGTGCTCAGGAAGAATTCTCTGCCAAGACAATATGCCGCGATGTAGCGATACAGGCGGTCGATAAGAGCATTAGCGGCCTGGAAACAGCGCTCAGATATTCCCCTAGAAACAGCGATATCGAAGAGCAATTGAACAAAATACGTGAGGCGGCAGCTTACCTGTACTGTAACCGCGGAATAGAGCACATCAACCAGGCACAACAGGATTTCAACGCGAAGATGGAAAGCCTTGTGTCTCAAAAGATACGCGGTAACCCAAATAGTCTCATGGAGAGAGCAAGAAGTCTTCTTGAGGCGACTATAAAAGAAATCAGAGGTGGAATAGAAGATATCGAGCGGGCCAAGAGCCTGGATGAAGACGATGAGCACATCAAGGACCAGCTGGGGAAAGCTCATGAGTTACTTGAATCGTTCGAGAGGCAAAGAAACACTCAAATGGAACCAGGACATAATCACTCCGAAGCGGATTCTTTTAATAGGGGAATAGAAAGGATTAATAAGGCCATCGACAACTGGAATACTGTGCGCAAGGCTCTGGTTGCTAAGATAAAGCCGAGCGACATAGCTGATGTAATGAAAAGGATGCCTGGCAATCATACCACTGTTCCCAGCGAAAAGGAGCTCGAAAAAATATTGGCGATCCTTGTAGTCGAGCTTGGTTCGAATGATTTGCAACGAGCTATCAGCGAGGTAAAGGCGGGTATCGCTGATATAGACAAGGCACAGAAGATTCACCCTGACAATACTCACATTGAAGACCAACTGAGACAAGTCAAGAAGATACTTGACGAGTTACAGCATGAGGCGAATGGTAGTATATATACTCCGTCATCATCTACAAAGGCCAGCTCGCATCAGCCATCCCCCAAAGTAGGGGATAACTTTGGTGATCATGACGAGGGTACCATAGAACGAGGCCTGAAACGGATAGGAGGCTGGTTAGGCAGGAAGGACTAATACCGCATTGGTAAGAGACCGACTGAGAGGAAAGCGGTTATGCCATATAAGCAAAGTATGTCTACTATTTATCCCGGTTGCATTCTAATTCTCATTGACCAGTCCGGGTCAATGAGTGAGCCCACCGCCGGAGGGCAAGGCAAAACGAAAGCGGAAGCTGTGGCTGAGGCTGTTAATGAGATTTTAAATGTAGTCATTATCGAGAGTTCCCAAGGTTTCGTGGTGAAGGATCGCTTCTATGTGGGCGTCATCGGTTATGGAACCAACGAAGCCGATGCTGTAGATTATGCCAGGCCTGCCTTTAGCGATCCGAATCTTAGCGGTAGAAACCTGATTCCTATCAGTGAGATAGAAAATAATAAGCTCGGCCATCACGAAATGCTACAAACGGAACAGAGTGATGATACAGGTAAACCAGAAGAGAAAACGTCGCAAGTCCCTTACTGGTTTGAGCCCATGGCCTACGGGAAAACGCCTATGTGCCAGGCATTCAGGCTGGCCTACGACATATTGAGAGAGTGGGTGGATGACCCTAAACATAAAAAGTGTTTCCCTCCGATAGTGATAAACATTACCGATGGTATGCCAACCGACGGAAGCTCGGATGATCTCATAGCTGCGGCTAAGCGGACTATGGGTCTCAGCACCAGCGATGGCAACACATTGGTATATAACTGCTGTATCTCCTCGACTATAGGGGACTTCATCCAGTTTCCCTCTGATACTGCAGGAATTAAGGATGAATTAGCAGTGACGCTTTTCGAGGCTTCCTCCATAATACCGGAAACCTTGCTCTATGAACTCACTACTATTGATAATAGACAACTTGCCCCCGGAGCCCGCGGGTTTGTATTTAACGCTAAAATCATTGACCTGGTTCTAATGCTGAGATGGTGTGATGGTGCTCCTTTGTCAGATATGCGGCCTGAAAAATAAATCGACAGCCTTCCGAGAGAAGATGACGAATATCTATGATCTGTGAAGAGGAATGGAAAATGTCGGTAGTGACCAGCACGAAAATTGTAAGAATATTCTTGGCTCCGGTGTATAACTATTATGGCGGACGGGGGTTGCCCGGGTTGAAAAAAACGTCTATGAGGGAGGGTAAATATTGAGAATAGGCCAACGTGTAATATCATAAGTAGCTGAGGCGGGCGAAACTGCATTAAAAACCGATGGGAAAAACCTGACCGCAAGGTCAGAAGAAGGAATTTCTAAAAGGAGAGGAAATAATGGCAGAAAAACAGGGCAAGAAATATACGCGAAAGTTCAATAGAAATTCTCCGGGTTGCATACTAGTTCTGATTGACCAGTCCGGGTCAATGAGTGAACCTATCGCCGGAAAGCAGGGCAAGACGAAAGCTGACGCTGTAGCTGATGCTGTCAACGGGATTCTAAATGTAGCCATCACCCAAAGTTCTGAGGGCGTTATGGTGAAGGATCGCGTATATATGGGTGTTATTGGCTATGGAACAGACACTGATGGTGTAGATTATGCCAGGCCTGCCTTTAGCGATCCGAATCTTAGCGGTAGAAACCTGATTCCTATCAGTGAGATAGAAAATAATAAGCTCGGCCATCACGAAATGCTACAAACGGAACAGAGTGATGATACAGGTAAACCAGAAGAGAAAACGTCGCAAGTCCCTTACTGGTTTGAGCCCATGGCCTACGGGAAAACGCCTATGTGCCAGGCATTCAGGCTGGCCTACGACATATTGAGAGAGTGGGTGGATGACCCTAAACATAAAAAGTGTTTCCCTCCGATAGTGATAAACATTACTGATGGTATTCAAACAGATGGAACCTCGGATGACGTTATAGTTGCAGCTAAGAATATTACGGAGCTCGGCACCAGCGATGGCAACGCACTGGTATATAACTGCCATACAACCCGTAATGAGAAAGTCGAGGCTGAACAATTTCCCGCTGATGTTGATTTCAAGAAATTGTCCGATGAAGCCAATTCCGATGAAGATAAGGAAGAAGCGATATACAAAGCGGCGCTTTTTGAATCGTCTTCTATCATTCCGGATACATTGAGAAGCACTCTGGAGAGCAGATTGGGATCTCCTCTGTTACCAAATGCCCGCGGTTTTGTTTACAATGCCTCAATAAACGAAATGATTCTCATGGTAGAGTGGGGAGGCACAGAACCGATCCCAACAACAATAATCGATAAGTAGGTCACTGATATGGAATTGCGCCGTAGAGAATTCATAATCAATAAGTCTGAAAACTCGCCAAATGAATGTAAAGACTGCTATGCGATTGCCCCTGATAAGAGCAGGATAGCAGTCTCCGACGGCGCCGCGCAGTCCATTTTTACCGGCGAGTGGGCGGAGATTCTGACTTTCGGGTTTGTGGAGAGCAGCCCTGGTATCAAATTCATCAAACCCGGTGACAAGGTTGTTAGGGACCAAGCTGTGAAGGAGTGGCTCTTTGAGCAATGGCTGCCGGCTCTTCAGGCAAAATGGCGGGAAAGAGTTGCCGGCATACCTGTCCCCTATTTTGCCGAAGAACGGTTTCGCCGGGGCGCTTACGCCACGTTTTTAGGACTGGAGTTTAAGGAGACGCGGTCAGGCCGTTTCCTGAGGTGGCAGGCAACGGCGGTGGGTGACTCCATGCTCTTTATCGTTCGCAAGGATGTATTGAGTCTGTGGTTCCCATTCCAGTTGAAAGATACGGGCGATTTCCCGCGTCATCCTGCTCTGCTGTGCAGCCGGATTCTGGGGAATGATCATATCAAGAATGGGGAAGGCCTAAATGGTGTGCTCATTGCTGGCGGCAAGTGTTCTCCTGGCGATGTTTTCATTCTGGGCACGGATGCACTGGCTAAATGGTTCCTGACCAGAAACAAAGCTGGCGATAGACCATGGGAGAAGCTTTGTGCTATCACCAGCCAGGAGGAGTTTGCCAAATTTGTGGAGGAGCGTAGGGCTGAGGATCAGATAGAGGATGATGATACAACCCTTGTTATTGTTGATGTAACTCAGAATAGTCCTATTTTGCCTGGAGCAACTGGGGCAGGACACGGAGATTAGCATGCCTTGGCCTTCAGCCCATGATTATCGAATGGCAGTGATGAATCCGGGAGGAGCATTCAGCGATCCATCTTTACGTCAATCCACACCGGTTTCAAATGGAGGGGGACTTCCTCTAATATGGAACGGTACCTATGCCAGCGTTTTCAAGCTCCGGCATGTGAATGGAACTTTTGATGCGGTCCGCTGTTTCACTAGACGAGTGACTGATCAAAACCGCCGATATGATCTGATTAGCAAGCATTTGAGAAAATTTAGCTCACCCTACCTTGTGAAATTTAAGTATATCCATAACAAAGACAAAGATGACAACCCAATAAAAGATGGAATAAAAACTAATGGAGAATGGTACCCGATAGTAATGATGACATGGGTGGAAGGCAAACGTCTGGATGGATTCGTTGCAGAGCATTTAAATGAATCCGACACGCTCAATAACCTGGCTGCTCAATGGCGAGGGCTGGTGTCATCACTCTGTGGCGCTCGAATGGCACATGGAGACCTTCAGCATGGCAATGTAATGGTGGATACTAACGGAGGGCTGAAGCTTGTAGACTATGATGGCATGTACATTCCGACCTTTGCCGGAGAGTCAAGCCCCGAGAATGGCCATGCTAACTATCAACATCCCCAGCGTACATTGCAGCACTACGGGCCATATATCGATAATTTCTCCACCTTGGTTATTTACCTGAGTCTGTTAGCACTAGCAGCAGATCCCGATTTGTGGCAAGACTTTTATATGGATGATAATCTGATCCTGACCCGAGATGACTATAATGACCCTCAATCACCCTGTTTTAAAAGGTTAAAGCAGATCAACCCCGATGTTGCTATGTTGGCAGAAATTCTGGAGTATTGCTGCAAAGAGGAGGACATAACCAAGGTACCCTATCTGGAGGATGTGTTGCAGGGATGGATTCTGCCCGACAAATGCACTCAATGCGGCACGAAGATACCGGCAGGCGATAAATTATGTTCATCTTGTGCAAATAAGAACAAGTGCACTAAATGCGGCACGAAGATACCGTCAGGCGATACATTATGTCCGTCTTGTGCAAATAAGAACAAGTGCACTAAATGTGGCAAGAGAATACCGGCAGGCGACACATTATGTTCATCTTGTGCCTACACCGGGCAGACTGTTAATATTCGGTATTACATAAAAAGGGGGAATCCCCCTGTACTGCATTTAGATGCAGATGCCAATATTGACAAGATACCGCGCATTGAACTTGTCAGATTCGACGGTAAGAATATTCCAGAAACAATAATTAATCACCCAGTAGCTTGGGATAGTCAGAAGGACATCAAACTAGAAAATGGAACACATGAGGCCCCGATAGAGTGGATACATGCCCCATGTAGAGTAGGTGATCATGTGGCTCTGTTTCTTTATGACATGAAGCAAGCCGAATGGCTTAAGCTTGTTCCTCCTAAAGATATGGGAAAGCTCAGACTGTAGTGAGCAGGTTTAGCGGTAGCCGACTGTCCATTATAAATATGATAATATATCGCCGGCCATATGAGATCCGCCACCGTTATAAATAAAGCGAAAAGGGGAATAAAATGCAAGTATGTTTTGTGGGCAATGCGAAAAACGGCAAGTCAACGGCACTGACGCTGCTGCACCTGAGAGCCACGGAGCTGGAAGGCGAACGAAAGCTGAATTACGAGATTACTCCGGTTTCACAGGGCGTATTAGACCTTATCGACTTCGGTCATGAACTCAACAGAGGAAGGCCAGTGCCTGCCAATCCAATGCTTCCAAAAGATAATGTTTGCCGGGCATATATAGATTTCACTTTCCCCTCACTGATACCTTGCACTAAAAAGAAGCTGGAGGTAAATGCAGTCGATGGTGCCGGCGAGCTGCAGGAACAACTCTTTCGATCATCGATTGGCCGAAACGGAGATGTGCTTGTAGATGACATCTTGAAGCGGTTAGAGGATCGGGGCATATTTAATGTCCCAGCAGAGGAATTAAGCAGGTTTTTCGGCTCCGTTTTAGACTCCGATGCATATCTGTTTACCATAAATGCCAAAGACGCAGTTGTTGAAATGAGAACAACCCCTAAAGATAAGAAAGGGCCCCCTGAAGGCCTCGCTTTGGACCACTTCGTTACCAACGTTCGTTTTTATAAGAAGTCCAAGAAGCAATCGCTAAAAGGGTTTGGTATTCTGCTAACACATACCGACGCCGTCCCGAATGGCAACTTCAACCCCAACTATATGGAGCAGTTCATGGAAACCTATATGAACCAGGGGTGGATTCGTCTGGAAGGACTTTGCCACGCACACAAGATTCCACGGATGCTGTTTTACCACCGCCTGTATCGGCTGCAGGCTCCAGATCCGGATGACACTTCGCATGAATATGAGGTTGAAGGCAACTCGATTAGATACCCCACGGAGCAATATGATAGGATTATCTTGTGGTTGCACAGCATGGTATAGGATTAGAACAGCAGGAGACAGTTATGGAACTATTACATCTACTTAAATCGAATATCTCGGGGTTTATATCTCTGCCCAGCGAGGGAATGGCCCGGGATTTGGTAGCGCAGGTAAGCAAATGCGCGCCGGACTTCGATATGGCAGCGAAAAAAAATCCTGGTGAAAAGATTGCCGTCTTCCAGACCAAGATCGACTCTGACAATGAAGGCTATGTGGCTGTTGGCTATGCCCAAGTAGGGTGGCCGGAAAGGGCGGTTCTTCACGAACATATTGCATTGCTGAAAGTGGCAGATTATGCCTCGAATGGCATAATCCCCCAAATCCTATGGGACAGGTACTTTATCGATTACGAAACCTTCCAAAAAAAGAAACTATCTGATATTACACAACTGCCCCTTGAGCCTCTGCCCGGTAGTAAGACTGCCCCTTTCGATTACAGGCCTTTCAAAGATAAAAGACTATCTGAGCTTCCACAACTACCCCGAATGCGAGTCGAGACTCTGCCCGGTAGTAAACCTGACCTTAACGGACTCAAGGCTTTCTTCGGGGAAAGTAAGGATGCCTTGGCAAGCATGCTTCATAAGATGTGCTTGCTGGCGATTCCTGAACCCCAGACTAAGAAATTTGACCTGGCGGTGCGGAGCATGGATGAAGCGCTCCAATTCCTTTCTCTGATGCTATACCTTATGCCGCCCGAGCTGCGCCCTTATATCTCGTTTCTGGCTGGGGAGCCGCCAATATCGGGCACTGAGCTTTTTAATCTTCGCGTGAGGATTGGGAGGGACGAGCGATTACTGCAGGTGGATATTGTTACCCCACGTTATAGAATAGCAGCCGAACTCGCTACGGCAGCGCTTGCCGGAAAGCACGAGGACATCGAAAAAACGCATAAATCATTCCAGGATATTTGGAGGAAGGGGCTCAAGGTTCAAGATGACCCGGATGCTCTTAAACTGAATAACGAAGCCCTGAACGTATGGCCTGATATACAAAAGCTGTATGATACTTGTCTTAAGAGAGCTAAGAGCCTGTATGAAGAAAGAGATTTGAGTAAGGCACAGACCCTTGTCCAAAAGATGCATAAGGTATGGAGCGAAAAAGACGAGCTTGAGACTCTAGAGCGTGACATTAATTTTCTTCTGTATGTTGGCAACAAGGATAGTGTAGAGCGAGCCCTAGCATTATTTACCACTCTTGAAGAGGCGCTTAATCATATTGAAAGCCTTTTAAGAGCGGATAGGATTGATTATGCAGAAGTGGGACCTTTCTTTGATGCCCGGGAAAAGGAGTTGGACAATATCCTGAATCATAGCCTTCACCAGAAGACTTTGATGGCATTGGAGCGCTATCGTTGGTGTAAAAGTCTGGCAGAGCATCTGACGAAGGAGAGCTTGAAGCAGAAGCATGATTTGGTAACAGAACTCATCGAAAAGGCTACACAACTGACGGAGGGGTATCAGCAACAGGCAAAAGCTTCTGCGGGGATGGCATACCATAATGCAACGGGCTCTCTTGCGCAATCGGGAGCGATAGGTGATGGTAAAGCAACCGTTAAGAAGTCCCAGCGCCTGATTTTTATCGAGGACATATTAGATAGACTTCGCGAATTGATGCAATTTGATACTCCCAAGGAAATGGGACTCCTCCTAGACTGGCGCACCGAAGATGAGTCTTTATATTATATACTCCCCCGGGCGATAATTGGGTTTGCGGCAGTGGTCGATAACGACAAATTCCGAGCTCTTGTGACAAAATACCTCAAGCGGGTCAATGACGAGATGGACAGGAAAACTAGTGAGGACACAGCGATGGCTACTAGTTCGGGGTTTCCCTTCGCCCCTACGGACCTGCACCGAGTTTACTCCAATGTGTTGAAACCCAGGATTCAGGAGATGCAGAAGGCGGTAACTACTAGAGACGAAGACTACGAAAGGGCTGCTCGGAGGCTCAATGAAATCGTAACGAGACTGAGTGATATTACTATCGGGGTGACTCGTCCCATATCCAGGCCTGAAAAACGAGCGGTCGAGCAACGGCATGATGTAAGCAGCACTCAATATCGCGTTCTTGATGGAGTCTTCAAAGACGACAAGCTATTCTTGAAGGAACTCAAAGATAATCCCGATTCGATCCGGCAGAAGATTTCGGAGATTACTTCCGATGAACAGGCAAAGCGAGTTTTAACGGTCATAAAAGAGATGACGTTCGACCCACGGAGAGAAATGGAGAATTTGATTGAAAAAGGAGATAAGAGCAAATCACTCTTCTTCACTCTTCCAGACGTTATTCTTGAACTTCGTCCCAAAATCCGTCCTTGGGAATTCGAGGAACTCATTACTGTGTATATTAATAAGTTTCTCAAGGGCGTGGTGAAAGAACCCAGCAAGGGGAAGTTGCCTCTTGTTAAGCAGAAAACTGAATTTGCTTTTTCTGCCATCAAGCTTTATACGAGCTACTCTAAAGAACTACAAAGTAAGATTGACACGATGATCAAGTTGAAAAAACAGTCGATGTCCGAAGGTAGTTCTTTCAGCAAAGCCATACAAGATCTTGAAGCTACCATCCTTGAACTGCAAAAGTACCAATAAGGGGGGATCACGAAAAATGGCTAGGTTATTACCACGTGGACCATCGGAGTATCTCAGAGCCATATTAATCGTAGTAGGATTGGGATTGATTGTCGGCCTTGTCTTGACCGAGGGAAAAGCTTTGATCAAAGATTTTACAACGATCGAAAGTCACGGTGCCGGTATCAAAGGGCTTATTGCCGAAATCCTCGCGGCTATATTCCGCCTCGCTGGAATAATCATATTCTTTGGGATCGCAGCGGTGATGCTGCTTGTGGGACTTCGAATGAAATCCTCCTCTCCTTTTTTGAGACGAGATATTATTGACATCATGGTAATCGTCCTGAAAGCGATGAGCATGCTAATGATCCTGTTCATTATTCAAGAGCTGATATTCATGCTCATTCCAGGTGAGGCTCCTGACTTTGCCCTGAGGGCAATTAATGGGGTCTCAGTGTTCGCCTCTGGTATGGCATTGCTGCTCGACTCTGCACTGTTGGCTTTGTTCTTCTTTCTGTCAAGAGTGCTAAGGCAGAACCGATAGGGCTTTTGGCGTTGATTAGGGCGCAAATTGACTTTTCACTGATATTTTATCCTCGCATTAGCTGACTTTCTCTCCTGCTGTCACCTCTTGATTTTTGAAGACCCCAGTTTTGTGCGGTGACGCCCCTTGCTCTAAGAACAGCTTTGGTGGGGAACTACTTGGGACATTTTTCTGTAATCCCTCTTTACAAATCTCCAAACGGTCTTTCATAAAGTTAACTGCGAAGTAAATTTAAAAATCTGCTATCTAACTGCCTCAATATTGTAAGAAATGTCTAACTAGTATGTTATCGTTACAGCGAGTGAGGCTAAGGTTATATTTGAGATTAGGGAATACTCACAAAGATGCAGCTACTTGATTACAAGGAAGGAGGTGAAAGCACAGTAGAGGGCTAAATCTTAATCTGGGCGATGAATACACTCAATTGCTACATAAGAATGCAGACTAGAAAAGTAAGGAAATAGAAGAGGAGGCACAAAATGTTACTAATTGCTGAGATAGTTCTGACAATTGCAGCTTGGCGTAGAGGCTGGAGGGGTTGGGCATTGCTGCCACCTGTTATGGCTTTCGCGGCCGGTTTTCTTTTAGGGCTTGTATTGGGTCCCGAGATATCAGAGGATGGGGCATTCATACTTGGATTGCTCATTGATATAGTGACCATTGGAGTCCTGATAGCCATGGTTGTTAAGGGCAGAAAATGTCATATCGTGGAACAACCAAGCCTAGGTCCTCAGGTGCAACCAGGTCTAGACCTTAAGACAGGTAATCGAACTGAGTTGAAGGAACGCCGCACTGTGTATCCAAAGGCATCCTGATCTCATTCATGACGCTGGAAGTCCATAGACTAGTCTATGGACTTCCAGCGAAAGATTGGATGGGGATTTCATCGTTATTATTGTGAGAATCACAACTAGGAGGTATAAATTATGGGATTCATGAACATCCTAATAGGTACTGGCATCCTCTGGTTATTGAATGCCCTTGTTGTGGTCCCTTTAGCTCAATATATGACGATTCACACTGTTAAAGGTAGACAAATTTCCTATATGCCAGGGCAAGAACTAGCCCAGCAAAGTACAACTGAGCTGCAAGTGTCCACTGGCTACTATATTCTGGCAGACGTCCTAGTTCTGGGTATATCGGGCTTGATTCTAGGACTTGCTTTAGGATGGTTCTTTATAGGCATAAGCCTAGATGGAAAAAATTGGCCGGGAATGATTGCATTCATTGCTGCTAGTTTTGCAGGTACTATAATTCGCGGTGCAGGGTAGTCTCAGTGTAAAAGTTAGTGAATAGATTAACAGGAGTGTGAAGTGACCCGCCAGAGAGAAAACGAAGTCGACTCTGCATTATATTTTTTGCAAATTTTCCTAGAGATGAGGACCGGCACGGCTCTGGAAGGATTAGATGCCATCCTCCATAAATTATCAAAGGAGAACGATTTTGAGACTATCCTGCAGATATTCGAAGAGGGAATTAAAATGTTCCCCAATAGCCACCTTGTCTACTACAACGCAGCCAAGGCCTGCGAGTGCTGGAGTGATAAGCTAGCTGGAGATTACTTCGAGTCGAAACCGGAACATTCTATGCATCCTTTGGAATGGATGTGTGGAGAGGGCAGTCCTTACCCGAAATTCAAGGAATTGCGAAGTAAAGCCGCTGGATATCTTGAGAAAGTCATCGAGTTGGATGATAATCTCCTCAGTGAAACGAGAAATGCAATCGAAGAGAAGATGGCCTTGTTTCGCTGGGCTTAAACCAATGACCCGCTATGCACATTAGGCTATTATTGGGGAAACATATATGCACTGTAATGGGCACCCAAGATTGAAAATCATTAAAGCTGGGACTCTATGTTGCGAAGCTTCGGAGATGGCATCGATTTTCAACCAGCAAATCAAGTTTGACCTGGGAATAGGTGGTGGCTCAACAGCTACTTTAATAGAGGCGGGGCGAAGAATCCTTGTGGATACGGGATTTGATTACGAATGTTTAAGTACTTCAGACATTAGTAAAAGAAACAAACGAAATATAGTTCGAGCTTTGCGAGACTGGGGAATCAATCCTGATGACATTGATGCGGTATTTATCACTCACTGGCACAGAGACCATTTCGGCAACCTGGAAGTCTTCAAAAAGGCGGCACATCTGGCTTCAAAGGGCCTGGTGAAGCGCATTGGATTGGACGGTTTCCAGGGAGTAGGTAACGAAGAGGAGATTGCAGAAGGTGTTAAGGTAGTGCTGACGCCAGGACATACTATAGACCACGCGTCGATTATAGTTGATTCCATAGTCAGTAGCGTGAAGGCCAGGGTAGCCATTGCAGGCGATGCGATAGTGTCACATAGCTACTTCCAATCGGGACAGATATGGCAGTACAACGCTGACTTCTACAGCATTGAGGTGGCTCGTCAGAGCATATTGCGCCTAACAAGCCTCTCTGACATCATAATACCAGGGCATGGGGTGCCCTTTTTCACTTTCAAACCGAAATGGATGTAAAGTTCGACTTTTTAGCACATGTTTTGGGTTCATGTCCATCAAAATGAGTCTGGTTTTGGCGGGAGACTCGAATATGAGTGATTCGAGGGCAGATCAAGTGATGAGCTTTCTAGTGCGACAGCTGCAAACATATGTGCAGACGAAAGACCGACAATACCTGGATAGGTTCATTTTCATTGTGCACGGGCATTGTATAGATGGCAACTTTGAGTGGGCATTCGAGATTTGCGAAGAGGCAATCAATACGTTTCCAGACGATCCCGAGATTTACTATACAGCAGCAGAAGTGTGCAAAGCGTGGAGCGACAAGTTAGCGGATCTCCACTTTATTATTGACCCAAAGCACCTCGTTGGAATGGAATTGCCTCGGTGGATGTTTGAAGAGAATTCACCATACATAGAAGTCCTGGAACTGCGACACAGAGCTGCTGAATATCTTGAGAAAGTAATTGGGTTGAGCCCTAATCTGCCTAGTGAAATTAAGAAGGAACTTGAAGAGAAGATATTTTTGTTTCGCTGCACTCAAGCCAATGGAGGGAACGCTTAAATGGACAATTTTGTATGTCCGGACATACAAAAGCTGAAAGCCGAAGCTGATGTTGAAGGATTGCTCGAAGCACTGCGCTCCAATGCGTGGCCTATCCGTAGAAAAGCTGCCGAAGCACTGGGGGAGATTGGGGCAGTGGCTGTGGACCCTCTAATGGCCGCCCTCAATGACAGGGATTTCGATGTGCGAAGAAGAGCTGCCGAGGTCCTAGGTAATATCGGCGATACAAGAGCAGTGGACTCCTTGATAGCTGCCCTTAAAGATAATAATTTTGATGTGCGAAGGGGAGCCGCTGAAGCGTTGGGTAAGACCAAGGACTCGAGAGCCGTGGAGCCTCTGATAGCTGTTCTAAAGGACGATAAGTCGCATGTGCGGGTAAGTGCTGCCCAGTCACTGTGCAAAATAGGTGATGCCAGGGCTGTAGGGCCATTGTCAGCAGCCCTTAAGGACGTTAACACACGCGTTAGAGTACTGGCTGCCGAAGCACTGGGCAAGATTGGTGACGCCGGAGCCATTCCACCTCTGTTAGCGGCTCTTAAAGACGAGGTTTGGGAAGTGGAAAAGAGTGCTGCCGAGGCGCTGGGTAATATTGGCGATGCTAGGGCTGTGGAGCCATTGATAGCTGCTCTTGAATGCAGGGAAGCACTGACGCGAGGGGCAGCTGCTGAGGCTCTGGGGGAAATTGGCGACTGCAGGGCTGTGAAACCTCTGCTTGCTCGTCTTAGAGACGAAGATTTGATGGATTTTATGGGCCATGAGCCACGGGTAATTAAAGCGCCCACAAGTCTCTTTTGCAACCGGCATTCGCATATACGAGAGTGCACTACTGAAGCACTGGGGAAGTTGGGCCCTGCGGCCGTAAGCCCCCTGATAGATGCCCTAAAGGACAAGGATTACCACGTGCGTGCGAGAGCTGCTGAGGCACTGGGAAAGATTGGCGATGCAAAAGCCTTGAAGCCCCTGATAGCCGCTCTTAAAGACCGTGATATGTATGTGCGAGGGAGCGCGGCCAAGGCACTAGGTGAAATAGGCAATGCCAGAGCGGTGGAACCCCTGATAGCCGTTCTTATAGATATAGATGCCAGCGTGCGGGATAAAGCAATTTGGGCGCTAGATAGGATTGGAGATGCCAAAGCGTCGAGGTGAAGTTGACTATCGCTTAGGGCAGCGAGGCATACTGTGATATCGCATTGCGGATTGCAGTAGGCCTAGAGCAAGCAGGGTGCACGGCTTTGACTTATCGAATCTAGTTTGCGCGATGAGTTCTTTTAACTAAAAATAGAGAAGTCTAGGTATACTAGTTTGAAGAGTGTTGAAGACTGGGGAACAGTAATGATAAGTGGCAAAATCTTGTCTTCAATTGATATCGGGACCAGCAGGCTCCGCGCTGCTATGGCTCATGTCGATAGGACCGGGAAAGTGCAGATTCTGGGCATAGGTTCTGTGCCCGCACCTTGGATGGGAATAGGAACTTCATCAACAGGGCTATGGTATTGCTCTATATTCAATTACAATGAGTGCAGGGAATCGTTTCGCGATGCCATAAGGCAAGTGGAGGAAGTCAGTGGCATAAGAATGAAGCGAGCCTGCGTGAGTATCAGTAGCTGCGGTGAACCGATCTCGGGTTACGACCCCAGTTTATCGCCGTTCCCTCGAGATGGGAGGAAAGTCCATCGGAACGATCTACGCCTTATTTTTCACTGCATGCTAAAAGAAAGTGGACTAAACCCTGACATATTCAAGCAGGTCCATGGTTTCAACCTCGATTATCAGATGCATCTAGCCATAGCAGCGATGTTCTATGTGCAGAACGTAGTAAGGTGCATGGTGGACCTAGGAGTAAGGCCAGAGCAATATGTAAGACGACCTTTAGCTACATGTGTTGCAGCGCTGAAACCTGAAGAGAAGGAATCAGGTTCAGTTCTAGTTGATATAGGAGATAGGGCAACCGATATAGTAACCTTCAAAAGTGGTAGATTGCAGGAGGTTGTTACATTGGCGGTAGGAGGCTTCGATATCACCAAGAATATCGCTGTTTCTATGAATCTCCCCTATGCAATAGCGGAGGGTCTCAAGAAAAGGCATGGTATGGCCGCCATAGCTAGCCAGAAAAGGACTTCTCGTATTTCCCCTGAGCCGATTCCTGGGGATGGAAACGGCGTGGATTTGCCTCGTTTAAATGAGATTATCACAGCAGAAACAGTGAGAATCCTGAAGCATGTCAAGGCAAGAATGGAGTTTGAGCGAAAACCAAATTTTGTCGTGCTTACAGGGGGTACGGCAAATTTGCCCGGCATAGCGTCTTTGGCGGAGCAAGTACTTTGTCTACCTGTGAGGATAGGTCTACCGGATAGCAGTATAGGTCTGCAGAGGACTTTCCTTGCACCTGAGTATACAACCATTGTTGGTTTAATACTTTGGTATTCGGATTATCTCAGGGAAAGTGCTACGCCCAGTTTTAGAGAGAATATTGCCAGAAGATTTGGAGTGGCTCTACGTGATTTCATAAATGACGAGAATTCCTGAAATAAGTTATGTATCATGGCCTTGCGTATTTGTTGAATTCAAGGCTAATCTACAAACTAAACCGTTAACAAAATCGGGGCTTTCAATCTGGGATCCGGCATTCTGGAAACATGCGAGTTGCTACTTTGGCCAATTAAGGGATGGCTGGAAGAATGGAGAAGAAGAATGACCAGAGCCATTTGCACAAGTTGCGGTGAGAAAAAATTTGGGGCATACCTTCCGTGCCAATCCTGCGGATTTAGACCTCCTATTTTGGATTGGCTTTCCCTACAGCTAACAGACCACTATCTGACAAATGAAGGATTGGAAGAGGCTTCTCGACAGGTGAAGGAGATAAAAGCAGGATTGCGCAATGAATTGGAATTGACAGCAAAATACTGTAACCTCCCTACTTCACGAAGTAAGCCTGGGAAAGTGGTGATTCGAGTCAAGGCACGAAAAACATTTGAGGAGGCTGGCACTTCATCTGGTGATAATAGGGTCATAGGCATGATGAAAAGAATGATAAGTTCAATAAAAGGGCAAAACCATTAGGAATTCCCCTGCCTAGTATTCAGGCGGTAAGTGACCTTGGAGAAATGAAGTGAGTTTACGAATATGAAGGTGAACTTGAATGAATGCCCAGACATAGAATAGCTAAAAGACAAAGGCGATGTGGCTGGATTGATCACAGCCCTACCCCACAAGGGAGAAGACAACAATAACTCGATATGGCCAGCGAGCAAAAAATTCTAGTTGTATGAAACACTACATAGCTCGTAGGCACTACGATGATTCCGCGAACTGCGACCATTCTGACTGCGGCGATAAGAAATTGCAGTTCTAGAGAAGTGTCGGAAATGGGGACCTTAGGGCCACTGAACGTAGCCGAGTTGGAAGCTAAACGCGATGTCAAAGGCTTGATCTTAGCCTTGCTTTACGAAGAGCACGACTATGTGAAACTAAAGGCTGCTGAGGCGCTGGGCAGGCTAGGTGACCCTAGAGCCATAGAGCCCTTGACTTCAACCCTTCTGAAGGATAAGGATTTCGGTGTGCGCTGGCTTGCTGCTGCGGCGTTGGGAGTAATCGGAGATCCTCGCGCTGTCAAGCCCCTGATTTCCGCCCTTTGGGATGAGGATTCCCGTGTGCGCTCGTATGCCGCTGAGGCGCTGGGAAAGATGGGAGATGCTAGGGCGGCAAAACCACTGATAGCTACCCTCAAAGATGGTGATGGGCGTGTGCGCGAGACAGCCGCTGAGGCGCTGGGGAAAATTGGCGATGCCAGAGCTGTAGAATCCCTGACTAGCGTCCTTACAGATGATTATGAATTCGTGCGGGCCAAGGCAATTTGGGCGCTAAGTAGGATTAGCGATGCAGAAGCATCAAGGAACAGTAACCGATAAGCATCACCAATCAGTCTGGTATTGTTACTTAAACTAGTGTAGATATTGATTGTATGAGGAGGCATAATGAGTATCCCCAACAACCTAGAGGAGTGTTTTGCAGAACTGGAGAAACAGTTTGGTGAGGACATGGTCACAGCGTTCAGAGAGGAAAAGGAGGAAGACCTGCCCAAATACCATTTTGGGACAGGGATGGGGATTAGGAATGGTTGGGGGCTGTGGGCCGGGTCACAACTCGCCAAATATTTTGAAGAGATGGGAATATTTCATCCTGATGATATGTCTGCGATCATTCTGACATCATTCCATCGTCGATTGAATAACAAAGATATTAGACTCGATGAACAGAGGGAATATTTTGCTCGATATTGGATAAACATGGGAAAGAATGGGGGTGATGTATCGGACTGGGATAGGAAATATTTTACAATCAGCCAGCGTCAGTGGGACCGGATTCGACCCAAGAACAACGAAAGACCGAGCGCAAAACAAGAGAGCCATAACGGGAGATTAGTGGAGTATTTACGATCTGCTTTTGGCAAGCTGTGGAAATAGAACGACACCACTTGCGTAAAGGGTGAGCAAAGAGTTTTAGATAAGCCACAGGCAACTGCTCCAAAGTTGCTGGAAGTTGCCCCCTGTTGCTTGACGCATGCTCCTAGACACTATAGCGTTACTTCGGCTTTGAGTAAGAGGCAAGTAGTTACTGCAACGCCGGAATCAGTGGCTCTTTCTCAAGGAAGTGTCCGGGAACTGTCCCATGTGTTGAACCAGTTTGAGCGAGCCGACACATGTTGCACAATAGCTTGTAATGTGCAGTGTCATAGACAAGAAAGGGGCTTGGGGTTTCCCCCAAGCCCCTTTCATATCAATCTCCTCGGGGCGAATGGTGCGCTTCTCCCGCCGCGC
>Ga0315281_10002545_pt1 | contig 26985 bp, 27 predicted proteins | sample YL17G07_0_MG_FD_204540 | JGI IMG/M metagenome (GOLD analysis project Ga0315281, IMG submission 204540) | Sediment microbial communities from Yellowstone Lake, YNP, Wyoming, USA - YL17G07_0 | ecosystem: Environmental > Aquatic > Freshwater > Lake > Sediment | place: USA: Wyoming | collected...
CGGTTTGGTTTGGAGATTGTCGACTTACTCGAACCGAAGCCAGGCATCCCACCGACACCATCGCAACTGTCAAAGGTAATCAACGAAATCAAACGAGATAGGATGAAAGTCATTATTACCTCTCCCTACTTCACGACAGAATCTGCAGAATTAGTGGCTCGAAGCTCCGGCGCGAAAGTCGTTACGCTTGCAACTTCTGTTGGAGCGGATAAGAGCATCGTGACATATTTTGACTTGATCGACTACAATATTGCTAAGATGGTTGATGCTCTGAAATAGATTTTCGACAAAGAGGAGTGACAAACAATGGCAGACATGTTTAGCCAAGAATTTATTTTTAACGCACTGAAAGTCAGTGTTGTGATGGGGTTATTGCTTTCCTACCTCGGCGTACACGTTGTGGGGCGGGGGATCGTGTTCGTCGATCTCGCACTCGGTCAGATTTCGATGTTGGGAGTTGCTTTTGCCAACTATATTGAAAAAGACCCCACAGTTGTTTCCATCATTTTTACGCTGGTGGGGGCGTTTGTGCTTTCGTTTGTCAACGTCAAAGACAAAAGACTTAAACAGGAAGCGATCATCGGAATTGTCTATGCGGTCGCCTCAGCGGCGACCGTGTTGCTTATCTCAAAGGCCCCTCACGGAGAAGCTGATATTTCTGAGGTCCTCTTCGGTAGTCTCTTCACTGTTACAGCAACCCAAATCATGATCATGGCAGGAGTATTCAGCCTGATTGGAGTCGGCCACGCAGTCTTTCGGAAGAAGTTTTTTGAATTGACCGAGATGTTCGAGAACCATCAGGTTGAACATATCGGCATATTCAATCTTTGGAACTTCCTCTTCTATCTCTCGATCGGACTCGCGATCGTGCTCGCAGTGAGGACGGGGGGCGTGATTCCTGTATTCTCGTACATCGTCGTGCCGCCGGTTTGCGCCGTGCTCTTAACGCGAAAGAAAAGCAGCCTTGTGGCAACTGCGATGGCTGTGAGCCTTGCGGGCAGTTTCTTTGGAATCTATTTTTCGACACGATATGATTTTCCTGCAGGTTCCTCTGTGGTGGCAATGCTCGGCGCCATATTTGCAGCGGCAGCGATGGTGAGACTACTTAATCTTGGGAAGAAGCGAATGATGAAAGCGAATGGCGAGCCCAAAGAGAGTCAGCAGCCGTAGCAGACTAGATGGAGGGGGCTTCTTCCATACTAAGAATTACTTTTTGAAACTGGTGTCGCTCGGTAGGGGATTGTCTTCTGGCAGTTTATTCTCACCAGGGTTTGTTGCAGATGCAATGCTTACTGCTGAGTGTCCACCGCGGTTCTGTTCCTCATACCCGCGAAGATAACGAATGCACTGAATTCTTCGTATATTTTGGTAGTGAAGAACGAAAAATCAAAAGTCATCTTGCATCAATTTCCCCCCGTTGTGCACGCGTTGCGAGAGAAGACGATGCCTCTGCACGATAGATTTACGAGTTGGTCCTCAGAAATTTTTGACGGAAGCATTTCTCGGGATCGGTATTTGCATTTCTTGAAGCTATTCTACGGTTTCTACACTCCCCTGGAACGACTTGCGCTTGCTCGAGACGAGTGGCACGGGTTGTCGTTCAATCTTCGCGAACGCTTGAAATCGAGTCTTATCGAAAACGATATGCTTGCATTTGGAGTGAGCGAGACTGAGATTGGCGCTGTACGATTGTGCAATTCACTCCCGGAAATGAAATCGTTTGTCCAAATTCTGGGTGGCTTGTACGTCATCGAGGGGGCAACAATCGGGGGACAGCACATCTACCAGAAATTGCACGATCTAAAATTTCTGAACGGGGGCGATGGGGCATCGTTTTTCCGTAGCTATGGAGATCGGGTAATGCCAATGTGGGCTGCTTTTTGCAAGATGCTTGGCCAAGTAGCGAACGATGATCAAGCAATAGAGGAAATGGTCCAATCTGCCGTCAACACGTACAATTCGCTGGGATCCTGGCTGGCAAGGTTGTCGTGAGTGAAAACTTTCTGAACAGCTGGCTGTGGAAATGCAACAGATTTGCGAGTGTTCTGGGTCGCATCACAACAGAGGCACCTCGATCATATTGCTAATATTCTTGGGAGAATGAACAATGTCGTTGACGGAAAAGATAACGCAAGATTTGAAAGAGGCAATGAAATCGGGCGATCAAGTTCGTTTGAACACTATTCGCTCGATTCGTGCTTCGATCATCGAGTTGACGAAACGCGGTACTGGAACGACGCTCACCCCAGAAGAGGAGGTACAGGTCCTTCTTGCTGGAGCAAAGAAGCGAAGGGAGGCGATCGAATTGTATGAACAAGCAAAGCGCATTGACCTCTCGGAACAGGAGAAAAAGGAACTTGATATCATTAACACGTACCTGCCGAAGCAACTCAGTAGGGAAGAGGCTGAACTCGCCGTCGAACGGATTATTACGGCTACAGGGGCTTCCTCATCGAGAGATTTCAGCAAAGTGATGCCGCTTGCCATGAAAGAGCTCAAAGGAAAATTCGATGGCAAAGTAGTACAAGAAATTGTAAAAGCAAAGTTAGGGAGTTAACCACCATGATGCTCGACTTGTTCTTTGGGTTTTTGCTCGTCCTCTTTGGACTGCTCGGATTTAAAGATGGCATCGTTCGAAAGCTCGTTTCGACCATCGTGATGATGGTTGCTGTGTTTGTTGGCCAAGCCTATATGCGCGAGGCGGGAAATTATCTAGTCGAGAAGATGGATTTCGAAAAGAGCACTGCCCCTATGTACGGATTCTTGTTGCTCTTCTTTGTCATCCTTATAGCACAATCACTGCTCTACCGGATGGGCGCGGGAAACTACAAGATTGGCGGCATCGCAGACCGCCTTGTGGGAGCCGCGATTGGCTTAGGCCAGGGGATGCTTTTTCTGAGTTCGCTTCTGTTCATTTTGGCGATGGGAGGAATTCCCTCGCGCGAGACGACACGTGATTCGCGGTTGTACAGATCGGCAGTCAACCTTACGCCTGAGATTATCGACTTCGTCACTACCCTGGCGCCCGACGCAAGAGAGAAATTGAATAGCCTTAGCGCACCGGGAATTGATTCCAAGGAAGCAGACGAATTGAAGAAAGCCGGCGCCTCGATCAAAGATTCCATCGTTACGCTCACAGTTGAAAAACAAAAACAGCTAATGGAACGTGCACAAAAAGGGCTTTCTAAGTAACGCTGCGTCACCCCTCTCTACCCATGATTGATTCGGTTGTACTGCGTAAACTGGAATTCGAAAAAGTACTCGACCGAATTACTCTCTTTGCCAACTCCGAACCCGCCAAGGAGCGAATTCGCAAGCTCATTCCGCTACACGATCGCGAAGTGCTTTCTTTCCTCCAGCGACAAGTCACCGAAGCAAAGGAGCTTGTAGTGGCTGAGGGTTCCTTTCCCTTTGGCGATGTGAAGGACATACGGTCGGCGCTAAAGAAACTTGCCGTCGAGAATCAGGTCCTGTCAACGCAAGAGTTACTTCACGTGGCATCCATCCTTCGATCATCGAGAAGCTTGAGTGGATTCTTGCTCAAGCGACGAAGCGCGATTGTCTCGCTGATTGAGCTTGCCGAGCAGCTCTTCAGCGATAAGGTCGTGGAATACAACATCTCGCAAGCTCTGGACGAGAATGGATTCGTAAAGGATTCTGCCAGCAAGGAATTGCATTCTCTTCGAAACGGAATGCGTGCAGCAGGCGAAACGCTCCGCAAGCGGCTGCATTCGATCTTGCATAGTATTTCTGACGAAAGTGATTTTCTGCAGGACGAAATTATTACGACCCGGGACGGTAGGCTTGTCATCCCCGTGAAGGCGGAATTCAAGAATAGGGTCCCTGGCTTCATTCACTCTTCTTCGGCGAGTGGCGCCACAGTCTACATCGAACCGGCGGAGTCGCTCGACCTTAACAACAACTTGCGAGAACTCGAAATTCGGGAACAGCAAGAGATCCTCCGCATCTTGCGTGAGCTAACGACGCAAGTCGGCGCAATTCGAGACCTTTTGACTATTTCCTTCGATGCGATTGTGGAACTTGATTTCATCTGTGCCAAGGCAAAATATTCGATAGACATTCTCGGCTTCGCTCCCTTATTCTCTTCTTCGCCGACAATTCGTTTGCAAAACGCCCGCCATCCGGTTTTGCTGCAACAGCATAAACGAAACGAAGTGGTTCCACTGGATTTTTCGCTTGGTGGAGAACACAGAACAGTTATCATTACTGGTCCTAATGCAGGCGGAAAGACAGTCACACTGAAAACGGTCGGACTCCTTACATTGTGCGCGATGAGTGGAGTTCATATTTCAGCATCTCCAGAGTCGGTTCTCTACCCATTCGACTCGCTTTTCGTTGATATCGGAGACGACCAATCGATTGAGCAGGACTTGAGCACCTTTAGTTCACATCTCGACCATCTAAAACTGATGCTCGAAAAAGCTACGAATCAATCGCTGGTTCTGTTGGATGAAATCGGCTCTGGAACCGATCCGGCAGAGGGAGGCGGATTAGCCGTTGCATTCCTCCAGGAACTTACTGAACGGGAAACGCTCACTATTGCTACAACGCATCACGGTGCCTTGAAAACATTCGCCCACGAATCCGACGGGGTCGTCAACGGTTCCATGGAATTTGATCAATCTACCCTAACGCCAACATATCACTTTCGAATGGGGGTGCCGGGGAGCAGCTACGCATTCGAGCTTGCACAACGAATCGGGTTTTCACCTAAGTTCTTGACCAAGGCAAAGCGGCTTGTGGGCGATGAGCGGATGAAGCTCGAATCGCTCATATTGCATCTGGAAAACCAATCGCAGGAATACGCTAAACGGTTGGAAGAAGCCAAAGATCGGCAGCAGGTGCTCGAAAGTCAGATTCGGACCTTCGAACAACGGAATCTCGAGCTTCGCCGCGAAGTGGGTACTATTCGAAAAAAGGCAGCTGATGAGGCGGCCCTGTTGATTCAAAACGCGCGCCGGAAGATTGAGGAGACAATTCGAATGATTCGTGAATCGAACGCCGTCAAAGAATCTGTGCAGGCTGCACGGCAAGCATTGAAATCCCTCCACGAGGATCTGCAGAGCAATTTACCCGAGGATGAGCCGCAGTCAAGAACAATTGCTCAAGACTTTCACACTGGCGATGCCGTTCGATTGCGCGATGGCAAAGAAATAGGTGAAATAGTTGAATTGTCGGGGAAGAACGCACTTGTTCTATGGGGTTCGGCGAGACTAAAGGTTAATGTGTCGGAACTAAGACCCGCAGAAACTCGAGGCACGGTAAGTCCCTCCATTGCTGCGCAGTCAAATTCATTTGTGGAAGCGAAGACTGAAATCGATCTTCGTGGATTGCTTGGCGCGGAAGCGATCAGCCAAACGCAATCGTTCCTTGACAACGCATACACAGCGGGCTTGCATCGCGTCGACATTATTCACGGAAAGGGAACAGGGGCGTTGCGAAAACACATTGCAGAATTTCTGAAGGGATACCCCAAAGTGAAATCGTTTAGACTTGGCGAATGGAATGAAGGTGGAGCAGGTGTGACGGTCGTGGAGTTTACCTCGTGAAGACGTTGTTCAAGAAACTTCTCATTGCAAATCGAGGCGAAATTGCCATCCGTGTTATGCGAACGTGCCGTGAGATGGGCATTCGAACGGTAGCAGTCTACTCCGAGCCCGACGAAAGCGCGATGCATGTTCGGTATGCTGATGAAGCGTACTCTCTGGAAGGATCGAAGGCGAGCGATACGTATTTGAATCAACAAAAAATCCTCGCGATAGCGAATCGCGTTAAAGCTGACGCCATTCACCCGGGCTACGGGTTTCTGTCGGAAAATCCGGAGTTCGCGGAAAGCGTCGCATCGGCTGGATTGAACTTTGTTGGGCCTTCTGGCAGTTCAATCCGAGCGCTTGGCGATAAGACTGCAGCGCGAACACGTGCCCAGGAGCTCGGAATTCCCACCGTCCCGGGAACAGAGCATCCACTTCTCTCAGAGCACGAAGCGATCGAAACTGCAGCACGAATTGGCTATCCCGTTCTCCTGAAAGCTGCCGCAGGAGGTGGTGGCAAAGGAATGCGAATAGTTGGCGCGGAAACAGATTTGTTATCAGCTCTTCGTGCCGCCCGCTCTGAAGCAGAGGGCGCATTTGGAGACGGCCGCGTGTACATGGAAAAGTACGTCGAAAGCCCACGACACATCGAAATGCAAGTCGTGGCCGATGGATACGGAAAAGCACTTTATCTGGGTGAACGAGAATGTTCAATCCAGCGTCGTCATCAGAAAGTCATTGAAGAAACACCGTCACCCGTCGTTGATGAGCCTTTGCGTCAGAATCTTGGTGAGGCCGCTATCAAACTGATCCGATCAGCAGGATACGTAAACGCCGGCACGGTTGAATTTCTTGTTGATCGAGCAATGAACTTCTATTTTCTCGAAGTCAATACGCGACTCCAGGTAGAACATCCCGTTACCGAATTTGTGACGGGCCTAGATTTGGTACAAGAACAAATCCTCATTGCACAGGGTGAGAGGCTCAGCAGGGAACAAGGTGAAGTGAGAAGGATAGGACACGCGTTAGAGTGTCGGATTTACGCTGAAGATCCAGCTGAAGGATTCTTTCCCTCTACAGGCGTGTTGAAGCGCTATCGATTGCCGGAGGGTCCACGAGTCCGCGTGGATAATGGCTTTCGGGAGGGCGATGCAGTTTCCTCATTTTACGACCCGATGCTGGCGAAAGTTGTTACTTGGGGAGCAACACGAGCGGAATCGATAGCAGTCATGAACCGGGCGCTCTCTGAATTTCTGGTTGTGGGTGTTCAGACGACCATACCGTTCTGTCAGTTCGTCGTAAACCACTCAGCATTTCAGCACGGAGATTTTTCAACAGATTTTGTGAAGCAACAATTTTCGCCAGAGCTGATGAATCGTTTGCAAGACGACGAAAGGCTCTTTCTTCTTGCGGCGAGCGCTTGGCTGCATCAAAACGGGGCAACACACTCAACACAGCACGCTGAAACCGAACGATTACCGAGAAGCAAATGGAAAGCAAAAAACGAAGCCTCGCATCGTTGAAAACTGGAGAAATGAATGTCGAGGTCGGGGGGCATGCCTCGCGGATCTCTTTTTCCGGGAGTGACATCGTTATCGATGGAACGCGGTATCCGTGCGAGTTTAGAGAGTACGAGGCTGGTTTGCTATCGATTCGGTTGGATACTAGATTTTCCAATGTCTATATCGAACGAGGCACAAATGGGTCAGAGCACGCCGCGGGTTTCAGTTGTCAAATCAACGGGAAAACTTATTCTGTCCTTGTCGACGATGCTCGATCCCGAATGCGAGCACTATTGCTTAACGCAAACATTCGCTCCGACACCACGGTGCGCGTGTCGGCCCCCATGCCCGGACTCGTCACAAAGATCGAAGTAACCGTGGGTGACGTAATTGTGGTTGGGCAGGGGCTTCTCATTTTGGAGGCTATGAAAATGGAAAATGAAATTCGCGCTACCATTTCCGGAGTAATTACAAAAATCAACGCAACTCTCGGCAAGCCGGTTGAAAAGGGAGAGTTGTTAGTAGAAATCCAATCACATCAATAGGCTCAACCGCAATGACCACAATTCACAAGCCGGCGTTAAAACTTGAACCAATGGTCGATGTTCACCTGGCATTAGAGCATGGTTTGTCCAAAGCGGAGTACCACAACATTCTGGAGATTCTGGGAAGAACGCCAACGTTCACCGAACTCGGAATGTATAGCGTAATGTGGAGCGAGCATTGTAGCTACAAGAACTCAATTGCAGAGTTAAAGAAACTTCCTCGGTCAGGGAACAGACTCCTAGTCTCTGCAGGTGAGGAGAATGCTGGATTAGTAGATATTGGCGACGGTCTGGCAGTTGCGTTCAAAATAGAAAGCCACAATCATCCTTCAGCGGTCGAGCCCTATCAGGGTGCTGCTACAGGTGTTGGTGGCATTCTGCGGGATATCTTCTCAATGGGCGCCCGGCCGATCGCTGTATTGAACTCACTACGGTTCGGGAACCTTGACGACCCGAAGACAAGGCAATTATTCAAAGGTGTCGTCAAAGGCATCGCCGATTACGGGAATAGCTTTGGCGTGCCGACAGTCGCGGGTGAAATATATTTTGAAAAATGTTACGGAACCAATCCCCTTGTGAACGCAATGGCAATTGGCATTGTCGAGCACGGAAAAGTCTCAAAGGCAATTGCGACGGGAGCAGGGAACAGTGTGATGATTGTGGGTTCTTCCACAGGCCGCGATGGAATTCACGGGGCAACCTTTGCATCGGAAGAGCTATCGGAGAAATCGGAGGCGAAAAGACCAGCCGTGCAGGTGGGAGACCCGTTTACTGAAAAATTATTGCTTGAAGCGACGCTGGAGGCCATCGCTACAGGACACATTGTCGGCATTCAGGATATGGGAGCTGCCGGAATCACCTGTTCGACCACTGAGATGAGTGCAAAGGGGTCGTTCGGAATGCGGATAAACCTCAACAAGGTCCCTCTTCGCGAAGCTGGGATGACCGCTTACGAGATTCTCCTCTCAGAATCACAGGAGAGAATGTTATTTATTGTTGCGAAAGGGTTTGAAGCGAGTATCGATAACATATTCAAGAAATGGGATTTACATTCGGAGGTCATTGGAACAGTCGAAGAGGGTGATGAGGTCGAATATCTACTGGATGGCAAAATCTTGGCAAGGGTTCCGGCAGAATCGCTAGTTCTTGGCGGTGGTGCGCCGGTCTATACTCCGCCGGCAATTGAGCCAAAATACATTTCTGAGGTCAGAAACTTCAACCCGAATTCAATACCAATCCCCAAAGACTATAATTCAATTCTATTGCGTTTGTTAAGTTCGCCCAGCATCGCTGGTAAACGATATGCTTTCGAACAGTATGATTCAATGGTGCGGACAAACAACCTGGATTCAGTCCGTAGGGATGCGGCTGTGGTTCGAATCAAAGGAACGAAGAAGGCAATTGTTGCCAGTGTGGACTGCAATGCAAGGTTCGTGTACCTTAACCCTCGAAGAGGCGCAGCAATTGCAGTTGCCGAGTCAGCTCGTAACGTGGCATGTACCGGGGCAATTCCAATCGCATTGACTAACTGCCTAAATTTTGGTAATCCAAATGATCCTCAAATCTATTGGCAGTTCAAAGAGGCGATTGCGGGCATCTCTGAAGCCTGTAGAAGGCTTCAAACGCCGGTAACGGGCGGGAACGTGAGCTTTTATAATGAAAGCACCTTGGGGGCTGTGTATCCAACTCCGGTGATCGGAATGCTTGGCTTGTTGGAAGACGTTTCAAAGCGCATTCCCACAGATGCAGTCGGTTCTGGAGAGTTAGTAGGCTGTTGGTCGCTTCATCGTGGTGAAGTTGGCGGATCGCACTATCAATCCGAAATATTGGGCGAGATCCGCGGAGATGCACCTCAGTTGGATCTAGAATTTGAACATCGGCTGCAGCTTCTCCTGATAGAATGCGCCAATATGGGTTACCTTAGCAGTGTGCACGACGTGTCTGAGGGAGGACTCGCAGTGGCAGTTTCTGAGATGCTCTTTAACGCAGAAGAGGGTATCGGTTATAATTTACATAACATTGATTATGACACACGTCCTGATTTTGAACTCTTTGGTGAGTCTCAGTCAATGGCGGTCTGCACTTTTTCTCAACACCATCTTAAGGACCTTTCAGACCTCTCAGAGAGATTCCAGGTTCCTTTCAGAATTCTTGGTGGCACAACCAATGATTCCGTAATCAGGATTGGTAGTGAAATCAGGCTCAGCCGTGATCAAGCCGACTCCGTTTTCAAGACGGCAATTGAGAAGCTCCTGTAAGAATTTTTCCACTCGCGGCGAGAACACGCAAAGCCTTCGAATGAATCGATATGTTCACTTCTAATCCCTTCGTAGTCGCCACTTCTCCGTCGCAATGTATGTAGAAGGGCTCTTTGGATTCGATCCTAACGCTGGTTGAATCAACCATCTTGACTCCATTGAACCCTCGGTGTCTGCCTGTGAGAATGCGAGGGATCAAGACAATAGCGTTCTGAATGGGCATCGCCTCGATAATACAGATTTCGAAGCGCCCATCGTTTGGTCTCGCGTTTGGAGTCAGCTTGAATCCGCCTCCCTCGCATGGCCCATTACCGACACAAATAAGAAACACCTTCGAAGAAATCACACCTGCACCAAAGTCGTACGATAGCTGAATTGGTTTAAACTGAAAAAGCGTTTTGAGAGTCGCAACAAGATAGAGCGGAACACCTCTCAGAGAAGAAATTGAGCGACTGTTATAACTTATGACTGCATCGATACCTAAACCAAGGCTATTGATAAAAATTCCATGCCTTGTCTCATTGGAGGATTCTCGAATTGTATAGTCGCCCACATCCAAATTGTACACCGCTCCCAAAATCATCGTCTTGAAATTCTCTTCCATCGAAGTTGAAAATCCAAGTAAACGAGCAAAATCGTTTCCAGAACCAATTGGGAGCACGGATAGAATTGTTTGCGATCTTATCAGTCCCGCTGCAACTTCATGACTTGTTCCATCCCCTCCTACCGCAACCACCACCTCATTCTCTCCGCGGATTCCCCGAGCGATTTCGGTTGCATGCTCAGGGGCTTCGGTCAAGAGTATCTGCCAATCAAGGTCTGATTGTGCTAAGAGATTCTGCAAAAGCGGTAGCTGTTTCTGCGCGTTCCCGCGACCGGCTTGCGGATTCACGATAAATGTAAATCTAGGTTTCGACATCGACTGTTCCTGTAAACGTGATTATCGCGGGCCCAGTCAAGCGCACCTTTTCATACCGTTGCCCCACTTGTCGAAATTCAACTAGAAGCGGTATTGAACTGCGAGGGATAATCTGAATCGGTGAGTTCAACTTCCAAATCTTATGTGCCACGAAAGCGGCAGCAATTGATCCTGTGCCGCAAGCAAATGTCTCTGCTTCAACCCCACGCTCGTACGTCCGAAAATGGACGGTCCGATCTTTTGATAGCTTTATGAAATTCACGTTTGTTCCATCCGGGGCAAACGAATTATGCTCTCGTATTGTCCTACCAATTGATTCGACTTGTACTGATTCAAGCGATCGTGGTGTTGATCCCCAGAAGTCTAATGGAATGACAACGTGAGGTGAGCCGGTATCGATGAAATAGTAGTGGAGGAGATTTCCGCGAATCTTCATCATCTTCTTTCGCGAAAGTGGCCCAACATCTTTCATCGTGAGCGTTACTCGATCCTCTGAAACATCGGCATCATATACATGGTCCAAGGCTTCGAATTGCATTCTTGGTTTGGCGGCATTCTGTTTCATACCAAACACTGCGATGCAGCGCCCGCCATTGCCACACATTCCGCCAAAACTCCCATCGGCGTTATAATACATCATTTTGAAATCTGCTCGGTCGCTTGGTTCCAGAAGCAACAAGCCATCGGCTCCAACTCCACTTCTCCGGTTACAGAGAACCCGGGCTAGCCGTGCACCATTGCTGATCACGCTCGTTCGGTTGTCGACACAAACAAAATCGTTACCAGCTCCCGACATCTTCGAAAATTCAATCTTCATCGTTGATAGTACAAAAGTGATAAAGGAGAATGGTTAGCTGGGAAATTCAAAAGCCCTCAATCATTCCACCGAGGGCTTCAGTAGTGGAGGTGCGGGGAGTCGAACCCCGGTCCGAAAACAAGATTCTCAAAATTTCTCCATGCTCAGCTCAGCATTTGAAGTTCGCGTTGAGGAACTCTGTTGAGCAAGATTGGCTCAACGCTAGCCCGAGTAGATCGCCAAAGCGATTTCGCGAGTCGCCATCGAGCAGAGCGCTTCGCTATCTCATCGATTCGACGTCTCAGATGTTCTGGATGAGCACGGAACAAAGAAACGCGCAGCCTAATTAATTAAGCTGCGAGTGCGTAGTTGTAGTTGGCACTTGAAAGTTTGTCGCAGGATTATCGTGGACGCGACATCCACGGCATGCTATTTTGAGCTTCTTCGAATCCGTCGAATCCAGTTCACCCCCATTGGTATTACAAATATAGCAATTTACTCGACAAAATTACTGCAATGGCATCGATTCTTCTGTTTCTTCAGGATAGTTGTTTCTGAGTTCTCGCACTAGATATTCGTAGGCTTCCGCAGGCGTATCTGCGAACCTGAAGAGACTTAGCTCCTCTCTGCTGACAAGCCGTCGCTTTACAAGCTCGTCAAAATTGAAAACGCTTTTCCAAAATTCTGAGCCGTAGAGCACTACCGTGATCTTCTTTTTAATTTTCCGCGTTTGTCGAAGGGTGAGGACCTCCATCAGTTCATCAAACGTACCAAAGCCTCCTGGAAAAGCAACGAGCGCTTTGCCAAGATAGATGAACCAGAACTTTCGCATAAAGAAATAATGAAATTCAAGATTGAGTTCCGGCGAAATGAATTGATTCGGTAATTGTTCAAACGGCAGGCTGATGTTGAGACCTACCGATCGTCCTCTAGCAAGAGCTGCTCCGCGATTTGCTGCTTCCATAATGCCAGGTCCACCACCCGAGCAAACGACAAATCGATTTAGTTGATACAGTTTTTTTGACCAAAGTGTAAGCCTTCGCGACAATTCGACTGCATCCTCATAGTATTTTGACATCCGAACATCAGTTTCAGCGCCATCAAGTTCGTCCCTCATTTCACTCGACAACTTCCTTTGAGAACGCAACTTATATCTAAGTCGTTTAAGTTTTGTGGATGCATCTCTCTTAGACTTGATTCGTGCTGAGCCGAAGAAAACGATGGTGTCCCGAATCCCCTCTTTGCGGAAGACTGAAGTTGGCTGAATAAATTCTGCGAGCATCCGCAGTCCTCGGGCATCAGAGCTGTTGAGGAACTCGAAGTTGTTATACGCCTTGGGTGCTTTAAGAATTATTCGTTTCACTCGTTATAGAAGATTGAATATCGTTTACGCATCAAACTCTATGAGCTCAAGGAGAATCGCTAGCTGTTCTGCATCAATCTCATCGAATGAACCATATTTATCGCTATCAAGATCTAAAACTCCAACCGTCTTGCCACCACGAATGATTGGTAACACGATTTCCGACTTCGAATCGGGGTCGCAATAGATGTGCCCAGGAAATTTGCTCACGTCAGGTACGATGAGCGTTTTTTGCTGCTCCGCCGATGTACCGCATACTCCCCTCCCGAACTTGATTCGAACACACGCAGGCTTTCCTTGAAAAGGTCCTAGCACTAACTCGCCCCCTTTGGCAAGATAGAACCCAACCCAGGATATATTCCGAAAAGAGGTCTTTAACGCAGCAGAGAGGTTTGCAAGATTAGCAATCAAGTCGTTCTCCCCGCTGAGCAAAGACCTTATCTGTGGAATTAGTTGATGATAGATATCCTCTTTGTCTGTAGCGTCAACGGCGATTGTTGTTTCCATAAAAACTCGATCGAAATTTGTCAATTGGAAATTTTCATCGCGGGTGAGCCCGCAATGTTAAAAAGGTCATTCTGCAAGAAGCGAGCCTCGAGGATTCCAATACCGACGCCCTTACCATCATACATGCCAACGCTTGTCATTGTTCCAGCCGAAGTGCCAAACTGATCCTCAATCGAGACCGGAATGTTGAGTCTCACGTTGGAGGGAAACTCAAATCTTGCAATCTTGTGCTGAGCTTTTTTGTAGGTATCTATTCGCGCAATGACTTCCTGGCCGATATAGCACCCTTTAGAAAAACTGACAAGGTCAGACAAGTTGAGTTCGAATGGGTTGTATTTTGCATTAATCTCCCCGGGAGCAGAGGGGATTCCACCGAATACTCGCCAGTTTTCAAATTCTGCCACGGTTTTTTCTTCACCCCATCTTGTCAAGAATCTCAAGATCGTTGAGCCCTCAGGGTCATAGGTCAAGACTTCCCCAAAACCATTGACACTCTTAACCGTGACATAGCTCGGCAAAGCGACATCATTTGAATCTGCTACATCTTTTGGAAGAAGAAGCTTATCTAGCTTTGAATCAAAAACTTCTGAGGACCATAGAGCATACCTCTTCATCGATTTACTGACATCCTGTAATTCAAGATTCTCCATGATGACAAATCGAGTCAACCACTCAATCAGCGTTTCAGAGCCGATTGTCTCGCCCATGAGAATGGTCGACCTATTAGTCGTTCGGATGACGGAAATCAGGTCAAGGACTCTTCCCTTCTCATTCGTCAGGAGAGTTTGGGTAGATGCTCCGACTTGAAGTCGGGCAACGTCATTCGTCGATAGACGTTGAAGAAAATCAAGCGCCTCCCCTCCTCGCAACGCGACCATCGCTTTGTGAGAGATGTCTGTCCAATAATGCGAGGAGACGACTGAGGAAACGTTGTCGGGGCTGCTCTCGAAATCGGACCTGCTCGATATTTTGATGTCTAAACTCACAAATATTTTTTTCAACCCTTTCGACTTAGTGCACTCCACCGAATGCCAGGACATTCTGCGTCAGTGCCCGCTTTTTGACCTTCTCATCGAGGACTGGCAGAATTTCAATTCATAAGCACCTAAATGAAGTTTAGGTTGAATCATTTCCCCCTTGTTTGAATCGTCTTCTCAGAAATCTCTTCAACTCATCGAATGATTGAAAGAATTCTGTTGAGCAGCCAAGTACCCAACCCGGAATTTCGCTCAGGCGCATCTCCGTCACAAGATACACAGGTTTACCAAAATATGCCGCGAGGGTGATTTCACCTTTCGTGCCGGCTCCCCGCTGAGCGCTTTCATCCCAGAGACAAATGACGTAGTCAGCACGATCAGCGACTTCGCTCGAATCAAGGCGAACAATCCCGCGGAGAATCCTTGTGTATTGAACGATGTTCCGCGTTTTGAGCACGCGAAAATTCTTTGCGTGAACGTGTTTCGCGACGTATCGCTTACTTTCCCGGTTTGGATTGAAGGCAGTGTGACCGAGCTCCTTCGCCAGCCAACGATCAATCGCAGTTCGCCAATCCGCACCTTCGTCGGCTGCATACTCCATCCCTCCCGACAGATATGCCCTAAAGGGCTTCTTAGCCGACATAGATTCGCCTTAGAAAGGTCGAAGTGTGAATGACTTTTTTACTGAAAATATTTCCGAGCGTTTCGCATTGAAACTGAATCATACGCCCTGGATTTCCTGATATAATCTTCTCGCGAACAAGTTTAGGAGTAGTATCTATCTTGCCGTGTGCGACAGATTCGATGAGCCGTATTCGGCCTCGTAGTGAAGATTTCTCCATCCCGGTCAGCGCTACTTCGGTAGGTTGGCCGGCAAGGTCAATAGCGTGAAGTCTTGTTAGAAAATCGTCGCTGTAGATATCCAACCCCTCAAATGCAGTTGCCTTCAATGAAGACAGTTTCGTCATATTCAACGATATTTGCGCAGCGGAAAGACAAGCAAACAACCGGCAAGAAATCCTCCAATGTGCGCCCACCACGCAATGCCTCCCATTCGTGTCGTAACCGAACCCAGCGAGGCAATGCCGTTAAAAAACTGCATCACAAACCATAATCCCAATACGACAAGGGCGGGCAACTCGGCAACCTGGAGGAAAAAGAAGATTGGGATAAGCGTTACGACTCTTGCTCTAGGAAACAGAAGCAAATATGCTCCAAGGACTCCAGAGATGGCACCACTTGCACCAATGGTCGGCATCCCAGATGTTGGCGCTACGTAAATATGTAAGGCCGATGCCGCAGCACCGCATAGCAGATAAAAGAAGAGATAGCGAACACGTCCGAGCTTGTCTTCAACGTTGTCACCAAAGACCCAAAGATAGATCATATTCCCGAGCAGATGCAGCCACCCGCCGTGCAGAAACAAGGAGGTGAAAAGCGACAACAATGGAAGCGTGATTTGAGCTGTGCCCTGAACCGCCTTCAACATCTGGGTCGGAACGACACCGAAGCGGAACAAAAGCAATTCCAGCGAAGATCCTAGAGAGATTTCATACGCGAACGCAATCAAATTGAGCGCCATGATTGTCACGTTGATGATCGGGAATCGACGTGTTGGGTTTTTGTCTCGAATTGGAATCATTCGTGGGATCAGTTTTCAGGTGGGACCGTTACGGGAACGCGCCCATTGAAAGGATTGTTTGCGGTTCAGCTTGTGATTTCGCAAGTGATCATTCACCTTTTGCCCTGAAGTAAAGGTCCTTTCTGGGTATTGAGACATTCTTCGAGTCGAGCATGGTTTTTTCTGTAACTATCAGTCGTTGGGATCGATGCACCCCACGGCAAGGCGATACCCTAGGCGTGCCATCTCGTCCTCTGATTGAAAAACTTCTGTGATAACGCCAGGCTCGATCCAAGCGGTAACGTACCTTTCATCAAACTTCAGAATTTGATTCCAATGGTTTAGGAACATAGCAACGGAATTCTCCACGGGGATTCCCTCCCTTAGGTCCAAACAGGACCCGCGTGAAACGATTTCAAAACCTTCTTCGTTGGCAAGTACAGAGAGTTCTGACATTTGCAGCGCAGCGGTGGGACGGAGAATTGAGCTAGCAAGTTGGGAGAGATGAGGTGTGGTACCGTAGGAATACGAAATTCGATCTTTGTGCGAATCAACGAAATTTGCATTGCCGACAGCAACTTGCAATTTCACGACTGCTGCCTGCCTAACATGTGGAAAAAAGATAGCCCAAATACCATCGAATTGCAACGAGTGCCTAGAGGAAATGGAATTTGGATTGCACAAGTGATTTCACTAATTTTGAGACCATAACAATGCCATTAGTGCCAGACTACATAGAATCGCTTGAACCTTATAGACCAGGGAAACCCATCGCTGAGCTCCGGCGCGAACTCGGCATTACGCGTGTCGTCAAACTCGCCTCGAACGAAAATCCGCTAGGCCCGTCTCCATTGGCGATCGAGGCGATGAAGAAGTGCTTCGACGGACTGGCATTCTATCCTAACGGTGGGCTCGATTTGCGCGAGGAATTGGCGAGGCGGTTTAATCTCAAAGTAGGAAACGTCATCGCAGGCAGTGGTTCAGAGGGAATCATGGCAAATATCTTCCGAACTTTCTTGTGCGACGACGACGAGGTTTTGACTTCCGAAGGAACGTTTGTAGGATTCTATGTTCTTACACGTTCGAGCGGCGTGACGATGAAAACAGTCCCGCTGCTCGACTTTCGATTCGACTTGAAAGTGATCGCAGAAGCAATCAACCTTCATACAAAAATTATCTACCTCGCAAACCCCAACAACCCAACCGGAACGATCTTCACCAAGAACGAGTTTGATGAGTTTCACCGCCGGGTGCCCGCGAACGTGTTGATCATTCTCGACGAAGCCTATTTTGAGTACGCACAATCCAATCCAAATTATCCCGACTCTATGCACTATCGCTACGATAACGTCATCACATTGCGGACATTCTCCAAAGTGTATGGTTTGGCGGGAGTTCGAATCGGCTACGGGTTTGCGCACGACGAGCTCATCAAGAATCTTCTGAAGGTAAAACTTCCCTTCGAACCGAGCACGCCAGCTCAGGCAGCGGGAATTGCTTCACTTAACGACTCCGAGTTTCTTAAGAAAACAATTGAAGTGAATGACCAAGGGAAGAGATTTCTTCTTCCTGCTTTCTCGCGGCTTGGGCTTCGCGTGATTGCGACAGACACAAACTTCGTTTGTATCCCGTTCGAGAGTGAGTTTGAAGCCAATGAACTCTATCAGAATTTGCTTCGCGAGGGCGTCATCGTGCGGCCGTTGAGCGCATTCGGGCTGCCTCATTGTGTTCGCATCACAATCGGCACGCCAGAGCAGAATCAATTTTTGGTCGATGCGATAGACAAAGTGTATTCCCATCAACCTGCTTAAGTCTGGAGGGAACAATGCAGGCACAAACTGAAGCACCTCGTGCCACCGGAGTAGATTTTTTGCCAATCAACGGTACAGACTACGTAGAATTCTACTGCGGCAACGCGAAACAAAGTGCTTACTACTATCGAACAGGTTGGGGGTTCCAACTTGTCGCCTACAGCGGATTAGAAACCGGAAGTCGAGACAAAACATCTTACGTGCTCCAGCAGGGCAAGGCAAGGCTCGTGTTGACCACCGCCCTTTCTCCTGAACATCCCATCAGCGAGCACGTGCGTCAGCACGGCGATGGAGTGAGAGACATTGCACTTTGGGTCGATGATGCCGAGTCCGCTTTCCAAGAAACGACAAAAAGAGGTGCCAAGGGAGTGATGGAACCAATTGTTCTGAAGGATGAGTTCGGTGAAGTAAAGAAGTCATCCATAGCGCTTTATGGCGATACGATTCATTCATTCATTGAACGAAAAAACTATTCCGGCGTTTTCATGCCCGGCTACAAAGCAACACCCAATGACACTCTTTCCCGCCCAGTCGGAATAAAGCACATCGACCACATGGTAGGGAATGTCGGCTGGAATCAGATGAATACCTGGGTGAAATTCTATGAGGATGTGATGGGTTTCAGAATGTTCAGGCACTTCGACGATGCTGATATCTCTACGGAATACTCGGCGCTAATGTCAAAAGTTATGGCAAATGGAAATGAACGGATCAAGTTTCCGATTAACGAGCCTGCTGCTGGCAAAAGGAAATCCCAAATTGAAGAATACCTCGATTACTACTGCTCCCCCGGCGTTCAACATATTGCTCTTGCCACAGATGATATTCTGAAGACCGTCGGTTTGCTAAAAGATAGAGGACTAGAGTTTCTACGCGTCCCAACATCATACTACCGTGAACTCGAAGGCCGGGTCGGGAAAATCGCAGAGCCCGTTGAAGCGCTTGAACGGTTGGGTATTCTCGTTGATCGCGACGACGAAGGGTATCTATTGCAGCTTTTTTCCAAACCTGTCGAGGATCGTCCGACGCTCTTCTTTGAAATTATCCAGCGAAAGGGTAGTCGAAGTTTTGGGAAGGGAAATTTCAAGGCGCTCTTTGAGGCGATTGAACGCGAACAGGAACTTCGCGGAAACCTCTAACTTCATGCTAGATAAAGGTTAATCATGTATCCACTCAAAAAAGGCATTACGACTAAACAAGCACACGTTGGACTTCCGGCAGGAACATTTGAAGAAGAGCACGGCCGCAAAGGTTTTTTTGGAAAGTCAGCGCACCTGTACCATACTCACCCGCCGACAAGTTGGATTCGATTCGAGGGGAAACTGAGACCCCACTGCATCGACTGCAATAAGCTGCGACCGACAGATCAGAGCGACGCAAATGGTGCTCCCATTGCATTTATGGGTAACAACGATGTCAAGCTGTATGTCTCGAGACGCAGCGAACCCATGCCATTCTATTTTCGTAACGCTGATGGAGACGAACTCTATTTTGTGCATCGAGGTGAGGGAATCATCGAAACGGATTTTGGCCCTATTACATTTACTAAGGGTGACTACATAAACATCCCTCGAGCAGTGACATATCGTGTGATACCTAAATCAAAGGATAATTTCTTTTTGATTATTCAAGGACGAGGCGAGTTTGAGCAACCCGACAAGGGCTTGCTTGGGCAACACGCACTCTACGATCCAGGGGTGATCGTCACACCCGACCCGAGCCCTATTCTGGATGATAATCGAGAGTGGGAAGTTCGAATCAAAGTCGAAGACGAGTATTCTTCACTTTGGTATCCCTTCAACCCAATGGATGTTGTGGGCTGGAAGGGTGACCTCGTAGTATGGAAAATTAGCATTAAGGACATCCGTCCAGTGATGAGCCATCGAGTGCACTTACCTCCCTCCGCTCACAGTACATTTGTTACAAAAGGCGCGATTGTCTGCAGCTTTGTACCACGCCCACTTGAAGAAGATGCTGATGCACTGAAAGTACCCTTCTTCCACCGAAATACTGACTACGATGAATTTATTTTCTATCACGACGGTAGCTTCTTCAGTCGCGATAACATCGTTCCGGGCATGTGCACACTACACCCACGGGGTATCCACCACGGTCCGCATCCCAAAGCACTAAAGAATCAAGCCTCGAAAACGCATACCGACGAATACGCCGTAATGCTTGATGGCTTAAACCCAATCAATGTGCTCCCAGCTGGCGAGTCTGCTGAGTGGAAAGAATATTGGGCGAGCTGGATTGAAAAGTAGTAACCTGCATTGATCGCGTCGCTTCGAACCCTCCTTCATAGTGCTGTGGATTATGCCGGCTTATTTCCTCCTGCCTCCCTTTCATTGAGCGAATCGATTCTAAACTTCAAGTCTTATCAGTCGCTTGAGAGTAATTGGATGTTAGGGAATTTCATTATTCCAGCGGGACAGCTAGATGAGCTTCGAAAGGAACTCGAGGGCGTTGTAGAACAGAAAATGGTCCCTGTGAATCTCCTCAGCGGATCAAGCACCGAAGACCTCAAGGCGACTGCCGATCTTGTGAAGAAGAACACTCAATCCACTATCGCAATTACAGCCATAGAAACCACGATAGCACCAAGCACTAAGATCAAAATTCCAAAAGAACTTATGGAGCTTCGTCTTCCGTTATATTTAGAGGTACCGTTGGCTGAATCTTCAAGAAATTCTTTCTCGGAGATAGCCCGGCTTGGATTACGAGCAAAGATTCGCACGGGTGGGGTAACGCGAGATGCCTTCCCCACGGCCGAAAATGTAGTTCGCTTTCTCTCTTCGTGTATTGAATTTCGTATTCCATTTAAAGCAACAGCGGGATTGCACCACCCAATCAATGGGAGCTTTCCACTAACTTATGCTCCGCATAGCGAATTGGCCCCGATGTATGGTCATTTGAATTTGATGCTTGCAACAGCTTGCCTCCTTTTAGGAGGGAACCGAGATGAATCGAGGGAGATCTTGTTGGAGTCGAATAGAAGGTCTTTTCAATTTTCCGATGTAGGTGTGAGCTGGAAAGACGTTTTCCTGCCACTTGATCTCCTTTCAAAGATCAGGACTGAGCTATTTCTTTCATTTGGATCTTGTTCATTCATCGAACCAGCAAATGAAGCTTCTCAATTCTAACTAATGAGTTATATGAACTTAGACCAAACTCACGATCCGCAACTTATTTCGTGGATTGACTCGGCTAACGCCGAGTCTTCTGATTTTCCACTCCAAAATTTGCCCTTTGGAGTCTTCAGCCAACGAGGCATTTCTGGAGTGAAAAAGATTGGAGTCGCAATCGGCGATAAGGTTCTTGACCTCGCGGCAACCGTAAAGGCAGACCTAATTTCAAACTGTCCTTTCGAACTTATAAATGCCTGCTCCGCCCATTCGCTCAACGGCATAATGAGTCTTGAAGGTCATCAGCTGAACTTTATGCGACATCAACTTTTCAAACTCCTGTCTTCATCAGCAAATTCGGAAACTCAAAGGATTATCGAAAAATTGCTCATTGCTTCAGCAGATTGCGAAATGCATTTGCCTGCGGCGATTGGAGACTATACGGATTTTTACGCATCCATAGAGCACGCCTCGAATGTTGGAAGGCTCTTCAGGCCCGATACTCCCCTTTTCGCAAACTACAAACACATGCCAATTGGTTATCACGGACGAGCATCTTCTATCGTTCCGAGCGGAGCAGAAGTCAAACGTCCACGCGGACAGTCAAAATCCACGGAAGCCACACAGCCTAGCATTGGGCCTTCATCTCAGCTTGACTATGAACTTGAACTCGGTCTCTTTATCCGAGGCGAAAATTCTGTCGGAACTCCAACATCTATTGACAAAGCCGCAGAAAGGATATTTGGATTTTGCCTGCTCAATGATTGGTCAGCAAGAGATATTCAATCCTGGGAGTATCAACCACTTGGTCCATTCTTAGCAAAGAGTTTCACAACATCTATTTCTCCTTGGGTCGTTACCAGCGAGGCGCTTCGTCCGTTTCGGGTTCCGGCGCGGCTTCGAGCTGCTGAAGACCCACCAGCGTCAGCGTATCTGTTCGATCTCCAAGACCAACAGGCCGGTGGATTTTCGGTTCGAGTGGAAACACTTTTGACGACTGAGGCTATGCGCCGCACGAATCTTGCTCCCTATTCGCTCAGCATTGGATCAACCGCCGATCTGTATTGGACTTTTTCGCAGATGATAGCACATCATACATCAAACGGCTGCAATCTTCGACCAGGTGATTTGTTGGGCTCAGGCACAATTTCAGGCAGCCTGCCTTCTTCGCGGGGGTGCCTGCTCGAACTCACGGAACGGGGGAAGTTTCCAATAAGGTTACCGAACGGCGAAGAACGCAAGTTCCTAGAAGACGGAGATGAAATCATCCTAAAAGCACGTTGCATCCACCCCCAATTTCGCTCAATCGGATTTGGTGAATGCCGAGGAATGATTAGAGGCGCCAATGAGTAGTGGTTCGAAACGTAGCGTCCTTCCAGTTTCCGTTGACACTATTGCACAATCTGGAGTAGAGAAAGAGAGCCATTCTGATGTTCTCCAGCTCCCCGACGCTAATATCTTCGAGCTGCTTTTGCGCATTACTGCACAATTCTCCGAGAAAGAATTCCTGATTTACTACGACGAGAACGGTACGCGAATTGCGCTAACATATGAAGCCATCACCAATTTTGTCAAAAGGACTGCTAATTTTCTCGTTGCTTCTGGAATCTCAAAAGGGGACAAAGTAGCAACTGTCTCTCGAAATCATTGGGAAACTGTGGTCCAGTATTTTGCTGTCTTCGCCGTTGGAGGAATTGTGGTGCCGATCAATGCGGGGGAAGATGATAAACGCATTCAATATACATTTGAAAACTCTGGTGTGAAGCTTGCCTTCGTTCACAACCAACTTGTATCGAGGATCAAAGGAATCCGAGAGAAATCTTCGTTGAACTTCACTATCGTCCAGTCCGGGGTGGCCGAAGCACCCTCCGATCTCCCATTCCTTGAGAGGATCGCAAGATTTCAAGCTACCTCACCAAAACGGGACTCGCACAGTTTATCCGACGAGGCGTTAATCGTTTACACCTCGGGGACAACGGGAAATCCAAAAGGAGTCGTCCTAACTCAATACAATCTTCTCGTCGATGCAAAGGCGATTAGCGACTGGCATGAGATTACATCCGAACAAACAATGATGTGTGTTTTGCCAATTCATCATGTAAATGGAACAGTCGTAACCATTATTACTCCCCTTTTCGTCGGTGCAAGCGTGGTCCTGAACCACAAATTTCAGTCTGATCATTTCTTTCCGCGTATTGCCGCTGAGAGCGTTAGCATCGTAAGCGTCGTCCCAACGCTTCTTCAATTTCTGCTTCACGCTGATATTGATCTGCGCGCTTATGATCTTTCCTCGCTTCGTCATATTATTTGTGGAGCCGGTCCCTTGACGATAGAATTGGCGCAGAATTTCGAAAGACGATACCGCATTCCAATCATACACGGTTATGGATTATCAGAGACAACCTGCTATTCTTGTTTCTTGCCACTGAGTCTCACCGAGAAGGAACATCAACGCTGGATGTCTGATTACGGATTCCCTTCGATCGGCGCACCTCTTCCCGTCAACACAATGGAGATTCACGATGAGCTTGGCGTTAGCCAGCCAGTTGGAATGAAAGGTGAGATCGTCATCCGGGGTCACAACGTGATGCGAGGGTACTTTCGGAATGAGGAGGCAAATGCAAGTGCATTCCGGAGTGGCTGGTTTCGAACCGGTGATGAGGGATTTTTTCACATCGATTCTAGAGGAAGGAAATTCTTTTTCATCTCAGGAAGGCTCAAGGAGCTGATAATTCGGGGCGGCGTCAACATTTCTCCGCTTGAGATTGATGAGGTTCTGATGCAAATAGCTGGAGTCGAATCGGGCATCGCCATCGGGTTCGAGAATGATTGGTACGGCGAGGAAGTCGGTGCGTATGTAAAATTGAAGCCAGGCGTGAAAATGGAAGCTGAATTTATTTTACAGCAATGCAGAGCACGCTTGCCGTTTTCGAAATCTCCGAAGGCAGTTGTATTCGGGAGCGACATCCCCGTCACATCGACAGGTAAGTATCAACGGAACCGTTGTAAAGTCCTATTCCAAGATTGGAAGAAGGTTCAGTTTAATGAAAAACGATAAAGTCTGGAGCAGAATCGTGCTTCTCTCCTTCGTTTTGCTGATGTCGTGTAGTCGGGAGTCCGAAAAGCAAAAATTGGTTGGCGCTTCGAGGGATACTTTCCACTCCGGATCTTTTCCTGACAGCGGCAATCAGTTATCGTCCTCTGGTTCGGCTAGTACGATCATAGAGCCACACATTCCCGTCGAAGAGATGACCAAACATCAGCGAGACGCGTATGTTACGAAGTTGCGGGCGGCTGGTCGGTACAACTGCTGCTTAGAAAGCCCGTGCACTGCCTGCCTTTACGAGGATGAGCATTGCGCCTGCGCTGCCGCCGTAAAATCGAACGACCCTGTTTGCGGAGAATGTTATCGAGGCTGGCAGAAGGGAAAAGGTTCTGTGAAGGGAGTGAAAAAAGAGCAAATACGGCGACGCTAATGCCAGGAACTGCTAATCAAGTCCCAATCGTTTTGAATCCAATCGCATTGCGTCAATCAGGAACTGAATGTGCTCCTCGAGCGAGACGCCCAGCTCATTCGCTCCCCTCATTATGTCGTCGCGGCTAACGTTCTTCGCAAATCCCTTATCCTTCATTTTTTTCTTCACCGAGGCTACTTCCAAGTCGGCAATCTTGTTCGGCCGAATCACTGAAACCGCAGTTAGGAATCCACAGAGTTCATCGCAGGCAAACAAAACTTTTGCCACCAGTGAAGTCCGAGGCACACCCGTGTACTCGGCGTGTCCCAAGATCGCTGTTATCACCTCATCCGGATAGCTTCGATCTTTCAATATCTCCGAACCCTTGACCGGATGTTCAGGTGGGTTTGGAAACCGCTCATAATCGAAGTCGTGCAATAGGCCAGTGACTGCCCAGAGTTCTTCATCCTCGTGGAATTTTCTTGCATAGGCACGCATAGAGGTTTCAACTGCGTACATATGCCTACGCAACGCTTCACTTTGCGTGTATTCGTGCATCAGCGACAACGCATCGGGATAATTCATGGGATTTTTTGAAATCGGTTGAACGCTTCTCTATATTGGAAACACATGATCACTTACTTGGGAATTGTCGTCGCGATTCTATTCATCGGATTTGCAATCTATGGTTTTGGCATCATCGTTCGTCGTCCTGAATCGCATGAAGAACTTTCTACAGAAACGTGCTCGCTTTGTAGAAAACGATGGCCAAAGGAGCAGCTCGTTGAACGTCCTGTAGGAGATTCCCGGTTGTACTTCTTTTGCGCTTCGTGCATCCAATCGCTTTCGGAAGAGATGAGCGCCAGTTCTCCGAAAAGGGATTCGGCTCTCGCTTGAACTTCGTGTAGCGCGCCGTTCATCGTTTCCAGTAACGCCTCAACATCTTCTCGGCGGAAGGACACTGCTTCTTTACAGGGCACCTTGGACAATCCGGCTTTCGAGCATTGCACACCGCCCGGCCGTGAAGAATGAGAAGATTGCTGAAATCGTACCAGTCCTTCTGTGGAAGAATTTCCATCAGGTCCAATTCTATCTTTTCTGGCGAACTGTGTTTGCTTAGTCCAAGACGCTGGGATAGCCGAATCACGTGAGTGTCAACGACCACCCCTTCATTGATTCCGTATACAGCACCGAGCACACAATTGGCAGTCTTTCTTCCCACCCCCGGCAAAGCAGTTAACTCCTGCAGCGTTCGTGGAATTTCGCCGTTATGTCTCTCCAAAAGCGTCTGGGCATTGGCGATGATGCTGCGCGCTTTGTTGCGATAGAATCCTGTGGAGCGAATAGCTTGTTCGAGTTCTTCTTGACTCGCATCGGCGAACGAATGCAGTGTGGGATACTTGACGAACAGCGTTGGAGTCACCAGGTTGACTCTTGCATCAGTGCATTGAGCAGAGAGAATTGTGCTTACCACGAGTTGATGTGGCGTAGCATAATTTAAGGCCGTCTTATGATCTGGATAGTGTTTCCGCAGTCTGGAGGTTAGCGCTCGGGCGCGCCTCTTGTTGAGTAGAATTCGTTTCATAGATTCTCGAAGGGAAGATTTTCTCTTAGGAACAAACCACCCTTCAAGATACGTTCCTTGGCCATCGAAGATCGTGGTTGTAAACGAATGAGCGAAATAATCTCTTCAACCGACTGAAGATGTAACACTTTTCCCCGCAGAACAAATTCTGGAATTACCCCCAATCCTAATTTTCGCTGCCAGAGCGAAATAGTTTGAGGTGCAACCGCGGCGTGAAGCCGTTCGATAAGATCAACAAGCTCTTTTCGGAACTGGGAATACTTTGACCGGTCCTTCTCGAACATAAGGACGAATTCAAGGCCGGTGTTGACTTGTAGAACTCCCCCGGTTTGATGTACCAAATTGTGTAACGAAAAGAGATTTGTTTCGACCTCCTGAATATGTTTGCCGTGCGTCGGTGCGTATATTCCTAATGTATCGCGAACAATCCTCTCGATAACATCCAATTGCCCGGATCCCTTGATCAAGAAAATAGATTCAAAGATTTTTGCTGAATTCGCCCCGGCGGAAAATCCTAGACTTCGGAGTAACTTCCTTCCCTGCCCCAGCAAACCTTTGAGATGGTTCTGACTTTGGACTGTTCCATCAATCCTTCCCTCTGAAGATTCAAACACGCCTTGGCTGTTCGGATTACTGCCGGCCAATCGCAAGAAACCATCTGCAAGGATTCGATAGATTTCCGCAAAATCGCCTTGCAATGGAGTTGTGAGGAACTGCGTCAGACTTCCTCTTGCTGTCTCCACAGAGCGTTGCAAAAGTTCCTGTTGGTCAATCCCCCAACGAGCGGTTGTTGCCAGACTTTCTGCCCAGATTGCTTGATGAAGTTCTGCCATCGTTTGGATGTACGATTGCTCAAGCACATCCTTGCGCGGCTGATGCAGAATAGAATACATCAGCGTCGGTATTTCGTGTTTCGCTACGGGCATAGAAGGGTCTCAGCGTCGAACATCTTGTAAATACTTTTCGACT